>Ga0209345_10006082_pt1 | contig 11023 bp, 7 predicted proteins | sample Cruoilmetagenom7_FD_187294 | JGI IMG/M metagenome (GOLD analysis project Ga0209345, IMG submission 187294) | Oil polluted marine microbial communities from Coal Oil Point, Santa Barbara, California, USA - Sample 7 (SPAdes) (version 2) | ecosystem: Environmental > Aquatic > Marine > Oil seeps ...
GGCTGCTTCTTGTGCCGACTGGGGGCGCAGTTTGGGGCGAAGACCGGCGAGTTCGGCGCGTGTCAGCCCGTCCAACTGGGCGCGCTCATTGGTCTCGGAAAGATCATCGGGGCGTGTCAAAGGGCGGGCTTCGGTCAATCCCATGTCGGCGGCCAGCGTAACAGGTACGACTTCGCGCTTGGCCAACGTCGTCGGGGGCACCGCAGCGGGGCGGCCCAGATAAACGAGATGTCCGTCTGGGCTAAGCGCGCCTTTGGCGGTTGGCGTGACCAAGCCCCGCGGGTCCAGATCAAATTTGGTGCCAGCCGCTGCGGGGGTGGCCACAGCATCAGGGGCGGCATCGGTTGCGAAACGGTCAACGGCGGGCAGGGCCACAGCGTCGGTGCTGGTGCTAATCGGGTCGATGCTGGTTAGGTAAAGGTCTTCGATGTCGATAGCGGCTGCGGGCGCTGGCGGCACTTGCGGGGCGCGGGGCCAGATGCCAGTGGTCGCGTATTTCGCGTCGATCTCGGCCTCGGTCATCTCAGTGCTGGGGCGCGGCTCAGGGTCGCGCAACGCGTCAAGGACGGCGCCGTCTTCGTCGGTCAGACCAGCATCAAGCGCCGCTGTCTCGATGGGATCGGGTCCGGCAGGCTCGGGGGGCAATACGGCGATCTCGTCTGTCGGCACTTGGGGGGACGGCGCGACCGGGGCCGTGACCTCAGCCGTGCTGCGGGGGCTGCGGTCTCCGAAAAGACGCGACAACGCGGAATCATTGTCCAAAAAGATCGACGCCCAGGCCGCGACACCCGCGAGGAACACGAGCAACGCGGCAGTGAGGATCAATCCAAGGAACTGGGGCTTGCCGCCCACAGTATCAGAGCGGCGCGCACCAAAGATGGTCATGCGCTCGGCCTCATTGGCCGGAACGGGCTGGGCCAGTGCGGCAGGGGTCAGGCGACGCCCTGCGCGGGCCTTCTTATTCTTGGGTTTGCGACGGCTCAGAAAACCAGCACCTGCAGGTTGGCTTTCAGGGTTCAGCGAACTGCTGTCGGGCTCCGGTGTCGCTGGCGGGGCGGCAGAGGTGTGCGGCAGTTCCACGGCAGCATCCACCGGCATTGGCGGCACCAAAGGTGCAGCGGCAGGCGACGGGGCCGCGCGGGGCACTGTGGCGCTGCTGGCGGCAGGCGCGTTTTGAGCGGGCGCAGGCTCCGGTTTGGGGGCTGGCAAAGGCGGTGTGGCGCGGCTCGCGCCGCCCAGGCTTGGCGCGCGCTCGGCAGGTTTAGCCTCTGCCGCGCGGACGCTGGCAAAGCCGGTGGTGGAACGCTGTGCGGCCGGGGCTGCAAAGGTCACCGAGCGGGCCGGGGTTTCGCCCTCATCGTCAATGGCCGCCGCCGCCAATGGCGCTGCCGAAGCCGCCACGCTGCCGGATTTTGGGGCAGGGCGCTCGGATGGGCTTATGGGCGTTTCCGTGGCGGTTTCGCTGGGAATGTCAACCTGAACCGGCGCGGGGTCTGCGGCATCTTCGGGGGCCGCTTCTGCCTTCGCAACAGGCTTCTCCTCGGCCCCCGTCTCAGATGTGCCTTCGGCGTCTGTCTGTTCCGGTTTGCTCGGCTCATTCGACGAAGGCAGCGGCGCAGGATCAAGTGACTTTACGTCCTGACTGGAGTCCGCGTCATGCAGAGCAGCAGCATCGCCCGATGCAACGACAGGCCCCTTTGGCGCCGAGGTCACGGGCAGCGCTTTGACCGGGGTCTTTTCGGGCTCAATCGTCTCACCGGGTTCAAGCAAGGCTTGCGCGGCGGCGGTCGGGCCAAAATCGGGCGCACCGTGATAGGGATGCTCGCTCGGCGCGGCGGTATAGGCGACGGGGTAGAACCGATGCTCTACCGCAAAGGCTTCAGCCTCCTCCAACGTCTCGCGGGCCACGGCGGCAACATAGGTGCACGGGCCATCGGCGCTGACGTGGTAGACCAATTCATCGACCGCATAGGGGGTGGCCCCCTCAAGCGCCGCGGCAGCAGCGACGCGACGCGCGGCTGGGTCCATGCCGGGCGTGTCAATTGTCAGATATCTGATCTGCGAGTCGGGGATCAACAGCAGACTACGCAACCCGCCGGGTTCCAACGCAGTCGCGGTTTTGCGCAGGACGGACAGTTCAGCGACCAGATCGTCACTGTCCAAGGTCACTTCGCCGATCAAACGCCAGCCGTCCGACACGCGGTGCAGCAGGCGAATGCCGTCAAACGACAGAGAGAGGGTAAAATTAGGCTTCATCGCAGCCGACTTTAGCATGGGGTCCGGCACACTTACAGGCGCGCCGCGCGTCCGGGCAAGGATAGAGCAGGAGTTCGCCCAAGGAAAGGCCACTGGGGCGGAGGCGGCTTGCCAGCCTCGCTTCAGGGTGGGCAAATGGCCCTGCAATGACGCGCGAAAGGAACGACTATGCGACTGATGAATTGGGTGGCGCTGGCTTGGTTTGCAGGGGCTGGCATGCTCTCGGCCCAGCAAGCGCCCGAGCAGGGGATCATCGTCACCGGGCAGGGCAGCATTGCCGCCGCGCCGGATATGGCGACGATCACGCTGGGCGTGACCGAAGATGCCCCGACCGCAAAAGGAGCGATGGACAAGGTGACAGAGGCGGTTGCTGCGATCTTGGCCAAGCTGGATGCCGAAGGCGTCGCCGCGAAGGACCGCCAGACCAGCCGCTTTTACCTGCGTCCCATGCATGACCGCCGCCCGATGGAGAACGGCGAACCGCCAAAGATCGTCGGCTATCAAGCCGGCAATTCCGTGACCGTCAAGGTGCGCGACCTGTCGCGGCTCGGTGATCTGATGGATGCGGTGATCGACGAGGGCGCCAATGATTTCAACGGCATAGACTTCGGACTTCAAGACCCGAAAGAAGCGATGGCCGAAGCGCGCCGCGCCGCTGTGACCGATGCCACCGAACGCGCCCGTCAGATGGCCGATGCTGCGGGTGTCGGGCTAGGGGAGTTGCTGCGGATGACCGAAGTGTCACAATCGCAGCCACGAATGTTTGAGGCCGCCCGCATGGGCGTCGCGATGGACAGCGCCGTGGCCGAAGGCGAGGTCGAGGTACAGGCGCAGGTCTCCATGACCTTCGCGATTGCGCCAAAGCAGTAGAGCGAAACAATAGCCCCCGCCGGACAGTCCGGCGGGGGCTATTGTTTAGGCCGTGGCTTTGGTCAGCGCCTGATCCAGATCGGCGATCAGATCGTCGGCATCTTCGGTCCCAATAGACAACCGTAGCACGCTGGGGCCCGCGCCCGCTGCTTCTTGCTGCTCTTCGGTCAACTGGCGGTGCGTGGTCGAGGCCGAGTGGATCACCAGCGAGCGCGTATCGCCTAAGTTGGCGACATGGCTGAAGATTTCCAACTCATTCACCAGTTTCACGCAGGCGTCATAGCCGCCTTTGACCGCAAAGGTGAACAACCCGCCCGCGCCCTTGGGGCAGACCTTTTGCATCCGCTCGTAATAGGGCGAGGACTTCAGACCCGCATAGGTGACGTAATCCACGCGGTCGTCCTGTTCGAGCCACTCGGCCACTTTAACCGCGTTCTGCACATGACGGTCCATGCGCAGCGACAGGGTTTCGATCCCCATCAGCGTGTAATGCGCCGCCTGAGGGTTCATCGTCATCCCCAGATCACGCAGGCCAATGGCGATGCTGTGGAAGGTAAAGGCCATGGCGCCAAAGGTCTCGTGGAACTTCATGCCGTGGTAGGCTTCCTCGGGCTGGCTAAGCGAGGGGAATTTGTCATTCGCGGACCAATCGAACTTGCCCGAATCCACCACGCAGCCGCCCATGACGGTGCCGTTGCCGGTGAGGTATTTGGTGGTGGAATGCACGACAAGCGTCGCGCCATGTTCGATCGGGCGGCAGAGGTAGGGCGTGGCGCTGGTGTTGTCGATGATCAACGGAATGCCCGCCGCATCGGCCACATCCGCAATCGCGCGCACGTCCATGATATAGCCGCCGGGGTTGGCAATCGCCTCGCCAAAGACGGCACGGGTGTCGTCGTCAATCGCATCGGCCACGGCCTGCGGATCGTCAAAATCGACGAACTTGCAAGACCAGCCAAAGCGTTTGATCGTGTGGCTGAACTGGGTGACTGTGCCGCCATAAAGACGCGTGGAGGCGACGATGTTCTTGCCCGGTCCCATCAGCGGGAACAACGCCATGATCTGCGCCGCGTGGCCCGAGGAACAGCAGACCGCGCCGATGCCGCCCTCCAGCGTCGCGATGCGCTCTTGCAGCACCGCGTTGGTTGGGTTCGTCAGGCGCGAATAGATGTAGCCAACCTCTTGCAAGTTAAAGAGCGCCGCCGCGTGGTCGGCATCGCGGAATACATAGGCCGTGGTCTGGTAAATCGGCGTCTGACGCGCACCTGTGGCCGGGTCGGGCGTGGCGCCTGCGTGAATCTGTTGGGTGTCAAAACGAAGATTGGGGGTATCGGCCATGGCTCTGTCCTTTCGAGAAATGGGGTTGCCGCAGCCTAGGCCCAAGTTTCTGCACAGACAACGGGGTAGCCGCTAGCGCATCCAAAAGCCGTTGGATTTGATCCGGTTGCGAATGGCCTGTTCGCGGCGCGGCAGGTTGTCTTGGTCAAACAGCGCCCGCACTTTGGCGCCGCGCCCCTGATAGACGGTCCGCTTGATGGCATCGCGTTCTTTCAGCAGCTTTTTCAGCTTGTTCGGTGCCGCAATGGCTTCGAGCACATCAATTGCGCGCTGGCTTTCGCGGGCATAGAGCAGCGGCAGAAAGCGATAGTGGCAAGAGATGTCGCCATCTAGCAGGCCGGGCGGTAGCGTATCCCGCCCGCCGCCGAGCGCATGGATGACCAGAGGCAGTACGATCTGGTCCAGCCAAGGGTCAAAGCTCTGCGCGCAGAGTTCTACAGGAGGATCGTCTCGCACCGCGAGGACATAGCGCAGGAACAATTCGCCAAACTCGCGGGGGCAGCGGTAGTAGAAGAACCCAGCGTTAAAATAGAGATAGCGGCGCCAGTATTCGTCTGGCTCGTTCAGCTCCAGGCTGCTCTCAAAGTCTAGGTCAAACTTGTCATAGAGAGATTTCCACAGGCCCGTATATCCCGGCCCGTAAAGCTGCGGCTCTGGCCAAGTGCCCTCACGGCGCAGCGAGGCGGAGGGGAGGTCAAAGTCGAAAGGGACAGCGGTCAGATCGCCGGTGATCAGCGTGTCTGTGTCGAAAAACACAAAAGGCTCTCCCGCGGGCAGGGCGCTGAGCATTTCGATCTTGTTACCATAGGGATATTCGCTGCCAAAGTGCTGGCTCTCGAAGGGGATAAATTCAGCCCCAAGTTCGATCAGTGCCGCGCGCAGGGCATCGTTGTTGATGCGGGGGTCTTTTTCCCAAAGGGGGCCGGGTTGCGGCTCCGCGATGAGCAGGCGACCTTTAAAGTCAGGCGAGGTATGGCGCAGCGAGGCGGCAAAGAGCAGCGCTTCATAGGCCAGCCGCCCCTGCTGGGCCACGATGACAACGTTGAAAATTTGCGGGATACGCGAATTGCGTGTCATACTTGGCCCGGGCCTCATGGTTTTTAGCGACTATAGGAGCAAGTCTGGTCTGGCAAAAGGCAGCATTTGCGCCGTGGGCGGAGGGTTTGAGATGATTGATTTTCTTTTTGCAGTAATTGCAGCGAGTATGAGCGGGCAGGGTGCGCCATCGGCAAGCATCACAGCGCCCCCGGCACCCGAAGCGCCCGTGACTGTACAAGCCCCCGCCGCTCCCGAAGCCCCGGCCAGTCCCGGCGTTCCTGCTGCCCCTGCAGCGCCGGTTCAAATGGCGTCTTTTGACATGAGCGTGGTGCCCGCAGGACTGCAGGCCGAAGACCAAACGCCGAGCGGCAAGTTCACCACCGCCACGGAGGTTAAGCCGATCCTCAACGCCACGCGTGGCAGCTGGGTCGCGGTGCGCGAATATGAGGGGAAGGACTACGTCTATGGCACGCATTTGTGGAGCTGGCGCTGCGGGCTGGCGGCGATTGCGATCTCGGTCAATGACGAGCCTATGCAAAACTGGCCGATGCCGCCCTGCCATACGGAGTTTTCTACCCCAAACGCGATTCTGAATGATGATCCAAACCCCTTGCAAACTTTTGCGCCCGGGTCGGTTCAGACGGTCACGGTTCAACTGGTCTATGATGACCTGAGCATGGACAGCGCCAGCTTTGCGCGTGTCGAGTTGCTGATCCCTTAAAGCGGGGTGCTATCGAGTGTGGAATTACGAGCCATATCCCTCCGCAATGGGCGATTACGTAAGGGTTAGGTCGAACCTCAGCATACCTCTAGCGCGACCGTAATCCTCTATTTTAGCCCATGTTTTAACATATCGGTGCCAGCCATTAGGCCTACGACAGTTGCAGACAGACCACAGGGTGGAATGGGCTCTGTCCCAATTGGTCCGAATTTATCTGCCTGACCTCCGCGGAACCCGCCCCGTAGAACGCGCTGGATGAAAATCTTTCTTAGTGCACCTGAAGCGTACTCATACTTTTGTTTAAGCGCCTTATTGGCGCGGTCCTTAGAGCTGAACTTTTCATAGCCACGCAGGTAGGCACCAAGGCAGGATGCCGCCATCAAATTCTGACCACTTTCCAAGTGAATGCTCGCTGCTTCTACAGCACTCTTCAGCGCATATTTTGGATCAGTGTAAAGCGCGGGTAGTGCCTTCCCAATGTCAGATGCCGCTAGATCGCAATACTTCCGCAACGTGTTTGGAGAGAGCCTGTTTCGCGTATCTTTCTTACTATAGAACGTTTGGCATAAAAAGCTTGCAGCTTCACCGTGCCCTTGATTTGCCGCCTGTTCCAAGAGCGCTTTGCCATCGCTGTAAAGCTGTTGGTTGCCATCCCTTTGGCCATAGGCCATTCGAAGCCCACCGATCAGAAACTGCGCCTCTGGCACGCCTTGCAAGGCGAGCGGCTTGTATAAATCAATCGCGCGCTCCTTATCGCCAGTTGTCCAAGCCTTTCGCGCGTCTTCAATCGTTCCAGCATTGGCCACGCTGGTACATGCCATAGCTGCGACAAATAATCCGGCTCTACAAAAAGATGTAAGCATCCTAAGTTCTCCCATACGCCAAAATAGCCTGGAAGAAACACGCCTCGGCGCAATAATCTATGGGAAGCGGGCTTCGGTCAACCCTCGCGTCAAAAGCCACTCATCGCCATCGCGAAGACAATGCTGAGGATCCGCTCGCAGCCAGCGGTTCAAGAAAGCTGCGATCTGATGAGGAAAGTTTTACTGAGCAAGGAGACCGGACGCGGACGATCTATTGGACTGGCCTTGCCTATGCGGCCGATTTTATCCAAATGTGACCGGGCTAAATGGAGCAAAGATGACATCTGCGAAACAGATACCTTCTCTAGCCTAACCTAGATGTCGAAGGGTAAAGTGGTGGGCGACCCTGGAATCGAACCAGGCGTGCGTCTCCGCGAGGGAGCCGCAGGCGGGCCCTGCCACGCGCCGTATTACGCAGGATCGATCCGGGGGATCGATCGGCCAGCCTCGAACGCAAGGCTTGCAGGATGTCATTGTCTTGGGGGGTAAAGTGGTGGGCGACCCTGGAATCGAACCAGGCGTGCGTCTCCGCGAGGGAGTTACAGTCCCCTGCCACACCTTGCGGCCTGTCGCCCACTTTGCCCTGTGCATTGCACCTGACGTGGGGGCGTGATTACAAGCGACCCAAAGGACCGTCAAGGCGAATTGCTGAGAAATCTCGGGGAAATCGCGCGAAAGGAAAAAGAGATGAAAAAACCCAAATGGGTCGTGCAAAAAGAGCAGGACAAGAAGGCCGAAGCAGCGCAGACCGTCTGGTTGTTTGGCCTGCATGCGGTGCGCGATGCGTTGATGAACCCACGCCGCGAAAAACTTCAGCTGATGGTCACCCCGAACGCGCAGGCGAAGCTGGAAGATGCCATCGCCGAGGCGGGAATCACCCCCGAGGTCGTGGACCCGCGCAAGTTCCGCCCACCGCTTGATCCCAACTCGGTGCATCAAGGCGCTGTTCTTGAGGTGAAGCCGCTGAACTGGGGCAAGCTGGAGGACGTCTGTATCGGAGATGCCGCGCCGCGTGTGCTGCTGCTTGACCGGGTGACCGACCCGCATAACGTCGGCGCGATCCTCCGCTCGGCAGAGGTGCTGGGCGCTTCTGCGGTGATCGGCACGCGTCACCATTCCGCGCCGGAAACTGGCGCATTGGCCAAGACCGCCAGCGGCGCGCTGGAGCGGCAGCCCTACCTGCGTATGCGCAATCTTGCGGATACGATCCGGGCGTTGCAGGGCATGGGCTATCTGGTGCTGGGGCTTGACGGGGACGCCACCCAGACCATTGAAGCCGCCGTGGAAGGACGCCGGGACCGCCCCGTGGCATTGGTGCTTGGTGCTGAGGGGCCGGGTCTGCGTGAAAAGACCCGCGAGACCGTAGACGCGCTGGTGCGGATCGACGCTGCGGGCGGTTTTGGCTCTTTGAACGTGTCAAATGCAGCGGCAATCGCGCTTTATGCCAGCCGGGTCGGGGGCTGAAATCGGCAAGAACTGGCTCAAAACCGGTTCTGGGCGGGGCTGTGACGCTTCGCCCCCCTTTGAAATCGTTGCAGGCTTCCTAAGTTTAATAGTGACCGCAGGCCCGGAACGCCTGCCGGCCACTTACTGTCCCTCGTTCCGTACCTCTACGCCTCGTGGTCTTCCATGGGGCGTTTTTTTATGCGGTGGTCGGAGCTTAGAATACACAAAAGCCGCCCCGAGGGGCGGCTTTGCGTTTCCTGCGGGGTGGCAGGATCAACCTGGAGCGGGCGAGGCGATTCGAACGCCCGACCCTAACCTTGGCAAGGTTATGCTCTACCCCTGAGCTACGCCCGCATCCGGTTGGTGAGGCGGGAATACCCATTAGGGGGCGCGGCTGCAAGGGGGAAAATGGGGCTGGCGGGGTAAAGCAGGTGATTTATTTGGCGGCGCGAAACGGAGCCTGAAAACACAAAGGGCCGCATCCGAGGATGCGACCCTGTGTTGACCAAATGGAGCGGGCGAGGCGATTCGAACGCCCGACCCTAACCTTGGCAAGGTTATGCTCTACCCCTGAGCTACGCCCGCTTACCGTTTGGTGAGGGCGAGATACCCATAGGGGCGGGGGGCTTCAAGAGGGAAATGACGTTTTGCGCGGAAAAATTTGTGCATGGCGGGGGCGCTGCCCCCGGACCCCCGCGGGTATTTGAAAAAGGATGAAGTTAAGTGATGGCGTGGGCCAATAGGCCGAGGGCCGAGAGGGCGATCATGGCGAGGGTCAGGAGCATGCCGATTTGGCGCAGGATGATTTTCTGCGGTGTCGCGGCGAAGCCTAGCGGGTGCAGGAGGCGGCCTGCGAGGAGCGCGAAGCCGAGGGCGTGGGTGGCGAGGGGCGGGGCGCCGTTGGCTTCGGTCAGGGCCAGCAGGAGGAGGGCGATGGGCATGTATTCCGCCGCATTGGCTTGGGCGCGCATGCGTTTGAGGAGGGCCTTGTCTCCGGTGTCGCCTAGGGAGATGAGTTTGGCCCGGCGGTAGGCGATCACGTGCCAGCTGAGGGCGAGGAAGACCAGAGCGTTAAGGGCGGCGTAGGTGGCGGTGATGGTCAGCGGCATGGGGTGTCCTTTTGAGCGGGGTGGGCGCTGCGATAGAAACCTGAGTGGTCGCAAAAGAAAAGGCCCCGCGGGGGCGGGGCCTTTTGATTGTGGAGCCGGACTTAGTGGCTGTGCTGTTTGTCCCAGTCTTCCTGCTTTGGAAGCTGCTCGAACGTGTGCTCGGGCGGCGGGCTGGGCAGGGTCCATTCCAGCGTGTCGGCATATTCGTTCCAAGGGTTGTTGGCTGTGGAACGCGCCCCGCGGGTGAGCGTGTAGGCCATGATCCCGAAGAAGAACAGGAAGGAGGCGAAGCTCAGGAAGGCACCCCAGCTCGACCACTGGTTCCAGTAGGCAAAAGCCTCTGGGTAGTCGATGTAGCGGCGTGGCATGCCCTGACGGCCCAAGAAGTGCTGCGGGAAGAAGGTGATGTTCGCACCGATGAACATCATCCAGAAGTGCAGCTTACCAGCCCATTCAGGGTACATACGGCCTGTCATCTTGGGCAGGTAGAAGTAGATGCCCGCGAAGATGGCGAAGACTGCACCGAGCGACATGACATAGTGGAAGTGCGCCACGACGTAGTAGGTGTCATGATAGGCGCGGTCCACGGCGGCCTGGCTCAGCACGATGCCGGTGACGCCACCGACGGTGAAGAGGAACAGGAAGCCGAAGGCCCAGAGCATCGGTGTTTTGAACTCGATCGAGCCGCCCCACATGGTGGCGATCCACGAAAACACCTTCACACCCGTCGGCACCGCGATGACCATGGTGGCCAGCATGAAGTAGGCCTGCTGGTTCAGGGTCATGCCCACGGTGTACATGTGGTGTGCCCAGACAACAAAGCCCAGAGCGCCAATCGCGATGATCGCCCAGACCATTGGCAGGTAGCCGAAGACCGGTTTGCGCGAGAAGGTCGCGATGACGTGGGAGATGATGCCGAAGCCGGGCAAGATGATGATGTAAACTTCGGGGTGACCAAAGAACCACAGGATGTGCTGGTAGAGCACCGGGTCACCGCCACCGGCGGGGTCAAAGAAGGCGAAACCGAAGTTGCGGTCCATCAGCAGCATGGTGATCGCGCCTGCCAGAACCGGCAGGGACAGAAGGATCAGCCAGCTTGTGACGAAGATCGACCATGCAAAGAGCGGCACCTTGAACAGGGTCATGCCGGGGGCACGCATGTTCAGGAAGGTGGTGATCATGTTGATCGCGCCGAGGATCGAAGACGCACCCGAGACGTGGACCGCGAAGATCGCGAAGTCCATCGACATGCCTGCTTCACGTACCGAGAGCGGCGGGTAGAGCACCCAACCCACGCCGGAGCCCAGTTGGCCATTGCCGCCCGGTGTCAGCAGCGAACAGACCGCCAGGGTGGTGCCCGCGACATAGAGCCAGAAGCTGAG
>Ga0209345_10006083_pt1 | contig 11023 bp, 5 predicted proteins | sample Cruoilmetagenom7_FD_187294 | JGI IMG/M metagenome (GOLD analysis project Ga0209345, IMG submission 187294) | Oil polluted marine microbial communities from Coal Oil Point, Santa Barbara, California, USA - Sample 7 (SPAdes) (version 2) | ecosystem: Environmental > Aquatic > Marine > Oil seeps ...
CCGAAGGAAAACCATAGGACTTCGGCCAGCTGTGCTCGCGATTATAATAGCTATTACTACCGCCCTGCTTGGTGTAGCTAGCATTTCGATAAACATCAATCACATTATCGGGGTTATCCGGATCTTCATCGGCTGCTTCTAATATATCCCAGGTGTCGGTACTGCTTGAGGTATAGGGGAAGCGTTGGTGATCATCAATAATAGTGTGAAGTGATTGACGCAAGGTTTGGGCATTACTTTGGTCGACGTTATTGTAATAGCCCGTTGGAGGCTCTGCACTACTTGAAAATGAAACGGCAAATAAACACGATAAAGTCGTTAATGTTCGCGTCAGGTTGCCCAGGGTAGACGAGTTTTTCATCGAGTTACCTATTTTGTTTTTTATAAATTTTTGGTGTGTACATCGAGTGTTTATCGCAACATTTGTACGAAAACGAGTACAAGTTAATCAGATTTAGATTAATGTTGCATGACAGTTGCGAAAAAGAACTTGCTGAAAAGGCTTTGTGAATCGCTACCCATTGTTTTGCCATTCAAAAGCGATAGATGGGGTGGACCGAAAATCATCGACGATGTCGGCTCTGAGCGAGGAATGGACAGTGGAAGTTCTTAGCTTTACAAGATAAGCTGCCCCATAAGGTGGGGATTAAGTGTTATTTTTTATGGCTAGGAGCACACTTGGAAGCTTGTAAAACATGGCAGTGCATTAACAGCTTTGCACCTTGGCTTTCAGCCCTTGGAACAATCCTGATTTCAGGCGTAGCGCTATGGTTATCAGTTCGTGATAAATTTATTCGACTTAAGGCAAGTTACAGCGGAAGTTTGATTCCAAGCTATGACCCGATGATATTAGACACTTATGCATATGTGTTAGATTTCGTAAATGTAGGTGCTCGTGAAGTTCAAGTTACGAGTTTTGAGTGGCACTGGAAGCATGCGCCTTTTTTAAAAAAGCAGCGATCTGTGATACAGCCGTATCTAGATAAAAGAGTTTCGAGACTTTGTTCAAAGTTCCCAATGAGATTAACTGACGGAGAAGTAGCTAGATTATTCTTTGCCGCGGACTTCATAGAAAAGCTTGACTCGCCAGGTAGATTTCTATTTCCAGCCAGTAAAACAAAAGCGTTTTTTAGAATATTTACATCAGAGATCTACTTGTGCACTAGTGTCGGCAGAAAGCTAAAAGTTCAAATGAAAACTGGAATGCGTCGTGAAATCTGGCGCAGATATAAAAAGTATAACAAATCGATGCATTCGGCCTCAGGCTCTTCGGCTGATTGAAGCGTTACCAAAGTCCGCTCCTGGCACATTACCGATCCAAGATACTCAAGTAAGATCAACCCGAATACATATTTAGCTAGTATCTAAAAGCCTCTAGAGAGCACCATCGGCTTTTACTGGCAGGTGCCAAAAGTGAAGAAATTGCATATAAAAATTAAGGAAGTATTATGATTGAGTCTGAATATCTACGATTTTTACGAACTCTGGATTCAGACGAAGTTCTTCCGGGAGTGCGCAAGCTAGCTAACCTTGTCCTGGCAGACCTTGACGAGCTTGCTTCTCTAGGAACCTATCAAGGCCAGCGGGTTAAGAAAATGGTGGCCTTGGCTCAGGCTAACTGGGATGCCTTAAGCATAGAGATTCAATCTTTACCCGAGATGACCGCCGAGAAAACTTCCCCCATTACTCAGATAAAAAGTATGGCAGTGGGGCCGTTTCGTGGGTTCTCTAGGCAAGAGATTTTTGATTTAGAAAGCCGTTTAGTCCTCATATACGGTCCGAACGGTACTGGCAAATCTAGCTTCTGCGAAGCCCTTGAATATAGCCTTCTGGGTAACGTAGCTGAAGCGGAAAGCAAGCGTTTTCGAGATCAGGGGAGTTACCTGAAAAACGCACATGTTAATCGTTTTTCGACGCCAGTTGTTACAGGCTTAAACGAGCAAGGCGCTGAAACTGAAATTAAAGCAAATGAGGAGCTATTTAGGTTTTGTTTCGTTGAAAAAAATCGTATCGATAACTTTTCCAGAATTGCCGCTCAGGCACCCGCCAAGCAAACTGAACTTATATCAACGTTATTTGGATTAGATTCTTTCAACGAGTTTGTACGCAATTTCACTTCTGAGTTTGACCCAAAATATATTGATCTTACTGGTGTTAAAGCAGCTCAGTTAGCGGAAAAAAGGCAGGCACTTTCTGGTTCTGAGCAGCAGATAGCAACTAACAATACAGAGCTGCAAACACTAAATTTTGAGGAGCAAGCACTAGCCACCCAGTACCGTGAAGGAGCAGCCTTTAGTCAATTGGTCTTTGAACTAAACGGTGACGATGAAAATGCAGGAGCAATCCAGCGACTAGAAACCGATTTGCAACAGCCCCAAGCAAATAAAACCAACTTAACAATTAGCGCATTACAGACACTTGGTAGCTCCATTAGCGGCGGCCTCAGAGAACTGGAGTTGAAGCAAAAAGACTTGGAAAATGCAAGTCAGGAAGTTTCATTTAAGAATCTATACGATGCAGTTGTTGAGCTGCAATCGAATAGTCCAGAGCATTGTCCAGCGTGTAAAACGCCCCTCACCCAAGTATCTGTAAACCCTTACGGTAACGCTAATGAAGAACTTCAAAAGCTGCAACACTTGGCAGAGCTTCAGAAAACGACACAACGGCTGCAACAAAATGTTAGTAGATGGTTGCTGGACCTCTCGCAAATATTGAATGCTTGTTTGACGTTTCTGCCACAAAACAATGCTATCCGAAATTTTCAAATTTCACCTGGCTCACAAGTCGATATCGGATGGTGGAACTCCTTGCAGCAACAGTTAGCGGCTGGTTTTACGGCATGGCAGCACCTGGAAGCTCAGGTAAAGTATCTCGAGGAAGCCGACAAAAAGACTGACCAGGACGCTCAAATACGTTCAACTAAGCAAACTGAGCTAAATCGTTTACGCTGGTTTAAAGAGCAAATCACTGTCTTAGAAACACGCAGAAACACCGCTAAACAAGCAATCATTGCTGCGCAACAGGCAATCACTAGTTTTGATACGGAGAATGCTCAGCTTATAGCTGATGTGGATGCTGAGCATGCCAAAGTGCGAAAAAATCAAGAGATTGCAACATCTTATAAGAGCTTTGTCGAAAGATTGAATGCATATAAGAATCGATTGCCAAGCCAATTAGTTGCTGACCTCGGCGACCTAGTTGTGAGACTTTACAATTCTTTTAATCGTTACGATTCAGAATCAGATAAATTAGCTTCTGTTCAGCTTCCTTTATCTCAAAATCAACGGCTGGGAATTACATTTTTGAAAGACCCTTCTGCCTTATTTGATGCTCTTCATGTTATGAGTGAGGGTCATATCCGTTGCCTTGGGCTAGCAATATTGCTTGCCAAGAACATAAAAGAGCGTTGTCCGGTGCTTATCTTTGACGATCCAGTGAACGCAATTGATGATGAGCATCGTCGTGCCATAAGGGAAACGTTATTTGTTGATGATTTTTTCAAGGGTTGTCAGATCATTTTGGCAGTGCATGGTGAGGAGTTCTTTAATAACACACATCAACTGCTAGGTAAGAGTCAGTCACTTGCGTCTCAGTCATATATTTTCTTATCAAGCGCTGGCGAAGATCATATTCAAGTTGACTCTTTAAGGCGACCAAAAAATTATGTATTAGCTGCACGAGAACTATATGCATTAGGGGAGTATCGCGACGCGTTGATGTCGGCAAGAAGAGCGCTAGAGAACTTATGTGAAAAAACTTGGTTTCATTACGGAAAGCATAGTGATAAGACGGACAGCCTGATTAGTGTCTCTCGTCGTTCTCCTTCGGCGGCATGGGATCTAAGGGCATTAGCTGAAAATCTAAGATCTAAGCTGAATCGTTCCCAGTCAAATATACCTAACAAAGAGCTTATAGTGTCTGCTCTCACTGCTGTGCTAGGTGAAGATGGAAGAAACGCATATTGGTCGTACTTGAATAAAGGTACGCATGACGAAACTGACTTGCCTGAGTTCGATCAGTATACTGTCAACGAGGTGATTTCTGCTTTAGAAGGTTTGGACTTTGCCCTAAGTGAGACGAACTGAATTGGCAGTTCCGGCATGTAACTAGTTGCTACACGCAGATAAATTGCTCGCTGCGCTCGCAATTGACCGGTGAGTAAAGCGTAACGAATGCCCATTTCCTGCCCAAAGCGCTCATACAGATAGCAGCTGCAAATGGTTCGCTTTTGGCACACAACTGACACTCAGAACTTTCAAAAAATTATTCAGTAGATATGATAATTCAAGTTAAGAAGTAGCGATAAATAAGGGGTGTTATAGCCATGGAAAAATATGAAAAGTCTTACATTAATGGCAAGTTAATAATTTCAATGACTTACCGAGATGTAAGTCTTACAATCGGAGCATAAAAAAATGAGTACACCAAGAGAATAAATCGTAATATAAAGAGATTAACAAAAGATAGGGTAGGCCAACAGGCTTTGAGGGAGCTATACGAAATACCTATTAAAAAACTTACTAAGTAAATGTACTTTATTTTGATAGTGTTAGTTAGACGAATTGCTTTTAAAAATGCTCCTAGATTCGATTTAAAATCGCACCATGGAAGATGAGAAGATGAAAGGAAATTTTGATGACCGAACAATATAAATTTCTGATAGAACAGCCCGCTTCCGAGGATGCGTATGAGAGTGGGAGCCATAAGAGAATAGCTACATCTGTAATTGAGACTCTTCAAGCAAATGACGAAATGAACGTCATAGGAATTGAAGGAGATCTTGGCTCTGGGAAAAGTACGGTTATTAACCTTCTACAGGAGCAATGTGACCCGGATAGCTTTGAACTAGTATTCTTTGATGTTGAAAAGTATCAACATGGTGCAACAAAAAAAGCTCTAATAGAAACTTTACATGCAAGACTAAAGGAGAACTTAGCTCAAGAATCAGCAAGGAAGATAAAAAAAGCTAAGGACATAGCATTAGGTAATCACTTAAAATACGATGTTGTGGTCGGGAGCCATATCAGCGGGTGGGTGGTTTCTTTTGCGACAAGCCTTATTTTTGCAGCTAGTTTAATCGATGAAGCGTTGATTGGGCTCTCCTATTTTTTTAAGTTTTTAGCGGCGAGCTTTGGCTGGGTTGATATCCCTGCGTCTAATTATGATTTTGATTTACTTGGGTTTACTTCGGTAGTTGTCGCACTAAGTCCCTTAGCCATCTATATAATGTCTGCCAAGGAAATATCATTTTTTGGCTTTAGCCCGCCAAAGGCTGGCAATCTTTTTAAGCGTAACGGCACTGATACAGTTGAAGAAACATTTGAAATCAACAGAGAAGTGGGAGCATACGAATTACAGGAGGCCCTTAAGGAATTTATAAAGTATATTCCTCAAGATAAGCGTTATATTTTGGTCATCGATAATATAGATCGCGTCACTGACGATAAATTAAGGGAAGTCTGGAGTGATATCGATGTTTTTTCGTCAATTGCGCATGACAAAATTAAGCTTCTAATTCCGTATTCTCATATTCATGTTGCAAAGGCCCTATGTTCGGAAGGCTTCTCTATTGGTAATGATGACGGTAGAGAGTTTATATCGAAGCGACTGCCAATTACATTTAGAGTGTCTCCGATTATCACAGCTGACTGGAAAGCACACTTTGAGGAAATGTTAGAAGATGCGGTGAACGGGCTCGATAAAAAAACTAAGTCGATAATAATAAAGATTATTTCCTTGTTATCTTCCTCAAACAAGAAAATCACACCCAGATACTTAAAGTGCCTTATTAATTCAGTCGTCAGCACAATGCTTATAAAAATAGAGGGTGTGAGTGTGGTTAGCGCATTTCTCTATCAATTGACCGTTTTGGAACGGAATCTCACGCTAGATTCTGTTTTAAATAGGCAGCTTGATACTGGAACCCAAGAACTCAGTAAGCAAGATGAGGGGTTAAAATTAGCTTTTGAAAAGGCCTTAGCTTCTATAGAGAAAGTACTTAGTTTTGAGCAATGGTCGAAAGATTTAGTTGCTATTCATTATCAAGCTCCATATGAGATTGCCGAAAGTGAACTTTTGACAACCCCCTTAACAGCAGGGCTTGAGAATGGCGATGCAGAACCATTCCTTCAAAAGAACGGCATTTTTGGGTATGACCGTATTGTCGAAGAATTACTTTCCGAACATTCGTGGGAAGAGTGTTTTAAGCTCGCTTCAGCAATGGTTAGTGATTCGGAGAACGAAAAAGCTGCGCAATGGGTTGAAAGCTGGCTACCAACTATAAATCAGCTGGCTAAGACGGATGACTTCGGTATTCAGGATGATATTTTAGAGAGAATTTCAGAGGCTAGAAATCTAATAGATGCCGGTTATGATGTTGATTTGATTCGTTTCGAAGAGCAGTTTAAGACTTTGGATGTGCCGTCGCCAGAGGCAAAGATTACTGAGCTTTATGAGTTAAGTATTTTGCTAGAAAAAAGGCCCAAAGTGATTAGTTCATTGCGTGCAGAGAGTTTTAACGAGATTCTATGGCCAAGCAGAGAAAAGCTCCGCCGTTGGGAGATCGAGTCCCTTGAACTTACCGAGAAGTTGACTCTGGAAATACTGAGTCTATATGAGGACGAATCTTTACCAGTTGATTTGTCATTACATATTCTCAGTAAATATAGGCTGGGCTGGGGAGGAGATGACAGGAAGTTACCCGCTACTTCTATTGAGACGTCGGCTATGGAAGATTTGGAAACCCCCGGTGATTTAACAGCTCTTCTAGTAAGTGCAGATTGGAGAGAACCGGCGACTTTTGGAGTATATAAATCGCATGGAATAAATCTACCCTCAGGAGATTTGAAAACAGCTTGGTACGCCCAGGCTATCGGTTTAGCTATAGCTTTGAATAATATAGAGTTAATTAAGCAACTTCCTTCAGATGTCGAAGTGAACGATGTTTTTACTAACGAGTTAACTAATGTTCTAGCCTTCCATTGTTCAATGAGACAAATAATAAACGCACTGGAGGCTCCTGCAGCATCTCCATACCTTAGAGAAGCTGTTACCCAACTGATAGAGCAACACCGAGTGGAATCTTTGGTTACTAGAGAGGCAATCTCACATTTTGATACTTTAGTTGATTGCACAGACCTTAATGAGTTCGAGTTGGCCGAATGGCTGGCAGGTTGGACTCGCCACTTTAAATATACCGCTGATGAACTGGAATCAATCCCGGCAAGTTTTGTAAGAACCGCCTTCGAACACGATGAGCTGAAAGAGTGGCAAAACCTTCTAAAAGCGGTTCTATCTAAAAATATAACGGTTAGCTGGTGGCAAGAGGAAATCCTCAATCCTTGTGAAAATTTAGAAACTATAGTGAACTGGATGTTTGCTGATGATAAAAAGCTTCAGAAATATAAGGTGCTATCTGATGCGTTAAAGGATCTTTTTAATGATGAGCATGTTTCAGCTATAGTCAATTTTGATAATAGATCATGGGTAAATAAGCTGTTATCTATAATACAGGAGCCCGCACGGAAGTCAGTTCTGGAAAAAATGCAGAAAACAATGCACGAATACCGTACTTCCCAAGATACTCAGTTAACTATATACCGGATATTCCATGGACAAATAAAGATAGTGTCCCCCGAAGTTGCGCTTTCTATTTTTGAGAGTAACCCAGAAGGTTTCGATGACGAAGATCTAAATTTCACAGAGTGGACCGATGAAGAACTGAAACGGTTTGTGAACTTGATGCATAGTCATGAGGAGAGTGGTTATGTATTTGAAAAACTATCGACTCAGCGTCCGATAGTACGCATTAAAGAAAAAGTTTCAAAGGAAAAGACTAATGGAGAGAAGTAATGATGCAAGGGAAAGCGGAATGCTGATTTTGACTAGGCGGACTGGGGAGATATTGAGAATTGGTGATGATGTCAGTATCACGGTTTTAAGTGTGAAAGGAAATCAAGTTCGTATAGGAATTGACGCACCAAGTAACTTATCGGTTCATCGAGAAGAAATTTATCTACGGACTTCTAATAAGCTGAAGGAAGAACCTCCTCAATCAAAATAGAAAAATGAGTTGCCGAGTGTTAAAAGTCTTTTTCTTATTTTTTTAGAGCTTTTATCGGTTCACCATGCTAGGAGCTTTTACGCATATTACAATGGAAAATATAGCTACTAGCATTCTAAAAATGAAGTAATTATTTGTATTCTGGAGGGGTTTTGTATTTTTTATTACCTATTGTATTCTTTGTAGGCTTATTCATTTTCATGAGGAAGGCAAGAGGCCGCTTAGGTTTTTTCAAGAGACTATCGAGCATTAAGTTTCTTGCAATCTGCATCCTGATTTTTGTACTACCTTTGTATACTTATCTTCTCTTAGCATTAGGAACCTACCAGGATATTATCTTATCAGATTCATGGTTTCAAAGTAGCGTTGTTAGCTTTTTTGGCGTCAGGGATACTTGGTCTGGAGTGGGGAATTCAAGCTTTGAGTTTGTCGGGGAGGATGAACAGGAATTCTACTTGGCGTTTTTCACTTCGGCTTTAGACAGTGTTCTATTCTTTTCTACTATAGGTTTCTTAACGCTTCTTATTGGTGTTCGTGATCCCAAAAATGAAACTATTCACAATCGTGTAGAGTACCTTTTGTCTGCCGACGATATTGATCCATCGGCTAGAGCAACGGCAGTTGAAGAAGTTGAAAAACTGGCATGTTACAATGATACGCTACTCGTAGACTTGGTGATTGAAGACGTTGATGCCACTAATAGCGTGTTTAAAATCTCGATGAACTATAGAGCAAAAATTTTTAATATGTTTAGAAAAGAATCATATGTTGATGAGCAGTTTAAAGGTATAACTCAAATCGATACTGCTCCCCCAAAAAAGAAGCCGTTAGGGCAAATCAGATATGTAAGAATTGACAACGAAGATAAGTTAGAAAAAATATGTTCTATTGATAGTGTGGGGAAATATGAGACTCACCCGATAAAAATTGAAGTCGCCCCCAACCAGTCGATCGAGTTCGAAACTTATCACTGGCTATGGGAAGAATTCAATAAAGAATATTTTGTTGGTGTTAGTCGCTATACCAGAAAATTGGTACTGAGGGTGTCAAACTCCTCAAACGAGGAAGGTATAAAAGTAAAAGCAATTAGCCAGTCTGAACCACAGATTGATAGAAACTATAAGTCCCTTGAGGACTGGAAAGACGTTAGTACTAGCAATGAGGTAATATTTGAAGGTCCTTTAAAACGCAATCAAGCGGCTAAGCTTGAGTTTATGATGTCTTCGAGCTAGAAGCGTTTAGGTTTCGACTCTGTCAGATGCTTGCAATGCGGGTTTTTATTCTCTATTATAAATTTATCAGTACTTGTCAAAACTCTTTTGGAGGTGTTATGACAAATTTTAAAGGTGGTTATACAGGGCCATAAGCCAAGAAAAGGTCAACTATCGTTGGCCTTTTTTATTTTAGCTTTACAAAACCCTTCAAACGCAGTTCAGTTCTGAGCTATGCGTAACACTATCTTCACTATTTTTTCTTTAGTTTTGGTCGCGATTTCCATGTTTTCATCATGGTTAGCTCTTCGATTACAGTATAGATAGCGTTGTGGTTTTATTTTTACAATGTTGATCCCTGCGTAATGTTGTGAATGACAGATGTTCAGCGTTGAGCGAACAGCTGACCGTCGGATTTTTTCCTAATTTAACTAGTGACTCGGCACCCCATTATTTATACGTGTGGGTGATGCCAGTCATGCAGGGCCCTTTTATCTATGTAATATTGCGCTTTTTGTTATTGTGGCGCACATTTAAGTCGTTTACTGTCAATGACATAACGAAAAACCAAAATTGAAGACTGTGCGCCTGCACAGTAATATAGATGTTATAATCACAAAGTCGAAACGTTTCTTTAAGCGTCTCTCAGAGGTGGCCTCCTGAGACTGATGATGACGGGCTTAATTTTTGTAGCGTTCAACCCATCCAATTTTTGGGTGGTGTTCTTTCTTTCAGAAATTGTCGGTTATCTATCAACTCAACCTAAGGAGGGTTTGCTTATGATCATTAAGGTTTTCAGAGAAATTAAGTCACTTGCTAAACAGGTGTGCCAGCGTGTCATCATGGCTTGGGAGCTCCACCTCCCTTACAGGTTTAACCTGCTGATGATCCGGTGAAATTCCGGTGAAAAGGGTCTGAGAAACATAACTAGTAGTTGTAGTTCTTTCTGGGCCTACACCAACAAGGTCACGCTTGCATTCTCGTGTCCTAGAAAACCGACTGACAACCCCTATATCGAGTCACTTAAAGGCAGTTTTTGTGCTGAGTGTCTATCAACAAAAAAACCGCCATTAATAGCGGCGGTTTTTCTGTACTTATAAAGGTGATAAAGCTTTGTAAGTAGGTACTGTAGTGCAAGACTGAAAGTAATTTTGATTATTGCAGAGCTACTAGCAGCATGCAAGTACTGACATCATTAACTGCAGCTACCACGGTCGAATAACGTCGCCGTTATCAGGGGGTCTAATATCTGGTAAAGACTAAAATTTCCCGACACCATTTATTGTGCAATGTGCTGGAGCTCTGGTTACCAAATAGATATTTAATGGTAATGTACCATTTGAGTAAGATCTTACCTTGACCACACAATTAGCCCCAAAGCGGTCTGAGGTCGTTTTGTTCCTAAAGTGACAGTTTTTTGATTTCAGCCATCCTTTCTAGATAACTTAAACCCTGTTAACAGCACAGCCTGCCCCATGGATTTATGGCACGACTTATGTTTTATAATTGGTCAGCTATTGACATTTTATGTCAATAATTCCGTCAAATAACTTCGTTAGTTATTGACATCAAGCGTTTCTCTTATTTCCGTTATATGGTGGGCGGTTCAATGAGGTCAATAAATATGTCAGTCGTAGTTATTGCCATTGCGAACATCGGGACCATGGCGGCGGACGCACCTTAGTTCTCACGCTTCAGGGTGAGTAGGAAGTTGGTGAGCACTAACTCTAACTGAAACGTCCGAGAACAA
>Ga0209345_10006084_pt1 | contig 11023 bp, 6 predicted proteins | sample Cruoilmetagenom7_FD_187294 | JGI IMG/M metagenome (GOLD analysis project Ga0209345, IMG submission 187294) | Oil polluted marine microbial communities from Coal Oil Point, Santa Barbara, California, USA - Sample 7 (SPAdes) (version 2) | ecosystem: Environmental > Aquatic > Marine > Oil seeps ...
AAAAATATTATGCATAAAAATTATTTTCTTCAGTTTTGACACATTTTTTTTATTTTTGCTAACTTTTTTTTAAAAATTACCGACCATTGACAATGAAATCTGCCTTTTTCAGCTTTTTTTATGGGGTAACTGCAGCGCAGAAGTCAGGGGTTGTTATTTCAGCATCTAAAGCTCTTTCTAAAATATCCTCGTATAGTTTGTTTTTTTCAAAACAGATTACAATCTTTTGAAAGTCTGTCAGATCTTTGGCATCAATCGCAATCTTAAATTTCTTGATAGCAGCCTTTTCCCGTTTCATATTATATGTGTTTGTTTACAATGTTTTTAAATTTAAAGTGACCAGATAATTTCTTCCGGGCTGAATCAATGAATCATCCCAACCGTGCATACAAATCATGGGGAAGGATTTATAGGCTTTATCTGTGAAATTTTCAATCGCAAAAGTGAGGCTGGCACTCTTGAAAAAATTAAATGACGGAATATTAATTCCCATTCTAAAATCATAAACAGTAAAAGCCGGTGTTTTTTGTTTTTCTGTCCATTCATTCGGGACACGGTCTTGTTTGGCATAAATTTTCGCGTATATTTCTGCCCAGAACTTCCCCTTCTTTAATAAATTAATATTATCCTTTGAATATCTTAACCCCAGAATAGTTTTAAAGGGAGGTATTCCTTCTAAAGGATCTTTTCCTATTTTATCTTCACCCCTTGCATAGCTCATAGAGGAAAAAACAGAATATTTTTGGCTAATCTGATAATCAAAATTTCCCTCTATTCCATATATTTCTACCTTTCCTTTGTTAGCGAATGTGAGATTAACAAATTTATCTGACGCAGCCATTAAAATATAGTTGTTAATTCTGTTGTAAAATCCTGTAATATTTCCGGAAAAATCAAAATAGCGCATTTTGATGCCTGCCTCATAATTAATGCTTTCTTCTGATTTAATATCAGGATTACCCATTAATAATGAGCCCCCAGGTACTGCACCCACGTAAAATCTTTCTTCTAAAGAAGGAGCCCTGAATCCTATTGCAGCAGAGCCTGTAAGATTTATGGAATCGGTTAAGGAGTATAGCAGGCTGATACCTCCGGTTACTGAATTGTCTGTGTATTTTTTTCCAGTTATGTTATTTTCAGCCTTAAAATAATCGAATCTTCCACCTAATGTCATCCACAAATCTTCAAATAATTCTATTTCATCCTGAAGATAAAATCCTATATTCTCACAAACACCATCAACAAGACTATCCTCAGTATGAAGCTTGGTAAAATTTTCGGGAATATTTAGCCCAAGATTTGTAAAAAGATTTATCATAGGTTGAAGGATTTGATTTGGAAGAGTCATTTCCATTATCGAAATATTAGTATCTACAATGCTTGGAGCCTTAGCCTTGTCTTTGGAATATTCCATGCCAAAAGTTAATATCTGAGAAAAGCCATAATCAAACCCTGACATCCCCTTTGCCTGGGTGCTGTATGTATCCGTGTTAAGTTCTCCGTTTATCACAACTCCAATGTTGCCTGGCATAATATACGGCCTGATTGTTGTTGTGTTTATATAGTTCATCCTTTCTTTTTGACCGTGAGTACTAAGTGTAAATGAATCCAGCCACGAAAACGGTTTTTTAATATCATAATCCAATGCAAAGGCATCACGATCCATTTGGGGTATATCAAAAATGCAGTCTACGTTAGAATACATTGTGGGAAGGTCAAAGTTACCGATGATATCCTTAATTTCCATGGGAATATTTTTCATTTCTGTGCTTGGTGTATAAACCTCTCCTCGAAAACTTGTAACAGAAAAGCTGGTTGATTGTTTGTCATTTATTACATATCCTCCGCGAATATCTATGCTTGTATCTTTATAATTGCTATGTTCCAGTTTCCCTTCGGGTGTATTAACATCGTCAGCACCTTTTTTTGATATTCCTATAATTGAATGAAAGCCATTTACTCCAAACTCTGCCTCAACCCTTACCGATTTCATCTTGTTCACACTGCCATATTTGAGAATACTGCCTGCGCTAAAATACTTCTCCGTACTTTTTGGAGTTTTTTTTGTTATTATGTTTATTGCTCCTCCGATGGCGCCTGAACCGTAATGGACGGTGCCAGGACCGTGAAGAACCTCTATTCTTTCTATCTGATTTACATCAATTTCATTAAGATATACACCACCTGTCAGGGAACTGACATGGGAATTCCATCTCCTCCCATCAATAAGAATAACTACCCTGTTTGCAGAAAGCCCTCTTATTCTTGCCTTGGTAATTCCAGGGGTGTTGTCATGATGAATTTCAATACCAGGAACATTTTTTAATAATTCACCAATATTTGCCGGAGATATTCTATCAATCTCATCCCTGTCTATAACTGTAATGGGAGTAGGGGTTTCAAAAGATGATTTTTCATATTTCGTGGCTGTAATAACGATTTCATCTATCTTGAAAATTTTTTTTTCTTCCTTTTTTGTCTCTATATCCTTAGGTTCAGCATTATAGTTTGCAATATAATCATCAATTGGTTTTACAAATTTAAACCCTTCCTGCGCAAAACAGGAAATTTTAAACAAACAAATCAAAATTGTAAAAAAAATAATCTTAAATATACACGATCTTTTCATCAATAATACCTCATCAAGACAAGTTAAAATTGTTCAAGCAGTGTCCAGATTATTTGTGCTTATCCCAAACCTGTTCAACTCCAAAAAAAAAAAGCCACAAAGATATAGATAAACTAAACCTTCGTGGCTTTTTTATAATATGTGGTTTGGAGCAATATTGTAACTATTTAGCCCAGTTATTAAATGATCTTAAGGGTTTTAAAAAATCAATAATGCCTTGTCTTTATATAGACAAAATGGGCTTCCACGTTGACGATATACTAAACAGGACAGTTAATTTTTTTCCACCAAAAACCCTTGTCAAATCAAAAATGGTATCAGATGCATTTTTTGCTGAATAGTTACAATAAATTTAAAATTTTCATTCGTTGAAAATATTGTATTTAAAAATCACTCTCAAACTTTTTTTGATAATTTTCAAAAAAAATTTTAAACCATACAATTATTTAATTGTCAAGATTTATCAAATAGATCCATCGTCTAAAAAACATTTTGCCTTTGCGCATTTTTAAATGTCTTTCTATCGATTTGTTCAATCTTATTACCTTAAACCAGATTCAACTATACCAAAAGCCCTGCAAAAACTATCATCATTGTTGTTGTTTTTTTATTTTTTGATAGTGATTTGGGATAGTCTTTGATTATAGTTGACAATAAATGTTTTGTATTGATATAAATTTCATTTAAATTAAATGGTGGCAAGAAGTTACCTGAAAGTTACCTGAAAAAATAAAAAAAAATTACAATAAAATAAAACCATGAAGGTTATGAAGGGGAGATTTTCCCATGTAGCCTTATGGTTTTTTTATTTTCTGCAATGGTTTTTTTTAAAGGTAAATTTTAAGCGAGGTATATATGCAGCCTGTTCAAATCATATTGATATCAACACTAACAAGCATAAGCGTTTTGGATCAGATAGTAAATGATATAAATGTCGATTATGGAAATATCTTATCTTTAAAGATCTATTATCTTCACCGGGTTGAAGCCCAAAAAATTGATTTTGATAATGTAATAACAGATATTTATAATGCGGATATTGTACTTTTGGATATAAGAGGGCACTCCATAGGGCTAAAGAGATTGATTGATGCAGTTGGCAAGGGTAACAATACTGTTGTTAACTTGTGCGGCGGCACAAAGGAGCTTCTTTCTAAAACCCGCATGGGCAGTTTCCGTGCAAAAATGATTTTTGAAAAGCAGAAAGATATAGGTTTTGATACGGATTATGTTGATATATCAGCAGGTCTTAAGATTATGGAATGGATTAAAAAGGCAGGCAAAATCCTTCCTTTTGGTATTATTAAAGATGCCAAAAACTGGGGTTTTGCCATTGATTACTGGCAGTATGGGGGAAAGGAGAATTTTAAAAACCTTTTGCTTATGCTTTTAAGAGAATACGGAGGTAAAAAAAAAGTTCGTTTTTCCATTCCTGCCGCTTTTCCAAAAGGCGGAATCTATTACCCGGGTTCGAAAAAATTCTTTTTATCAATTGATGATTTTTTTTCTGCTCATCCACCCATGCCTGATAAACCTAATATCGGAATATTTTTTTACGGAGGCATGCATTTTGAAGACAACAGGCCGATAGTAAAGGTACTTGTTGAAAGGTTAAAAAAAGATGCTAACGTAATACCTGTTTTCTCGGATGTATTGTCAAATCTTGAGACTATGGAAAAATTCTTTTTAAAAAACGGGGAACCGCTTGTAAGTGCCGTAATTAACCTCCAGTACTTCAGATTAAATGGCGGACCTCTGGGTGGAGATCCTGAGCCTACAATTTTTTTGCAAAAAAAATTGAACTGCCCTTTTTTCGGACCTGTTCAAATGTATCAGACGGAAATTTCCAAATGGGAGGAATCGGAAATCGGCTTATCTCCAGTGGAGGTGGTAATTGCAGTGGCCATGCGGGAGATAGATGGCTGCGTTGAGCCTATGGTTTTAAGCGGGTTGAATGATACCGGATTCAGCAAAAATATTGGTAACGATCTAATGGAGTCCTGTCCCATTGATGACCGCATTGAAAAGTTCACAAACCGTATAAAACGCTGGTTAAGGTTGCAGCAGAAAGCTAACAGCGAAAAAAAGATCGCTATTATCATCTACGATTATCCACCAGGTGAAGAAAACCTGGGCAATGCAGGATATCTTGATGTTTTCCAGAGTATTGATAATGTTCTTTGTCAATTGAAAAAGCAAAAATACAAAGTGGATATCCCTGAAAAAGGGATCAAGGATCTTTTGCTTTCCATGGGGTCGGTAAATACTTCTGGATGGTCATTACCGGAAAATTATAAAGGTATAACCCTTTCAAATGATAAATACTGTAAGTGGTTTAATGCCCTTCCTGATGATTTAAAAAATAAAATGGAGAAAAAATGGGGAAAACCACCGGGAAATATCATGACATGGGAGGGAAAATTTTTTATTCCCGGTATAGAGCTGGGAAATATTTTTATAGGCATTCAGCCATCCCGCGGCATACATGAAGATCAGGAAAACTCTTACCATGACCGTGACCTGCCCATTCATCATCAATATCTTGCCTTTTACAGATGGCTGGAGCATGAGTTTTGCACTGATGCTTTGATTCACATGGGCACCCACGGCACCCTTGAATTTACCAGCGGCAAAGAGGCTGGCCTTTCTTCTACTTGTATTCCTGATATCCTCATCGGGAGTATGCCCCATATCTATGTTTATTGGGTTACCAATACATCAGAAGCAGCTATTGCAAAAAGAAGGAGCTATGCCATAATAGTTGACCATCAGCCCCCTTCATTTACAACATCAGGCCTTTATGATGAACTTACAGACCTTGAAAATCTTATCCATGAATATTACGAAGCCACTGTGCAGGACCCTTTTCGGGCTAAAATAGTAAAAGAACAGATTTTTAAATGGGCAAAAAAGATTCATCTGGAAGATAAATCCATCGACAGAATTTCAGATACCTTATATGAAATAAAAAAATCGATCATTCCAAAAGGGCTGCATATATTTGGCCAGAAATATGAAAAAGATGATATGGTCGAACTCTTGACCCTAATATCAAGATATGATCGGGAAGTACCTTCTCTTCACCGTATTATTGCGGAATCAAAGGGGCTTGATTATAAAAAACTTGTCAAACATCCTTTAAAGGCAAATGATTCCAGCATCTTCGAAAATATGTGGGAACAGATAGAATCAGAGGCAAAAGAGACTATCCAGCTTCTTGTCAATGGCAACCGTAGACAAAATTTTTTAAAGGATCTTCCCAGCGAATCCAGAAATAAAAAAGATGAAATTTTTGATTATCTTAAAAAATTACAATCAGACATGGGGGATAACAGGGAACATTCAGGGCTTTTAGATGCAATATCAGGAAAATTCGTCACCCCGAATATTGGTGGTGATCCAATAAGGACTCCAGAGGTATTTCCCACGGGGGCAAACCTTTATCCTTTTGACCCAAGGCTGATCCCAAGCAGTGCTGCATGCATAAGGGGCGCTGCCATTGCCCAGGGAACTATTGATGAATTTTACAGAATAAACGAAAAGTATCCTGAAACCATAAGCGTTGTACTGTGGGGGTTTGAGACTATCAAAACAAGGGGAGAAACCATTGGACAGATTCTATGTTACATAGGGCTTCGCCCGGTGAGAAAAAGCGGACCATGGTTTACCGACCTTGAAGTAATAGACCTTAATGAACTAAAACGTCCACGAATAGATGTGGTTGTCACTATATGCGGTATTTTCAGGGATACTCTGCCTAATCTTATAGATCTGTTGGGTAACGCATTTAAAATTGCAGGTTCTTTGGATGAGCCGTCTGAAATGAATTTTATTAAAAAACATTCCATGAAAATAAAGGACAAATTTAAAGATAAAGATATAAACATCCATACGAGAATATTTGGCCCCAGACTAGGGGAATATTCGACATCGCTAACCACCATGATTGAAACATCAGGGTGGAATAATGAAAATGAACTTGCAGATGCGTATATTAAGAGCATGCAGTATGGGTATGACGAAAAATCGTCTGCTGTATCATTAAAAAAAGTTTTTAAGCATCTTTTATCAGATGTGGACATTGTAAGTCAGGTTAGAGATACCCATGAACTCGAAATCACCGAACTGGATCATTACTATGAATTTTTTGGTGGGGTTTCAAAATCAATAGAATCGCTTAAGGGTGAAAAACCGCAGATGCTTATTTCCGACACAACAAAAGAATTTATCGAGGTGGAAGATGTGGGAAAACCCATAGAAAGATCCATAAGAACAAGATTACTAAATCCCAAATGGATAGACGGGATGCTTGAGCACCCGTTTCATGGCGCACAGAAAATATCTGAAAGGGTTGAATATGTTTTGGGCCTTGCGGCAACCACAGGCAAGGTAAAAAAATGGATATGGCGGGATATTTCAAACAGGTATATATTTGATGATGAAATGAGAAACCGCCTGTCTAAAAATAATTCATATGCAGCATTAAAATTGATAAGCAGGTTGATTGAAGCAGATAAAAGAAATTACTGGCAGGCTAGTGATGAAGAAATCCAGAGACTTACCGAAGCATATATTGATCTGGAAGGTATAATTGAGGAAAATAATAATGATAGCTAACCCATCTTTTGAAGAGTTGAAGATTAATAAGCCAAACATGGTATGGTCAATTTTAAGTTGTAAAAAACATTCAGAACTGCATTTTGGACAAATAATCATAATCGCTTATATATTAAAGCTATATTAAAATTAACAACACCTAATTTTAATATATTATTTGCTTTTATGAATAACTATAAAATATTATTGACAATAATATTTTAATTTGTTAAATAAAATAATATTAGATATAATTATATGTTTTTATTATATATTTATTTGTTTTTCAACAAATAAATATAATATGTCCAACAAACTCATTCATTGTTTCTTACAGGCGCTTCAATTTAACTTTACCATTGTGCCACGAGAGATTAACTTGCGAAATATCATAGTTACCTTAAAGATCAAACAAATATCTGAAAAATCCAATAAAAGACAAACATAAAGTAAAATACTAATTATCATCTAAGATAAGGAGGTGAATTAAATATTTACTTAAGATAGACTGTATTGATCCGGTTACCAAATATTTCAAAATAAATTAATGAAAAAATTAGTTAAAGGAGACAACAATGAAAAAAATTACAGTTTTGGCATTAGCAGTATTACTCAATATCTCTTTTGCTGTTTCTGTATTAGCCATTGAAAGTAAATTTGGTGGATATTGGCGTACGCGGGCTTTTACCCAACAAAATTTTACAGGAGAAGATCGGCTGGAAGGTAAAAATTTAACGCGAGTTGATACAAGAACAAGACTATATTACACTGCCATAATAAATGACGATTTAAAATTTGTTAATAAATTTGAATTTGATGCTGTTTGGGGAGAAAGTTCAAGCTATGGCGATATTGGTGCTGACGGCATTAATGTTGAAATTAAAAATTCATATGCGGATTTTAACAAAGATGATTTTAATATAAAAATGGGAGTTCAGGGTACAGTTCTTGGCCGTGGTTTTCTTTTTGATGATGACTTTGCCGGTGCTGTTGTTACATATAAAGATGACGATATTACAATTCCTTTTTTATGGATGAAAGCATATGAGGGAGGATCTGGCAAAGATGAAAATGACAAAGATGTTGATTATTATGTTGTAAACCCTTCCTTTACTATGGATGATAACCAGATTAAAGTGTCACCACTTTTCATGTATGTTACTTCTGATGATGTAAGCGCATTTGGAAGCCTGGGAGTTTATAAAGATTTAGATCTTTTTTATTTTGGTTTTGATCTGGATGCAAAATATGATGATACCTCTTTTTGGTTTACAGGCATATATGCTCTCGGATCTGCTGACTATACAACAACAGGAGATGCAGATATCTCAGCATGGATGGCAGCAGCCGGATTTGTCTATGATTGCGGTGATGCCGGAGACATAGATGCTGTTGATATACATGGTCAGTTTTTCTATGCAACAGGTGATGACGATGCGACTGATAATGATATTGAAGCTTATTTTGGTTCCCCGGGTAATAGTTATTACTGGTCTGAAATCATGGGAAAAGGAATATTTGACAATCAAGTATCAAACAACTCTCCGGGAGATGGAATTTCAAATATTTTCGCAATAAATCTTGGAACAAGATTAGTTGTTGATGATGATCTGTCAATAGAGTTTGATATCTGGCATGCTAAACTTAATGAGGAAGTTTTAACATCTTCAGGTGAAAACGAAGACGCATTAGGCACTGAAGTGAATATAAAAGTAACATATGAATTTGTGGAAAAATTGAATGTGGATTTTATTGTTGCCTATCTTTTTGCAGGAGATGCAACAACAGATAACAGCTCCAATGATGCAAATCCTTATGAAATCGGCACCAGATTTTCTTTTAAGTTTTAAAAAAAATTATATAAAACAGATAAATCACAGCTGCTTTAAACGGTTTTATAGCTTTTTTACGGGCAAAAACTTTAATTGTCGTTATTCAACAGGTTGTTACGGAATGAAAATTTCTTCAAGTTCAAGGCGGAAAATCAATTTAACCGCTGGCATAACCGTTGTGTTTTGAGGATTAAATTTATTTTTTAGCGCAGAAAATGAAGAAATTGCGTTTCGCAGCAGCCTGTCAAGTGGTATTTGATTGAACAGACCAAAACATTCACTTTTTATATGATTTGTTTTAACCTGGTCAATAAATATTAAGAATCAAGTTTATTTTTTAACATATCGTTTACAATATTAGGATTTGCCTTGCCTTTGGTCTCTTTCATAATTTGTCCCACAAAAAAGCCTAAAAGTTTAGTTTTTCCATTTTTATATTTCTCAACTTCAGTGCCATGTTTTGATAATATTTTTAAAACAACTTCTTCCAATTCTGCTTTGTCTGTAACTTGAACAAGACCTTTTTCGTGAACTATTTTTTCAGGCTCTTTACCGGTTTTAGCTATTTCATCAAATATTGTTTTTGCAATTTTTCCGCTTATTACCCCTTTATCAATCAGGCTTAAAAGTGAAGACAGATGTTTTGCTGAAACAGGTGAATTATCAATTGTTTTGCCCTGAGCATTCAAAAGTCCTAATAGATTACCCATTATCCAGTTGCTGACAGGTTTGGGTTTATTATATCCTTTCAGACATTCTTCAAAATAATTCGCAAGTTTTAAAGAAGAGGTTAGAACCTTTGCATCATATGAAGAAAGTTCGTATTGGTTTATAAACCGTTTCTTTTTTTCATCAGGTAGTTCAGGAAGTTTTCTTTTTACAGAATCTATCCATGAATCTTCAATTAAAAGTGGAGGAAGATCAGGGTCAGGAAAATATCGATAATCATGTGCATCTTCTTTACCTCGCATTGAAAAAGTACTATTTTTTTCAGAATCCCATAATCTTGTTTCCTGAATTATCTGCAAGCCATCTTCAAGTTGTGATATTTGTCTGTCAATTTCAAATTCAATGGCTTTTTCAACATGCTTAAATGAGTTTAAATTTTTAATTTCTGTACGGGTTCCATAATTTTTTTCGCCTTTAGGCCTCACAGATACATTTGCATCACATCTAAAGCTGCCTTCTTCCATATTACCATCGCAGATATCTATGTAACGAACAATAGATCTTAACTGTCGCAAATAAGTACCTGCCTGTTCAGACGATCTGATATCTGGTTCGCTCACAATTTCAATCAGGGGAACACCAGCTCTGTTAAAATCAGCTTTGCTCAAAAACCGGTCATTGTCATGAATCAACTTACCTGCATCTTCTTCCATATGTATTCTTGTAATTCCAATTGTTTTTTTTTGTCCATTTACTTCAATAATTAATTGACCGTATTCAGCAATTGGCATTTCGTACTGAGAAATTTGATATCCTTTAGGAAGGTCAGGATAAAAATAATTTTTTCTTGCAAATCTGCTTGTGGGAATAATATTGCAGTTTGTTGCAATAGCCATACGCATGGTAAATTCAACAACATTTTTATTTAAAACAGGTAAAACCCCAGGCATACCCAAACAAACAGGGCATGTATGAGTGTTGGCAGGATCACCAAAAGATGTTGAACAGGCGCAAAATATTTTTGTTTTTGTTTTAAGTTGCGCATGAACTTCAAGACCTATAACAGGTTCATATTTCATTTTTTATTTCCCGTATCCTAAGTTATTATTTTATGCAAAAAAGTTTTTTTGTTAAATTTTTTGTCAATCAAACATTTTTTTACATGTTTTGTCGACAGGTTGTTACGGAATGAAAATTTTTTCAAGTTCAAGGCGGAAAATTAATTTGACCGCAGGCATACAGATAGTATTTCGAGGATCAAATTGATTTTCTAACGCAGAAATTGGATAAATTGCGT
>Ga0209345_10006085_pt1 | contig 11021 bp, 8 predicted proteins | sample Cruoilmetagenom7_FD_187294 | JGI IMG/M metagenome (GOLD analysis project Ga0209345, IMG submission 187294) | Oil polluted marine microbial communities from Coal Oil Point, Santa Barbara, California, USA - Sample 7 (SPAdes) (version 2) | ecosystem: Environmental > Aquatic > Marine > Oil seeps ...
CAAATAAAAATCTGTTATATAATTTACCTTTTTCTTTTATAATTACACTTCCTGCAACTGCAGCTTCTTTTTCTGAAGCTAATTTCTGCATCCAACTTACAGTTTCGCCAGACATTTCTTCAGCCACATTTTTTGGTTGCATCGTAAAACCCGATGAAAACATTTCAGGAAGCACAATTACCTCCACATTTTCTGAAATCGTATTTATTTTTTCTGAAAAATTACGTCGGTTTTGGGATCCGTTTTCCCAAACTAAATCCGCTTGAATAATTGCTATTTTAAGCTTATTAATCATTTATTTTCAATTTAAACAAACTTGAAAAAACTACTTTTTTACTAAAGTTTCTTTTAACGTTCCTTGTCCCTCCAGCTCAGTTTCCCATTTTAGTGTAGTTTCAGTTAACTCTTTAATAACAAAAAGTTGTGTTGAAGTGCTAGTGGCATCAGCTCCATTCCATGTAATCGTAATTCCACTGTTATTACATTGCCAATTACCCTGCTTTAAAGTTCCGTCAGCGTAATAAAAATCTACTGTTGAATTTTCGTTAAAAACAACCTCATTTTGGGTAATTACATCATTTCCATTGAGTTTACTATCAAGTGTTTTCCAATCAACCGTAAGCAAATCTGGTCTTTGATGACATCTTTGGTTGTCATCATCATCATCTGAACACGCAGTTAACAAAAATACACTTAAAAAAAACACGACTAAAAATTTATTTTTTTTCATAATATAAATGTTTAAAATTCAATTAAATATATAAAAAAAATGATGTTAATTAAATTTTACATAATATATCTGCTGCTTTTTTAAGTGTTTCGTCTGTTTTTGCAAAACAAAAACGTAACACATTTGTATCTAACTTATTTTCATTAAACACTGAAATTGGAATTGATCCTACACCTAATTCTTTAATTAATCTTTTTGAAAAATCAAAGTCTTTTTCTGAAGAAATATTTTTATAACTCATAAGTTGAAAATAAGTACCTGTTGAAGGTTTAAATTCAAATCTAGAGTCTTCTATTAAATCTAAAAACAAATCTCTTTTTTCCTGATAAAAATTTCCTAATTTTAAATAATTGTCTGGCGTTTTTAAATACTTTTCCAAAGCAACCTGAATTGGGTTATTTACGCTAAAAACACTGTATTGATGCACCTTTTGAAATTCCTTCATTAACTCAGTTGGCGCCAAACAATAACCCATTTTCCAACCAGTATTATGAAACGTTTTCCCAAACGAAGCAGTTATAAATGCTCTTTCGGCTAAACCAGGAAACAAAGCAGCTGATTGATGTTTTTCGCCATCAAAAATAATATGCTCATAAACTTCATCGCTTAACAATAAAATGTTCGTATTTACAAGTAATTTTTCCAACTGTAGCATATCTTCTTTTGATAAAACAGTACCAGACGGATTATGCGGTGTATTTATAATTACCATTTTTGTTTTAGGCGAAATAAGTGCCTTCACCTCATTCCAATCTACTTTAAATGTTTCAGGATCTAATTGTATAGATTTAGGTTTTCCCCCAAAAAGTTTTATAGCTGGTTCATAACAATCATAAGCTGGCTTAAATAAAATAACCTCATCGCCTTTATGTACAGTTGCTGCTAGTGCCGTAAAAATTGCTTGTGTAGCGCCTGCTGTAACAGTAATTTCCGAATCTGGATTGTATTTTACATTGTAAAGTAAATCCATCTTATGAGCAATTTGCGCTCTTAAACCGTAAACGCCTGGCATTGGCGCATATTGATTTTTACCACTTTTCATGGCTTCATTTACAAGGCTTATTAATTCTGGATCACTTTCAAAATCGGGATAGCCCTGCGACAAATTAATGGCATTGTGCTCCATACACAATTTACTCATAACAGCAAATATGGACGTTTCAACTTTTGGTAATTTAGATTGTAATGAATTTTTAAAAGACGGCATTTGATGTAAATTTTAGCATTTAAATTTAAGAAATTTCTTTTTATAAAAATAAACCTATTCCAATGTTGAAATAGGTTTATTAAAGCCTCATTATATCAACCCCTTGATACAATAACTCCTCTTACTAAAATTTAAAGTCTTTCTATTTTTAATTATGTAAATATAGACCAACTAGCATTATTAGCTTTAATTTTTGTTATGTATGCTATAATAAATGTTCTGAAATTAAATTAAATTTAATTTATTAAATAAATCATCTTTATATGTATTTCCAATAGGGATAATATTTCCACTTATTTTTAAGCTGGTACTATTTATCTCATCTAAATAATAAATATTGATTACATAACTTCTATGAACTCTAATAAAACTAGAATTTAACTTGTAAATTATATTGTTTAAGCTTACTCTAATGAGTTGGCTTCTATTATTTTCAAGAAACAGCTCAGTGTAAACATGTTCACTTTTTAAGTAAAGTACATCTTTTAATACTATTTTTTTATAAACACCTTTCTCTTTAATAAAAAGTGAATTTTGCGAAACATCACTTGGTTTTTTAGCTGAATCATTTTTTTCTGAATAATTATGCAATACAATTTCAATAGAGGCGTACAATTCTTCTTTGGTAAATGGCTTTACTAAATAAGCTGGAGGATTTAGCGCTTTAACTTCTTTTATTGTTTCTTCATCAGAATTTGAAGTTAAAAATATATAGGGAAAATTGTAGTTTTTAATTATTTCTTTAGCAATATCTATTCCTGTTTTTCTTCCGCCTAATTGAATGTCTAAAATAGCAATGTCTGGTTTTTCAGTTTCAATAAATTCCAGTGCTTCGGTATAATTTAACGCAGGTTCTAATGCTTCATATCCTAATTCCTCAATTACATCGCATAAATTATCAGCAATTATAATTTCATCTTCAACCACTAAAATTTTAATTTTATCCATTGTTGAATTAATTAATTTGATTTCTTAAATAGGTGTCTTTAAATAAAATTTCAAAATTAGCACCTTTGCTATTGTTAAGGTTTAAGGTTCCTTGCAGTTGTCTAACTAATCTATTTACCAATCGTAAACCTAAACTTTTTGCTTTTTTATAATTAAAATCATCATTTAAACCAGGCCCATTATCTGAAACCACTAATTTATAGAAATTATTGTTTTCTTTATTAATTGAAATAGATAGTATATTTTCATTTTCATTTGAGAAGGCATACTTATAGGCATTGGTTATAAGTTCGTTTATAATAAGCCCTAAAGGAATTGCGGTATCTACATCAAATTGAATATCTTCGGTGATAATGTGGGTTTCAATATCTAAATTTGAGGCATACATAGAGGTTAATTCTTTTACAAGTTGCTGAATGTATTCATCAAAATTTATTAAACTATCTTCATTTTGATATAATTTTTGATGAATTAAAGCCATAGATTTTACTCTATTTTTTCCATCGTTGGCTAATTCTAGAGCTTTTTCATCTTCAATATTTTTAGTTTGTAATTCTAATAAACTTGAAACAATTTGAAAATTATTTTTTACTCTGTGATGTATTTCTCTTAATAATAAACTTTTTTCCTTTTCTTTTTCTTTTATCTGATCGCGTTGGTGTTTTATCTCAGCGTTTTTCTCTCTAAGTATTCTTTGTTGCTTTGTTTTTTTGAAAATAATATAAACCAACACTAATAACCCTAAAGAAACCAAACCAATTATAATTCCAAATAATTGTGTTTTTTCCTTTTCGTGTGTAATCTCAATTTCCTTTTGTTTAAGAGCTTGCTCGGTACGGTAATTTGCCAGTGAGCTAGATAAATCTTCAGAATAAATTTTTCGTGTTAATACAATACTTTTATCTTTATATAAAATAGCCTCACTTAAAAACCCTTTAGATTCTAATAATTTTGAATTTAGATCTAAAACATAATAAAATAAATTATCATCAATTTTACCTTTTGTTTCCTCTTCAATAAGCTTACAAAACGCACTATAATTTGAAACATTAAACAACTCAAATATTTCTTTAGTAATAGGAGATGATTCTTCTAAACTACTTAAAAAATCAGCAAATAAAGAATAACTTGCCAGCCTACTATTTGGATTCTTGTATAGAATTTGTAACAGTTCATATATTCTAGCTTCGTAACCGCCTTTATAATTGTAAGCATCAATTAATTTTTCAATTGTTTGTGAATAGTATGGACTTTTCTCATTGGAATCTGACTCTAAAGACAGACTTAATTCACTAGTTTCAATATAACCATCAAGATTTCTTTCTTCAATTAAAAAGTCACATAAATGATTTAAAAATATAATTTGAAGTGTTTTATCATTTAACTCTTTAGCTTTTTCTAAACTTTGTAAACAAAGAGGCTTACCTTCTTCAACGTTTTTCTCAATCATAAAAAGCACTATTTGATGGGTATTTAAAAGCAAATTCCCTTTTAAAACATCAATTTTAGTTTGATTGAATGATTTTAAATACTGCTCCAGCTTTGAATTTTCTTTGGAAGCTTCTTCAAACTTTGAATTATTCCTTAATGAAGTTATATAAAACCAATTTAGATATACATAGTCTAAATTAATAATTTCAGGCACAGGTATAATTGAAATTAACTTTCTAAAATTCGATAAATCTGTTGTATTTCTATTTTTAATTCTAATAGCTAACTCATAAAAATCGCTATACGATTGTTCATTATTTATAATTCTATTTAATGAAGCTACATATTCACTTTTTTCCAATTTAGAACAATAAAAACTTGCAGAATCTAATCGTTTTTCAATGATAAAGTTTTCAATTTTAGTAAAAATTGTAGCTGTATATAATTGTTTCTTTATTTCTGTATTGTTATTTATTTCGGTTTGTGAAAATACCAAACTAAAGAATAGCGAAAATACAGTAATTACAATTTTATTTTTCATTTGGGGTTTTTTCAATATTATCAAAAATAAGGAATCGTATTTCTTATACATCGTAAAAAATAATATTATTATTTAGTATTTATCAACAAAAAAGCCTGTTTCGTTCTTGAAACAGGCTTTTTATATCTTATTATATGTTTTTTAAATAATACTTGCTTTTAGATATTCACGGTTCATACGTGCTATATTTTCAAGTGAAATATTTTTAGGACATTCCACTTCACAAGCCCCAGTGTTTGTACAGTTCCCAAAACCTTCATCATCCATTTGTTTTACCATATTTCTAACTCTATCTGCAGCCTCAACTTTTCCTTGAGGTAATAATGCAAACTGAGATACTTTTGCAGAAACAAATAGCATTGCACTTGAGTTTTTACAACTTGCAACACAAGCCCCGCAGCCAATACACGCAGCAGCATCCATAGATAAATCTGCATCTAATTTCGGTATTGGAATTGCATTTGCATCTTGCGTATTTCCTGAAGTATTTACTGAAATATATCCACCAGCTTGTTGAATACGTTCAAAAGCCATACGATCTACAATTAAATCTTTAATTACAGGGAATGCTTTTGCTCTCCACGGTTCAATGTAAATAGTATCACCATCTTTAAAAGTTCTCATGTGTAACTGACACGTAGTAATACCTCTATCTGGTCCGTGTGGTTCTCCGTTTATGTGTAAAGAACACATTCCGCAAATACCCTCTCTACAATCGTGATCAAAAGCAATTGGCACTTCATTATTAGCAACTAAACTTTCGTTTAAAATGTCCATCATTTCTAAGAAAGACATATGTTCTGAAATATCAGTTACTTTATATTCGACCATTTGACCCTTATCTTGAGGTCCTTTTTGTCTCCAAATTTTTAACGTTAAATCCATAGTGTCTTCTTATTTGTATGAACGAGTTTTTAATTCGATATCTTTAAATTCTAATTCTTCTTTATGTAAAATTGCTTCACTTGGTTTTCCTGTGTATTCCCAAGCAGAAACGTACGCATAATTTTTATCATCACGCAATGCTTCACCATCTTCAGTTACATATTCTTCACGGAAATGACCTCCACAAGATTCGTTTCTATTTAAAGCATCTAAAGCAAATAACTCGCCTAATTCTAAGAAATCAGCAACTCTACCTGCTTTTTCAAGTTCAACATTCATTTCGTTTAAATCTCCAGGAACTTTTACATTTTTCCAGAAGTCTTCACGAATATCTTGAATTTCTTTAATAGCTTCTTTTAAGTGTTTTTCATTACGAGCCATTCCTACTTTATTCCACATTACTAAACCTAGTTTTTTGTGGAAATAATCTACAGAATGTGTTCCTTTATTATTGATAAAGAATTCTAATTTTTCTTTAATTTCTTTTTCAGCTTCATCAAACTCTTTAGAGTCTGTTGGAATTTTTCCTGTTCTAATATCATCGGCTAAATAATCACCAATTGTATAAGGTAAAACAAAATAACCATCAGCTAACCCTTGCATTAATGCAGAAGCTCCTAAACGGTTAGCACCGTGATCGGAGAAATTAGCCTCACCAATACAGTATAAACCATCAACAGTTGTCATTAAGTTATAATCAACCCAAACACCACCCATTGTGTAGTGCGTTGCTGGGTAAATCATCATTGGGGTTTTGTATGGATTTTCAGCAATAATTTTCTCATACATTTGGAATAAGTTTCCGTATTTTGCTTCAATAACAGCTTCACCTAATTTGATAATTTCTTCTTTTGAAGCATTATCCATTCCTTTAATTTTTGCTTGCTCTGAACCATAACGGAAAATTGCAGCAGCAAAATCTAAATATACAGCCTCACCAGTTGCATTCACACCATAACCGGCATCACAACGTTCTTTTGCAGCTCTTGATGCAACATCACGCGGCACTAAGTTTCCATACGCTGGATATCTTCTTTCTAAATAGTAATCTCTATCTTCTTCAGCCAATGCAGTAGGTTTTAATTTTCCTTCCTGAATTGCTTTTGCATCTTCAATTTTTGCAGGAACCCAAATTCTACCATCGTTACGTAATGATTCAGACATTAACGTTAATTTAGATTGGTAATCTCCCGAACGTGGAATACACGTTGGGTGAATTTGTGTCATACAAGGATTTGCAAAATACGCACCTTTCTTATGAACTTTCCAAGCTGCGGTTGCGTTTGAACCCATAGCATTGGTTGATAAGAAATAAACATTTCCATAACCACCAGTTGCAATTACTACGGCGTGTGCTGAATGACGCTCAATTTCTCCTGAAATTAAATCACGAGCAATAATACCTCTTGCTTTTCCGTCAACTTTTACAACGTCTAACATTTCGTGACGATTGAACATTTCAATCTTCCCACGAGCAATTTGACGGTTCATTGCAGAATAACAACCTAATAATAATTGTTGCCCTGTTTGTCCTTTAGCATAAAATGTTCTTGAAACTAATACACCACCAAACGAACGGTTATCTAATAATCCACCATAGTCACGTGCAAAAGGAACTCCTTGTGCCACACATTGGTCGATAATAGCCCCAGACACCTCAGCTAAACGGAATACGTTTGCTTCACGCGAACGGTAATCTCCACCTTTTACAGTATCGTAAAATAAACGGTAATTAGAATCACCATCATTTTGGTAATTTTTTGCTGCGTTAATACCTCCTTGTGCCGCAATTGAATGTGCTCTACGAGGTGAATCTTGGTAAGCAAAAGCTTTTACATTATATCCTAATTCTGCTAACGAAGCCGCTGCAGAACCTCCTGCTAAACCTGTACCAACAACTATAATATCAATATTACGTTTATTAGCTGGGTTTACAAGATCTACATTTTCTTTATAAGTTGTCCATTTATCTTTTATTGGACCTTTTGGTACTTTTGAATTTAAAGTCGTCATATTCTTTTAAGATTAATGGTTAAAATGATGAAAAAGTGCAATTACAATAAACCCTAGCGGAATTAGTATTGAATACCATTTTCCTAAAGCGTTTACACATTTTGAGTATTTATTATTAAATCCCATGGATTGAAATGCCGATTGAAAACCGTGCGCTAAATGCAATCCTAAAAATACAAATGCTACAACATAAGCAACAACTCTCCACATTGGGACAAACTTCTCTTGTAATTCATGAAAATACCTAGCTGGATCTTCAGGTAAAAAATGAATGTACTTGTGGCTAATTTCAGGAATCCAAAAATCGATAAAGTGTAAAACTATAAATGCTAAAATAGCAGCACCACTATAAATCATGTTTCTCGACATCCAAGAAGCACTAGCAGCACCATTAAATTTTGCATATTTTACATTTCTCGCTCCTTTGTTTCTTAATTCTAAAATAAAACCCATTACAAAATGAAAAACAACTCCAAAAATTAATATAGGCTGCATTGCAAACTGTATTAACGGATTTGTACCCATAAAATGTGACAAGTCGTTAAAGACTTCTGCACTAAATAATGAGGTAACATTTACGGCTAAATGAATAATTAAGAAAATAATAAGGAAAAGTGCTGATAAAGCCATCGCTACTTTCCTTGCAATTGATGATGATAAAACGCTCATTTTTTATTATTTTTTTTAAAAACACAAAGATACTATTTTCATTTTTTGTTTTAAAAGTAAAAATGAGCTGTAGCCTTATTTAGAATGATTATAAAAAAGAATAAGTCATCTAAACTCAAACTTTGGTTATCTGTTTTCTTTAAACTGAAGTTTATTTTCTTCCAGAATTAGGAATTTTTAACACAAGTTCATCTTCAAGCCATTCAAAACTAATTGCATAAACATTATTGTTATTTTGTGTATAATATAAATACGTTTCCATAGAACTATAAGCGCCTAAAATTCCTAGTTTTGTTTTTTCTTTATCTAGAAAAAAACTTGAAGCAAGTACAATTTCCTTTGCTATTTTATTTGAAGTCCAGAATAATGATATTTGAGCATTCTGTTTGTTTTCATTGTATTTTATATTAATTGGATATGCAATTCCTTTAATAGGCGCATTTCTAACCCAATTAAAATCGATATTATTATCAATTCTTTCTTTGTAAATTCGTTTTTCTTCTTCAGTAATTTCAAAAGGTTTCGAGCCGTAAATAGCAGCACCATTAATTTTTAGCCAATTACCTAACTGCATTAATCTTTCTTGTTGAATTAACGGAATTTGTCCATCGGCTTTTGGCTCTACATTTAAAATCATGCCACCTCCATTTGCAACTGTTTGTACAAACTGTATTATTAATCTTTTGAAGTTCCATAAGCCGCTAAATCTTCATTTCTATTTAATCCAAACGAACGTCCAATTCCTCTAACTTCAGCCCACGGACGGCTAGTTACTTTTATTCCCTCACTATATTCTGGAGTTAAAAACCCGACATCAATACCACTCCCCCAACGGTTATTTACAATGGCATCCTTCCCAACTAAATTGTAATACCAATTTATCAATTCAGCCGAATGCCATTGTTCGGCATTGTTAAACCATTCTGGCGCTTCTCTATTTTTTAAGGTTTCTGCTAATCGTTCTGAAGTTTTTTCTTGAGAACTTACCGAAAAACATAAGCATAAAATAAAACTAAATACGAACCACTTTTTTATCATAATAACTCAATTAATTTTGATGAATTAACTAAGAATTAAACTTTCTTTTTAGTGATAATTCCACTTAATTTGATTATAAAAATACTATCATTTAATTCAAAAGGGCAATTACTTTAAAAAAGTAAAAGTGAAATTTTTAGTCGTTGAATGTTCCATAAGAAACCGTTAACAAATCCCTTAAAAATCTGTTAATATTTCTTAATAAGAATTAGCTCTAAAATAAAATTGCTAAATTCCCTAATCATTAAACTTCCAAACTTTTAACAATGAAAAAAATACTACTTATTCTATTCATTTTTCCAACTTTAATTTTAGCACAACAATTAGATTTAGAAAAATTAAAGAATTTAAAAACACGTTCAATTGGTCCAGCGGGAATGAGCGGAAGAGTTACAGCCATTGATGTAGTAACTACAAATCCTGAAATTATTTATGCAGGAACTGCCTCTGGCGGCTTGTGGAAATCGGAAAGTGGTGGCATTGATTGGACTCCAATTTTTGACGACCAACCTATCGCCTCTATCGGTGCAGTTGCCATTCAACAAAGCAATCCCGATGTAATTTGGGCTGGTACTGGTGAAGGAAATCCTAGAAATAGTTTAACAGGTGGTTATGGCTTGTATAAAAGTTTAGATGCAGGTAAAACTTGGAAATTAATGGGCTTAGAAAAGACCAGAAATATTCATAGAATTATCATTGACAAAGACAATCCGAATACAGTTTATATCGGTGCCATTGGCTCACCTTGGGGAGATCATCCTGAACGTGGAGTTTTTAAAACTACTGATGGCGGAAAAACTTGGACAAAATCTCTTTTTGTAAATAATAAAACAGGTGCTGCCGATTTGGTTGTTGATTCTTCAAACCCAAACAAACTAATTGCTGCCATGTGGGAGCATAGCAGAAAACCATGGACATTTAATTCAGGTGGTGAAGGCTCTGGAATGTACATTACTTATGATGGTGGTGATAACTGGAAAAAATTAACCAAAAAAGAAGGTTTACCAAAAGGCAATTTAGGTAGAATGGGATTGGCAATTGCACCTAGCAATCCGAAAATTGTGTATGCTTTAGTGGAGGCTAAAAAGAATGCTTTGTACAAATCTGAAGATGGTGGGTTTTCTTGGAAAATGATTAATAACAAACCAGGTATTGGAAACAGACCGTTTTATTATTCCGATCTTCATGTGGATTCTAAAAATGAAAACAGACTTTACACCGTTTATACGTATGTAAATGTGAGTAATGATGGTGGAAAATCGTTTAAACAATTAATGTCGGCTTATGGAACAAATAATGGAGTGCATCCAGATCATCATGCTTGGTGGATTCATCCTGAAGATCCAAATTATATGATTGATGGAAACGATGGCGGATTGAATATTACAAGAGATAAAGGAAAAACTTGGCGTTTTGCTGAAAATATTCCAGTGGCTCAGTTTTATCATATTAGTGTAGATAACGAATTTCCGTACAATGTTTATGGCGGAATGCAAGACAATGGTTCTTGGGCGGGTCCTGCGTATGTTTTAAAAGCGCAAGGAATACGAAATTCATAC
>Ga0209345_10006086_pt1 | contig 11021 bp, 10 predicted proteins | sample Cruoilmetagenom7_FD_187294 | JGI IMG/M metagenome (GOLD analysis project Ga0209345, IMG submission 187294) | Oil polluted marine microbial communities from Coal Oil Point, Santa Barbara, California, USA - Sample 7 (SPAdes) (version 2) | ecosystem: Environmental > Aquatic > Marine > Oil seeps ...
GCTGATGACTCTTCTACTAAGGCTGCATTTTGTTGAGTAACACTATCAAGATTCGTGACCGCAGCATTCACTTGCTCGATACCCGCTGCTTGCTCTGAACTCGCCGAAGCAATATCAGAAACTAAAGCACTTACTTCCTGTACTGAGCTGACGATCTGCCCCAACACACTACCCGATTCATCAACGAGCTTAGTTCCTTCGTTTACATTATCAGTACTGTCATTAATCAATAACTTAATCTCTTTTGCTGCGCCCGCACTTCGTTGGGCTAAATTTCTAACCTCACTAGCAACGACCGCAAAGCCACGCCCGTGTTCACCGGCTCTGGCTGCTTCAACTGCTGCGTTCAACGCAAGAAGGTTTGTTTGGAATGCAATTTCATCAATCACACCAATGATGTCAGCAATCTTTTTACTCGACGAATTAATCTCGCCCATGGCCGTCACAGCTTCTTTCACCACGTCTCCGCCTTTGGTCGCTAAAGCACTTGCACTTTCGGCTAAATCATTTGCACGTCTAGAGTTTGATGCGGTTTGTTGAACCGTACTGGTCAATTCTTCAACACTGGCAGCCGTTTCTTCAAGCTCAGATGCTTGTTGCTCAGTCCGATTACTTAAATCGGCGTTACCTGATGCAATCTCACGGGTAGCAACCGAAATACTGTTAGATGCTGTATTAATATTACTGATCGAATCACGTAAATTATTAATCGTCTGATTCGTAGCATCCATTAGTTTTTTAATTTCGCCTTGATATTCACCATCAGCTTGAATATCCAAATTCCCTTCAGCCAATTCACCCAGCAAGTGACCCACTGAACGTATTGGTGCTGCAAATGTATCCACCAAATCATTGACCCCCGCAGCAATTTCTTTCATTCCAGCCTCGTAAGATGAGTGATCAATTCGATCGTCTAAACGACCTGCCGTTGCAGCCTGAATAATATTTTGAATTTGATGTTCAGCATCTTTAATTTCGGTTAAATCTTGCCACTCAACCATATTCCCCATGTATTCACCATCTGGGCCTTCTACATAGGATGCATTGATTTTAAAAATAACACCCGCCACTTCAATTTCAGCTGACATTGGTAGGCGGCTTTCATCAGCTAATAAAGTACGCTGATGTTCAGGGTGTTTATGGAATTGATCAATGCACTGGCCAACTAAATTATCTGGGTCCATACTTGGCCAAATGGTTCGCAAAGCATCCACCCTATTGCGCATCATTTCAACCACGGCACTATTGGCATACGTAATATGTAAGTCGGCGTCACACATCATAATATTAGTTTGCGCACTATCCACCGCCGACTGCAGGCGTGACACTTCTTTTTCTTTAGCCTTTTGTTCGGTTAAGTCTTGCCACTCAACCATATTGCCAAGGTACTTACCGTCAGGACCTTCAACAAAAGATGCCCTAACTTTAAACGTAATACCTGCTAATTCAATTTCAGCGTCCATAGGAAGACTGTTTTTATCTGCCAACAAGGCACGTTGATGGGCTGGATTCCTGTGAAACTGGTCAATATTCTGACCCACCAAATTTTCCGGATCCATACTAGGCCAAACTGAACGCAATGCTTCAATACGGTTGCTCATCATGGCAACAACTGCATCATTTGCGAAGGTGATATTTAAATCTTCATCGCACATCATTAAGTTGGTTTGTGCCCCCTGCACAGCCTCCTTTAGGTAATTCAATTCTGCTATTTGTTCTTTACTCATGATGTCTTCCTCGCTCTCTTTGTAAGCACTTAACATTGTGTCTGCAATTAAATTCAACGCGCCAGTCCATGCGTCATCAATCTCTTGTGTCCAACTATCTCCTGCGTATTGCTGCATCACCTCAAGAAGCGTCTCATTGACTGCTTGGTAATGCCCAGCTTCCGCCCCATACGCTTGATGCCTTTCACCCATTGCTTCTAACACAGCAACCAACTTATCAGGCTTACGTAAGTTTGCTATTGCTAACTTAAGCGCACCTACCAACTTGGTTACTTGTTGCGCTTGCGTGGTATTTTCAAACATTGGAATAACACCCGGAAAGCGCTCAAACAAATGAGTGTAAAATTGGCCAATCATTTCATCAGCCACTGGCGCCAGTAATGCAAAGCTGCTTTCAAGTAATTCAACATCCAGTCCTAACGTTGATTTATAGGGCGTTGACTTTTCTAATTGTTTACTAGCTGCCGCTGCTTTGACGGCAGGTTTTATTTTTTTTACTTTCTCTGCCTTTACTTCTTCATCATGCATGGACTCTACTGCTTCTTCATCCATCCAAGCTAAAGGGTCAAAGCCCAATGACTTGTCTTTCACACCTTTTTTATTATCTGCCATTATTTTCCCCGTTTTTAGCTGTTTAAAGCTATCACTGAAAGTACTGGTTTAGCACTTTGTCGCGCTTCACCCATATTTGGTAGTCTTAATTCCCTGCTCACCGACGTATTCTTTCCTAAACTGCAAACTAGCTGATGATCGTTTTGTTTTCCTTTTTCGGTTTCAACAAAATTCATCATAAAGTTCTCCCGTGCAATAGGTCATCCGCTAGTGCTTCATAGTCCTTAGAACCATTACTTCGTTTTTGATACTCAAAAATAGTTTGCCCGTAACTAGGGCTTTCAGCCAACGCCACCGCTTCACGTATAGGCGTGCTCAACACACTACTAGGGAAGTATTTAACTAACTTATCTCGCACCTCATTTGCTAAACGTCTCCGTGCATGAAAGCGCGTTAAGACAACCCATATATTCATCTTATGGTTTAAGCGTTTATCTACCTGCTTAAGAATACCCATTAAACGGGACATACCATGTAAAGCTAGAAAATCACTTGATACCGGGATAATGATCTCTTTTGCTGCTAATATCGCATTCATCGCTAGAACGCCGGATGAAGGAGGGCAGTCAATAAATACGAAGTCTTGCCCGCGCATTTTTTTCACCTCATTTGCTAACAATAACCCACCTTTAACTCCGCGAGCGCCTTGTTCCACTTCTGACAAACGTGTACCTGCGGGGATTAAGCGTAAATTTTCACGGGCATCAATAATCGTTTCTTTCACACTCGATTCAGCCAATAAAACCTCATCAATGCCTACTTGCGGATGCGTTTCTTTACCTAAGCCTGCCGTTAAATGATTTTGAGGATCCATATCAATGGCCGTTACTTTATGCCCTCGCAACGCCATTGCATGCGCTAAATTAATAGCCGTTGTTGTTTTACCTACCCCGCCTTTTTGATTTAACACCGCAAATGTTCGCATAACGCCCTAAACTCCTACTTTTTCACCAGATTCAGTGGCATCATCAATGTCTTTCAAACTCATTAGCTGATCAATATCGAGAATAGATATCATCTTATTATCCACTGTGGCCATCCCTTTCATATAATCCATATTAATGGCGTAACCTAAGTCTGGTGGATCTTTTAGATCATTTTCAGCAATATGATAAACCTCGGAAACCGCATCAACAACGACCCCCATAATCCGCTCTCTTTCTTCACCTTTAACCCTTAACACCACCACCACAGTGAGTTCATTATAATCAACACTTTCAATGCCAAAACGTTCTCGTAAGTCTAAAATAGAGACTATCGTTCCACGCAAGTTAATAACGCCTTTAATAAAAGCCGGTGCATTAGGAATAGTGGTTACCGAGTCCCAACCTCGTATTTCCTGAACCCTTAAAATATCAACGCCGTATTCTTCCTCTCCTAACAGAAAGGTTAAATACTGGTTTTGATAAATATCAGCACTTGTTTCAACGTCGTCACTAACAGGTTCTAATGAAGTACTCATCTCTTCTCCTATAATCCTTTTCCGGCAATTAGGCTCTATTAAGCCTTAATGACACCGTTATTTAATTTTTTCTTATGTACGTTAACCATACCGTTAACATCCCAAATAAGTGCGACCGTTCCATCGCCTAAAATAGTGGCACCCGACATTGTTTCAACTTTCCGGTAGTTAGTTTCTAAGCTTTTAATAACAACTTGCTGCTGCCCTTGAAGGTCATCGACAATAATCCCCACTGGGGCACCATCCACTTCAACAACAACCATTAATGAATCATGCAAATCAGCATTATTTTCCTCTAAACCGAACACTGCTCTAGCCCGAATAATTGGAATATATTCATCGCGTAATTTATATACTTCTGCCTTACCAGCCACTGCATTTATTTGTGAGCGGTCAACCTGCAGTGATTCAATGATGGCGATCAATGGAATAACGTAAGACTCTTTCCCCACGGTGACTAATTGACCATCTAAAATAGCTAAGGTAAGCGGTAAACGTATTGTAAAGACAGAACCCTTGCCTTCTTCCGACTCCACCACAACACGACCGCCAAGTTTATTAATACTTGTTTTCACGACATCCATGCCAACACCTCTGCCAGACACGTCGCTAACCACTTCCGCAGTTGAAAACCCCGGGGCAAAGATCAGGTGGTTGATTTCACTATCTGTCAGGTTGTCCGTTTCAGAAATAACACCTTTTTCAATGGCCTTAGCACGAACTTTTTGTTTATTAATACCAGCCCCATCATCCTTAATCTCGATAATGACATTACCGCCTTGATGATAAGCATTAAGGTTTAAGGTACCGACTTCAGGCTTACCAGCAGCTAGCCTAACATCTGGTGTTTCTATCCCATGATCTAAGGCATTTCTAACCAAATGGACCAGTGGGTCACCTATATTTTCCATCACCGTTTTATCAAGCTCGGTCTCTTCGCCCGACACAAGCAGCTCGATTTTCTTGTCCAACTTAGCTGATAAATCATGCACTAGCCTTGGCATTCTACTAAATACAAAACTAATAGGTAGCATGCGAATACGCATCACACCATCTTGCAACTCACGCGTGTTGCGCTCTAATTGAGCCAGACCTTTACTTAGGCGTAATAAAATATCCGCATTCCTTTTTTGCGATTGACTATCACCGCCCATTGAAGCCGCCTCAGCGTTCACCTCTAGGTCTTCCCCTGCCTGATCCAGCATAGACTGAGTGATAACTAACTCACCTACCAAGTTTATAATTTCATCAACCTTGTCAATACCGACTCGAATAGAAGCCGACTCAGTGGTTTTTTTAGGCTTAACCGCTGCTTTCTGTGCAGCAGCATTGCTACTTACTGGACTTTCTTCCAGCACTTTTTTAACCGGTGAAACTGCGGCTGATTGAATAGTTTCTAGCGCAGGCTCAGCCACAACAGTGGGCGTATTCTGGCTAGGCTCTAATTTAGGTAATGGCGTAATCGTTAAATCGCAATCATCCTCCACCCATTCAAAGACTTCTTCAATATCAGCTTTCGCGGCAGTTCCCGTTAACGTCAACACCCAACTCAAGTATAAATCCTCAGGTACAAGCTCAGTAAAAGGCTGTAAACTTGAACAGTCAACTACAGACGTTAGCTCACCAAACTCACTCAAGGCTCTAAACATACGTACGGGATCATTCCCCGCCATCAATAAATCTGTATGAGGTATGAAGGTGATTTGCCAGCCTACTTTCCCATTTGAATTATCGCCCTCAACCGCTTGTACAACCGACTCTTCAGCTTCGTTAGAAGAAGCACCTTCAAGACTACCTTTTAGAATACCGTTTAGCACCGCATATCGCGCCGCTACCATATCTTCATCCATCTCAGCATCATCTCGCGCTGACTCAAGCATAGTCCTCAGCACATCAACCGACTCCAGCAAAGAGTCGACTGCGAATTGGGTCACATCCCTAGACCCGTCTCGCATTTCATCCAGTAATGTTTCCATCACATGAGTGAATTCGGATACATTCATAAAACCAAATGTTCCCGCTCCACCCTTAATTGAATGTGCCGCCCTAAATATCGTATTGATTATCTCTACATCTCCCGCACCAACATCCAGTGTTAGCAGCTCAGATTCCATAATTCCCAACCCTTCAAAACTTTCTTCAAAGAAGGCCTCATGAAATTGCGACATATCAATAGACATTGACTTACCCCAGTACTTTTTTTGCGGTCGCGAGCAATTGATCAGGATTAAATGGCTTTACCAGCCAGCCCGTTGCCCCAGCTTGTTTACCGGCCATCTTTTTTTCAGCCGATGACTCGGTGGTTAACGTTAAAATTGGAGTGAAGCGATAATTAGGCAAGCTTCTCAACTCTTTCGTTAGCGTAATCCCATCCATATTTGGCATATTGACATCGGTAATAACCAAGTCAAAGCGCCCTGTTTTTGCGCTCGTAAGCGCCTCTACCCCATCGGATGCTTCAATAGTCTCATGCCCAGCGCCTTTTAAAGTAAACGCCACCATTTGTCGCATTGAAGCCGAATCATCCACGACAAGAATTCGAGCCATACTATTCCCCTATTAAGTTTTAATTTATCTCTAATCTTGCAAACTCAGACTATCACTCAAACCCAATAGCCTAACCGCACTCAAAAGAACCTCTGTCACCTCACCCCATTCCAAGGGATGTTTTTTTAATGCGGCCTGCTGTACAAAAGCCAACAGTAACTGCAATGCCGCTGTATCAACCGTATCCACATCTGAAGCATCTAGCACAATATCGCTGTCGGCGCCCAACGCATCACTCAGCTGCTCTTTTAACTCAGCAACTTGCCTGATATTCAATTCACTAGGAAGTTTGACATTCATACCTGACTCTTAAATTTGGTTTAATCCGAAGGGCGCGCTTCAATCTCAGTAAAAACGCTCCCTCGCCAATACTTTTATTACCTTCTCTACGTTAAACAGCTGTAGATATTTTAAAACTGTTTTTTCTACTAAAAAGTTAGCACCTAAAGCTTTCCCATGCTTAAGCCTATTTCTAGGTTTTCAAACCAGTCTAAAAAATAATTAACATTCTTGTTCTCAAAAAGCACGATTATGTTACGGACATACTCTTTATCGTCCTATCTGCGTTAAACATTAGCAAATATTTAAAAAACTTTTCTTTTGCTAAAAAGTTAGCACTTAAAGCTTCCCCATGGTTAAGCCTACTTCTAGATTATCAAACCAATCCAAGAAACGTTTTACATCCTTACCTTTAAAAATACTGCCATGTTGTGGGCACATCATTTCTATATCAAGCCCTCTCACTCGCTTGACCCAGTCATTTTTTGCCCTGTTAGACGGCATCCAGCGCTGATGAAACATTTTCATTTTACTAACATGCTCATCAAAATCTTCAACAAACATTGGAGCTCCTGGCTCATCTAAAGCCGCTCCAATATCTCCTGACATTAAGATCTTAGCCTTTGGGTCATAAACATTAAAATTACCTGATGAGTGCAAATAATGCGCTGGAATAAATTCTAAACTCACCTCATCTAAAGCTAAGCGGCTACCCTCATCAGGAATACCTGCGTACTCGATATGCTGCATGCCAAAATGACGAATAAAACCCTCCCATAACCAAGGTGAGTGTAAAGTAGCATCGCTTAAAGCTAAATCCCACAAACCTAATGAAGAAATAATGTCTGGGTCTTGGTGCGAAGCAAACAAGTGCGTGATTTTTTGCGCGGGAACTTCCTTTATAACAGCGGACAACATCGACGAGAAAAGCTCAACCCCTCCTGGATCCATGAGCAACGCATTATTCTTACTTGTTACCATATATTGATTGGTATCAATAATTAAATCTGGCTTATCTTCGTCTCTTCCAAAAACGATCCATGCGTGATCATCATTCTCATATAATTTTTCTGCTTTCATTCAAGTAATCCTACTGTAATATGGCAACTTGTTGACGTGAGAAGACAATCTGCTCCTTAATCGTCTCTGCTATGCTCTCGACATTCTCGGCAACATTATTTAATGCATCTTGGTACGCCAAGCCCGCCTGCGATGCCTCAATTTGGCATAATACCTTAAGCACAACGGCTGACCTCAATTCGCCTTCAACTGCTTCTAACTCTTGAGTCAATTGCTGTATTTTTTGTTGATACTGCACCATTAGCTCTTTTTGTTTAGCTTTTGTTCGCTCATAAACCTCGCTCAAACTAGCAAGGTGCCGACTTCCTTCTGCTTGTATATAAACCGAATCAAAATACCTTAATGCGCTATCCGCTCTATATTTCTCCACCGCCATACGACTAAGCACCGCCGCTATTGCGTTAATTTTCTTGGAGGAACTAACCGTTATATCAGACAACCTATGAATTGCATCGGTTAACGGACGAAAGCCCGCAGCACTCTGCCCTGCTCTTAACGTTAAAGCACGTGCATTACTCGCTGTTAATGATAACCGTTGGGCAACCTTTGTTGCATAATCCAGTTTTGCCGCAATGGTTGCGGCAGCAACAAAATAATTACTACTGACTTCGGACATCCCTTCCCCTAACTATAGTTTTAGTTCAGAGTATAGACAAAGAAAATAAAAACACCTGTTTTTTTTCATTCATCTTAACCTTGCTGCTATTTGTGGTCAGCACCTCACGATAAGTTCAATTAATTTTATTAGTTTCCCTACAAAAAAATATTTATCTGCTAGTCTTTTTAATATCGTGTCAACATTCCTCTTACCTAACAGTTAATAAGCCTTAACGTGAGCTTAAATATCAAAGGTTATAAAAATTATGAGCATCTCATCACAAACAGTAGACAATAAATTAACAGTCAGCATTTCAGGGCGTTTTGACTTCAGTGTCCACAGGGAGTTTCGAGCGGCCATTGACGCTATTAACACCGATATAAAACATATTTACGTCGACCTACGTGCTACCGATTATGTCGATAGTTCCGCCCTAGGCATGTTATTGATGCTTAAGAGCAAAATGGATGACCAGAAGGACAAGGTCTCCCTTGTTAACCCTAAACCTGAAGTAAAAAAAATATTAGACATTGCTAATTTCGACCAATTATTCAGTTTGACTTAAGCTAGTTACGCACCCATGTCGACTTTAAACAAAAACGTTAGCCTATTACCTAGGGCTCTTGTCGTTGACGACTGCCCAGCACAGCGTTTACTACTAAGCCATATGCTTAGTCAACTAGACTATGAAGTTACGGCAGCGGAAAATGGCAAAGAGGCCGTTAAGCTATTTAACCCTGAACAAACTGATGTCGTTTTTATGGATATCGAAATGCCTATCATGAGTGGTATAGAGGCTGCTGGCATTATTCGGCAAACAATGGGGGAGCGATTTATACCCATTATATTTCTCACGGGTGGCGATACTGACATTTACCTAGATAAATGCTCTAAAGTGGGCGATGACTTCATAAAAAAACCATTTAATGCCAATATTTTATCCTCTAAGACTCGTTCATTGCTGCGCATCAAACAGTTATACCAAGAGCAACTTAGACAAAAAAAAGAGATTGAAGCATTTAAAGCATTACAGGACAAAGAACATGATGCCGCTGCGGACGTATACGACAGAATCGTTGGCGCGGGTTACATGCACTCTCCTAATTTACATTCTGCCTTATCTCCAATGTCAAAGTTCAATGGTGATATCTTATTGTGCGCCTACACACCCGCCGATAAATTAAATGTTTTGTTAGGCGATTTCACTGGACACGGCATTACCGCGTCTCTTGCTTCTGCGCCAGCAGCAGAAATATTTTATGGTATGACGGCAAAAGGTTTTGGCATTAGAGAAATTACGGAGGAAATTAATCTCAAACTAAAAAGACTATTACCCGTTGATATGTTCTTGGCTGCCACAATCGTCTGCTTAGACCGTGAGAATCATAACCTAAGTGTTATTACTTGCGGCTTACCTGAGCATTTTTTATTTTGCAAAGAAACGGGCGACATTCAAACCGTCACATCCAATAACCTTCCATTAGGGATCGTTGATAGCTCAGATCTTAACTTGATTGAGAAACACTATCGTGTCACCAGCAGTCAGCGCTTAATTATGTTTACCGATGGTGTTATCGAAGCCGAAAATTATGATGGTGTACCTTTTGGGTTTGATGGTGTTAAAAAATGCTTAAAGCCACGTCAAGAATCTTGCTTTAATGACATCCTTCACACACTCGGCAGTCACCAAGGCGAGCTCGCTCAACAGGACGATATTACTCTCGTTAGGCTATCTTGCGATTTCACCCCTGAAAAGTGGAATTTATATTTAAACAACGACAAACAAGTCCAAATAGAAGCGTCTAACTGGAGCTCTTCTTCAACTTTATGCCATAACACGTTAAAACGTTTCGACCCTGTACCTACACTGGTGAATTCATTAATGGACCTCCAAGGCCTCGTACCGTTTAAGGAATCTATTTTTTTAATAATCACAGAGCTATTCATTAACTCTCTTGAGCATGGACTACTGGGTTTAGACTCCTCATTAAAGTCAAACCCCGATAGGTTTATGGATTTCTTTGAACTAAAACAACAACGGTTAGATCAACTCACTGAAGGGCATATAACCCTCACTTTCTCACACATCCCTTATGAAAAAGGTGGAAAGCTTACTATTCAAATCCAAGATAGTGGCGACGGATTTGATGACCAATCCATCTCATCAAACCTAACGGATAACCAACAATATAGTGGACGAGGCCTCAGTCTCATTCGTCAAATTTGCGATTCCCTTGAATACTCAAACGGTGGTAGAGAGGCGACGGCAACCTTTATTTGGCAAAACGACTAATATTCAACAAACACCTTTCGTGTTTACCATTAACACCCCAATTAACACAGAACCTACGATTCCAAACAAACAGGGGTTACCCCTAGCGCATCCAAAATTTCAACTTTTTATACTTCATTGTTACAGCGATAACCCATTCGCCATCAGAAAAACTTTTTTCAATATAAGCAAGCAATTACCATCAGTTTTTTACTTGCATTGCTCTCTAGAGTAGCGGAGGTAGTTTATTTCTAAAAACTATTAGTGCTACACAATATGTCTATGTAAGCAGCTAAGGGTACAAAGCAATAAAAAAGCCCGTAAGTGCAATACTTACGAGCCTTCTTAAGACTTACCTAGGTAAAAATGCGGAGCTTACATCATGCCGCCCATTCCACCCATGCCGCCCATTCCACCCATGCCGCCCATATCTGGCATACCAGC
>Ga0209345_10006088_pt1 | contig 11020 bp, 10 predicted proteins | sample Cruoilmetagenom7_FD_187294 | JGI IMG/M metagenome (GOLD analysis project Ga0209345, IMG submission 187294) | Oil polluted marine microbial communities from Coal Oil Point, Santa Barbara, California, USA - Sample 7 (SPAdes) (version 2) | ecosystem: Environmental > Aquatic > Marine > Oil seeps ...
GCATCGACCCCGAGAGCCTGCCGTTGGTCAAGGGAACGCCCCGGATCGGCCCGCCGGTAGGTCAGGTGGGCAAGCTGATCTGCATCGGTCTGAACTATACCGATCATGCCGAGGAGGTGGGCGTTGACGCGCCCCAAGAGCCGGTGGTGTTCCTCAAGGCGACATCGGCCATCACGGGCCCCTATGACCCGGTCAGCCTGCCGCGTGGCGCGCGCAAGGGCGATTGGGAGATCGAGTTGGGCGTGGTAATCGGTCGTCGCGCAAAATACGTGACCGAGGCAGAAGCGTTGTGCCATGTCGCGGGCTACACCATCGTCAACGACGTGTCAGAGCGCGCCTATCAGATGGAGCGGGCAGGCCAATGGACCAAGGGCAAGAGCTGTGACAGTTTCGCGCCGATTGGTCCCTGGCTGGTCACGCCTGACGAGGTGGGCGATCTAGAGGCGCTCGACCTTTCGCTCGACCTAAATGGCACGCGGATGCAGACCGGCAGCACGGCGCGGATGATCTTTCCAGTGGCGCATATCGTGGCCTATCTGAGCGAATTGATGACGCTTGAACCCGGCGACGTGATCGCAACCGGCACGCCTCCCGGTGTGGGCATGGGCCAAAGGCCGCCGCGCTATCTGGCCGAGGGCGATGAAATGGTGTTGCGGATCAGTGGGCTTGGGGAGCAGCGCTCGCCCGTGGTGCGGGACCGCTAGAGCCAAGGCGCGCGGTGCTGCCGTAGAAATCGCAAAGCTGTTGCAACAGGCGTGTGCGCATGTCTTGGGTGTCCATCAGGGTCTCATGCCGCCCGCCGGGCACCACGTCCAGGTGTCCGCCCGGCCACTGCGCCATGCGCTCGTGCACACGGGGCACATCGACGATCTGCTCGTCGCTTCCCAGAATGGTCAGGCAGGGCAGGGCGGGTGAGGGCAGGCGTGCCAGATCGCGGGTCTCGCACAGGGCCTCGTGCAGCCAGTGCAGACTGGGGCCGCCCAGCCCAAGTTCGGGATGCGCCCGCAACTGCCGCGCCATGTCGTCATACATCTCGCGGTCATTGGTCAGCTTGTTGGTCTCGAACGGTTCGGCCAGCACGTAATGTTCTCCCGCCGTGCCGGGGGCATAGCGATGGCTCATGCCGAGTTGCCGACTGCCCCAAGACAGCGACCACGCGACCGGGCGCAGCGCTTGGGCCATGTGGATGCCCCACATCGGGCTGGAAAAGGCACAGCTTTGAACGTCCAGCCCCTCTATCACCGCACGCAGCCCGATGCAGCCGCCCATGGAATGCGCCAAGAGATACCAAGGGCGCGGCAGATCGAGGCGCTTGGCGGCCTCGCTCATGGCGATGACATCCTGCTGGTAGTCTATGAAGTGATGCACATGGCCCGCCATGGCATCCTCGGTCAGCCGGTCAGAGAGACCCTGGCCGCGCCAGTCGATCGCCAAAGTCGCATAGCCACATCCGGCAAAATGCGTGGCGGCACGACCGTATTTTTCGTTGTATTCCGTCCGTCCGGGAAACAGCAGAATGGTGCCCTTCGACCCCTGCCGGTTCCACAAGCCAACGCGTAGGCGCACCCCGTCGGCTGCGGTCAGCCACCACGCAGCACCGCCCTCAGGCCCGTAGGCCACATCGTCAAAGAGCGGTGCCTCATGCATCAGGCCAGCACGCTGCCCAGCTTCATCGCCATGCCCATGTCGCCGTCGACGCTGAGGCGGCCAGACATGAAGGCGGCGGTCGGATCGAGATCGCCGGCGAGAATCGATTCGAACGTGTCGCGGCTGGCCGTCATCGTGACATCGGTCTCGTCGTCACCTTCGCGCGCGCCATCGGCGTCGATCACGATCGCACCCTCGTCCTCGATGACGAATTTCGCGGTGCCGTCAAACCCTTCGCCGCCGAGCTTTTCATTCAGGGCAGCCACCGCTGCGGTCATAACGTCGCTCATTTGCGCTTCCTTTCACTTTTGCGATGCCGGGGCTGTGCAACCGGACAATCTGCGCTAAACTCACATACGTTATGGGTGCAGCAATCATCAATCTCAACCGTATCGTCGCGGCAGGTGTCGCGATAGTCACGTTTTCCCTACCCGTGCTGGCGGAGGAGACGCGATTGGATGATCTCTTTGCCCAGCTCTCGCAGGCCGAGGCGCCCGAGGCGCGCAAGATTGCCGCAGAGATAGAACTGGCGTTGTCGCGCTCTGGGTCGCCCGCGATGGACCTCTTGCTGAGGCGCGGGCAGGATGCGCTCGAAGCGGGGGATCTTGGGGCGGCAATCGAGCATTTGAGTGCCGCCATCGACCATGCGCCGGACTTTGCCGAGGCGTGGCATCTGCGCTCGGTCGCGTTTTTCAAGCAGGAAAGATACGGTCTTGCGCTGTATGACATCGAGCAGGCCTTGGCGCTCGAGCCGCGGCATTTCAACGTGATCTATGGCCTGGGTGTCCTTTTGGACGAACTCGGCCAGCCCGATCTGGCAGAGGATGCGTTTTCGCGCGCCTTGGCTATACATCCCCATCACGAGGACGTAACCAAGGCCCGGGAGAGCGTGACCCGGGACTTGGGCGGCGCGGAACTCTGACACCTTCAAGGAGCACGGCGGATGCCCGAGCAGTCAAGAACCTTTGCGGTTCTGGGCCCGACCAATACCGGCAAGACGCATTACGCGATTGAGCGGATGCTGGGCTATCGCACCGGAATCATCGGCCTGCCGTTGCGCCTCTTGGCACGCGAGGTCTATGACAAGATCGTAGCCGTGCGCGGCCCCTCTGTCGTGGCGCTGGTCACGGGCGAAGAACGCATCGTGCCCGAGCGCGCGCAGTACTGGGTTTGCACGGTCGAGGCGATGCCCGAGGGGATGGGCACGGATTTCGTGGCGGTGGATGAGATTCAACTCTGCGCCGATCCTGAGCGCGGCCATGTGTTCACCGACCGGCTGTTGCGCATGCGCGGATTACGCGAGACGCAATTTCTCGGCAGTCACACCATGCGCCAAACCATTGCCGCGCTGGTGCCGGGGGTGGAATTCCTGAGCCGCGCGCGCATGTCACAACTGACATACACCGGCCCCAAGAAGATCGCCAAGATGCCCGCCCGCAGCGCGATTGTCGGGTTCTCAGTTGAGAATGTCTATGCCATCGCTGAATTGCTGCGCCGTCAAAAAGGCGGGGCCGCAGTGGTCATGGGCGCGCTCAGCCCGCGCACCCGCAATGCACAGGTAGAGCTCTATCAGAATGGCGATGTCGATTATCTCGTCGCGACGGATGCCATCGGCATGGGGCTTAATCTCGATATCAACCATGTGGCGTTTTCCTCTCTCAGCAAATTCGACGGGCGCAGAATGCGCTATTTGCAGCCGAACGAGTTGGGGCAAATCGCCGGGCGCGCCGGGCGGGGGATGAGCAACGGCACCTTTGGGGTGACCGGCGAGGCCCCCGATCTTGATCCCGAACTGGCCGAGGCGATCATGGAGCATCGCTTTGCGCCGATCCGCAAACTCGAATGGCGCAATGCGCGCCTGCAATTCGGCACCACGGCTGCACTGATCGGCAGTCTTGAGGCGCGACCGGAGCACGAGTTGCTGGCCCGCGCCCGTGAGGCGGATGATCTCACCGCGCTCAAGACCTTGTCTGACCTTCCGGACGTGGCGCGGCGGGCCATCGGCGGGCCTGCCGTGAAACTGCTCTGGGATGTCTGCCGAATTCCCGATTTCCGGGGCATCAGCGCGGCAGAACACGCGAGCCTTCTGGAACGAATCTTTTGTGATCTGGTTGAGTATGGTCGGGTGCCCGATGACTGGCTGGCACAGCAGGTGAGCCGCATCGACCGAACCGATGGCGATATCGACACACTGTCCAAACGGTTGGCGTATATCCGCACATGGACCTATGTCGCGCAGCGAAAAGGTTGGGTGGATGACGAAAAACATTGGCGCGGCGCGACACGCGCTGTAGAAGACCGCCTGTCGGACGCGCTGCACGAACGTCTGACCCAGAGATTTGTGGACCGGCGCACATCCGTGCTCTTGCGCCGGCTCAAGCAGAAGGAAGCCATGGTGGCCGAAGTGAACGATCAAGGTGACGTGACCGTCGAAGGCGAATTCGTCGGACGGCTCGAAGGGTTCCGCTTTATGCAGGACAGGTCTGCGGCGGGCAACGAAGCGCGCACGCTGCAACAGGCGAGCACGGCGGCACTGGCCCCGCATTTTCATCTCAAGGCGGACCGGTTCTACAACGCGCCCGACACCGAGATCGACTTTACCGAGCAAGGCGGCCTCTTGTGGGGCAAGGAGGCGGTGGGCAAACTGACGCCCGGTGCCGACCCGCTCAAGCCGCAGATCGTGGCCTTTGTCGATGACGAGGCGGGGCCGGATGTGGCCGCCAAGGTGCAACGCCGCTTGCAGCATTACATCGACCGCAAGATCGCCACCCTGTTCGAGCCGCTCCTGAACATCCAGCGCGACGAGACGCTGAACGGTCTGGCGCGTGGATTCGGCTTTCGCATGGTCGAGGCGATGGGTCTCATCCCGCGCGGCGAAGTGGCGGATGAAGTCAAGGCGCTGGATCAGGACGCCCGCGGCGCGCTGCGCAAACATGGCATCCGCTTTGGTCAGTTCACGGTATTCCTGCCACTCCTGCTCAAGCCCGCGCCGACGCGCCTGCGGCTGGTGCTGTGGTCGCTAAGCCAAGGGATGGATGAATTCCCCGAGGCCCCGCCGCCGGGTCTGGTCACGGTTCCCGCGCGCAGTGACGCGCCCAAGGGCTATTTCACCATGGCTGGCTATCGCGCCGCCGGGGATCGGGCGATTCGGATTGATATGCTCGAACGTCTGGCGGACATGCTGCGCGGTGAGGATACGCGGGCTGGGTTCGAGGCCAAGCCGAACATGCTCTCGATCACCGGCATGACGCTGGAGCAATTCGCCGTCTTGATGCAGGGGCTGGGCTACAAGGCCGAGCGCGGCGAGCGCGAAAAAGTCAAACCGGTGGATCAGGCTATTGCGGATGCGCCTGCCGATGCTGCCCAAGCCGCAGAGGCTGAAACGGTAGGCGATGTGGTTGCGGATATCCCCGATGAGGGCGTCGCTCCCATCGCGGCAGAGCCCGTGACCGAGGCCGAAGTGCTCGCCGCTCTGGACGCGGTCCCCGCCGAGAAACTGGTCCCCGGCGAGACGCCGGACGTGGCCGCCCCCGAGATCGAGGTCTTCTATACGTTCACCTGGGCTCCGCGTGCGAGTCGACCCCGTGGCGAACGTCCGGCGCAAGCAGGACGCGGGCCGCGTGGCGCACAGGGCGCGCAGGGAGCACAGGGTGCCCCGAGCGACGGCGGCGAGGCGCAAAAGCGGGAAGGCAGACCGCAGCGTCAAGGTGGCAAACCCCGCGGCAAACCCGGCAAGGGCAAACCGCGCGAGGCGCGTGAAGAACAGCCCAAGACCTATGCCGCCAAGCCCGAGAAAAAGAATGACCGGATCGACCCGGACAATCCCTTTGCCGCCGCGCTCATGGGGCTGAGGACCAAGGGCTGAGCGTTTGGACGGCCCGGGCGTAAAAATCAGGCTCGACAAATGGCTCTGGCAGGCGCGGTTCTTCAAGACGCGCACGCTGGCGGCCAAGGAAGTATCGGCCGGGCATGTGCGGGTGAATGGCGCACGGGTGAGCAAACCCGCGCAGGCCGTCGGGCCACAGGATGTGCTCACATTTTCACAGGCCACACGGGTGCGGGTGGTGCGGATCGTCGAGATCGGCACCCGGCGTGGCCCGGCACCCGAGGCGCAGGCGCTCTATGACGACCTGAGCGACCCGGTGACGCAGGACAGCGTTCCGCCCGCGCCCAAATATGAGGGAAAAGGACGCCCGACCAAGCGTGACCGCCGCAAACTCGATCTCAATGGACCGGGACCGCTTGATTGATCCGCCCCACTGGATTAGGTGAGGCGCAATTCGGCAAGAATGAGAGACGGCCATGACCTATATCGTGAACGACGCCTGCATCGCCTGCAAATACACCGACTGTGTCGAGGTCTGCCCGGTCGATTGTTTTTACGAGGGCGAGAACATGTTGGTCATTCATCCGGATGAATGCATCGACTGTGGCGTCTGCGAGCCGGAATGCCCCGCCGACGCGATCCGCCCGGACACCGAGCCGGATATGGAAAAATGGGTCGAGTTCAACCGCAAATATGCCGAAATGTGGCCGGTGATCATCACCAAGAAAGACCCGCTGCCCGAGGCCGAAGAGCGCGACGGTGAGGCCGGCAAGCTGGATAAATATTTCTCCGAGGCTCCCGGCGAAGGCGGCTGAGACTGATTCGCGGACAGGGTGCGGCAGACTGGGCCACGCGCGAAATCGTGAACGCCGTAAGGCGTTGATTTGAGGGCGTGAGTGCCCTCTGCCAGAACACCGCCCTTTCATTGAGCGGTTTTTTGTGATACAGTTTCATGACAAATGAAGAGATAGCCTGATATCCATTCACCCGCGTTGCTGCCCGGGGGTGGATTACTCTGCGACAGAGTTACATATTCCGTGGACCAATATGGCCCTTGGCATATGTTTTTGCGCGTCTGAGCTGGCAGCCCTGCGAGGAAGACCTGAATGTCGAAGACCAAGAAGTCCGAATTTCGCCCTGATGATTATGTTGTATACCCCGCGCATGGCGTGGGCCAGATCGTTTCGATCGAAGAGCAGGAAATCGCCGGCATCACGCTGGAACTGTTCGTGATCTCGTTCGAAAAAGACAAGATGACCCTGCGTGTGCCGACCAACAAGGCCACCGAGATCGGAATGCGTGGCCTGTCCAGCCCCGATGTCGTGTCCAAGGCCATGAGCACGCTCAAAGGCAAAGCCAAGGTCAAGCGCGCGATGTGGTCGCGTCGGGCACAGGAATACGAGCAAAAGATCAATTCCGGCGATCTGATCGCTATTGCCGAAGTGGTGCGCGACCTGCACCGCTCTGACGACCAGCGCGAGCAAAGCTATTCCGAGCGCCAGCTCTATGAAGCCGCGCTCGAGCGTTTGACCCGTGAAGTCGCCGCCGTTTCCGGCGGAGATGAAGTGCTGGCTGCGCGTCAGGTGGATGAGGTGCTGGTGTCGCGCGCCGCGTGAGTCTGGTCACCTCAGATAGACAAAGGCCGTGCCGCAAGGTGCGGCCTTTCTCGTGCCTCACGGCAAGAGGCTGATCAACACCGCGATTTCCGCCAGTTGCTGCGTTGCGCCAAGGATGTCGCCCGTCTGTCCGCCGATCTTGGCGCGCGCAATCAAAGCGATGGCCAACGTCGTGAAACCTGCGCATACCAGCGCTGCAAGACCCGCGCCACCACCAAGCAGCGCAAATGTCCCTGCCGCCGCCAGCCCAATTCCCAGGGTCACAGGTGCAACCGGCGGGCGCCCCTGAGCCTGTGATAGTCCCGTGTCGCGGGCATGCGGCAGGGCGGCCATAACCACCGGCATCATTGCGCGCGACAGCATGGCTGCGGCCAGCAGGGCCGCTGTCGCAATCGCCGGGCTGGCCTCAAAAAGCAGCCAGAGCGCCACACCGCGTGCCCCAAGGGACAGGATCAGCGCAATCACCCCATAACTGCCGATATGACTGTCTTTCATGATCGCCAACCGCCGCTCGCGCGTCCAACCGCCCCAGAGGCCATCGGCAGTATCGGCAAGCCCATCCTCGTGCAACGCACCGCTCAGCAGAATCGGAGTGGCGAGGACCAAGAGCGCCACCAGCGGTGTCGGCCATCCCAGCCAGAGCGCGACCAGCCCGCCAAAGGCCGCAAGCCCGCCCAGCACCACGCCCGCCAGCGGATAGGCCCAAGCCGCCCGCGCGCCCCGCTCATAGTGCCGCACCGGCACAGGCAAGCGGCTGAGCAGGCTCAGCGCCAGCGGCACATCTCTGAACCGGATCAAGGCTTTGTCGTTTTCTGCCATGGGCGTGCCCTTTTCGTCTGGGGCGGGGGCTCTGCCTGCGATACAGAAAGGACAGATCACAATCAATGAGGCTTTGCATGGCGGGTGCCTTCTCTTCACTGTCCGATTTTGCGGCACTCCTTGGCGAAATGCCCGGCCCGGACCCTGCCACCATGAGTGATGCGCAGGCGCGTGATGCGCAATTGACCAAGCCCCCCGGTGCTCTTGGGCGGTTAGAGGGGCTTGCGGTGTGGTATTGTGGTTGGCGCGGCGAGGCACGGGCCCGCGTGACCGCACCTCAGGTGATTGTCTTTGCCGGCAATCACGGTGTCGTGGCGCAGGGCGTTTCGGCCTTTCTCGCCGAAGTGACCGCGCAGATGGTCGCAAATTTCCGCGCGGGCGGTGCAGCCGTCAACCAATTGGCGGCGCAGGTCGGCGCGCGCATGGATGTCCACGCGCTTGATCTCGACCGGCCCACGGGCGACATCAGCCTTGGACCGGCCATGTCCAAAGACGAGATGCTGCTCGCGCTCAGCACGGGCTGGGATGCGGTTGATCCGGCCAGTGATCTCTTGGTCGTGGGGGAAATGGGCATCGGCAACACCACCAGTGCTGCGGCGATTGCCTTGGCGCTCCATGGCGGAGAGGCCGCCGCTTGGACCGGGCGCGGTACCGGCCTCGCGGACGCGGCACTTGTCCATAAGGCGCAGATTGTCGCGCAGGCGGTTGCCATCAACGCGGCCAGCGGGGCAGGGGGGCTGGAGGTATTGCGCCGCTTGGGCGGGCGCGAGTTGGTGGCGATGGCCGGGGCCATTGCGCGGGCGCGGAGCCTGCGCATTCCGGTGGTTCTCGACGGATTCATCTGCACCGCCGCTGCGGCCTGCCTTGAGGCAGAATGCGCCGGCGCGCTCGGTCACACTGTGGCGGGGCATGTGAGCGCCGAACCCGGACATGCGCGGCTCTTGCAGATCTTGGACAAGGTGCCGCTTCTCTCCCTCGATCTGCGTCTGGGCGAGGGATCAGGCGGCGTGCTGGCGATGAGCGTGGTTCAGGCGGCCTTGGCCTGCCATTCCGGAATGGCCACCTTTGCAGAGGCGGGCGTGACGGGCGCGTGACGCTGCCTGTTCTGGCGTCATCGCCTTGACCCGCCTGTTGCCCCGGAATACTGATTAAAATCGTCAGATTACCCCGGAGCGTCAGGCCCATGAGCGAAAAACTTTTGCACCGCCTTGCATGGGTCGTGGTCGTGCTTTGCGTGGCCCCTATCCTCGCGGCGGCGCTCGCGGCGTTGACGGGCGATTTGCAAACCTGGCGCGAGGTGCTGTCCACCGTCCTGCCCCGCTATACGGCCACGACCCTGACACTGGTCGCGATTGTCGGGCTGAGCACGGCGGTGATCGGGTCGGTCACGGCTTGGCTCGTGACCGTCTATCGCTTTCCCGGTGCCCGGCTGCTCGAGGTAGCACTGGCCCTGCCGCTGGCCTTTCCGGCCTATGTGATGGCCTATGCCTATACCCATATGCTGGATCACCCCGGCCCGGTGCAAACGGCGCTGCGTGCCGTGACCGGATGGGGGCCGCGTGACTATTGGTTTCCCGAGGTCCGCAGCTTGGGCGGTGCGGCATTGATGCTGACCATCGTGCTTTACCCCTACGTCTACCTGCTGGCGCGCGCCTCGTTCCGGCAGCAATCGGGCAATGCCTTTCTGGTGGCGCGCACGCTGGGACGCTCGCCGATGCAGGCGTTCTGGCGCGTGGCCCTGCCGATGGCGCGTCCGGCGATTGCGGGCGGTGCGCTCCTTGCCATAATGGAGACGATCGCGGATTTCGGCACCGTGGCATTCTTCAACGTTCAGACCTTTGCCACAGGCATCTATCAGGCGTGGTTCAGCCTAGGCGACCGGGCCGCAGCCGCGCAACTGGCGCTCTGCCTGCTGGCCTTTGCGCTGTTGTTGGCGGGGCTGGAGCGCAGCAGCCGGGGGCGGTCGCGCACCGCAGGACGCGGCGCGCGGTTCGAGACGATGGAGCGGCCTGTTCTAAAGGGAGCGGCGGGCTGGGGGGCATTCTTGCTCTGTTTCCTGCCGGTGCTCCTGGGGTTTGTGCTGCCGGTGATCATGCTGGGGGTGATGGCGATCGGCTCGGGGCAGAATATTCTCTCAGCGCGGTATCTTGGGTTCATGTCCAACTCGATCCTCCTGGCGAGTGCGGCCGCCGTGCTGACCGTCGCGGGGGCCATCCTTGTGGGATTTCGCGCGCGCACCCGTCCAGGGCGCAGCTCTCGCTGGCTGGTGTTGGGGGCCGGGCTTGGCTATGCGGTGCCGGGCGGGGTGATTGCGGTCGGGCTGATGGTGCCAATGGCGGGGCTGGACAATGCCATCGACGCCGTCATGCAAGAGACATTCGGCATCCGCACCGGGCTTTTGATCACGGGATCAATCTGGTTGATGATCCTCGCCTATATCGTGCGGTTCATGGCGGCCGCGCTCAATGCCTATGACAGTGGCATGGCGACGGTGCCGGGGCATCTGGATGCGATCGGCCGCTCCTTGGGACAGCCCGGACCCAAGCTGCTGACCCGTGTGCATTTGCCGGTGGCGCGCACCTCGGTGGTGACCGCGCTCTTGATCGTTTTCGTCGATGTGATGAAGGAACTCCCGGCCACGCTGATCCTGCATCCCTTTGACGTTCAGACGCTGGCGGTGCAGGCGCATCGCCTCGCCGCCGATGAGCGGCTCTCAGAGGCGGCGGTGCCCTCGCTGGTGCTGGTGGGCTTTGGCCTGATCCCGGTGCTGATCCTCTGTCGCACGCTGGGACGTGAAAGCATGGGACGGCGTGCGGCGAAACTGGGCACGGCGATTTCGGCGGGGTGATGGGAGGGGCAGTCGCCCCAAACGCCCCCGCGCGGAGTCAAGCCCGCAGGGCGCCGCGCGGATCGCTGGGCCGTCTGGCGGCCTAGCGATTTCGAGAGGTAGCGCCGCTCTGAGGGCTCATACGGGCTTTGCTGGGATTAAAGCATCCCGCCATTAACCCGAGACATATCCAGCGGCCGTGAAGTAATTCCAGCATTCTTCGGGTGAGTAGAGGTCGCAGATCTCGGCGATCGCATTGAACATGTCGGTGAAGGTGCGTGCGCC
>Ga0209345_10006089_pt1 | contig 11019 bp, 10 predicted proteins | sample Cruoilmetagenom7_FD_187294 | JGI IMG/M metagenome (GOLD analysis project Ga0209345, IMG submission 187294) | Oil polluted marine microbial communities from Coal Oil Point, Santa Barbara, California, USA - Sample 7 (SPAdes) (version 2) | ecosystem: Environmental > Aquatic > Marine > Oil seeps ...
GGCGTTGCTGATTATATTATGGTCCTTCTTACAAGTACCAATAGTCTTTAAGTTAAAATAATTAGCATAAGAACGAAATCAATATCAATTTATAAAAATTAGAATTTAAAATTAAAAAATCAATTGTTAATTCTTTTAAAAAATATAAAGAAAAATAATGAAAAATCTTTATTAATATAATGGAGCAAAATTAAAACTGATATTTTTAAGGAGTTCTTTATACCTTGAGCGCAATGTGACTTCCGTAACGGAAATTACGCGTGAAATATCTTTCTGACTCACTTTAACATTTCTCAATTTCGCAACAAGATATATGGCACCGGCACATAATCCTTTAGGATCCTTACCAGATATCGATGTAGTTTTAATAAAATTTTGAAGTACACGCATCGCCTCTTTCTCGACCTCGATCCCTAAATTCAAATCTGCACAATAACGTGGAATGAGTGTAACTGGGTCAATATGCGATATTTTTAAATTTAACTCCCGAACTAATATTTTATAGCACTTTTTTACGATATTATCGTTAATAGAGGCTTCCTCTAAAATCTCTTGAAGAGTAATAGGTACTTTTTCGTCTTTACACGCGTAATAAGCACACGCCGCAACCATACCATTAATTGACCTACCTCTTAATAGTTGTCTCTTAAAAACTTCTTTATACAATCGTACTGCTGATTTTTTTACTCTTTCAGGAAAATTTAAGTTGCCACCAATTCGTTTTAATTCGGTTATAGCCATTAACATATTGCGTTTCTCCCAAGATAAGTGCGTATTCCACTTAGCAGCCCGTCTTAAGTCTGGGTTTTTAATTTTTGTCCTATCAATAACAGTACTTAAGCCAATATCTGGCATCAAAATCGACATGGGAGATCCAGTACGCTCTTTTCTATCTTTTTCGTGTTTAGAATAGGCTCTAATTCCACTATGGTTAATATCTAAATTTCTCTCACCTACAACCAAACCACATTGTCGACAGACGGTTTCTCCTCTTTCTAGAACATTGATTGTATTTCCTCCGCATTCGGGGCATAAATTTGCTAACATATCTATTTCTACGACCATTTTAACATACCTCTTTCTTAACCAAGTAAAAATTATCTTTTTTTATTTTATTTTTTTTCGTTTTCCTATTTTTCATAGGAATTAATTGATAACAAAGAAAATTTTTGTACACACATAATTTTTATTGTTATAACAAATTAGTCTACTTACATATTTAAACATTACGATTTTAAATCAAAATTTTACTGATAATAACAACAAAACTATTTTTGATAACTAATTAATTATTTTTCTGTGAAAAAAATGAATTTGAATATAAATATTTTTAATAGAATTAAAAATCAATATAATATCGATATATATAATAACTAAAGATTCTTTTTTGTCGGGATTAATTTTTCGATTAATAATAAGGAATTATTTTGAAATATGGAAATCTGTTAAAGCTTTATTTTTTTCGTAAGATGGCAAGACTCAAATTACTCAAAAAAAATTAGTTGCTTAGGTATGAGCAAAAAATTTCTATTTAGAAATATATAAATACGATTTCTAATATTATTTTTTTGGTAAAAACCGTGTGTTAAGGTGAAATACTGATCACAGAAGAGCGGAGAAACTCAAGCAAATCGGAAAATAGGTCAAATAAAGGAGACCACAATTCAAAATCGGAGAAAAAGCAACTTAAAATTAAGAAGGGGGAAAAAACTGAAAAAAACGATGATAGCCCTCGAATGACCGAAAAAGAAATTAAAAACATTGATTTGAACGATGAAAAAATTAAACATCTCATGAAGGAATATGAGAAAGAAACGGATAGATACGCGATTTGGCGGGGAGCTGTAACAGAGGGATTTAAGAAATGGTTAAAAGGAGAAAAAATATATACGCGAGATAAAGAAAGAATTTCTTTATATGTAGCTGACGACACTAAGGATGATTGGCAGGAATTCATTAACATAAACAAAGGAGATTTTCCTACTTTTTCTGAGCTAATAAGACAGAGCGTCAAGTCGTTTATTGAAGACTCTAGTAAAGTTTCGAGCGAATTATCAAAACTTAATCCAAAAACAATATCCAACATATCTCACGCGTTAAAAGAACCGTTAACTTCTATTAAAGGTTACTCTCAATTATTGCTTGAGAGCGAAGACTATAAAGGTAAATTGAGTAATCACGTAAAAGAAACTGTGAAAAATATTTTTGATCAAAGCAATTTGCTAGAAAATATTATAAAGAATTTCTTAGACAACATCAAACCCGATAGTTCTCCATATGATATTTTATTAATTGAAGACGACTTAGCGACAATTAGGTTGATTACAAGTTATTTTGAAAGTAAAAAATATATTTGTAAGGGTGTAGTTAGCGGAGCGAAAGGATTAGAAGAACTACGAAGAACCACACCTAAAGTCATTTTATTAGACGTAATTTTGCCGGATTTGAGTGGTTACGATATTTGTAAAACCATAAAAACTGATAATGTTTATAAAAAAATTCCTGTGTACTTTCTTACGGCCATTTCGGCGTCTGAAGTAAAAAAACACATTGAAGAATCAAAAGCAGATGGGTTTATTCTTAAACCTTTTAACTTTTCTGATTTTGACGTTATTTTTAAAATATTAAACGGGAGAGTAAAATAATTAGAGTCAGATTCTCCTATAAGAATCCTTTATTATAAGAGAAAAAAATGCTTACATTTAAAGATAAAATAATTAGGTTACTTACTAAATTATTAAAATAAATAATGTTTATTTTTTGTAAAAAATTACTTTTATGTAAACATTTAATATTACAAAGATAGAATTTTTTATAATATTTACGTTAAACTATGAACAGCAAAAAACAATTAAATCACAATGTAAAAATAAAGGTGGTAAAAATTCCTGACGAAAAGAAACGCAATAGCAATTCAAACGATGAGAACTATTCTATACCTAAAATGACTGAAAAGGAAATAAAAAATCTTGATTTGAAGAGCGAAAAAACTAAAGAACTAATGAAAGAATACGAAGAGGAAACCGATAAATACTCTATCTGGCGCGGATCTATCACCGAAGGCTTTATTAGATGGTTGAAAGGACAAAAAATTTATGATCGCGAAAAAGAGCGAATTTCGTTGTATGTAGCCGATGAAACTAAAGCTAACTGGCAGGATTTTATAAATACTCATAAAGATAAATACAAAACTGTTTCAAAACTCATAAGAGAAAGCGTAAATTATTTTATTAAGCAGAAATCGGCTTTAATTGGTGATGATGTGCATAAACTAGACGAGAAAACTCTTACGACCATATCTCACGCGTTGAAAGAGCCATTAACATCAATCAAGGGGTTTTCACAACTATTAATTGAGAATTATAGGGAGGAATTGACGGAGGATGTATTTAATACAATTCAAAATATCTTCAATCAATCTTTACTTCTCGAGAATAAAATAATTAATATTCTAGACAATATAAAAACGGAAAGTTCTAAATACGACATTTTGCTAATCGAAGATGACTTAGCAACAATTCGCTTGTTAACCAGCTATTTTGATAGCAAAGGTTTTTCTTGTAGGGGTGTCATAAGTGGAACAAAAGGATTGCAAGAATTAGCCAATAACCCTTGTAAATTAGTATTACTCGATATTATTTTGCCAGATTATAGCGGCTACGACATCTGTAAAAAAATTAAATCAAGTAGAAATATTAATGATATAAAAGTCTTTTTACTAACAGCTATCCCTGGTTCTGAAGTAGAAAAAAATTTAGAGGATAGTCAAGCCGATGGTTTCATCTTAAAACCATTTGATTTCTCTGATTTTGAAGTGATATTTCAATATTTATAAAGAGATAAATCTTTTTTCTTTTATTTTAAAAAATAAGCGGGCTATGAGGGACTTTCGCCTCCATCTGATAAGGATGGAAGTATCGAACCCCCGACCTGCCGGTTAAGAGCCGGATGCGCTACCTGCCTGCGCTAATAGCCCTATTTAATTAAAACCGCCATTGAAAACGCACCTGGAGGGATTTGAACCCCCGAGCGCTTACGCGCACTGGCTTACTTAATATTTTCTATTGCATACTCAAGGCCAGCGTCTTACCACTAGGCTACAGGTGCTCTGGAATTACGATTTTTCGACAAAGTGATATTTATATAACATTCCACCGAACTATCCATGTTTAATGGATAATCTATATTTTCAATTTTTTTTTAATTATTATATAGGTATTAAAATAGATTATATTTAATAAAATAATTTTTTTTTTATTTTACTCTGTAAATCATATACTTTAAAGAATACCTATAAGAAAAATATAAATTTTATGTTTCATTGACTTACAATTAGAGATGATATAAAAAATGAGCGGGGCCAAAGATTTTAGATATTTAATACCAGAGCGAATTTTTAAAGAAATCACCGACAGAGCCACAGAAGTTTATCCTTTCATCGAAAATTACTGGATTTTTGCGGATCGTAAAGAAAACTTCGGAATAGTTAGTAAATTTATAATCAATCCAGATTTGAGAAAAACCAAAACTCATGTAAAACCTAGAAGTTGGATGCGATATAAGAAATCGAAAATCTACAATATGCGGAAATTTAAACAAGAGCTTGGAGTAGATATAGTCTGGCAGGCTCATACACACCCTTCAGGAAGCGATAAATTACACCCAATCGATAAAAAAATTTTAAAATATCTCTCAAATGGTGTAATGATAATCATAATTCCTAATCTTCCCGAAAATGATCCTCCTTTAAAAGCCCATTTAGTTGGTTGGTATTACGATAAGCGATACACGAAGAAGCCAATCATCGAACAAATGGTGTTTGAAATAATCCAAGAGTGATTTTTAGCTTAAATTTCTTTCTTTTCTTTTTAAAATTTAATATTCTCTAATTTATGAGATTAAGCAAAACTCATATTTTAATATAGATCATATACGCAATACAATGAAAAAGTTTTAAAATTTTAGATTTTTATATGTAAAATATACCATTTAAAGTTTATAAAAACATTAAGCAATCGTCGCTTAGCCTGGTAGAACGGAAAAGCGTGCCGAAAGCGCCGGATTGCTAATCCGGTGTCCAAACGGACTCGTGGGTTCGAATATCCCATTGATTACAATAGGATCGGAACTCCCACCGATTGCGTTCTTATAACATTTAAAAACAAGGGCCTATGGTCTAGTGGTTATGATTCAGTTTTTCAGAAACTGAATAATATACGTCTCGCTAGTATAATATGACTCATGTTATACCGCGAATACACCGAGAAGGTCGGGAGTTCAATCCTCCCTAGGCCCACCATTTTTCCATTCTATACGAATAACTTTCTGATTCTTTTAGGTCTAATTGCGCTCAACTTACAATTTTTAAGGTATTTGCCGATATCTGCAATAATTCCTGGAGCGTTTGTGTTTTGTCTTAAAATTACGATATTCTCAAGAAATCCAAATCGCTCTATTGACGCGATGTCTCGATAATGACCGGTCCTTATAAGAGCTTTTTTGAACTGGCCTTTAGTTTCACCGCTTACAAAAACACCTTCGAGATTTTCCACAATTAATTTACCGTAAAGTTCTATAGTCTTCTGATCTAAAATGCCTTGGATTTGTTCTTTTTCTTTATCAATTGAAGTAATATTTATATACACAGGAAAATGATCGATAAAATCGTAAGCTTTAATAATTTCTGTTAGCGAAACATCTCTTCCTTTACACAACTGTTTTCTAAGAGCGTGAAGATTAAGTAAAACATCAGTTTTAGGGTTTAAAATAGCACAATCCACAAAAATTCCAAACCCTACCTTTCCTACATCTAATAAGACTCCTTTATACGTTTGATTTATTTCAACCTCGTCGAACTCAACAATAGATCCAACTTCTTTCTTAAATAAATTAAGAAGGAAGGTTTCTTCTGGTCCCGATATTAGAATCTCAACTCTATCGTCAAATTGTCTTACCTTTTTTATTTGAACTTTTGTATTTGGAAAGCTTTGAGCTAATTCGTTCAAATATTTTCGATATCTTATTGAAATTTCTTTTTTATCTTTATCTGTAGAGACGTTATAAATTTTATCGTATAGGACTAAATTTTTTACCATGTGAATCATAAAAATAATTATTATAATAGTAAGTGTAAAGTAATATTTCTTATTTTCTCTTTATTACGTTAGTTAATTTTAACTTAATTTCGTTCTGATAAAATTTAAATTGATGAACTTTTATGATAGTTTAAAGAAAAGCATAAGAATTTGTTGATGTGAGTTATGGAACAACAACGATTTAATTATTTAGTTGAAGAATTGAGAAAATACGACGGAACGGAAGAAATTTTCTTATTGGATTCTAACGGCGAGATACTTTTCAAATCCGAAGAATTCTCCTTATCAAACGAAGAAGCTAAAGCTATGCTTGGAGCGTGGAAACAAAAAGAACCAGCTCTAAACTTTCAGAAATATAGATTTGCGATATTAAAAAATGATAACATTCAATTAGCGGCAAAAAATATAGCTGGAGGGAAGGGTAATATAGTTGGATCGATAACAAAAGACGGAGATTACCTCATAGCACATACTCGAGACGAAGGTTTGATTTTACTTGAGTGGTCAATTTTTATCAATAAGGTTGCTTGGGGTTAAACTGTTTGAAGAATTCACCTAATTATTATCAAGTCTTTTAAAATTAAGTTTTATTTCTTTTTTATTTATATTCTGAATTTGAGCAAATAGATTTTATTTTTATTATGAATTTGTGTTCAAAAGCTAATACTTTATTTAGACAAAATATAAATTTTATTAAAAATTTCAATATTTTAATTAGTAAAAAAAAAAGATAATTAATTAAAAATTAAAAAGGAATAAATATCATGTTCCAGCAAGCAGGACGAGGGTACGATATGGCTATAACTCAGTTTTCTCCAGAGGGGAGGTTGTTTCAGGTTGAGTACGCCATTGAGGCCGTGAGAAGAGGAACAGCGGCTATTGTCTGTAGGAATAGTCATTCCGTTGTTTTTGCCGTCGAAAAAAAGAGTTCCGAACTTCAAGAAATTATCGGTTCGGAAAAAATATTTAAAGTTGAAGACCACATTGGCGTGGCTATCGCTGGGCTCACTGCTGACGCAAGGGTACTTGTAGATCGTGCGAGAGTTCAGGCACAAGTTAATATTTTAAATTACGACGAGAAAATTACGGTTAAAGATAGTACACTTAATATTTGCGAATATCTTCAACTTTTCACGCAGAACGCAGGTGTGAGACCTTTTGGAGTGAGTTTCCTCATAGCAGGAGTTGATCCAAATGGAAAGGCTTCGTTGTATTTGACAGATCCCTCGGGCGCTATGTGGGGTTATAAAGCTTTTGCGATAGGTTCAGGTGCAACTGAAGCACGGGTTTACCTTGAAGAAAATTATAAAGAGGATATTAGTGATGATGAATTAAAATTATTACCTTTAAGAGTTTTAAAAGAATTAATGGGTGATAATTTAAAAAAAGAAACTTGTGATGTAGCTTTCATTATGAAAGACGATGTTAAATTTAAATTATTAAGTAATGAAGAGAAGGAAGAATTATTGAATAAATTATAATCTTCTATAAGATATTTAAGGTTCAAGGTTAACCCTCATCAATATTTATCAATTAATATAAGGTAAAAAATAATAAAAAGCGAGATCATTCAATTGGGTAGTTAGTGAAAATTTTAAATGATAGACAGAGCAAGAATAGATTTAGGTGGTTTCATTGTTGGGCGCATAGTAAAAGAGGGGCGCACCTTTGAGATGTTATTAGCCCCGGACAAAGCGTGGGAAGCCAAAAAAAACATTCGAGAAGAAATAAACAAACGTCTTTTGGAAGGAAACAAAAAATCTCGCTTTTCTGCTGAAGAACTCTTAAAAAATCCTAAAATTTCAATTGAATTAATTTTTGAAAGTTTTACTGTGTTTGAAGATTTGAAAAGAGGAAAAAAAGCAACTGACGGCGATATGGAAGCTGTGTTTAATACTACAGATGGAAGACTTATCGCGAGCCATGTTTTATTAGAAGGAGATATACATTGGACTCAGACCCAACGAGATGAAGAAAGAAATAAAAAATTAAAGCAGATAATTACAATTATCACTAAAAACGCGATAAATCCTCAAAATAAAAAACCACATCCTTATCAAAGAATTGAAAAGGCTATAGAGGAAGCAAACGTTAGAGTTGACTTAATGAGAAGCGCAGAAGAACAAATTGACGATGTACTTAAACAGATACGAGCAATTATACCTATTCGAATGGAGCAAGTGGAAGTTGCGATAAAAATACCTTCGGCCTTTACTGCAAAGGGTTATAATGTTGTGGCGCAATTAGCACAAATTAAAAAGGAGGAGTGGCAGTCGGATGGATCTTGGGTTTCAGTTGTTAATTTGCCTGCTGGATTGCAAATGGAATTGATTGATAAATTAAATAAGTTAACTCACGGACGAGTTCAAACTAAATTAATGAAATCCTAACCAGATAATTTTTAACTAATTTTCAATAAATGGTTTTTTACGATAATTAATCAAATGTATAAATTATAAATAGAGAGTGATTAAAAATAAATGGAAAATGAAGAAGATAAATCAATAGAAGAAACTATTACAGATAATGATGAGGCTGAAGAAACAGCTGAGTTCAATGGCGAAGATATTTCTCGGGAGGTTGTCGTGCCAGGAGAAGTATTGACAGAAGATACAAAAAATTTCTTACCTGGAAGAGGTACAATATTAAATAAAGAAAGAACAAAAATAATATCTTTAAATATTGGTTTAAAGCAGATTAATAAAAATTACATTAATGTTCTCCCTCTTAAAGGGTTTTATACGCCTCGAGCAGGAGATAAGATTATTGCTTTAGTTACAGATAAAAACCCAGTCAAATATAGGTGCGACATTAACGCTAAAGATGAAGGGGTTTTAAAACCAAGGAATACAGTAAAAAGAGGAAAAACGCGGGGATTTAGAGGAGGAGGTTCAGAATCTGCAGATCTTTCGACTGAAAAGTATCAAATTGGAGATATATTAATTGTAAAAGTACTTTCTGCAGATCGTCTAAATCAACCTGAATTAACAACTGTTGGTCAATATTTGGGCAAAAGAAGAGATGGCATAGTTATCTCAATTGATCCTCCAAAAATTCCACGAGTTATTGGACGTAATGGTTCTATGATTAAGATGTTAAAAAATTTAACCAAAAGTAATATATTTGTAACACAAAATGGGCGTATTTGGTTAAAAGGAGAAAATATTGCTTATGAAAGGTTATTAATTGACGCAATAAAGAAAATTGAAAGAGAAGCCCATACAGTTGGATTAACAGACCGAATATCTGAATATATTGATAATGAAAAAAAGATAAGAGGTGTAAATTAAATGCCACTAATTATTAAAGATGAGTATCCAGAAAAGTTATTTCGTGAAGATGGGAAGAGACTAGATGGTCGAGATAAACATGAATTAAGACCTATAAAAATGGAAGTAGGATTACTAAAAAATGCCGATGGTTCAGCTTATTTAGAATGGGGCAATAACAAAATTTTTTGCGCTGTTTACGGACCTAGAGATGTTCATCCGCACTATTTAGCGAAACCAGATAAAGGAATTCTGAGAGTTTTTTATAGAATGGCAACCTTTTCAGTGTTTGAAAGAAAACGCCCTGCTCCAGGACGCCGAGAAAAAGAAATTTCAATGATATTAGGAGATTGCTTAGAACCTTTGCTTTTTCTTGAACTTTATCCAGGTAATTCGTTTGAAGTTTTTATTAACGTGATGGATGCTGATGGCGGAACACGGTGTGCTTGTGCCACGGTTGCTGCTTTAGCACTCGCTGATGCGGGGGTTCCAATGAGGAGTCTAGTAACAGCTATTGCCGTTGGAAAAATCGATGGAGAATTAGTAACAGACTTATCAGGAATTGAAGATAAAGCGGGTGAAGCAGATTTACCGTGCGCTATAACATGGTTTAATGAGGAATTATCATTACTCCAATTCGATGGCAGTATGGATTTAAAAGAGTTTGACGAGAGTATAACTCTTGCTAAAAATGCTCTAATAAAGATCCATGAAATGCAGTTAAACACGTTAAAAAATAAATATATTGCAATTCAAGAAGAATATTCCGGAGGAAAGAATAAAAAATGATGAATACAAAACGCGTAATCTCGACGATAGAAAAAAATTACATTCTCAATAATTTGAGGAAAGAAGAAAGAATTGACGGTAGAGGACTTTGGGAATATCGAGATTGGACTATAAAACCAGATGTTATTACTTCAGCAGAAGGATCTGCTGACGTAACATTAGGAGATACAAGAATAATTACGGGGTTAAAATACGATGTAGGAACACCCTTTCCCGACCTTCCTGAAGAAGGCGTTTGTACTTTTATGGCGGAACTGCTACCTTTAGCATCTCCTATATTTGAAAGAGGACCTCCAAGCGAGCAATCAATTGAACTTGCACGTGTTGTTGATAGAGGGATTCGACATGCAGATTGCGTCCAAACAAAAAAACTATGTATAAAAGCAAATAAAGCTGTGTATATTTTATTTGTAGATCTATATGTTATTAATTATTCGGGGAATTTAATTGATACAGGTGGTATAAGTTCGTTAACTACATTAATCTCAAGTCACATTCCCGAAGGAAAATGGGTGGACGATCAAATTGAATGGACGGGCAAATATTTAACCGGAGAAACTATTGTAAATGAACTACCAATTGTTACAACATATGGAAAAATCGGTGATATTATCTTTTTGGACCCTACTTTACCAGAAGAACTAGTGAGTGATGGAAGAATCTCCATTTCTGTTACAGAAGATAAAATAGTATCTATTCAAAAAAGTGGTCTTGCTACATTTTCTTTAGAAGAAATAAATATGTTGTCCAAGAAATCTATGGAGATAGGTAAAAAACTTAGGAAGGAATTAAATCTTTGGCAATATAAAGTAAAAATGTAAAACTTTTATTTAATTGTATTTTTTTTAAATTTTATTTTTTATTTG
>Ga0209345_10006090_pt1 | contig 11018 bp, 11 predicted proteins | sample Cruoilmetagenom7_FD_187294 | JGI IMG/M metagenome (GOLD analysis project Ga0209345, IMG submission 187294) | Oil polluted marine microbial communities from Coal Oil Point, Santa Barbara, California, USA - Sample 7 (SPAdes) (version 2) | ecosystem: Environmental > Aquatic > Marine > Oil seeps ...
CGATCTAGCTCGGTTGCGCTCGGGCCGATCGCGACGGGCTCGCGGATCTCGTAAAAATGCGAGGCCAGCAACTTGACCGCATGACGCAGAGGCGCCGGGACATCGGAGGGCGCCGGACCGTAACCGGCGCCGAACGTCACCCGAAACGTCTCGGGGTGAGAGGTGCTTGACGGCCAGGCGCGAGAATACAATCCCTGCCCCGACCCATGACCAACCACCTCAAACGCAGCGAGATCAGCCAGCACCCAAGCGCCGGACCCGTCACGATATTCAACCGACACAAGCTCCGCCACACCCGCCAGATCGAGCGGCATGACAGCACCCGACGCAGGTATCGCAAGGGCACCAACCGTCTGTGACCAAGTCTGCGACACCATTGCGCGACCGAGATCACCCTCGCCGTCCAGCGTCTCAACCGAGGCCGCGAGGCAAGTGGCGATATAGTCATCCTCCGCGCCGGAGGTCACGCGCAAATGAGCCTTGAGCTCATCGACAGAGACAGGCAAGACAGCGGGCGGTGAGACAAGCGTCAGCGTCATTTCTGGCAACCTCCTGTTGAATGCCGCCCGGCCAACAGGCCGAGCGATCTAGGGCCTCAACCCTACTTTTTCTTGTTGTCTGCTTTAGCCTGAGCCGCAGCATCAGCCTCGGCCTGAGCCGCAGCATCAGCTTCGGCCTGGGCAGCAGCATCAGCTTCGGTCACGATCGGTTGCGCCTCGAGGTCAAGGACCTCCGCATAATTCGCGTTGACCAGGTCGGCGCCGAGAGCGTCATCAACCACAACCTCGGCACCAGCCTCAAAGCTGCGATCGACCGTGGCGCAGGTCGATATGATCTTGAGTTTCATCGAGTATCTCCCATCAGGAAAGGAAGGGCGGGCCAGAAAGCCCGCCCGACTTGGATCAAGCCGCCATGGTCAGCTTTTTCAGGGCGGCGGAATGACCGACCGCACCATCGATGCGATCAACGCCAGCAATCCCCAGGTTCGGGAAGAACTTTTCACGCGCAACGCCGATCAGCGGGGAGCCCGTGCGGCGCACGAAGTATTGCGAGAAATCACCGAACGCGATCGGCGACTTGCCAGCGGCAGGCACATCCATCGCATAGTTGAAGCTGACCGGCTTGCCGTTCAGGGTTGCGGGGACGCCCTTGGTTACGTCACCATCGGACCAGACATAGCGACCGTTGTTGTCCTTGATCTTGCGCAGAAGCTTGACCGTGTCATCGTGCATCTGGAAACGGACTTTGGGACCATGGCGATAAGCCGCGTTGACCGAGTGCTCGAGGTCGATGATGTCATCGAAGGTCAGAGCCGTTTGCGAGGTCGAGGTCTTGCCCGTCGCTGCGCCAGTCATGAACCCCTGCGGCTGATCGGCGCCAGTGCCAACGGTCAGCCAGGCGTTGCCCTTGCGACCGATACGCTCACCGATCAGATTGCCGAGCAACTGTTCCCAGCCGAACGAGGAATCCTGAGCCAACTCATAGGACCATTTGATCCAGGGCGTGATCAGGGTGTAGGCGCTCAGGGTGTCCTTACCGATCACCACATCGCCCGAGTCATCATCGGCAGCGTCAGCGCCTTCGGTGTGAGCATCCGTCGAGGTGTCGGCGGTGTCATCCACCTTCGGCAGGGCAAAGGGATTGCCCGAGCCGTTGTTGATCACCGTCGCGACGCTTTCATCCATCATCGGCCCATGCAGGGCAGCAGCGACGTTGATAAACCCGGCCAGGGTTTCGGGGACAAGGAAACCGCCCTGGGCACCAGCGGCACCAGACTGCGCGCGGAATTCCTGGGCGCCCGTGCGCAGCGCGTCGCGCGCCGAGGAATCGATCGCCGACAGATCGGCGCCCGAGGCCAGATAGTCACGGAACGCCGCGCGGTATTCGTCGGACACACCATCAGAGGCCGGGCCATGCTCCCCCGCACCATGCGGGCGACGCGCGTCGCGGGCTTCGCGATCCAGGCGCTCGCGGCGCTCCTCGGCATCGGCAAGCGCGACATCGGAGCGCTCGAGGCGATCGGCCTGGGCGACGCAAGCGTCGCGCTCATCCATCATCGCATCGAACTGCGCGTTGATTTCCGCAGCCTCTGCCGCCGGCGTTTCATCGGTCAGGGTGCCCAGGAGCGCGTTTGCATCCTCGGCGTTTTTCTGCGCCTTCGCGCGCAGCTCTTTCACTTTCGACATGGCGAAACCTCATTTTCAAGAAAGTATGCGCGCCTGCCCGAGGGCGCGGGGATCTGGGCAAGTCTCGGCGTTTCGCCGATTAGACAGCGCCCGCCAGGCGGAGCCGCATTTTCATCCGGCGGATCATGTTGCCGGCTTGACCAGCAATCGCCGCCGACAGGGAGCGCAAACCGATCTCAGTGCCCTCATAAGCAGGGTCCGTCACGATCGACACGTCATAGAGCTCGACCTCTTTGATCGTGCGCAGGGGCGTCTCGCCGGTATCGTCCCACTCATCAATTGTGGCGCGGAACGCGAAGGACATTTTCGACAGATCGCCACGCTTCATTTTCGGCAGAATGCGCTTCACATCCGGGTCTGCGCCGTCGAGCTCGGTCTCGACTTTGAGCCCGCGCTCATCCTCGACAAGCGTCAGGGTGCCCGAGGACGTGCGCGCAAGCGGCAAGTCGCGATGATTGATCAGAAAGGACACATCGTCGCCGCGATCGAGCGCGGCACGGAAGGCGCCGGGCGCGATCACTTCGCGGAAAAATCCGGCAATATCGGCCTCCTCGTTAAACACGGCCGCATAACCCGCAACCGCGACCTGATCATCATCAGCCGCGCGCAGCTCGATCGGCGCGGAGGCGTTGAACCGCACCTCGCGTTTTTGGTCGCTCATCTGGCGCACCTCCTCAGTTTATGTTTTTGCTTTTTCCATCGCGGCGGTGATCTGCTTGATCAGCAGCTTGATCGGAACCGTCGCGCCCTGGATCATCAGATCGTCACCACCCTCGAGCGGCTCACGGCCCTCCAGCGCCCGACCTTCATTCGGGGTCATCAGACCGTTTTGAACCGCCTTCGCGATCCCCTCCATCCGGGTCTTGAAGTCACCGCGCAGCAAACCCTCAAGGTTCAACTTCACGTAACGGCGCGCGTTGCGGCCAAAGAGCTTGAGAGAAAGCTCGGCCTCAAATTTCTTCACCCAGCGGCGCAGGGTATGCTTGACAAGGTGCAAATCCTGTTGCTCGGTGTTGGCGAATGTGCCCTTGCTCAAATCCTGCAAGAACATCGGCGGCAGAGAATAGATCCTCGCGGCCTGCTCCACACCGAACCGGCGCACCTCGGTCAGTTGCATTTTCGTCGGGTCGTCGCCGAGACGCTGCAAATCAGTCCCCGCCGGCAGAGGCAAGATCGGCTTGCCCTCCTCAGCACTGCGGCGCGCAACCTTCATCACATCAGCCGCCGCAACCATTGCGGCCTTCGCGCTGTTGAAAGCACCCTTGAGCGTATAGGGCGGAACCCCATTTTTACCGAACACGGTCAGCGCATATTTCTGCGCGTTGAGCTCCTGGCGGATTGCACCGCGACAGGTCTGCACCGGCGACCAGCTCGACAACATATCCGGCTTGCGCAGGAACGCGAGGTCGATCACATCCCCGGCGGGGTAGGTGATTTTTCGACCGCCAGCAGCAGCATAATCATAAAAGATCGAGCCGTCCTCAGTCCGGCGCACTGTGACGCGATTGGCCTCGAGGTGAAAGATATTGACAGGCTCACCGCGCGCATTGCGCTCGATGTAGGAATAAGCCCGACCAGGATTGCCGAACACCTCAGAGAAAAACACCTCGCGCCAATCAACGCTTGTGGTCGTGTCATTCACCGCACCACTCAGAAGCACCGCCGGGCCGGTCGTGACTTTTTTCGCGACGCCGCCCTTTTTTGCCGGGCCGTCATAGACCTCGATCGGAACATCAGCCATCGCCGCCGACAGGAAATTCACCGCAGCCCAAACACCTGTAAGCCCCATGGCCTCGAGAGCGGTCACCCCCTCAGACATCGGGGCAGCATTGAGAACCTCGGAAATCGAGGTGGCGCCGCTATCATGCAACACCTGACCACGCTCCTCGAGCGCGGCGGGCTGCACCCGATCGCGGCGAAAAATATCCGTCAGTCCCAAAGCTCATCCTCCAAGGAAAACCCCTCAACATCCCAAGGCGTCGAGGGTAGCGACCGATCACGGCTCAAGGCCATCCCGACCGCCATCGCGAGGGAGACCATTCCGTCAATCCGGCCATGTGCCTTTTCTTTGTCAAACATCCGGTGACCGGTGCGGTTTTCCGCATAAGTCACAGACGCCGCCATCGAGTCGAGCAGCGGGTTTTTTTGGACCCGCAACCGACCATCATAGATCGCCTCCTCGAGCTTGTTGATCGAGTCAGGCATCCAGAGATAGACCTCTTTCTCACCCTCGGGGGCGGTCGGGTCTTTCTCCAAAATTCGTTTTTGAAACCCCTGCGGATGGATCTCCGCCGGGAGCTGCGCGCCGATATCGGCGAGGTTTTCAGTCAAGCGCTCAAGACCGTATTGGTCACAAGCAATCGCCTGGGGCGCATACTTCGCGTTGATCTTAGCAAGCGCATCGGCGAGCCAGGCGTATTTGAGCCGATCACCGGGCACCGCCTCAAGGTGGCCTTGTGCCGCCCACAGATCATAGGGCGCCTGATCGCGACCCGACCGAATGAGGAGCGTATCCTCCGGCGTCCAGAGCCAAGTTTTTGCGACCAGCCGCTCCGCGTCTTTTGTCGCGTCCAGCACCCAACACAGAGTAAGCGCAGAAAAGTCGCGCGTTTGAGACAGATCCAAACCGCCGAAACAAGGGTGACCCGCCTCGACCAGATCCTCGAGGTCAAGATCATCATGGCAATCCGTCCAGGCTTCCCGGCGAATTGCGGCGGTGACCGACTGTGTCCATTGGCAGAAATGGAGCCGGGCAATGCCGTTGCGCTTGCCTGGGATTTTCTTCGCCTGGTCGACAACGCCCTGCAAATACTCCTCATCGATTGTCGCGCCGAGGAGCGGGTTGACCTTAGCCCAACAGGTCGGATCGTTTTCCCAATCGTCGCCCTCATCCAGTGAGCAAACGAAAGAAAAGGTCGTGTCATCCTCGACCACGCCGGTCGCGACATTGACCGCGTGTTGATGCTCCTCCCAACAGATCGATTTGCGATCGGTTCCCGAGTTTGTCGCCATCGCCAAAAGAGGTTGCTTGCGAAACTTGAACCCGCGCTCGAGCATGTCGATCACGTCGCGGTTCGGATGCTCATGAACCTCATCGGTCAGCGCACAATGAGGGCGCGGGCCGGAGGCGGATTTTTCTGCCGAGATCGGCTTGAACCTTCTGCGATCTCCGCGCTTGCCGATATAGGTCAGTTGCCACACCGGGTTTTCACCCTGCGCGCTAACCCGACGTTTCAGCATCGGGGATTGATCTCGCATCGCCACCGCATCCTGAAACAGAATTTGCGCCTGATCCTTCTTGGCGGCGGCAGCGTAGATTTCGGCGCGCGGCTCATTATCCGCGACCATCATGTAAAGGCCGATCCCACCCAGGAGCGGAGACTTGCCGTTCCCCTTGCCCTCCTCATCATAGAAGCGGCGAAAGCGACGATAGCCGCTCTCAGCCCATTTCCAACCGAACAGAGAACCAACTCGAAATTTTTGGCTCGGGTGAAGGTAAAACGGCTTGCCCTCAAACTGCCCGCCATTCAGGCGCAGCACCTTCGGGAAAAAATCGATCGCCCGGTTAGCCGCATCAACATCCCAAACAAGGCCGCGCGCCGAACCATCCTCGAGGTCGCGTAAATGCCGGGCGGCGGAGGCACGAATAAAGGGGCCGGCGACCACATCACCCGCGACCACGTCACGCGCCCAATCGGTCACCGGGTCCACCTGGCCCCGGTGATCCCGAGCGGTCATGTCAAATATGCCTCCGGGCTGTCAGGGTCAGGGAAGTCAAACGGCATTTGACCAGAGGTCTCGAGGCCGCGTTCGGTCGACGGGGTCATCCCAAACTCGCCAGCAAGCCCGCGAATTTGACGAAAGGTCTCGTTGAGCTGACCCACCTCCGGGCGAGCCTTGATTTGTTTGCCGTTGCGGGTTTCACTGACATAGGTCTCGCCGAGCTCATCAAGCTCGACAGAAATGCGCTCATGCCGAACCACTGCTCGGCAGAGCTGCACAAACATAAACACATTCACCGGAGACAGCCGATTCACAGTCGGATGACAGAGCGGTCGCGCAAGGCGATCATAGGTCCAAGAGAGCTCAGAGGTCAGGCCCTCGGGCTTGAGCTCGGCTGCGCGCGACACGGCGCGCTCCTCGAGATTGCGACCCGGCGCGCCATCCTCGGCCATGGGGATCACTGTTTCATTTTTCCCCGTTCGCCCGCGCATCGTGCCTCCTAACCTTTAGCCACCCCCCGACATGTGGCTTTCTCAATTCAATTCACGTTTTGCCTAAATAAAGGCTCCCCCTCCGGTCCTCGCGGCAGGGGGGAAAGTTTCGACCCCACCCCCCCATTATCAAGGCGGCGCTGGGGTCACTTGTTGGCAGGGTGCTCCGGGTCCATGGGCCACCCATCCGGGCCGCGCTCCTCTGAAAACCCGCGCGCCTCCTCGCGCTGTTTGTTTCTGTCATGGTCATCCGGGCAAAGCGTTTGCAGGTTGCTCGGGTCAAAGAACAAGTCGCGATCGCCGCGATGAGGGATCACATGATCGACCACCAGGAAGCGGCGGCGCGGGTTGCGCTGCGGCTCACCGGACGCCGTTCGCCCGCCGTCATTCGTCAGGCCGCGCGCCAGGCACGCTCGACAGAGCGGCTCGCCCGCGAGGTGCTGGGGGCGCAATACCTTGTGCCATGCCGCCAACCGATACCATTTCTTATAGGTGTCGCGGTCAACACGCATCGCACCCCCAGAACCCCAGAGGAGCCAGAAAGATTAGAACAACATGGGAACCCCCTTTCGCGGGGAGCGGAAACGCAGCGCGCCCGGCGGTCGTGGTGACCGGCGGGCGCGACCTGTCTCGATATGTCCATCTTTAGGAGGGGATGATCACAACCCGCAAGAAATACCGCGCAGGGTGATCAAACCGACACCGGAACCCTAGCGCTCAACCCGAGCGCATCAGCAACCTCCTCAAGCACCGCGAGGAGCCGATCGGTCAATATTTTACGGCTTCGAGACTGAGGCGACCAACCGTGAGCCTCAAGAACCTGGCGCATATCCATCCCCTCGACGCAAACCGAATCGATCAGGGTCATCGCCGTGATCGGCTTACGGTCACCACGCCGATTAGATGGGGCCAAGACCACCAACTCACCGCCCTCAGAAAAACACCCGTGAGCCTTTGACCAGCGCCAGCCGTTCGCCACACCCTTGACCAGCCTGATCAGCGCGAGACGCTGCACCCGCGCCGTAGCACCGCCATCGTTCACCCCATCCGACACCGTGCGAGATTGCGCCTCGATCGAATAGCTGACACCAGAGACAGCGCCCAGGCGCTCAACCGCCACCGCATATCGCTCGGCAGCGAGGCGGCGCCCGTCATGCGGGGCGAGGGCAGACATCACCGGCGGAGCGCGGCGACGCGCCGTCTTGGCGCCACGCTCGGTTAACGGCTCAACCTTGCCACCGGCGCCCACCTCCTCGAGCTCGACCAGGTCAACCGGCCCGCGCGCCAAACCCGCCGGGGCACGCGCACCAGCACCGCGACCGATCGCCTGACGCCGCGACGCCGCCGCACCGATCAACCCGATCGTGAGATCATCCACCAAACGCCGCGCAGCACCTCGGGCCCCAGCACCCTCAAAAGCCAATTCCATTCGCATCACCTCTATATGTTGCTGATTTATTTGTTATAGACACAATTTATTGTGTTGTCATGCATACAACAGGGATTAACAATGCCATGCCGGGGGTCAGTGAGGGGCCAGTATTTCGCGCAAATCCAAACGTAACCGCATGATTTTTATTAATTTATTTCCTGTCAGGGACTAATAGGATTAATAAATTAAACCCACACATAAGGAGAGTTGGCCACAACCACCCCGCACCCCATTTACAGAGATCGCCCGGCACGGGAATTGATCCACTAAACCCAAATACCGGACAGCCCGAGATATGCTCCCATAGAAACAAAGGCCCTCGCTTTACTAATCGTTGGAAAAACTAACCCCTGAATTGATCCCTGAAAGGGATCAGGGGGATTAACTTTGCTTTTTATTGATGAGGGGTGCGGGGAGGGTTGAGGAAAAACAGACGCGGCACGCGGGCCGCACGCGCCGACCCGATCCACTACGGCAAGCGGCAGAGCGGGCGATCCCAGCCCGACCAGGCACAAAAAAGCCCGCAAGGCGCGAACCGGGCGGGCCAATCCCAGGAAGTTACAGCATGACAATGCCGAGGTAACCCGTGGTGCTACGCTTCCCCCACCAGAATCGGGCGGCGCCAGAAGGGGAGACATACACCCTTGAAAGCGCCTTGAGTGCATTGCCGATTTCACGGCGACCCATTGGACGCAGGCCACGTTCGAAAATCAACTCGGCGACACCATCAACCAAATCACGCGATAAAACCCAATCTGATGAATTGCCGGTCACCCGACACTTTTCCTGCAAAAAAAGGCGCACTGGCGTCTCTGACAGATCATCCGCATCCTCCTCCGGGTTATAGAGGTTCAACAGGTCGCTTTCCGTCCAGTACCTTTGCGCGGCGGCGCGGCCCCACGTGATCCTTACCTCACGACAGGCGCTCAAGGCTTGCTCTAGACTGTCCGCCTGACCAGGCAACCGCGCACGAAACGACGTAGGGGCCGCATATTGGCCCGTCTTGCGAACCGACGGCAACACCTCGCATGTCACCCACCGACGAAAGCGGTGAGGAACCGTACCGGGCTTGACCGCAGCGCGGCTGCGCATGACCAGACAATAGAGGCCGGATTCTGATATCACCTGCATTTTCTGCGGGCCACCAAGGGTGTGAGTTAAAGTCACGCCCTTCTCATCAGCATCAAGGCGCTCAACCGCGCGGGACGCTTGCTTTATGCAAAGGGCGCTGCAAACATCCGCCGCGACAAACCACGGCTCACCATCTTGATCGACAACCCTCACAAGGTGATCGTCAAAGGCAAAATTGACCGGCGCGCTCATGCGCTTGCCGCCCTAATTTCGTGGACCTCAGCAACCCCCTCGGACGTAGTTTTCATAAGGTCAAGCCAGAGATCCTCAGAAAGGCTATGAGCCTCGCCAAGCACACGATCCAACAGTGCGGCCATGGCCTCGATCATGCCCAGCATCTCAGGCGCAGGCAAATCATAACCTTCCTGGGCGATGCGGCGCAGAGCGCGGGCTTGCAATTGAGAATTAGAAAGAAGACCCGACAGGATCTCAGTTGTCGAAATTGAAGTATTCGCGGCGCACATGGCAGCCTCCTACGATCAGGTTTCAAAATCTGACCAGCCGAGGCATCAATCTCTGGTGGCCAGACGCAAAGGGTTGATACTACCGCCCGTAGGAAGCGGCCCGCGCGAACGCGGCCCAATACGCCTGACCATAGAGAAAGCCGCGACAATTGGCGCGGCTTTGCAAGCGCCTACGAACGAACAGGGTATCAATCCCGACGACAGTATTTTGCTGCCGCGTGTTGACACTAGCCGATTTGCAGACGCAACTCAATGCCGGGAGCATTCCCCGGCAAAACAACGGATTTATTATGAAGCTCACAGCGCTGGCTCTGACAGCCACCTTGCCCGCAGCGGCGCAGGCACAATCATTTACCTGCGGAGAATGGGAACCCTCGAGCCTCATGGACGCGGGCCCCATTTCAGTGTCGATTTCGCCAGATCAGCTCGCATGGAGCAATGGCCGCAGGATGCATCAAGCGCTAATGCTGGATGCCGGTCGTGAATATCAGATATATTCAGCGGGTGAATCTCTGTATCTGGTGTGGAGATACCCAGGCGGGTTGGATATCCGCCGAATTTTTGCAACCCGAGTAGGCAGGGGCGGATCTCGGCTGAGATGCAAGAACTAACCACTCCACAAACTCCGTTATATGAAAAAAGATCATCCGCACGCGCAGGCCGCTCACAGACGCTATTCAATAGGGGTGACAATAAACGGTCCTTCGTGTTGCTGGAGCAATGTGCAAAAAATGCACATCGCCGGTCCTCAATCTGCGGGGAGTAATGTGCAAAAAATGCACATTACTGGTCCTTTGCTGTTTCAGGCGGTCAGCTGTTGACTGGCCTGTTCGCCCCATTGGCCAGCCATCGCGGCGGCCAGACCGGGGAAGAATTTCGAGCGGATTTTCCACCGATCGACGCCGGGGCTGGCCTTGTGAACGCTGTCTCGCGCACAGGAACCGTCTAGCGTTCCGGTGTGGGTCAGAGGGTCGAGGCCGCGCAGCCACAGGCAGGTGCGCTTGCGCTCGTTGTCGGGCCCGTCCGGATCGGTCGCAAACTGCCAGGGCTGCACCGTCTGTGCGGGCGGCTCATAGTTTCGGATCCGCTGTTTGGCGTGTTTGTGCATGACCGGGTTTTCCACGGCCACGCAGGGGATATGCGGGACCGTCCAAACGTCCGAGAACAGCGCCGCACCCTCGTCAAGTTCGTCCCACATGTCACCCAGCGTCCGTCCCGGCGGGGCTTTGTGCAGCCAGCGAACGCCGCTATTGGTCAGGCGGGTGCAGGGCGGGTGCATGACCGCCATCAGATCCCACTTGCCCAGCATGACCTCGCGCACGTCGCCAGTGATATGCCGGTTTGTGGGGGTGTCAGCAGGTAGCAGGTCGCAAGACCATGCGTCGTGTCCCGCAGCTAGGAAGGCGTCGCGGACGATGCCAGATGTTTCGCAACCAATCAAAATTCGCGCCATGTCGTTTATCCGTCCTCATTCAGTGGGGGTGAAATTCGGGGTCTTTGCCGCATGAGATCAGGTAGACGTCGCGCAGGGCTTCTTTGGCTTCTTGGTGCGAGAGTTCTGCCGATCCCTCGCGGGCCAGAAGCCTCGTGT
>Ga0209345_10006093_pt1 | contig 11013 bp, 15 predicted proteins | sample Cruoilmetagenom7_FD_187294 | JGI IMG/M metagenome (GOLD analysis project Ga0209345, IMG submission 187294) | Oil polluted marine microbial communities from Coal Oil Point, Santa Barbara, California, USA - Sample 7 (SPAdes) (version 2) | ecosystem: Environmental > Aquatic > Marine > Oil seeps ...
GTAGACCCACAAGATTCGATGAAGAAGCCTACAAGAACAGGGGTTCTGTGAAAGAGATTCAATGCATGGATAGAGTCTTTTAAAAGAGTTATGGTGAGGTTTGAACGTTTGGAGGTCTGTTTCATGGCAGTTGTCAATCTGGCATCAATCAAGATGATGTTGATGGTTTTGAAATGAGTTTACCGTTAACATCCCTGAAAATGCCACTATATTTGGTTGCGATCAAGAGTGGATAAGGCCGGTTTTGGGTAATCTACTCAACAATGCCATAAAGTATACCCCACAAAACAGGGAAATAGCTATAAACCTTGAGGATAGAAATACATGTGTAGTTGTTGCTGTCTCGGATGATTGGATTGGAATCCCTCAAGAAGAACCTGAAAAGATCTTTGAGAGGTTCTAGGAAATAGGCGATTATTTGATGCATGAAACAGGGGGATTGAGTTTGGCGATTGTGAAAGGGATCATGTGGGCTCATAGTGGCAGAGTCCAGATGGATAGTGATGTAGGGAATGGGAGTATTTTTTATTGCCCAAAGTAGGGGGGATATGATGAAGAAAAAAGTGATGGTAGTCGACGACATGCCAGATATTGTTGATGTGGTTTCACGCATGCTCGAGTCTTCAAACTATGAAGTCATGAAGGCGTATAGTGGGGAAGAGTGTCTGGAAAAAATCCGCGAAGAGAAACCAGATTTGATCCTACTGGACATCATGATGAAACCTATGGATGGATGGCAGGTATTGAACTCACTCAAGTTGGATAAGGATCTCTCTACCATACCAGTCTCGATGCTCACAGTTGTTCTTTTGACACCGGAAATTATTGCAGATAAACCGATAGATGACATTGAAAATTACATACTCAAGCCGTTTTCTAAAGATGGCCTTATCTCAGACGTGGAGGATATTTTTAAAGAGGAAGAGGAGATCAGTAGTATTGTATACCTCTTGGAAGAAGATGACAATAGCTCGCTGGCTGAAGAGTACGAGAGTCTTGCCAAGGCGGTCAACCGCCATCGTAAATTGATGAACGTCCTGCTTGAATCTACTAAAACCGAGTTTGTCGAGGGAGAATCCGTAAAAAATGTCCTTAAGAGCCAGGAACGCATGATAGAACTCTCAGAGCGTAGGATGGAAGAGATCAGAGGGATGCTTAAACGAACAATCGCAAATACAGCCTGAGCATATACTCTCGAATAAGGGGGGGTTATGGCGTTTTTTTGGGATGCGGGAGGGTTTGATATCTTTTGAAATTCCAGTGATAGAATATGCAGTCTTCACCATAAGGCCAAGAAACCTGTTTTCCTGGGGCATGGTGATCAGGGAGAAGGGAGCGGGTTTTGAAATTCCTGGAAGATTTAAAGATGAAGAAGTGACAGTAACTATTTATTAAACAGGTGCAAAAATGCCGGACGGATCCAGGTCAATAACTTCAGCCGAGATGTCGGCAATCGATATGAACTGTGCATACCACGGTCTTTCGACCTTTAAGCTCATGGAAAATGCGGGCGCAGGTATTGCAAAGGCAATAAAGAATCGTTTTGATGGGGGGAATATTTTAATCTTTGCCGGGCGTGGAAACAACGGTGGAGATGCCTTTGTCTCTGCAAGGCACCTGAAAGACTTTGATATCAAGGTTGTCTTGATAGGATCTTCAAAGGATATAAGAACAGAGGAATCCCGGCAGAATTTTCAGATAATTAAGAAGAGTAATTTTGTAATTAGAGAGATTCGGGATTCGTCAGAGTTGGAAGACGTTTCTACGAATGAAACGGATATAATAATCGATGCGATTTTCGGAACAGGTGTGAGTGGGAAGATAAGGGAGCCTGAATCGGCAGCTATTGATCTTATCAACAGATCTGAGGCATTCGTGCTCTCAGTAGATGTTCCATCAGGACTTGATCCTGATACAGTTTCCGCATCAAAGAGAATATATGTTCATTCGGATCTAACCTTGACTTTTCACAGGATGAAGAGGGGGCTTGAGTCTTCCGAAGCATCAGATTATACGGGAAAGGTAGAGGTTGTTGATATCGGAATTCCAAAAGGAATGGAGATGCTTGCGGGACCCGGTGATGTAAAGTTGGTTCTTCGAAGAATAGATGATAGCCATAAAGGTGATAATGGAAAGGTCCTGGTTATAGGAGGTGGCCCATACGCTGGTGCACCTGCACTAAGCGCCCTTGCGGCATTAAGAACCGGTGTTGATTGGGTGACGGTCATGACCCCGAAGAGTGCCTACCGGGCAGTCCAATCGTTCTCGCCGGATCTTATTGTCAGGCCCTTGTCGTCTGATATATTGACCAAAGCTGATCTGAGCGCAATACGTGAAGAGATCACAAAGCACGACGTTGTTGTCATTGGGATGGGGCTTGGTAGTGAAGAAGAGACTGTAAAAACAGCAAAATCGATAATTAAAGAGTGTGAAAAGATTGTTATTGATGCAGATGGCCTTTATGCTGTAAAACTGCCGATGAATGGGACTAAAGCGATAATTACGCCTCATGCAGGGGAATTTTCGAAGATTTGTGAACTGAAAGTTCCCGGTGAAATAGAAGAGAGGGTTAAATTTGCAGAGGAGTTCTCTGATGGGAACAATCTGACTCTTACTCTAAAAGGAAAGCTCGATGTAATATCCGATGGTAAAAGGTCTAAGATTAATATAACGGGAAATTCCGGGATGACTGTCGGTGGTACAGGAGACGTGCTATCCGGAATCACAGGCGCAATGTATGCTATGACAGATGATCCTTTGCAGGCCGCATCAGCAGCCGCATTTATATCAGGAAAGGCCGGTGACATCGCATTTGAAGATAAAGGTTATTCCCTGATTGCAACTGATGTCATCAGCAGAATATCTCAAGCGATATCATGGATAAACTGAAATTATGCCTTCTTGAATGGGAATAATGCGATAGCACCTAGCAGATCGTTCTCTTCCACCGTACCATCGATTACAGCCAAAAATGAGACATAATCGACCGTCCGTTCATCTTCTATCTTCTTTATCTCAGAACCACCCATTGCAATGGTGTGTCCCAGACCATGACGTGCATAAAATGATTGGACTGCATAGTAATTTGGCGGGATATTCAGGGTGCTGATCCTTATGGATTTCACCTCGCCGGATTTTAAATTCTTAGTCTCCATTGCAATTAGTGGTACAAATTGCACCTCTTCTCCAACATCGTATCTGGCGTTGAAGATCCCGATCTCCTCCTTTCGGAGTATCTGATCTTTCTCCCGATTAACGACCCTAACTTCTTTGAATATCTCCTCTCCCTTAATCTGATAGATTGCCACGTTCTTCGGTGCCTTTTCCATCACTTTCTGGCCGACCTTGTCATATGGCATTACCACTATGTCTATGTGGTTATCTTTGGCATATTTCAGGATCGTGTCCTGAGGCTTACCTTTAACCATCTCGGTAAATATCTCGGCGTCTTTTCCTATCACATCAGAGGCTTCATTGAAGAACTTACTTGCAATTCTTTCAATATTCACCTCCGAGTAATCTCCGCCCACCAGATGGTCTCTTATGGCCCCCATGATGGTAGGTGGAAAGCGCATACTTTCGTCGAATATGTACAGAAGATTCACTTCAGCATCAGTGCTCTTTACAAGTTCAGAAACTTTTTCCGCCCGCCCTTCATACAGGGAGGGTATGTATACCGGTAACAAAATTTTTATCATCATCGACACCGCGAATTTATAGATTACCTGTTTTATCTGCGGATACTTTAACTTTTTCACTTTGCCAGATGGGTGGTTGGCATCTGAAAAAGGGAATTATAAAAAAATTAATCTACCATGAATTGATAGGTGTTTTGATCGAGATGACACACGATGAGAGACTTTCGCTTGATGATTACTTCATGGAGATTGCTTCTGTTGTTGCAAAGAGATCCACCTGCTTGAGAAACCATGTAGGGGCCGTGATAGCAAAGGATAAACGGATACTCACAACAGGATATAATGGGGCTCCCAGCGGCCTCGAACACTGCCTTGATATCGGATGTATCAGAAATGAGAAGAATATCAAGTCAGGAGAGAGACACGAACTGTGTAGGGCGGTGCATGCCGAACAGAACGCTCTGATCCAGGCGGCATTGTATGGAGTCAGTATAGATGGTGCCACACTCTACTGTACGCATCAACCATGCATACTCTGTGCCAAGATGCTAATCAACGCCAAGATAAAGAAGGTAATCTTCGAAATACCATACCCTGATACAGCATCACTTGAATTTATGGACGATGCCAGGATAGAGGTTGTGATGAGGGGGGGAATAGAAAAAATATAATACGTGGTATGTACTCAATATGATACCATGACCAAACCGATGACTGAGTTCTGTGTTTCATGTGGTGTCAGGCTCACCGAGACCGGATATACAAGATTTCCGTGTCCTGCGTGCGGATCAGAGATTGGGAGATGTGTAAAATGCAGAAAACAGAGTACCGATTATAAATGTTCTGAATGCGGATTTATTGGTCCATAGGTGATTTAAATGGGAGAAGTAGCAGCAAAAATCAGGGTAATGCCAAAAGGTGTGGAGACAGACCTTGAAGCTCTGAAGGGCATGCTAGAAGCATCGCTTCCAGAAGGAGTTTCTCTTAGGGGTTTTGACGAGGAACCGATAGCTTTCGGTCTGAAGGCAGTCATAGCTGTTGTGACCATGGGTGACTCCGAAGGTGGAACCCAGGGTGTAGAGGATGCCTTTAGCGCCGTGGATGATGTTGAAAGCATACAGGTTGTTGAAGTCGGAAGGATGCTTTAAAAGATTTATTTTTGTTGTGGGGTATAGTCAGATAAACGATTCTTCAAGCAGCACCCCATAATAACCCTTATATCCATTTAGCAACTTACACTCTGGTGGATATGAATGCTTGAAGAACCGGTGGAAATTCTGCTTGATTTGGCTACTCGAGGGGATATAGATCCCTGGGATATTGACATAATCGAGGTTACCGATAAATTCCTGAAGAAGCTGGATGAGATGAGTCAACTGGATCTCAGATTATCCGGTAGGACTCTCTTTTATGCATCCATGCTTCTGAGAATGAAAGCCGAGGGGTTAGAGGTAGAGGATACTGATGACGAGCTTGAAGAGGTGCTCGATGATATCGAACTTGAAGAGGAAGACGATGTTAAGATCGAGTACCCGAAACTGACACCAAGGATCAGGAGGAAGAGCAAACGTCCGGTTACACTGGATGAACTGATAAAAGAACTGAGCAAGGCCGAATCGGTGGAGCGAAGGAAGAATATTAAGAAGTACACCGATGCCGATTCAAGGATAAAGGTCGAAAAGTTACTGAAGATCGCCCATGATGAAAGAATAGAGGAGAAGATACTGGAGGTTGAGGCCATGCTCGATGAAAAATTTAAAGGCCGGGATTATGTGTTGTTCTCAGAGCTAATCGATTGTATGACCCCGTCCAGTATAGTCTACACCTACATCCCACTCTTATTTTTAGCATCGAAGAAGGCAATTTGGCTGGAACAGGAAGAACTGTACGAAGATCTGTACATAAGGAGGCGAGTGGATGAATGACTTAAGAATTATCGAGGCCGCCCTCTTCACTTCCGCGAGTTCGGTGAGCGAGAGCCAGCTAGGGAAGTTGATATCAAAACCTGTGAGGCAGGTTCGAGACATAATGGATAAGCTCATCTTAGAGTATGAAGATCGGGCAATCGAAATCATTAATATCGAGGATGGAAAGTATGTGATGCAAGTCAAGAGAGAATATGGCAAATATCTGAAGAACCTGGCGCCCCGTGAGATGGATACGCAGGTGCTCAGAACACTCTCGGTGATAGCATACCATCAACCTGTGATCCAATCAAAAGTGGTAGAGATAAGGGGTAATAAAGCCTATGAACATATAAAAGAGCTGGAAGCTGAAAAGTTGATAAGCTCGAAACCACAGGGCCATTCAAAGCTGTTAACCACCACCGAGAAATTTGTTGAATATTTCTGGAACGAAGAAGATGATAAGTATAGCAATACCGAAGGGTAGTCTGGAAGAACAGACTTTAATACTTTTTAAACAGGCGGATCTTGGGATCAGAAAGACAGACAGGGAGTACAACCCAATAATTGACGATCCTCGGATAGGGAAAGTGAAGGTACTGAGACCTCAGGAGATACCGAAGTACGTGGAAGAAGGATACTTTGACCTGGGTATATCAGGAAAGGACTGGATAACCGAGACAGAGTCAGATGTCGTTGAAGTGGCCGACATGCCATACAGTAAACAGGGCTCCGGAAATGTCAAGATAGTAATTGCGGTACCAAGAGATGAAGGTATAAATAGTGTTGAAGAAGTAAAACCGAACAGCAGAGTAACAACCGAGTATCCGAATATGACCAAGAAGTTCTTTGAGGACCTTGGAATTCCAGTCGAGATATTCTTCTCATATGGGGCTACAGAGGCAAAGGTTCCGGATCTTATGGATGTGGTCGTAGATCTGACCGAGACCGGTTCCACACTCAGAAAGAATGGGCTCAAGATCATCGGGAAGATAACTGAGTCTTCTACAAAGCTCATCGCAAACAAGGACAGCTGGAACGATGATGAAAAACGAAAGGAGATCGAAGAGATAAAGACGCTCCTTCTGGGCGTAATTGATGCGAGGGGTATGGTACTTTTGAAGATGAACGTTCCTGAGAATAAGCTGGATGACCTCATAACCTCACTACCTGCGATGAAGAACCCGACGACCTCAAAACTTTATGGGACGGACTATTATGCTGTGGAGACCGTTGTTGAGAAGCGCGGCGTTAACATCCTCATCCCACAGCTGAAGAGCAATGGTGCCGAGGACATTTTAGAACTGGACATATCAAAGATTGTAAGGTGAGGTTATTGAGGAAAGTATACCTCGCCGGACCGCTTTTTTCACTCGCAGAGATGGAGTTCAACAAGGGATTGAGTGATAAGATAGTGAGTCTTGGGTATTCAGTATTTCTGCCACAGGAGGATTCCAACAATTCTGCTGAAAGCGAGATCGCAAATGAAGTGATATACGGGAAGAACCAGGCAGCAATCGACGATTCGGATGTGATGGTAGCGGTTCTGGACGGTGCTGACGTTGACAGTGGGACTGCTTGGGAGATCGGTTATGCGAGCGCCTGCAAGAAGCATGTATTTGGAATCAAGACAGACTTCAGAAGCATGGGAAAAGAAGGGCCAGTGAACCTGATGATCTATTATTCACTACAAAAATTCTGCACGAGTGTCGAAGAGCTTTTGATGGAACTGGGAGGCAAGGAAGAATGACTTTATGTCAGATTCTTGGAGGTTTTTAATGAAGTATTCTCAGGCAGAGATGGGGCGTATCTTTGTGATCCGTCTGGAAGATGGAGATGTTGTGCATGAAGCAATAGAGGAGCTTGCCATAAAGGAGGGTATAAAATCCGCAGCCTTGATAGCGGTAGGTGGTGCTGACCTGGGCAGTAAGATAATCGTTGGACCTGAGAATGGACGAAGCGACGTGATCAGTCCGATGGAGTACATCCTTGATGAGGTCCACGAGGTTGTTGGGACGGGAACAATATTTCCCGATGAGGATGAAAAGCCAACACTTCATATGCACTTCTCCTGCGGACGAATGGGAGAGACGATCACAGGATGTGTGAGAAACGGTGTAAAGACCTGGCATATCCTCGAGATCATACTATTCGAGCTAGTGGGTAATGATTCCATGCGTATTCCGGACAAAAAGCTTGGTTTCAAGCTTCTGGAACCGTAAGTAAGTTTTAAGGGTGAAACTCTGATGTCAAAAAAGATAGAAATGGAAGTGAATGGCAAGGGGAGAGTCATAATAGAGCTGGACGAAAGAAATCCCAAGATCGCAGAAGAGATCTGCCGTATCCTACCGATTGATGTGGAGGTAACACGGTGGAAGGACGAGGTCTATTTTGATATTCCTTTGAGATACAGCGATGTGAACGCTTCCCCTGATGCTGTAAAAGGGGACGTCTCTTACTGGTCCCCCGGTTCGGCATTCTGCATATTCTTTGGAGATACACAACCCGTCTCTTCCGTGAACCATGTGGGAAGGGTAAAAGAGGGGCTTGAAATCTTCCCAAAAGTGATGAGTGGCGACAGTATCAGCCTGAAAATTATCTGAAAATCACGCAACTCTATCGATAACAGCCTGGACCATCTCGCTCATCTTCGCGTCTCCGCCAAGATCATATGTGACTGCTTTACCTTCGGTTATGACCTCATTTATTGCCATTTTAATGGCGCTTCCCTTATCGGCTTCATTGAGATATTCGAGCATCCATGCCCCGGCAAGTAGTGTTGCTGTTGGATTGACCTTATCCAGGCCAGCATACTTCGGAGCGGATCCGTGTGCAGGCTCGAACATTGCATATTCATCACCGATATTTGCAGATGATATAAGTCCTATACTTCCAACGAGTGCACTACACTCCTCACTTATCACGTCCATGAAGAGATTCGTCGACAGTAGGATCTTATGGTTGAATAACTGTGGGTTCTTGATCAGCTGCTGGGCTATGTTGTCAATGTGGTAAGTCCACAGATCGATTCCAGGATAAAGTTCACCGAGTGCCTCAACCTCGTTTATGAATCTGCCACAGGTCTCCTTGAGTATGTTACTCTTGTGAATTGCAACGACTGTATCCCAATTCCTCCTCCTTGCCTCCTCAAATGCATACCTTGCGATGTTCTGGGAAGCTTTCTTTGTTATCTTCCTTATAGCGATGCTCACGTTCTCATCGATTACAACCTCGGAACCGAAATAGAGTCCTTCTGTCCCTTCACGAACACATACAAAGTCCACGTCTCCAAGGGGCCTGTTTGTGTTCTCGTAGGTCTTTATCGGGCGAACATTTGCGTACAGGTTGTACTTCTGCCTTATAGACACTGCGACGCTCTTTGGCGAGCCTACGCCCCCTGGTGTGGTAGTTGGACTCTTGAATGCGGCATCAGCTTCATCAAGAATATCCCAGGTCTCGTTGGGAATCAGCGTACTTCCACCGTTTGCCTCCCACCATGTACTGCCAGCATCACACGGAATCATCTCAACATCCGAACCTACTGCATCAAGAAGATCTGTAAGCCCCTTGGCAAGCTCGGGGCCGACCCCATCTCCTTTTATCAGCGCTACTTTTTTACTCACCATAACCACCTCTCTTTTGAAGGAATGGCATAAGGCCACCCGCATCAAGAATATTCTGCATGAACTCAGGCAGAGGATTGAACTGATATTCAGTGCCTTTTGAGATGTTCTTGATGATCCCTTCTCCGAGGTCTATCTCAAGTTCATCCCTCGGATCTACGTTCTTGGATATATCCTCGCACTCTACAATTGGCAGCCCTATGTTGAAACAGTTTCTGTAAAAAATTCTTGCAAAGGACTCGGCGATGACACAAGAAACATTCGATCCTTGAATAACAAGCGGAGCCTGCTCCCTGGAGGATCCACAACCAAAATTTCTTTTTGCAACTATGATCGGATTGTTCGCCTTCTGGGAATCCTCATAAAAAGTAGGATCTATCGCTTTGAAAGCATGAACAGCAAGCTTCTTGAAATCGAAAGCGTCATACTTGTGCTTCCCCGAAATTATCTCGTCTGTATTTGTGTCAGCTGCAAATATGCGCAACACTTCTCCTTTTATAATATTGGACATTTTACCCTTCTCTCATCGATTTTGAATTAATATTATTATTTTTGGGTATCGGCATAAATCTTTCCAATAGACCACTTTGGGGGTGGTGGTGCATTACCAAAAGAATTTTATTGAATAGGGGACAGGGGTAAGATAGATAATCAATAAATAGGTGGTTTTATGAGTGAAGGTCATGGTTATGGGAAGGTAATCCTCTTCAATGAACATTTTGTGGTACATATGATACCGGCAATAGCATCTGCGATTGATAAGAAGACCGTTGCAACTGTGAGAGATTCTGATAAGGGAGAGTTCGTACTCTCAGACGACAGGCCGGAGACACCCGGATACAAGAAGGAAAAATTGTCTCAACAGAAGGATTCACTTGATAGGATATTTAACACCATGGACCTTGCAAATAAGAAGGACTCACTTGAACTTACGTTGGGTGGCGATCTCCTCTGTGCAACTGGACTTGGGGCTAGTGCAGCATCCTGTACTGCGACAGCAAGAGCGCTTTCAGATCATTTCGGCCTGAATTATTCTCTTGAGGAGATCAATAATGTGGCATATGAGGGTGAGAAAGGGTATCATGGTACGCCATCAGGCCTCGATAATACGGCCGCCACCTATGGCGGAGTGATCTGGTTCAAGAGAGGAGATGACGGTGTTATGGAGAAGCTTAACCTCAAGAACCCGGTCGAGGTAGTTATAGCAAACACAGGAATTGTTGGAGACACAACAGCCGCTGTTTCCGGTGTCAGGGAGCGAAAGGAGAAGTACCAAGAGAAGTACAAAAAACTCTTCAAGAGTGCCGAGGAGATGGTATTTGAAGCAAGAAAAGCTCTTGAATCCGGTGACATCAAAAGAGTTGGAGAGCTTATGAACGAGAATCACACTCTTCTTCAGGGAATCGAGGTATCCAGTAAAGAACTTGATATGCTTGTTGGAATTGCAAGGGACAACGGCGCAATAGGTGCTAAGATGACCGGAGGAGGACTCGGTGGTAATATTCTCGCCCTCACCCCGGGAGAAGAACTCCAGGAAGAGGTTGCAAACGCAATCGAGAGCAAGGGATTCAGCGTAATAAGGACAAGTGTAGGCGTCTGATCTACTGTTGATTAGTGTTCGTGATCGTCCTCTATTGAGGGTGAGGGGATCATGGTTTTAATTTAGAACTCATCTCAGTCATGAAGCAGACCTTCAAGCGGTCAAACCTCACCAATATCTTTTAAATGACTCCCTGTTCTCGTAATATTTTTCATCAAATGATGTTATACCGGTTCTATAAACATTGTCCGATATTTCTTGGAATACGCTATCAATGCCATCTTCCTGCCACCTTTTAATTCTCCTCC
>Ga0209345_10006094_pt1 | contig 11012 bp, 8 predicted proteins | sample Cruoilmetagenom7_FD_187294 | JGI IMG/M metagenome (GOLD analysis project Ga0209345, IMG submission 187294) | Oil polluted marine microbial communities from Coal Oil Point, Santa Barbara, California, USA - Sample 7 (SPAdes) (version 2) | ecosystem: Environmental > Aquatic > Marine > Oil seeps ...
CCCTTTGAAGTGGAGCTTAAACATAATGTTGGAGTTTTAATAAAAGGAACTAGACATTCTGTAGACATGGTCAAGCTATCAGTAAAAATGATTACTGTTTTTGTAATAAATGATGATGCCTATTACTTCTACCATTTTAAAATCTTAATAGAATAGCAGTTATGCTGTATTTTGAATAACCAAACTTTTGAGTCGGTCTCTGCTTTATCAAAAAACCCCTGAAAACGTGTCATGTGATTTAATAGGGGCGCTAAAATGTGCCCTTATTAATAAATTTACTGACAAATGAAAAATAATCTTAAAAATTTGTAAGGTTGGTTTGGTTTTTGTCACTAACATTTACAGATGACAATAATAGAATTTAACTTCAATACAAATAACTATGTCATCAAAATAATGGAATCACTCCGTTATTAGACAAAAACCCGATACACATTTAAAGAATTGGATAGTCCAATTTGAAAACATATCTTACTCTTAAAAAGGGAAGGATTGAACGTTAAATTATAAATCAATGTATGGTTTATTATTTAACAAATGACAGAAGAATAATGGAAAAAGAGAACAAATTAGAGTATGAATTTATAGCTTCATCTAAGGTAGTTAGGTACATGATTAATCCTCAGGCCGCTGATATTTTGGCAGTTTTAATTTATAAATATGATTATTGGCAAAGCAAAAATGAAATAGTAAAATACAGAGGTCTTCCAAGTTTTTATATACCTTATACGGACATTGAAGAGGAAACAAATTATAGTAAAAACATCATCCTTAAAAATTTAAAACTTTTAGAAAAAGAAGGTTTGATTAAAAGGTTACGTCAAGGACTAAATAAACCTAATCGTTATCATTTAGATAAGTCTAAAATTATGAATTATATAAAAAAACATGAAAAAGATTATGAAAATGGGAGATTAAAAATCAGAAACAAAGGTAGCGTTTCTGTGTCTGAAGGCTTTGTTACTGCTGGGATTATGCAAAATAAAACTTCAGGAAATTCAGTAATGATGGTTCAAGAACCTTTAAAATCAGCAACAACTAATAACAAGAATACTAATAACAGGAATACTAAGAAAAATACTAACCACGTAAACGTGGGAGAGGTAGAAGAATATGATGGAATCTTGTTTGAAAAGACTGAGAAATTAACTGAGCTTATAGAAAGTATTGATGAAACTGATGTGAGTAAAAAAAAGCTAGGTATAGAAAAAATTTATAAATTTTTAATAGAATTAGTACCTAAATTTGAGTTTTTTATTAGTTCAAGTCAAGATCTGGAAATGATAGGTGAGTTACTTGAATATGAATTGGAGCCATATAAAATTGCTGATAAAATTTCATATAATGCACAAAGAATAATCAATGGAGATCTAGAAGAAAGATTTGGAAATTTTTTTGTGGGATTATATGAAATGAACAAAAGAACTGAAGAAAAATATTTTTAGTTGAGGTTTAATTTGGAATTACTTTATCGACAATTTAAAGATAGGCAATTTAAAAACTGCATTTTCTTATTTGAAAATATTCTTTGATAGTTTTTTATTTCCTTATGTGGATTGTAGACTTTCCTAGTCAAACATTTAACTTTTATAAGTTTATTTATTAAACTTCTGTTCCTGAAGTAGGAGGATAAGTATATATATTCAATTATTAAGTAGAGTTTAAAACATTTTAATCCTTCTAAAAGAGTACAAATAAGGTGCCATCTCTTTGAGTAGGAACTGAATTTCAACAAATACTTGAGTTTATAAAGATGTATTGCGGTCTAGGAAAGACTATTAATCTTTAATAAAAGGTACTATAGCATCCCCTTTATTTTCAAAAAGATATTTAGTTACATGAACGTTTGGCCAAACATGTTCAGAAGTATCTACATAAGTCCAACCCAATTTTCTCATATAATTCATGGCATCCACTATAGAATATAATTGAAACTTATTTCCGTTTTCATCTATAATATAATCAATGTCAAAGTGACCAGATGCATGCCCAAAATCAAAGTAGATATTTACAACCTGTGACCTAATATCTCTATGCTCTGTAATAATAGCATAATAGTTTTCTATAGGGTAAGTTTCAGTTAAGCCTATTTTTCCTTCATAAATTTCTTCTTTTTGAAGATTAAGAATTGTTTCACGTTGCTCCACATTTTGAATAATTTGCGAATATCCTAAACTAGAAAAAACAAAAATAAATACGAAGGTTAATTTTTTCATAATTGGTTGACCTCTAAATAAGAAGAAAAAGATATAAAATATATCATTAAAGACTGTCTTTATGAGCAACATTTTTTTAATTTTAAGAACTCAAATCTTAAACATAACCCAAATTATGAATATTGAACTCATATCAGAAGAAATACTAATTGATAATGAAGAACTTACTACTTGGAAATTAGACAAAGGCAATGGAACTATAATAACAGATTTAACAAAATTACTAGATTTAGAAATTATTGAATGTAATTGGCTTGATGACACTAGAAAGCACCTCATTGTAATGCATAGCGAATATGACAGCATGGAACATTTTGCTATTGTATCAAATGAAGGTCGTTTAGTAAAAAAGGGTATTAAAGAAATTCATCAAGTCATTCAAAAAGAAGAGCTCTTTGTAGTGCTATTCTCTGGTTTTGGATTAGGTGAAGAAGATTCAACATATTATAACGTAGGACATGAAGATTTTAAAATGGCAGTCATTGACGAATATGGAGTTTATGTATTGCCGCCACAATATAATTCCATAAAATATTACGACGATGAAGATGTCCTTTATGCAGATGGTAGTATTTATGATTTTAAAGGTAACTTTATAAAAAAAGAAGAATAGACATAATGAGTTTTGAACAAACATTTAAAAATATAGACGACCTACTATACAAAGATTCAGGTGCAGATAGTGAGTTAGATTACATAGGACAAACCTCATGGGTGATGTTCTTAAGATACCTGGATGAACTTGAACGTGATAAAGCAGATGAAGCAGCTTTAAAAGGAAAGGATTATAGCTTCATCTTAGCGAAGGAATTCCGTTGGAATACTTGGGCGATGCCTAAGGATAAAGATGGCAACCTAGACCACCATATAGCCCTTACAGGACCTGATTTGGTGCAGTTTGTAGATGGTAAACTCTTTCCTTACTTAGCAGGATTTAAACAGTCAGCAGATCATGCACAAACCATAGAATATAAAATAGGTGAAATCTTTTCAGAGCTTAAAAACAAAATCCAAAGTGGTTATAATTTAAGAGAAATTTTAGGCTATGCAGATGCCTTACCTTTCCGTTCCACACAAGATAAACACGAGTTAAGCCACCTATACGAAAGCAAGATTAAAAACATGGGTAATGCTGGCCGTAATGGTGGACAATACTACACACCAAGACCGCTTATTAGAGCCATGATACAGGTGGTAAACCCTCAAATGGATGAGAAAGTCTATGATGGTGCTTCAGGCTCCTGTGGCTTCTTATGTGAAGCCTACGACTACATGTATGAGCGCATGGAAAAGACCACCACCAACCTGAAAACATTACAAGAATCTACCTTTTATGGGAAGGAAAAAAAGAACCTTGCCTATGTAATTGGTGTCATGAATATGATTCTACATGGTATAGAAGCTCCAAATATTATTCATACCAATACTTTAGGTGAAAATATACGTGATATCCAAGAGAAAAACAGATACCATGTTATTCTTGCCAATCCACCATTTGGAGGAAAAGAACGTAAAGAAGTACAGCAGAATTTTGATATTAAAACAGGAGAAACAGCCTTTCTCTTTATGCAACACTTTTTAAAGAGTTTAAAAACAGGAGGTCGTGCAGGGATTGTTATTAAAAACACCGTGTTAAGTAATACAGATAATGCTTCTGTAGCCTTGCGGAAACTCATTTTAGAAAGTTGCAACCTACATACAATTTTAGATATGCCTGGTGGAACATTTTTAGGTGCAGGAGTAAAAACGGTGGTCTTGTTTTTTCAAAAAGGAGAACCTACTAAAAACATCTGGTATTACCAATTAGATCCTGGACGTAATATGGGTAAAACAAACCCATTGAATGATAAAGATCTTGAGGAATTTGTTACCCTACAAAAAACCAAACCAGAAACGGAACAATCTTGGAATATAAAAGTAGCAGAAATAGACGAAACCACCTTTGATTTAAGCGTAAAAAACCCAAACACACCAGAAGAAGCACCATTACGGAGTCCAGAAGTTATTTTAGCAGAAATGGAACGTTTGGATAGCGAAACTAATTCTATTTTAGAATCTATTAAGGAGTTGTTATGAGAGAGGGTTGGGAAGAAATGAAAATGGTTGAGGCATGTGAAATCCTTACATGCGGTGTGGCATCTACTCCAAAGTATGTGGATGAAAGTATTGGTGTACCTTTTTTATCTGCGCAAAATGTAAGGGAAGGAGAAGTCGTATTAGATAAGTTTAGGTATATCTCTAAAGAGTTTCATGAACATTTAACTAAAAAGAATAAGCCACATAAAGGTGATATTTTATATTCAAGGGTAGGAGCTAAATATGGGGAGGCAGGTGTTGTTGAACATGATTTTGAATTTAGTGTTTATGTTAGTTTAACATTGATGAGACCTAAAAATGAACTATTTAATAATTACTTTTTTAAATACTATCTTAATTCACCTAGAATAAAAGATTTAGCCAAAAAGAGTATTAGTAGTTCAGGCGTACCTAATTTAAATGTGAAATCAGTTCGTGAGTTTCCTGTCCCAACCCCACCACTACAACAACAACAACAAATTGTAGCCCTATTAGATAAAGCCTTTAAAGCCATAGACCAAGCCAAGGCCAATATTGAGAAAAATATTGCCAATGCTAAAGAGTTGTTTCAGTCTAAACTCAATGACATCTTTAGCCAAAAAGGTAAAGGTTGGGAGGAGAAGAGTTTAGGAGAAGTTTGTGATAAAACTAAAAACATAAAGTGGCAAGAACATACTAATGAAACTTTTGAATATATTGATTTAAGTTCAGTTTGTAGAGAGTCTTTAAGTGTTACGGAAACTACCACAGTTGATGAAAAAAATGCTCCAAGTAGAGCAAGGAAACTTATAAATTTTGGAGATGTAATTTTTGCAACAACCAGACCAACTCTAAAAAGAGCTACTATAATAGATAAGGAATTTTCTGGGCAAATTTGTAGTACAGGTTATGTTGTATTACGACCTAATAAAAATATAAGTTCAGAATGGATTTTCTATTATCTCCTCACATCTAATTTTATGGATAGGATGGAATCCCTTCAGAGAGGAGCTAGTTATCCAGCTGTATCTGATAATGATGTCAAGGGTTCAGTTCTTTCAATTCCTTTAAATAAAGAAGATGAAAAAAGAAATGTTATTTTGATGAAGGGATTACGTGAAGGAACAAATGATTTGATCTCTAGCTATCAACAGAAATTAGGTTCTCTAGAAGAGCTCAAAAAATCCATATTACAAAAAGCCTTTGCAGGAGAGTTAACTAATAAAGGAGTAGAGATATTAATAGATTAATTATTATTTGATGAATGTTATATTATTTTTTTTAAACCATTATATATAGGGTTTTTTTATTTGATGGTTACCTAGTAAAAATCTAAATAAGCAACACTTAAAACAGATTAAGCAACAATGGAAAATAGGATAAATCATCCAGTTTTAATAGGTTTACAGTGTTTAAGTGACATTTAATAATAAATAAGTAACATGAATACATTGTTTGTATCTACCATCAACACCTTAATTACTGAAGAATATCTTACGGATAAAAAAGAGAATCAGTATTTTGAGCGTAAGGGTTTAGGAGAGAAGGATATTAAACCTACGAAAATTGCGGATGAATTAATAGGCATGTTAAATGCTGATGGTGGTGTTTTAGCTTTTGGAATATCTGATTCAGGGGAAATTCAAAATCTTAATGATTTAGGAGATAAGTTAAATGCCTATAGAACTTTAATTATAGACTTTATACATCCAGCGTGTAACATAGTATTGGAAGAAGTGCATATAAATGGTAACCTAGTATTTTTATATCATGCAGAACAAGAAGTAGAACGTATTTTCTGTAGAAAGGATAATGAACAAGTTTTTTTACGTGTTCTAGATACCAATCGTAAATTAAGTAGAGATGGTGTAACCAAATTAGAGTATGATAAAACCATTAGAAGGTTTGAAGAGGAAAAAGTTGACAGTTTTGATGTTGAAGACCTTGATATAAACCTTTTAAATGACTATAAAGAAAAACTTAATTATAAGGGCGACACTTTAGATTTGTTATGTAAACGCTATTTAGCAAATAAAAAAGATGACGTCTATTCTTTTAAAAATGCAACAGTGTTGTTGTTTTCAAAAGACCCTGAAAAGTATATTCCTTCAGCTTCTGTACGTTATATAAGATACGATGGAACGGTAGCTCTTACGGGAACTGAACATAATGTTATAAAAGATGAGCGATTTGAAAATAACATACCCAATCTGATTGATGAATTAAGGCTCTTTTTAAAGACGTCATTTAGAGACTATTATTTTTTAGATATTCATGAAGGGAAATTTAGAAAAGTGCCTGAATATCCAGAAGAAGCATGGCTAGAGGGTATTGTAAATGCACTATGTCATCGCTCTTATAATTTGCAAGGCAATGCTATTTACATTAAGCATTTTGACGATAGGTTAGAGATTTTGAATAGCGGACCTTTACCAGCTCAAGTAACCATAAAAAATATTAAAACTGAAAGGTTTGCAAGAAATCCTAGAGTCGCAAGAGTATTAGAAGACATGGGTTATGTTCGTCAGCTAAACGAAGGTGTTTCTCGTATTTATGAATCCATGGAAAAATCTATGTTATCTGTTCCTGAATATAAAGAAGAAAATAAAAATGTATTTTTAATTCTCCGAAACAAAATTAGTAATCATTCAAAAACAATACATGATGGTGTCATAGCAAAAATTGAAACTAATTGGGATACTTTCAACATCACACAACGTAAAGTTTTGAGTTATCTTTTTGTACATCAAAAGGCCACTAAAGAAGAATTAGCCAATTATTGTGAAACACATACTAATACAATTAGACGTTATTTAAATGAATTTATAAAAAGTGAAATTTTAGAACGTGTTAGTGAAAAACAAAGAGATGTAGATGCGCTATATATGTTTAAGAAACAGTAATTGTTTATTAAGCAACATAAAAAAACAAACTACGATCCCTTATTTTAAAGCGGTTTCGTGAGATTAAGCGACAGTTATCAACAAATAAGCAACATTATAAACAATTTGTTAGAGTAATTCTAAATATGAACGAAGCACAAACCAAACATGACTTAATTGAACCAGCACTACGTGAGGCAGGTTGGGGAATTGTTGAAGGAAGCCGCATCCGTTTAGAGTTTGCTATTACTAAAGGTCGTTTAATAGGACAAGGAAGACGTAATCAAGCCCTTTTTGCAGATTATGTATTAGAGTATAAAAAGAGACGTATTGGCGTTATTGAAGCTAAAAAACGTGACTTATATTATACAGATGGTTTAGGGCAAGCCAAAGATTATGCAGAGCGTTTAAACATACGCTTTACATATGCTACCAATGGCACGAAAATTTATGGGGTAGATATGCAAGAAGCCACCGAAGGTGATGTCAGCAAATATCCAACACCTCAAGAATTATGGGAGATGACCTTTCCAACTCCTAAAGAAAATTATAAAATAGAAATATCCAATTGGAAAGAGCGTTTATTTGCCATTCCTTTTGAGGATAGAAGTGGTACTTGGCAACCTAGATATTACCAAGAAAATGCGATTGCAAATGTATTAAATGCTATAGCAGAAAAGAAAGATAGAATTCTACTAACCCTTGCAACAGGAACAGGTAAAACAGCCATAGCATTTCAGATAGCCTGGAAGTTATTTCATGCCAAATGGAACCTGCGTCGTGATGGCAGTAGAAGTGCAAGAATCCTATTTTTAGCAGATAGAAACATTCTGGCAGACCAAGCATTTAACTCCTTTAATGCTTTTGAAGAAGATGCTTTGGTACGCATAGCACCTTCAGAAATTAAAAAGAAAAAGCGTGTCCCTAAAAATGGGAATATCTTCTTTACTATTTTTCAAACCTTTATGTCAGGTCCAGATGATTCACCATATTTTGGAGAATACCCTAAAGACTTTTTTGACTTAATTATTATAGATGAATGTCATAGAGGCGGTAATAAAGATGAAAGTTCTTGGCGTGCTATTATGGATTATTTTAGTCCAGCAGTACAATTAGGATTGACAGCTACTCCAAAACGTGATATTAATGGGGATACCTATGCTTACTTTGGAGACCCTATTTATATCTATTCTCTTAAAGCAGGAATTAATGATGGATTCCTAACACCTTTCAAAGTAAAAGAGATAAGCACGACCTTAGATGATTATACCTATACAGCAGATGATGAGGTAGAATCTGGTGAAATAGATGACGAACGTGAATACACAGAAGCAGATTTTAACCGTATTATTGAAATTAAGGCTAGAGAGGAATATCGTGTAAAACTCTTTATGGATAGTATGAATCAGAATCAGAAAACACTAGTATTCTGTGCTACTCAAATTCATGCAGCTGCTGTAAGAGACTTAATCAATCAATATGCCACTAGTAAAAACCCTAACTACTGCCACAGAGTAACAGCAGACGATGGTAAGTTTGGTGAAATGCATTTAAGAGATTTTCAAGACAATGAAAAGAGCATACCCACTATATTAACTACCTCACAAAAATTAAGCACAGGAGTAGATGCACCAGAAATTAGAAATATTGTCTTAATGCGTCCCGTAAATTCTATGATTGAGTTTAAGCAAATTGTAGGTCGTGGTACACGTTTATTTGATGGTAAAGACTATTTCACTATCTATGATTTTGTTAATGCTCACGAGCATTTTAAAGACCCTGAATGGGATGGAGAACCATTAGACCCCGTAGAGCCAGATGGAAGAGGAAGTCCTCGGACATGCAATGTATGTGGTCAGAAACCATGCATTTGCCCTAAAGAACCAATCCCTTTATGTGATGTTTGTGAAAATGATCCATGTGTATGTGAAACTGCACCTAAACCTATGCTTAAAATTAGATTATCCAAGCAAAAGGAATTAGAGATTGACTCCATGATTAAAACTTCTTTTTGGAGTCCAGATGGGAAGCCAATTTCAGCAGAACAGTTTATTAAAAGTCTGTTTGGAGATATCCCTCAATTATTTAATAGTGAAGACGAGTTACGTAAAATATGGAGTATTCCAAGCACTCGTAAAAAGCTATTAGAAGAGCTTTCAGAACTAGGTTACACAACAGCTCAATTAGATGATTTACGTAAATTAGTACATGGAGAAAACAGCGATCTGTTTGATGTATTATCTTATATAGCCTACAGTAAAACATTAATTCCAAGATTAAATAGAGCAGAAAAAGCTAAAATTCATTTTAACGACTATAACCATGCTCAACAAGAGTTCTTGAACTTTGTACTAGAACAATATGTAAAAGTTGGTGTAGAAGAGTTAGATGAAGATAAACTAGGCGATTTATTAATATTAAAATATCAAGCACTTACAGATGCTAAAGCAAAACTAGGAGATATTCCATCTATCAGAAATACCTTTATAGGATTTCAAGAGCATTTGTATCAAAAAGGAACTGGGTAATACAATTAAATATTCATTAAATAATGAAACAGGTATATTCTATAGTTATATTATTGCTACTATTTGCATGCAATAAAAATGAAGATTTGCTTCAAGATTCTGAATTTGGAAGTGTCAAATACGATGAATTTAAAACCCAAATGATTGATAAAGGCTTATTTATTGAGCCTAATGAGGATTCAACTAGCTTTCGTTATTATATTATAAAAGATGGTATTAAATATGAAACAGAAGCTTCATTTAATACAGGGAAATATAAATTCGGTAAACTTAGAGATATCTTTATCAATTTGAATTCAGACACCTTTTATCTGCACGGAAGAACATATCAGTTTAGAGGAAGTGGTCCAAGACTCAAAAATGAAGTTCACCAAATTTATGAACTTTATAATGACTGGTATGGAGAGCCTGATACTTTGGAAGTTAAATATCCATTACTTAAACCTACTGGAGACCTTTTTAGCCCTGAATCTACGAGGAGGTTATTAGGAAAAAAAGTTGATTCTAGTGGTGTTCCGGAAAGAACTGCGATCTGGAAAAGAGATAACTTTACAATTTCATTCTTTCTTCCATTTCCTGAGGTTGAACCTAATTTAGATTCTGCATTAGTTTACAACCATGCTTCTATAAAATATAAAATGATAAATTATGACCATGAATTAAATAGAATTAAAGATTCAATTAGAAAGTCACTAACTCCAAAAGATTTAATAACTATGAATGTTTATCAACCAACTTGGAGGGATTTAAATTCAAGAGCCTTATCTGATTATGATTCACAAATTGAATTTAATATTAGAGATATTCAACGAAAAGATCTAGAGGAACCTAGAGGGGTAACTGGTGTTAGATTTGATATTGTTATCTTGGATAAATTCAACAAGGAATTATATAGAATGGAAGATGTAACCTATGAGCCCAATACGCCTTTAATGAATGGAAGCAATGGTTTACTAGCATACGATGCTTTTCCAACAATCTATACTATGAAATATTTCAAAAACTCAAAATCAACAGCTTCCTTAGAAAGTGCCAGAATTTATTCACAAACAAATAAAATAAAAGTAAATGCTGAAATTAAAGCAATTGTATTTGATGACGGCAGTGTTCTTGAATCTAAGAATTAAAGTTACAAAAAAGGATGTATTTAATTAATATACCACTCTAAGTGTACTAAATAGATTAATTACAATTAAAAAAAGAACTCCCGTCCAGACCGCTAAAATTGCTAAAGCTCCGAGAGATTGGAGCTTTTTTTAGCAATAAAAATTAGTTGTGTTGTTTGACAGATGTAGTAGTCTGTCAATGGTAGTAAAGTTGATTTATCAGCT
>Ga0209345_10006095_pt1 | contig 11011 bp, 9 predicted proteins | sample Cruoilmetagenom7_FD_187294 | JGI IMG/M metagenome (GOLD analysis project Ga0209345, IMG submission 187294) | Oil polluted marine microbial communities from Coal Oil Point, Santa Barbara, California, USA - Sample 7 (SPAdes) (version 2) | ecosystem: Environmental > Aquatic > Marine > Oil seeps ...
ATGCCAATTCTTGGCGACAAAGCTGTAACTGGTATGGGTTCCTGGAACTGGGGGCTCACCTCAACATGTGCGAATCCTGAAGCTGCGTATGCCTTCCTGGACTACCTGGTTGGTACGGACGAAATTTTGCATATGACAAACGCAAATGGTGCTGTCCCTGCTCGCAAGAGTGCGATTGCAAAATCTGATCTCTTCGGTGAGGGCGGTTTATTGAATGTGTTTGTCCAGCAACTTGAAGGTGGTGTGGCGCTGGAGCGCCCTGTTACTCCTGCATACCCGGTGATCACTTCCGCTTTTGATACGGCATTTCTAAACATTGTAGCAGGTGCGGATGTTCAAACCGAACTTGACAAAGCCGTAGCGACAATCGATCAGGATATAGCTGATAACGACGGCTATCCACTACCTGAATAGGTTAAAATAAAATCAAGAGGAAATATACTCCTTTTGAGTAATTAAGAGGGGCATCCATTTCTTAATGGATGCCCTTTTTGAAAAATGGAGAAAAACGATGGCGGATAATAGAAGAACCAAAGGATTTCCTACTTTCCGGAAAAAGGAATCACTCTTGGCCTGGTTGTTTTCCACACCAGCAATAGTCTTACTTATTGTATTTCTCATCATACCATTTGTCTGGGCAATCTACCTGTCTTTTACCAATCAGCGGTTAATCCCAAACCTAAATATACCAACAGAAATTGTTGGCTTCAGAAATTACATTCGTTTATTTGAGGATGAAGCTTTTTTACGTGGATTACTAAATAATTTTTACTTTGTTGCTGTAGTAGTTCCAATTCAAACATTGCTTGCTCTAGGTCTCGCAATTCTTATCAACCAAGAATTAAAGGGAATGAACATTTTCCGCACCATTTATTTTGGACCAGTAGTTACTGCTATGACTGTGGTGGCTATTGTTTGGACTTTTCTTTACAACCCTGGAGAAGGATTGATCAATGCTTTTTTGAATGCAATCAGTCTTGGAAACCTGGGTCCCTACGACTGGCTGCTTGATACAAAACTTGTGTTTCCAGCAATTATGTTTTTATCAATCTGGCAGGGAGTTGGATTCCAAATGATTATCTACCTGGCAGGCTTACAGGAAATTCCAAGTTCGCTATATGAAGCCGCCCAAGTAGACGGCGCTAATAAATGGCAGCAATTTACAAACATCACTATTCCCCAGTTGCGCAATACAACCATATTTGTATTACTATCGACAACAATCCTGGCTTTTAAATTGTTCGATCAAGTAAAAGTGATGACCAATGGTGGGCCACAAAACGCTTCAATGACCACCATGGTGCATGTAGTAGAAATGGGTTGGGGGCAACTGAAGGTTGGCTATGCTTCAGCAATAAGCATTATATTCTTCTTGATTGTCTTGGGTGTATCTGTGATCCAGCAGAGCATCATGAAAGAGAAAGGATCTGAATCCTAATGGCTAAAACAAGCGCTACATACAGCTTCAGCTATCGTATCCGTAAAGCAATTGGAGCATGGATAAAATATCTCGTAATGATCATACTGGCCATTTTCTTTCTGTTCCCAATCGTGTTTATGATTGTTTCGTCTTTTAAAGAGAATGAACTCCAGGTTATATCTGATATGAGTTCACTGAATGCATTATTGCCAGTTGGAGAATTAGGCATTCAAAACTATAAAGATATATTTACCTCTCTGGATTTCGGGCATTTAATGTTCAATTCAGTTTTCATCATGCTGATAACGGTTATTAGTGGGCTGCTTGTTAATAGCTTGATCGCGTATGCTCTAGCACGCTTACAATTTAAAGGGAAGGGAATCTTACTTGGAATTGTTATTGCCTTAATCATTATTCCGTTTGAAGCTGTTGCAATTCCTCTGCTTCTCTTTGTTAACAAACTGCCCTGGTTTGGAGGAGCGAGATCATGGTTAGATACATATCATGTTCAAATCATTCCATTCATCGCGGATGCTTTTTCGATTTTTCTCTTTTACCAGTTTTTTGTCAATATTCCAAAAGAGCTAGAAGAAGCCGCACTTATTGATGGGGCGAGTTTGTTTGGCATCTTTTGGAAAATCATTTTGCCTTTATCAAAACCGATTTTTGCCACCGTAGCGATACTCCAGGCATTAGCCAGTTGGAATCGGTTTATGTGGCCGCTCATGGTTACCCGGGGGCCTGGTGTTCGCCCTCTCACTGTAGGTATCCAATCTTTCTTCGGGCAAGATCCACGGCTTTGGGGAGACTTAATGGCTTTCTCGTCTATGATCACTATTCCGGTTTTAATTTTGTTCTTGCTCTTTCAAAAATGGTTCGTACAAAGTGTGGCTTCAACTGGAATCAAGGGTTAAAGATTAAGATGGGGTTTTCTTGAGAAATTATGCCTTTCTTCTTTGCTTATCATACCTGTAACGTATGATGAAACTTACTGGCATTAGAAAATATTTTTATAAATGGTCTGATCATGTTATATTTGTGCGCGATTTGTTTTAGGAATCCGGAATGGATTTGAAAAAACAACCGACAAATTAAATTTGATAAAAATAAAAATTCGATAGATTAAGATTCACTTATTGCCGAACCCAATTGTGGAGAGGATGAATTTGTAAGCTGACAACATATGAACATAGAAAACACTTTTATCAATTCCTCACGACCACATGTGTTAATGATTACCAATCACGGTATCCACCAATGGGAAATTATGCCTGGATTACCAGATACTGGTGGGCAAAATGTTTTTGTCAATCAATTTTCTGCAGCGCTAGCGGACAAAGGTTTCAAAATTACAATCGTCAATCGCGGAGGATTCTCACATCCAACAACAGGCGAACTGCGTGTTGGCCTCACTTATAAAAATGATAACCAGCGTATCCTGTTTCTAGATGATGGACTTGCCAAATTTGTCCGCAAAGAAGATATGGGTGAACGGATTCCACAGCTCTTTCAAGCTCTGCTAGAACATTTCTCAAAGGAAGGAATGTGTGTAGATCTTATCATTTCCCATTATTGGGATGGCGCAGAACTTGGTGTTCTTTTCAACTCCTCATTGCATACACCTGTTAAACATATCTGGGTGCCTCACTCGTTAGGTGTTGTTAAAAAGAGGAATATCAACCCGTTACAGTGGTCCACACTACGGATTGATGAACGTATTGTAAATGAGAAAAAGATCCTTTTAGAAGTAGACGAAGTTACAGCGACATCTGCCATTATCCGCCAATCACTTAAGCAAGACTACAGTTATCAATCGTCTCCTCTGTTTCTTCCTCCCTGTGTCGATTCTAAACGTAATCGACCGCATACCATCGGGAATAACCATTCGATTTGGACATTTCTGAGCCAGCAATCCGGAATTTCTCCAGAGGAAGTACGGAAAAGCCAGATAATAACAGAGATCAGCCGTACCGATACTACCAAGCGGAAGGATATACTTATCAAGGCTTTTGCGCGAGTAAACAAGAAATATCCTGAGACCTTGCTAGCAGTTACCATTGATAAAACCAACGGATTATTGACAAAAGAGTTAATGGCATTGATTCGATCACTGGATATAGAAAAACGAATCGCTGTACTTGGATCGGTTTGGGGTGAACTTCCAGACATTTATGCTGTTACTGATATCTACTGCACGCCTTCAGTGATGGAAGGATTTGGTATGACACCCCAAGAAGCCGCAGCTACGAAAGTGCCTGTCATCTCAAGTGACCTTGTACCCTTCGTCATGGAGTATCTGCTGGGTGACGAGGTGGAGGAAGTCCCTTATGGCGATGAAACTCATCGGTTGAAGGTTGGATATGGCGCGATTGTTGTTCCAACTGATGACATCGCTGGTTTTGCTCTTGCCATGGAGATGCTCTTATCCCGGGAAGCATTTCGGCGCCAGATGGGAGAAAACGCATACAAAACAACAATTCCTTACTTCACATGGGAAGACAGGGTCCGTGTTTTTCTGGAAGACAGCTATTGTCGTTTAGGGTTATAAGGGTGGCAAAAAAATGAAACAACAGCTCACTCGTGAAACCCTCAGCACAATTCTCGAATCCCAGGATATCGAAGCATTATCACTCGACCAGATTACAGATTATTTCTTGAATGAAGAGACGATTACCAGATTTGCCCCTGATGGAGTCTGTCAAATTGATCCCAGAAATGGGGATCGGATTATCTATAATTCAGCCCGTGCAATGCGCCCACATGATAACTGGCCTACAGATTCGGGATTAGATCATTTGGATGATGAAAAAGAGTGCATAATATGCCAGGGAAAAACGACTAATATTGTTGATGTTAAGGATCTGAGCGAAGGGTTCACTTTCATTAACAAGAATCTCTATCCGATTTTTTATCCATCTAACAAAGAAAAAACAATTATGGTTGATGATGAATGTGAGCAGGAAAGTGCGAGCAGCTGCCGAGTCCAGGGTTACCATTTCCTACAATGGACTTCGTCTTACCATGATAAAGATTGGCATAACATGCCTTTGGATGATCGTGTGATTGTCATGCGGCGGCTTGCTGCCTTAGAAAAGAAAATGCTAACTGGTTTTAACAACAAGTTCATTTCGATCATTAAAAATTTTGGCCGCCTTGTAGGCGGCTCCTTGGACCATGGCCATCAACAAATTGGGGTAAGCAATATTATACCCAACCGCTGCCGCCAGAATAAACAGTTTCAAGAACGACAGGGCGAAATATTTTCCGCATATATGCTACGTGAAAATCCTCCAAATCTAATCATAAAAGATTATGGGAGGGCAGTTCTTATCACGCCTTATTTTATGCGGAGGCCCTATGATATGCTGTTGATTCTCAAAGACACCAACAAATCATATTTACATTTGCTGAATGATGATGAGTTTGCAGCTATCTCTGATGGCTGGCAAGATGCCATTCGAATTATGCTCACTGTGATGCCGCAGATTGGCAGAGAAACTGCGTATAATGTAACCACACATAATGGCTCCGGTGCAGGGCTTTATTTTGAATTCCTGCCCTACACTCAGGAAATGGGCGGTTTTGAACACCTAGGTCTATATCTATGCCAAGGGAATCCTCGTGCAGCCGCAACCCTTGCGAGGGACTCCCTTTTACATTATTAGGGAATATAGTGAAAAAATAACCAAGTCTTGTTATGGATTTTTCGCTGGTGGCAAAGAATCATAACTAAAGAAGGATTAAATGACGCATCGCTTAGATGACAAATGGATCTGGGATTTTTGGTTTGCCCGTGATGCCATCGATTACCATGTTTTCTATTTACAGGCGTCACGTTCACTGGGGAATCCAAACTTACGGCACTGGAATGCATCAATCGGACATGCAATTTCAAGGGACCTGTTAAACTGGGCTGTCTTGCCAGATGCTCTTGTACCTTCGAGCCATGAGGATGCCTGGGATAATTTCACAGTCTGGACGGGAAGCACCATTCAGCACAATGGTACCTGGTATATGTTTTATACAGGTACAAACCGTGCTGAAAAAGGATTGATCCAGAGAATTGGCTTGGCTACTTCTGATGACCTTGTGATTTGGAAACGATTTTCTGGTAATCCAATTTTAAAATCTGATCCTCGTTGGTACGAAATGTTAAACCTGGATGTGTGGCATGAGCAGGCATGGAGAGATCCGTGGGTTTTTAAGTATAACGGCACATTTCATGCTTTAATCACTGCACGTATTAATTATGGACACAAAAGCTCACGAGGTGTAATTGGTTATGCTTCCTCGCCTGATTTGTTAAACTGGGATATTCAGGCACCGATCACAGAACCGGGTGAATTTGGAAATATGGAAGTACCCCAAATTGTTCAAATAAAAGACCGCTGGTTTATTTTTTTCAGCGTTGAATATGATAAGTTTTCAGAACTCCGCATCAAACGACATGGAGTAAAACACCAAACTGGTACACACTACTTGGTGTCTGATAACCCATTTGGTCCATATAAATATTTCTCAGATGATTTCTTATTCGGGGATGAGATTGGTTCAATTTACTCAGGTAAAGTTATCCAAAATCCTAGGAGTGAATGGGTTTTCATGGGATGTAATCAGTATGCGCCAGGAAATAGTTATATCGGGGAGATTTCCGATCCAGCACAAATTTATATTAGACCTTCCGGGCAAATAACCGTCCCTCAGTAATTATTAGAATTTTTTAAAAAGGAGGATGAATATAATGAAAGGCGATATCATAGTCTTGGAAGAACACCATAAACGTGCTGCCCGGGGTATTGTTGCAGAAATCATAAAGGAAATTAGAAATAAGTCAAAGCGGTATACAATTACTATTGCTGGTGAATCTGGAAGTGGCAAATCTGAAATAGGAAAAGCAATTCAAGATGAATTAGCAGTAAATCACATAAAGTCTCTATTACTAGGGCTGGATGATTACTTTGTTTTACCCCCAAAATCAAATGATGCAAAAAGACGCGAAGATCCGGATTGGCTAGGACCACATATTGAGGTGAAACTTGACGTGTTGGATCTAAATCTAAAAGACGCTATCGATGGGAAAAGTGCCATCAGAAAACCATTGGTTGATTACGACAATAATTCTATAGAAGAAGAAATAATCAACCTGAAGGACGTAATGGTTGTGATAGCTGAGGGAACTTATACGTCCCTCTTAAAACATGTTGATAGAAAGGTATTCATAGCACGGAATTGGTTGGATACCCTCGGCCACCGAAAGAAAAGGAACCGTGGCAATGAAGTAGGTGATTCGTTTATTGAGCAAATTCTGTCTATGGAACATAAAATTATTGCAGGCCATAAACAATTGGCAGACTTTGTTATTACTAAAGATTATGATGTGATTGTTATGAAATAATAGGATTAAAGATGGCGATTAATAATAAAGTACAGTTAATCACATATCCCGATTCATTGGGGGGTGATTTAAAAACACTTCACAATGTCCTGGAAACACACTTTCTAGATATCTTCAAGGGGGGAATTCATATTCTCCCTCCCTTTCTTTCTTCAGGAGATAGGGGTTTCGCTCCCTTGACCTATTTTGAAATAGAACCGAAATTTGGTACATGGGACGATATACGACACATCAGTGAAAAACATGACATTTTGCTTGATTTGATGGTCAATCATATTTCTGCTAAATCATCTTATTTTAAAGATTTTTTAAAAAAGGGGCGAAAATCTAAATATGCGGATCTGTTTATTACTGTGGAAAAGATCTGGCCGGATGGAAACCCACCACAGGAAGAAGTTGAAAAAATATTTCTGCGTAGAACTGAGCCTTTTTCTGATTTCACTATCGAAGAAACGGGGAAAGTTGAGAAGGTTTGGACAACTTTTGGGAAAGTTGATCCTTCTGAGCAGATAGATTTGGATATTAACTCACCTGTTACTCGCCAGTTACTCACAAAATTCCTATTGAATTTCAGTAAAAACAAAGTGAAGATCGTTCGGTTGGATGCAGTTGGTTATGTGATCAAGAAGCCGGGAACTGCGTGCTTTTTTGTTGAGCCAGAGATTTATGAATTTTTAGATTGGATCACGGTTCTGGCAAACTCCATGGGTATTGAATTATTACCAGAGGTGCATGCCAATTACAAGATACAAAATAAATTAGCCGAGCAGGGTCATTGGATATATGACTTTATTCTTCCTTATATGGTTCTTGATACGCTTTTTAATAAGTCAAGCATAAGAGTGTATTCTTATCTTAACAATCGGCCGGAAAAACAGTTTACCATGCTTGATTGCCACGATGGTGTCCCTGTTAAACCGGATTTAAATACCCTTTATGAGAGTAGCGAAGCAAGAAAAATTGTTGATAAATGTGTTCAACGTGGTGGAAATCTCAGCCTCATTTATTCCCCAAAACACAAGGATCTGGACGGGTTTGATGTTCATCAGATCAGGGGTACATATTATTCCTTACTAGGTAGTGATGATGATGCTTATCTTGCAGCGAGAGCTATTCAGTTCTTTGTACCTGGTATTCCGCAGGTTTACTATGTGGGATTATTAGCAGGAGAAAATGATGTTTGTGCCGATGGAGATGGCCGAGCGATCAACCGCCATAATTACAGCCAGGAGGAAATTGACACGGCAGTTCAAAAAGAGGTTGTTCAGAGACTGCTTAAGTTAATTCGCTTTCGGAATGAATATCAGGCTTTTAATGGTGAATTTTCAATGCCTGAATTTAAAAAAGACGAGATATTCTTTTTATGGCAAAAAGATGATAAAAAATGTTCCTTGAAAATTAATCTAAAGAATTTTCAAGCAGTAATTGAGTACAAAGATGATCAAGGGAATTTAGCCAAGTATATTGTTTGATAAAAAATATCGAATGGTAATAAAATGTTTTGAATTTTATTTTTAACCCAGTATTTAATTTGGCTAAATTTTGATAACCCTCTCGAGGTTAGCTGAAGGTGTGTTTTATTAAGAATCTTTTAATCAACTGACCGTAGCTGGATTATCCTTGCTCTTCTGGCAAATCCCCAATTTTAAATATACGTAGGCACATACTGGATTCATAGTAAATAACCATATGAATCGCTCATTCTAATTAGTTTTTAGGTGTAATTCTTTAGGAAACAACGAACAGTTTTACCAATTATTGGCAATGATTAGCCCGCAGTGTTGGCCCAACCGTCTCATATATATTGAACCTATGCATATCGTTATAAAATTATTATTACTGTATAATAATTACAAGCATATATTAGTTTTTATTTTTCATAAGCACTATAGCACTCTGGATATTGCACGCGCAGAAGGAGGATTTATTGATTAATAAAATAATGGGGTGAATTATAAAGAAGTAAAAACGGGTCGGATAGATTCCTCTACCTTTACTGATCTGGTACGCATGAATTACTAAATGATGTACCTCCTATTGATAGACCTGGTCCACTCCGGCAATGTATTTGGAATTGCACATGAAACAGAAGGGTAGTCCGCTGGTGATGCGGTGCACATCCAAGTCATCTTTGGCCATGTATTTCAATAAAAAGTTGTGAACACCGCGCTCAGGATTGGAATGATTGAAGTTGCTCTTGAATTTGGTTAGCTTGCAGAATGAAAGGTTTCGCCCCCACCCATGAACAAGGGTAATACCAGGCGCACCTGTTGTGGAGGGGATCCACCATCCGTAGAGGCGGCCGTTTTTTTTCAACAGGTATTTGAATTTCTTCAAACGGAATATCAAATTTTTACGGAGTAATGGTATGGGGTTCTTTTTGATCTTATATAATCGTTTGATAGCGAGACCTAACAATACTAGGACCGAAGCCAGTATGATAAATAGCTAAAATAATTGCCCAAATAATTTCATTGTAAATACATATCTTGTTTGAATAAATTCAAAGAAGCACACCATAGAAACAATACGCGTATTCAAAACAGATAATAAATTGTTGTTCGAAGAATTTTGCACGTGAATAAATTGCCTCATTTATGAACACCCTGTTATTCCGATACTTAATTCATTCGGAATGCAGCTTGACAAACTCAAATAGTTGTTTTATTATATAGACAAATTCAAATATATCAATATGTTATGAATGAAATCACAAATTGCGTAGAGTTTTGTAAAGCACTGGCTGATCCGACCCGCCAGAAAATTCTGGAAATGCTGCTGGAAGAAGAAAAAACGGTCAGTGAGATTGTGGAGAAGTTTAACCTCAGCCAGCCGACTGTTTCACATCATCTGGATATTCTCAGCCGATATGATCTGGTTTCAAGCCGCAGAGACGGCAAGCAGATAAACTACCGCACCAAACGAGATTGTGTGGTTTCTTGCTGTGGAAAACTGATGGCAAAGTTTGATAAAGAATGAATTTCATCAGCATTTACCAACAACCGGCTCAAAAACCGGAATTTAAGGAGAGAAAGAATGGAAAGTAAAAATAACAAAGATAGAATCGCACAGGTTGTGCGTGAGAAGTATGGAAGCCTGGCCGAAAAACAGATGGAAAAACAGGGCAGCATTTCCTGCTGTGGTGGGGAAAGTAGCTGCGGATGCGGTTCATCCAGTGAACTTTCTGATCAAATAAATAATTTATACACCGCGGAGGAAATCGACAGCCTATCGGAAAGCGTGACCGATATCTCGCTGGGGTGCGGCAACCCAACTGCAATTGCGAAGCTGGTTCCCGGACAGATCGTGCTTGACCTTGGTTCAGGCGGAGGGATTGACTGTTTTCTCGCAGCGGAAAAAGTTGGTGAAAAAGGACGGGTGATCGGGCTGGACATGACACCAAAGATGCTCGATCTGGCGCGCGCGAATGCGAAAAAGCAAGGTGTTCAGAACGTAGAATTCCGCTATGGGTATATTGAAGATATCCCCCTGCCAGATAGCTCGGTGGATGTGATCATTTCCAATTGTGTGATCAATCTCTCTGCTGATAAAGACGCGGTCTTCCGAGAAACATACCGCGTACTGAAGATAGGCGGCGTGTTGAATGTTTCGGATATTGTGACAACCGGCAGTCTGCCGCAGGTAGTAGCGCAGGAGCTATCGGCCTGGGTGGGATGTGTGGCTGGCGCGCTGGATGAAGAGGTTTATTTAGAGAAAATGCGTAAGGCGGGCTATAAGATGATCGAGATTACTGAGCACAAGTATTATGGAACTGAACTGATTTCGGAGAATGAAGGAATTCAAAGAATAATCAGCGAGAATGGACTTGATTTGGCTGACCTGGAAAACAAAATTGCCAGCATCACCCTGCGCGCGATAAAGGAAGCATAGCTCTTAAGCAGGTTGTAGTTCAGAAAACTAAACATGATCAGAGCAGGTGGTGAAAAGGATAGGCGGATAACCCAGCACTTGACTTCAGCACTTCAAAAATTGTTCTGCGCACCGCGTCATAATCTGTAGAATACGAAAAATTGGAAGTCACAGATCCTTTTCCCAGAGCAATTGTCTGCTCGTAGTTGCTGCCTGGTTCTGCAACCACATCAACTTCATCAAATTCCCAGGTGAAATGTTCTGGGTTTGTGACCGCGACATCCGCAACGATATCCCATATCTTGAAATCGCCCCCCCCCCCCCCC
>Ga0209345_10006097_pt1 | contig 11005 bp, 14 predicted proteins | sample Cruoilmetagenom7_FD_187294 | JGI IMG/M metagenome (GOLD analysis project Ga0209345, IMG submission 187294) | Oil polluted marine microbial communities from Coal Oil Point, Santa Barbara, California, USA - Sample 7 (SPAdes) (version 2) | ecosystem: Environmental > Aquatic > Marine > Oil seeps ...
AACGCCCCTATTTGACCGTAAAACACCAACAATTGCTGGATATATCCAAAATTGGCTGCATCAGGCTGGTTGTTTCCGTGCTGGCAGAAAAATCAATCTCCTACGCCAAACTGCCGCCCCAATACTCTCGCATAAATACTTCACAGGCAGAAAGCAGAGCGGATTAACCGCCGATCGACAGGAGAATAACCGGATGACACTTAATAGCCGCTGGATGAGCTCGGTTCTGACCGAGGCCCGAAAATCAGACACCAAGATGCCTTGGGCCCGTGGCGTGTCCCGGAATTCGATAAAATTGCGCTGTGCGCAGCGCGAATCGGAAAAGTTTTTAAAGATTGCTAAAGTCCCCGAATCCCTCTGAATTACGGTTGAGCATTAAAAAGGGTCGCTTGAAAAAGCGGCCCTTTTTTTAACTTTTGGGGCGGTATTGTGACGGTAGTTTGGTGGATAGTATTTGTAATAAGAAACAAAGACCCGGCCAAACCTAAGATTAGCTATGGTTATTCCAACAACAGCGTAATCATTTGACTTAATGCTTTGTTAAATGGTTAGTGAAGGCATCCAGTCCCTCTGCAAGTGGGTGGGGGCGTGGTGCAGATGTGACCAGGACGTAAGGACTGTTCGCATGAGTTATATAGTACGTTCCAACGCCGCAATGCCGAAACCACGCGCTTGGACAGTAAACCAACCGACCGAGCAAAAAGAGCGGTCGGAATCGGCAAAAATCATCACGCGCCGCGTCGATATCGAATGGATGTCGGGTGATGGTGAAATCTATCAGAGAACTGCCATTGCGCCTGCGATGCCGCTGTTTGAAGAAGCGTTCTGTGCCTTTGCACAGGGCACGCTGATCCAAACCGAAGACGGCTATGTGGCGATCGAAGACTTGCGCCCCGGCATGCAGATCGCAACTGCAGACGGTGGAACACAACCGCTGAAATGGATCGGGTCGATGACGATCTTTCCACATAGCGAGTCTCTGGGGGTAGAAGAGTCACATCTGTTCAGATTGACCGAGGGCGGATACGGGTTGGACCGTAGCGCACCGGATTTGATGCTTGGACCGTCGGCTCGTCTTTTGCCCGGAATTATGGCCACTGACTCGTCTTCTCGTCTGATCCCGGTTGCGGATATGGCTGACGGCAATTCAGTAATCCGGGTCAGACCGTTTTCACCGGTTCGGGTTTTTCACATTTGTTTGGACAACCATCGGCTGATACGGGCCAACGGCGTATTGGTTGAAACATTTCATCCCGGCGCAGACACCCGCATGCACCTGTCGCACGAAATGTTTGGTCACTATATGGCCCTGTTCCCGCATGTGACCAACGAGGCCGATTTCGGCCCTCTCAATCACAAGCGCTGAAAAAACAGCATTCCGCCTGCGTTACTGTCTTTCGCGCAGGCGGCTTTCCAGCGCATCAAACGGAACCCCGGGTTCGTCCTTTGCGCAGCGGATAACAAGCGAAGTTTTCACGCTGGCAACATTATCGGCCGAAGTTAACTGTTCGGTCAGGAATGTCTGGAAACTGGATAAATCCGGGGCCACGCATTTCAATACAAAATCGACCTCGCCGTTCAGCATGTGGCACTCGCGCACGAACGGCCAGTTGCGGCATCTTTCTTCGAACGCTACCAGATCGGCTTCGGCCTGACTTTGCAGGCCGACGAGAGCAAAAACCTGCACGTCAAAACCCAAAGCGCGGCTATCTACATCGGCGTGGTATCCACGAATATACCCGGTTTCTTCCAACGTCCTGACCCGGCGCAAACACGGCGGAGCAGAGATTCCAACCCGTTTTGCAAGCTCGACATTGGTCATTCGACCATCAGCCTGCAACTCGGCAAGGATTTTTCGGTCGGTTGGATCAAGTTTATTGTTGGGCATTGTGCCACCTCCACTATGGCAAAATTTACCAAAAACCGCCCATTGGCGCAATAAAATTTCGCGTTTGCGCAATTTCCTTAGTCCGGACAGTCATCCAGGCAGAACCAGAAAATTGCGCATAACCGGGTCTTTCAACCCGTGTGCTGCATGGCTATATCCTGTAGCGACAAGAAAAATTGCGGGGGCAAGATGTCTGACACTAAACACAGCAAAGTTCTTATTATCGGGTCCGGACCCGCCGGATACACTGCCGCCGTTTATGCCACGCGGGCGATGTTAGAGCCGGTATTGGTGCAGGGCATTCAGCCTGGTGGGCAGTTAACCATAACAACCGAAGTTGAAAACTGGCCGGGCGATGTAATGGTTCAGGGCCCGGATCTTATGGTTCGAATGGAGGCCCACGCCCGCGAAGTTGGCACCGAAATCATTGGCGATCATATCACCAGCGTGGACCTGTCAAATCGCCCGTTCTTGGCCATTGGCGACGGCGGCACCCACTACACTGCAGATGCAATCATCCTTGCGACCGGTGCACAAGCCAAATGGCTGGGGCTGCCGTCGGAGGAAAAATTCAAAGGGTTCGGTGTTTCAGCCTGCGCCACTTGCGATGGCTTCTTTTATCGCGGGCAAGAGGTGGTTGTGATCGGGGGCGGCAACACAGCCGTGGAAGAGGCACTTTTCCTGACAAATTTCGCGTCCAAAGTCACACTGATTCACCGGCGCGACGAACTGCGCTCGGAAAAAATCCTGCAACATCGTCTGTTCAACAACGACAAGATCGAAACTCTTTGGGACCATCAGGTCGAAGAGGTGATCGGTGGGCAAGACCCGCTTGGCGTTCAGGGTGTCCGCGCCAAAAACGTCAAGACCGGCGAGATCACCGAAATTCCCTGCACCGGCGTGTTTGTAGCAATTGGTCATGCACCCGCGTCAGAATTGGTCAAGGACCAGCTGGATACCCATATGGGGGGATATGTCGTGACCCAGCCAGATTCCACCGCCACATCTATCCCCGGCGTTTTCGCCGCGGGTGACCTGACGGACCACAAATACCGCCAAGCGGTTACCTCGGCAGGCATGGGCTGTATGGCGGCTCTCGAAGCGGAACGTTATCTAGCCGAGCAGGAAACAGCGGGCGCGGCCAACCAAGCGGCAGAATGACAATACGGTCCAGCTCGTTCTATCGGATCGTATTTGCAAAAAGCCTGCCAGATATCCTGACACCGGCTCGCAACAGCGAGGGCAGGTTCCACCACGACGGTGAGCCAGCGCTCTATACATCCTGCACGCCAGAGGGCGCACGGCTCGCATTAGGATATTACGCTCGCCCGGAAGATCCGCCGCGTCTGATCGTTAAATTGAACGTAACCAACGCTAATCTTTTTGATCTGGGCGACAAAGCCGCCTGTAGCGCGCTTTCAATCAACTACGAAGATGCGACAGTTCGCTGGCAAAATGAACGTGCAATTGGTGCCCTGGCAACACCCTGGAAGATTAGTGACGTTGTGCGAAAGAGTGGTGCCGACGGCATGTTCTTTCCCTCCAGTAGTCGGCCGGACCTCTTTCACATGGTGCTGTTTCGCTGGAATTTTCTGGGCGGCGCTGTGGTGCGGACAATCGGACAGCCGCAACCCTGTGATCTAAGCTGATTCCTATTTTTGGTGCGTCCCGGACATCACCCAAAAGACCGCGATCGCCTTTTCCCCGGCCAACCTGCTCCAATCTTCCTGAAAGTCGGCATTTGTCCCCCTCGCTGGCCTCTTTTGCCGACAAAATTGCCTCTAAGCTTGAAATCCCCTGTATTCGCGGGATAAAGCCCGCGCAACACTGTATTATTCTCAAATTCGCCGATCACACAAAGGCCAGTACCCTATGCAATCGTCCAATCTTACCCCAATCCCTGAACTTTATGTTTCCTACGAGTCCGCTCAAAAACTTAAGGGCGAGGCCGCTGACCTGCCCAGCTGGGATTTGACGCCGCGCCAGATCTGCGATCTCGAACTGCTGATGAACGGCGGTTTCAACCCGCTCAAGGGGTTTTTGTCCCAAGCTGACTACAACAGTGTCGTGGACGACATGCGCCTGACAGACGGCACCCTGTGGCCGATGCCGATCAATCTCGATATTTCCGAAAAATTCGCCGAAGAAATAGAGCCTGGTCAGGACATTGCCCTGCGCGATCAGGAAGGTGTCATTCTGGCGACGATGACGATCACCGACAAATGGGTGCCCAATAAAGCCCATGAGGCCGAAAAGGTCTTTGGCGCTGACGACGATGCACATCCTGCGGTTAATTATCTGCATAACACTGCCGGAGGCGTCTATCTGGGCGGCCCAGTTACCGGAATTCAGCAACCGGTGCATTACGATTTTCGCGCCCGACGCGACACGCCCAACGAATTGCGCGCCTATTTTCGCAAAGTCGGCTGGCGTCGCATCGTGGCATTTCAAACCCGCAACCCGCTGCACCGCGCGCATCAGGAACTGACCTTTCGCGCCGCCAAAGAGGCGCAGGCCAACCTGCTCATCCACCCAGTTGTTGGTATGACCAAACCGGGCGATGTGGATCATTTCACCCGTGTGCGCTGTTATGAAGCCGTGCAGGACAAATATCCTGCTTCGACAACCTCAATGAGCCTACTGAACCTGGCCATGCGCATGGCCGGTCCACGTGAAGCGGTTTGGCACGGTTTGATCCGCGCCAACCACGGCTGCACCCATTTCATCGTAGGCCGGGATCACGCTGGTCCGGGTAAGAACTCGGCTGGCGACGATTTTTACGGCCCCTATGACGCACAGGACCTGTTTCGCAAACATCAGGACGAAATCGGCGTCGAAATGGTTGATTTCAAACATATGGTCTATGTGCAGGAACGCGCGCAATACGAACCGGCTGACGAAATTAAGGGCGACGTCACGGTTCTGAACATCTCAGGCACAGAATTGCGCCGCCGTCTGGCAGAGGGCCTTGAAATCCCCGATTGGTTTTCATTCCCCGAGGTTGTCAAAGAATTGCGTCGCACCCGCCCACCACGCAGCCAGCAGGGTTTCACGGTATTCTTCACAGGCTTTTCCGGGTCTGGAAAATCCACCATCGCCAACGCGCTGATGGTTAAACTGATGGAAATGGGCGGGCGTCCGGTGACATTGCTGGATGGCGATATTGTTCGTAAAAACCTGTCCTCAGAGCTTGGGTTTTCAAAGGAACACCGCGACCTGAACATTCGCCGTATCGGCTATGTCGCATCCGAGATTACCAAGAACGGCGGCATTGCCATCTGCGCGCCCATCGCGCCCTATGCCACGACCCGGCGTGCTGTACGCGAAGATATTGACGCTTTTGGCGCCTTTATCGAAGTCCATGTGGCCACCTCGATCGAAGAATGCGAACGGCGTGACCGCAAAGGTCTTTATAAGCTGGCGCGTGAAGGAAAAATCAAGGAATTCACAGGTATTTCAGACCCTTACGATGTTCCCGAAGATCCCGAACTGCGGGTCGAGACGGAAAACGTCGATGTGGACAACTGTGCTCATCAAGTGATCTTGAAGCTTGAAAGCATGGGCCTGATTGCGGCCTGATCCGGTGGCTCCCAAGGCGTTCATATTCGATGTTTTTGGCACGCTGGTGGATTGGCGCAGTTCCATCGCCCGCGCACTGACCCCAGTGTTTTTGCAAAAAGGAATTGCCGCGGACCCGCTGGTTGTCGCCGACATCTGGCGCGGCGAATATCAACCGGCAATGGCCCGAATTCGGAGTGGGAATCGGGGTTATGTGGCGCTGGACATATTGCACCGCGAAAACCTTGAAACCGTGCTGGGCCACCTTGGCGTCACCGATCAGTTCACACCAGAAGAAAAAACCGACCTTGCGCGTGCATGGGAGGCACTCGATCCTTGGCCCGACAGTGCCAAAGGGTTGAAACGGCTTAGAAAAATTGGCCTGATTGCGCCTTGCTCCAATGGATCAATTGCCTTGATGAGCCATCTTGCACGCCATGCCGGGTTCGACTGGGACTGCATCCTTGGCGCAGAAATTGCGCAGGATTACAAGCCAAACGCCGCAGTCTATCTGGCCAGTTGCGCAGCCCTAAGGCTGGCACCGGCAGATGTGATGATGGTAGCAGCCCATAACTCTGACATAGAGGCCGCGCGTCAGGCAGGTCTGCAAACCGGGTTCTTCCCGCGACCACTGGAACACGGCGACCCAGCCAAAGCTGAACTGGAACCCAGCGATGATTTTGAAGTGGTCGCACACAATCTGGAAGATTTGGCACGCCAGCTTGGCACCTGAGGTTTAGCACACCATTGTCACAGCAACAGATCGCCTTGCATAACAACGACGCCGGATCCTGAAACCTTTACCCCGGAAATGTCGTTGCGTGGTCCCAAGACCTCAACCTCTGCCCGGCCCGGGCGACCCATCCAATGGCCCTGCTCGGCGGTAAATACCGGGGCATCAATCAGCCTATTCGCCCACAAATACGCTGCCATGCACCCGGTGGCCGAGCCGGTGAACGGATCTTCAGCGGGCATCGGCGGCGCCAGCAGCAGGCGGGAAAACGTATCGCCCAATCCTGTTTCACCGCCCAGTGTGACCAGAAAAGGCTCGATGAAAGTGTCAGCGATGTCAGCCGTAAATTCTGTTAGCGCCGCTACGTCCAACCGGGCCGCCCGCAGGGCATCTTTTGTGCGCAGAACCGTGATTGCAAAACCCGTCCCGGTCGAGACAGTTTGTGGTGTTCCAACAACGTCACCTGCTGATAGTCCATAAATCGCAGCAACGTCGCCCGGATCGTGTTTGGCCCCGAAATCTGGCCTGTGCTGGGTCATGGTGACATCCACGCGCCCTTGCCCGTCCTGCGTGACCTCAATGGGCAAAACACCTGAACCGACTTCCAGTGTTATTTCCGCCCGACCGGCTGACAGGTCGATCAAACCGCGTTTCACCAGTGACACGACCGTCGCCACGGTCGGGTGCCCGGCCATCAAAATCTCTTGTCCGGCCAGATAGTAGCGGGCGCCAAAATCCGCCTTGTCGGATGCAACCACATAGGCACATTCGGACAGGGACGTTTCACGCACCAGCGCCATTCGGTCTTTGAGTGACAGCGCATCCGCGCCATGCACAACGACACAGCCATTGCCACCAAAAACGGTGTCGGTAAACGCATCTACCCAGTCAAAAGTGTAACTCACGTCAGAGCGCCGGAGTGCGCATAGCTCGCCCGCAATTTAATGCACATAGACCGGCGCCAGATCGTTTTGCCGGGCCAGAACAAACGCAAGCCGTTCGTCACGCACCAGCGCCAGCCGTTCTCCGTCCGCGTTGTGAACCGCAAAAAGCGCATCCGCACCCTGCATCTGCCCTTGCACATCTTCGGGCAAATCCTCGAACGCGACAGGGCGCACATAAACGATCCGGTCATCGCATTGCGGGAAGTTTTCGTATTTAGTATCCATGACTTATCCTACCTCTGATCTATTTTGATTTTATGCACCACCGTGTCGGGTTGAGACCGCTTCAGGTCCACATGCAGCAAGCCGTTTTCCATCGTGGCGCCGGAAACTTCGACACCATCAGCCATAACGAAGCTTCGCTGAAACTGCCGTGCTGCGATCCCGCGATGCAGGAAAACCCGCTCGGCCCCATTTTCAGATTGGCGTCCGCGAATTTGCAACTGTCGCTCTTCAACGGTAATCGACAGGTCGCTTTCAGCGAACCCGGCAACCGCCAGCGTGATGCAATAGCTATCATCGCTTGTCTGCTCGATGTTGAAAGGAGGATAACCGCCATGATCGGACTTGGCGGTGCGTTCCACCAGTCGTTCCAATTGTTCGAACCCCAGCAGAAACGGGTGTGAACCAAGTGTAAGTTTTGTCATCGACACGTCCTTGAATAAGCGACAGTCAGCATTTTCATTTAGGCCCCGACACGCGGCAACCTAGTGTTTAATATGGGAACCAGAAAGGCTCGCGACAAGCCCAATCGACGTGCCAATTCCTTTGCGCCTTGCCAATTTCCCGGTAAGGTCAGCCCAAGACCCACTTTGCACCCGGTACCTAAACATGAACGCATCCGTCGAAATGGATCACGAACAGGTTTTGCGCGTCAAACTTGAAGTTCTGCGCGAAGAGCACCGAGATCTTGATCTGGCGATACACAGCCTGCAAGAAGGCGGACGCGTGAACCAGTTGACCGTCCGGCGGCTGAAAAAGCAAAAACTGCGACTGAAAGACCAGATTACCGTAATCGAGGACGAATTGACCCCCGATATCATTGCGTAGCGTCCCGATCGGGATATAGTGCGCCTTCCTTTTTTCGGAGCGACGACATGGCGGACCTAAAAGTGGGCATCATCATGGGCAGCCAGTCGGACTGGTCAACCATGAAAGAAGCGGCCCTGGTGCTGGACGATTTGGGCATTTCTTACGAAACTAAGATCGTATCTGCCCATCGCACACCCGATCGCCTTTGGGACTATGGGAAAACGGCCGTTGAACATGGCTTGCAGGTTATCATTGCCGGGGCCGGAGGTGCCGCGCATCTGCCCGGAATGATGGCATCCAAGACGCGGGTTCCGGTAATTGGTGTACCTGTCCAATCCAAGGCCTTGTCGGGTGTCGACAGTCTCTATTCGATCGTGCAAATGCCAAAAGGTTTTCCGGTCGCGACAATGGCTATCGGCACCGCAGGTGCGCATAACGCCGGGTTGATGGCAGCAGCAATTCTGGCGTTACAGGATGATGCGTTGGTTAAACGGCTCGACGACTGGCGCGCGGCCCTGTCCAAATCAATTCCTGATGAACCAAGCGATGACTGAACCGCTCGCCCCCGGTTCCACGATAGGCATTCTGGGTGGTGGCCAGCTTGGGCGAATGCTGTCTGTCGCTGCGGCGCGCCTTGGGTTTAAATGCCATATCTTCGAGCCCAGCACTGAACCGCCCGCCGGTCAGGTTGCCCATCGCGTGACAACCGCCAGCTATGACAATACTTCAGCGTTGCGGGAATTCGCTGCCTCAGTCGATGTCATAACTTACGAATTTGAAAACATCCCGACCGGCGCGCTTGATGTGTTAGAGGCATTGTGCCCGGTCCATCCAAACCGCGAAGCATTGCGTATCAGTCAGGACCGCCTGAGCGAAAAAGAGTTCCTGCAGGAACTTGGGTTAAAAACCGCGCCCTTCGCGACTGTCGACAGCCTGTCCGATCTGGAACAGGCAGTCAACTTAATCGGAAAACCCGCCATTTTGAAAACTCGTCGTCTGGGTTATGACGGCAAAGGACAGGCCCGAGTCAACGATGCCAGCGACCTTGAGGCAGCGCACGCCTCTATGGCGGGGGCTCCGGCTTTACTGGAAGGTTTCGTCGATTTCACCTATGAAGTTTCGGTCATCGGCGCGCGTGGTCAGGACGGTCAGGTGGCTTGTTTTGATCCCGGCGAGAACGTCCACTTAGACGGTATACTGCATACAACGCGGGTTCCCGCACGCCTGAGCAGTTCACAACGAACCGATGCCGTTTTGATAGCGGCACGCGTTCTGAATGCACTTGATTACGTCGGTGTCATTGGGGTCGAGCTGTTCGTGACGGGCGGCGGGTTGATAGTGAATGAATTCGCCCCGCGTGTGCACAATTCAGGCCATTGGACGCAGAATGGCTGTGCTATAGATCAGTTTGAGCAGCACATACGGGCAGTAGCTGGCTGGCCGCTTGGCGATGGCAGCCGCCACTCTGACATCGAGATGGAGAACCTGATCGGTGACAGCAAAGAGCAGATTACTCAGATCGCAGCAAAGGGTCGCGCGGCCATTCACCTATATGGAAAAACGCAGGCGCGACCGGGCCGCAAGATGGGCCATGTAAACCGGATAATCGAGCCGAGCAGCCAAACCTAGTAGCGCACCATCTGACGGATAAGCTTTCCAATGGTTAGTTCGTGGTCAAATTTTCCGGTCTTCAGAAATAGTTTAACCTGCGCAACCACCAGCGGGTTCAGCATCATGAATGTATGGGTTACTGGCATCACGATATGGTCGTCCATACCCACGATCCGCGTACTTGCAACCGACACCTTGCCGTCATCCACCCCCTCGATCATCGAAGAATAAATCGGGTTCAACGAAAGATTTCCTGCAATCACCCCCAGTTCAAACCGGGGCAATCCCAACTGGTTGGGAACACTGTCCGGCCCGGTGCCCAATTCAATCCCGGCGGGGCCATTCAGCCAGCCAAACGCTTCTATGTCGCCAAATGCATCGACAATCTCGGATCCGTGGTTTGGCGGCGCCATCATTACCACCCGCCCCATCTTGGCCGGGCGGTTATCCTGCAGCCATGCCCGCACCAGAATGCCGCCCATGCTGTGGGTCACAAAATGTACTTTTTCCTGATCTCCACACGCTTCCACAGCTGGTGGCAGCACCGACCGGACCAATACCTCGATATTGGCCTTGGTTGATGGATAGTTGGTGTTCGCAACGCGGTATCCATCTGCCACCAGTGCCTGCTCTACAACCAGCATCGACATGTCGCTGCGCGCCAGCCCATGCAAAAGCACAACACAGTCGGCCCGGGCCAATCCGGGAAGAGCTATCAACAAGGCTGTCAGAAACGCGCGCATGAAAACAAACCTAATCAAACATTTGTACTTTTTTTAGACTGAAGGCAAAAAGACCTGACGTCACTGCGCTTTTGGGCTCACAGGCCGTAGCGACAAGCCCACTCCACCGATCACCAACGCCGCAGCAATCGCAAATCGCGCGCTCAACGGTTCGTTCAGCAGCACCAACCCGCCAGCCACCGCGATCAGTGGAACCGTTAACTGCGCTACCGCCGCAACGCTGGACTGCAAGTGCGGCAATACGGAATACCACAGCGCATAGCCCGCTCCTGATGTCACTGCCCCGCTCAGCACCGCCAGCATGGTCCCCCGCCACGTCAGCCCATCCGGCAACAGCAGATAGCACGCCACGCCAAGCGGCAACGCCAGCGCAAAATTTGCACCTGTGGCCCCTAGCGGATCGACAATTCCACGTCCAAGCAGCGAATAAATCCCCCAGCCAAACGCCGCCGCCGCCATCAGTATTGCTCCGACCAGATCGGGCGGCGATGCCCCG
>Ga0209345_10006098_pt1 | contig 11004 bp, 9 predicted proteins | sample Cruoilmetagenom7_FD_187294 | JGI IMG/M metagenome (GOLD analysis project Ga0209345, IMG submission 187294) | Oil polluted marine microbial communities from Coal Oil Point, Santa Barbara, California, USA - Sample 7 (SPAdes) (version 2) | ecosystem: Environmental > Aquatic > Marine > Oil seeps ...
AATTGTTGTGGTGTCGGTATCATCGGCAAGCACAGGCGCTGCAAGACACGACAGGCAGACCGCACTCCACAGTGCATGTTTCATGGCCAATCCTCCGGCGCCCGTGCGGCGCTGATCCCAGGTCACCCTGCAATCATGCGCTCGGTCCCGGAATTTGACAATATCGCCCGCAGGCCCCGCCTCAGGCCGCCTTGGTGACGTGGTATTCCTTGATCGCCACCATGTCGATCATCTTCCAGCGCTCCGCCTCGTAGCCGAGCGAGAACTGGTCGGCGGCCAGGAACACCGGGTCGCCGTCGAGATCGCGGGCAATGTCGCCGCGATGGGTGGTCACGAAGCGTTCGAGATCGGCCTTGTCGGCCGACGAGATCCAGCGGCAGACCGAGAACCGCGCCATTTCGAAACTCACCGGCAGCCCGTATTCCGCGTGCAGCCGCTCCTTCAGCACGTCGAGCTGCAAGGCGCCGACCACGCCGACAATCGCCGGCGATCCGTCCTCGGGCGAAAACAGCTGCACCACGCCTTCCTCGGCCATCTGCTGCAGCGCTTCCTTGAGTTTCTTCGCCTTCATTGCATCCTCGAGCCGCACCCGGCGCAGGATTTCCGGCGCAAAATTCGGCACCCCCTGGAACACCAGCGCCTCGCCCTCGGTCAGCGTGTCGCCGATCCTCAGCGTGCCGTGGTTGGGGATGCCGACCACGTCGCCGGCATAGGCCGTGTCGGCGATCTGCCGCTGCGAGGCGAAGAAGAACTGCGGCGCCGACAGGCTCATCGGCTTGCCGGTGCGCGCCAGCCGCGCTTTCATGCCGCGCTCGAGCTTGCCCGAGCACACCCGCACGAAGGCAATGCGGTCGCGGTGATTGGGGTCCATGTTGGCCTGGATCTTGAACACGAACGCCGTCATCTTCGGGTCGGTCGCTTCCACCGTCCGCGTGTCGGCCACCTGCGCCCGCGGCTGCGGTGCGAATTCGCCCAGCGCATTGATCAGGTCGCGCACCCCGAAATTCTTCAGCGCCGAGCCGAAATACACCGGCGTCAGGTGCCCCTCGCGAAACGCTTCGAGATCAAACGGCCGGCAGGCTTCCACCGCCAGCGTCGTCTCCTCGATGAAGGTCTCGCGCTCGTTTTCCGGCAACAGCCCGGCAACCGCATCGGACTCCGGCCCGTTGACCGGCGTCAGTTCGGTTTCCTTGTCGGATTTGCGGATTGCCGATTTGGCCAGATGATAGGTGCCCGCAAACGACCGGCCCTGTCCGATCGGCCAGGTCATCGGCGCGGTATCAAGCGCCAGCTTCTGCTCGACCTCGTCGAGAATTTCAAACGGATTGCGCGCCTCGCGGTCCATCTTGTTGACGAATGTGATGATCGGAATGTCGCGCAAACGGCAGACCTCGAACAGCTTCAGCGTCCGCGGCTCGATGCCTTTCGCCGCATCGATCACCATCACCGCCGCATCCACCGCCGTCAGCGTCCGGTAGGTGTCATCGGCGAAGTCTTCATGGCCCGGCGTGTCGAGCAGGTTGAAGACGTGGTTGTCATACTCGAACGTCATCACCGAGGTGACCACCGAGATGCCGCGCTCGCGCTCGATCTTCATCCAGTCCGAGCGGGTCTGGATCCGGTCTTTCTTCGCCTTCACTTCGCCGGCCAGCTGGATCGCGCCACCAAACAGCAACAGCTTTTCGGTCAGCGTCGTCTTGCCGGCGTCCGGGTGCGAGATGATGGCGAAGGTGCGGCGGCGGCCGACTTCCTCGGCAAGTGGTTCGGGCATCGTCTGACAATTCCTGTTGATTGCGCTGCCTTCTATCGTCTTGCCGCCCGCCATGCAATTGACCTCGGCCCGCCAAGCGTAAAAGCTTGGCCGATGACCCACCCCGTTTCCCCCTCCGGGCCCGCCCCGGAACTCCGCATTGTCCGCCTGCCGCATGGCGAAGGCCTTGACCTTCCGGCCTACGAGACCCCGGGTTCGGCAGGCATGGATCTGCGCGCCGCGGTTGACGAGGATGCACCGCTGGAGATCGCCCCGGGCGGCCGCTTCGCGGTGCCCACCGGGCTGGTCATGGAAATCCCGCAAGGCTTCGAAGGTCAGGTCAGGCCCCGCTCCGGTCTGGCGCTCAAATCCGGCATAACCTGCCTCAACACACCCGGCACCATCGACAGCGATTACCGCGGCGAGGTCAAGGTGATCCTCGCCAATCTCGGTGCCGAACCTTTCACCGTCAGCCGCGGCATGCGCATAGCCCAGCTGGTCATAGCGCCGGTGGTGCAGGCCCGTGTCACTGTTCATGACAGCGTGAGTGAAACCACCCGCGGCACCGGCGGTTTCGGCTCGACAGGAACCCGATGAACCGGCCGCTCACCGTCATCGACATGCACACCGGCGGCGAGCCGTTGCGCATCGTCACCGGCGGTTACCCGGACTTGCCAAAAGGCACCATTCTTGAAAAGCGCGCCTATGTCCGCGATCACCTCGATCATCTGCGCAGGATCCTGATGTTCGAGCCGCGTGGCCACGCTGACATGTATGGCGCGCTGCTGGTCGAGCCCGATCTGCCCGGCGCCGACCTGGCGGTGCTGTTCATGCACAACGAGGGCTACTCCACCATGTGCGGCCACGCCATCATCGCGCTGGGGCGTTATGCGGTGGACCAGGGGCTGGTCCCGCCGGGCAGCGACCTAACGCAGGTCAACATCGAGTGCCCCTGCGGGCTGGTCCGTGCCGAAGTCACCATGCGTGACGGCAAACCCGCAGAGGTCGGTTTCGAGAGCGTGCCGTCCTTCCTGTTCGCCCGCGATCAGGCGCTCACGCTCGATCATTGCGGCAAGGTCAATTTCGACATTGCCTATGGTGGCGCATTTTATGCGCTGGCCGATGCAAGCCAGTTCGGTCTCGAGTTCGGCCGCGACCCCGTCTCGGCTTTCGTCGAGGCGGCCGACGCGCTGACCAAGGCTGCGCAGGCGGCAATTCCGCTCAGCCATCCCGATGCCGATGATCTGGCCTTTCTCTACGGCACCATCCTCACCGATGGCCGTGATACCTATTCTGATGTGCCGACCCGCAATGTCTGCGTCTTCGCCGACCGGCAGGTCGACCGCTCGCCCACCGGCTCCGGCGTCACCGCCCGGCTCGCAGCCATGCACGCCCGCGGCCAGATCGCGGCCGGCCAGGCGCGGGTCTTCGAAAGCATCACCGGCAGCCGGTTTTCGGGCTCGGTCGCCTCGGTGACGACATGCGGACCGCATCCGGCGATCACCGCAAATGTCTCGGGCCGCGCATTCTATTCCGGCAAGGCCGATTTCATTGTCGAGGATGATGATCCGCTGGCGGCGGGGTTTCTCGTCCGCTGACGGCGTCCGCCTCGGGTTGGAATTATTTTTCACGCCCAGCTTCATCCGGGGTATTATATTGCGCGAGACCGGCTACGCTTTCGGCGGAGATGGCTCGTCTGCGCACGCTGTGCTGTCTAAAGTCACGGCAACACATAAGGAGCCTTTCCATGTCCGCCAATTCAGCTGAAACGCCCGGCCGCGGCCGCGTCTACGATTCAATCATCGACACCATCGGCAGCACGCCGATCGTCCGTCTCTCCAGACTGGCCGCCGCCGACGGCGTCAAAGCCGAAATCCTTGCCAAGCTGGAGTTTTTCAATCCGCTTGCCTCGGTCAAGGACCGGATCGGCGTCGCCATGATCGAGACGATGGAAGCCGAAGGCCGGATAGCGCCGGGCAAGACCACGCTGGTCGAGCCGACCTCGGGCAACACCGGCATCGCGCTGGCATTCGCCGCCGCCGCCAAGGGCTACCGGCTGATCCTGACCATGCCCGAAACCATGTCGGTCGAGCGCCGCAAGATGCTGACCCTGCTTGGCGCCGAACTGGTGCTGACCGAAGGCCCCAAGGGCATGAAGGGCGCCATTGCCCGGGCCGAGGAACTGCTTGGCGAAATCCCGGATTCGGTGATGCCGCAGCAATTCGAAAATCTGGCCAATCCGGAAATCCACCGCAAGACCACTGCCGAGGAAATCTGGAACGACACCAGGGGCGGGGTCGATATCCTGGTCTCGGGCATCGGTACCGGCGGCACCATCACCGGCGTTGGCCAGGTGTTGAAGGCCAAAAAGCCGGGCGTGCAGGTCGTGGCGGTGGAACCGGCAGATTCACCGGTGCTGTCGGGCGGCGATCCCGGACCGCACAAGATCCAGGGCATTGGCGCCGGTTTCGCCCCCGGCGTGCTTGATACGAAAATCTATGACGAGATCGCCAAGGTGACCAATGACGAGGCCTTCGACATGGCCCGCCGGGTGGCAAAACTTGAAGGCGTTCCGGTCGGCATTTCCTCAGGCGCGGCACTCGCTGCCGCCGTCAGGATTGGCCAGCGGCCGGAAAACGCCGGCAAGCAGATCGTCGTCATCATCCCGTCCTTCGCCGAGCGCTATCTCTCGACCGCGCTGTTCGACGGCCTGGGTGACTGAAGCCTGTTCCGTCCTGTCTCGGAGCAAGCATACTCGAGGTATGGTTGGGCCGGAGGGCGTCAAAACACGCTGATCCGGTTCGCGCCTGTCCCGGCTGGCCCGTCTCACGCCGCCGTGGACACCCGTTCGGCACCAATGCGGTAGGAGATCGCCTCGGCCAGGTGGATACGGCCGACAGTTTGCGCGCCGTCGAGATCGGCCAGCGTTCGCGCCACCTTGAGAATGCGGTGATAGGCGCGCGCCGAAAACCGCATTTTCTCGGCCGCATCGCTGAGCAGCGCCTGTCCGCCCGCATCCGGCTGGGCGACTTGTTCCACCAGCGAGGTCGAGCATTGTGAATTGGTGCGGATATCGGCACGGCCAAGCTCGCGGTAGCGGTCCTGCTGCATGGTCCGCGCCCGCGCCACCCTGGCTGCCACATCGGCGCTTGCCTCGGCCGGCTGCGGCTTGATCAGGTCCTGCGCGGTCACCGCGGGCACATCGATGCGGATGTCGATCCGGTCCATCAGCGGCCCCGAAATCCGCCCCTGGTAATCGGCCTGGCAGCGCGGGCCGCGGGCGCAGGAGTGGCCTGGCTCGCCAGCCATGCCGCAGCGGCAGGGGTTCATCGCCGCGATCAGCTGGATATTGGCCGGGTAGCTGACCCGGTGATTGGCCCGCGCAATCACGCTTTCACCATTCTCCAGCGGCTGCCTGAGTGAATCGAGCACCTGTGGGGTGAATTCGGGGAATTCGTCGAGAAACAGGATGCCGTTATGTGCCAGCGACACCTCGCCGGGACGGGCGCGCAGGCCACCGCCAACCATCGCCGCCATCGAGGCCGAATGATGCGGCGCGCGGAACGGCCGCCGGTCCGACAGCTTGCCGCCCGCCAGTTGCCCGGCGATCGAATGGATCATCGAGACTTCCAGAAGTTCAGGGGCTGACAGCGGCGGCAGGATCGACGGCAAGCGCGCCGCCAGCATCGATTTGCCGGATCCTGGAGGCCCAACCATGATCAGATTGTGCCCCCCGGCCGCCGCCACCTCCAGCGCCCGCTTGGCGGTCTCCTGGCCCTTGATGTCCGTGAGGTCCGGCATGTTGGCGGGCGCCGCCCGCATCGCAGGCACCGGGCGTCCCAGCACCTGCGTGCCGCGGAAATGATTGGCAATGGCGATCAGCGAGCGCGGCGCGATGATGTCGATTTCCTCGCCGGCCCAAGCCGCTTCCGGCCCGCTTCCTGCCGGGCAGATCAACCCCTTGCCCAGTGCATTGGCGCCGATTGCCGCGGGCAGGGCGCCGGCAACGTTGGCAATGGTGCCGTCAAGCGAGAGTTCGCCCAGCACCACGTAGCCATCGAGCGCATCACCCGGAATGGCGCCAAGGGCCGCCATCAGTCCGAGCGCGATCGGCAGGTCGAAATGCGAGCCTTCCTTGGGCAGATCCGCCGGCGCCAGGTTGACGGTCACTTTCTTGGCCGGCAGCGACAGCCCGGAGGCATGAAGCGCGGCCTGCACCCGTTCGCGGCTTTCGGCCACCGCCTTGTCGGGCAGCCCGACGATGTGCATGTTCACCTTGCCCGGAGCGATCATCACCTGAACATCGACCGGCACCGCCTCGATGCCCTGGAATGAAACCGTGCTGACCCGCGCAACCATGTTTCCGGCCCCCTCATGTTGCCTTCCCATCCGCGCCCGGCACTCAAGTGTTTCCCGTTATGCGCGATCCGGAATGAATTGAAACACGTCATGCGGAATAAAACAAGAACAATACGGCAACAATTACACCAAATAGGTGAGGAGTGGTTGTGCCGGGTTGTGGGGAGGAGGCCCGATTGAGGTGTTCCTGTGCAATGTATCCGAAACAGATCAGTCTCTGTGCACAGCGCGTGTCCGCTTGGCACAACTAGAAATAGGCAAGCAAAATCCGGCGTTGCGGAGTGAATCCATTTTTGCGAGTCATGGGGCCAAATTATTACGATCAATTGATTCGCCAAGGAAAAATCATCATGCAGCCTGGACGAGTTGAAGCCTTTGTTCTCTCTGGCGTTGCGGCACTTGCGCTGTCTGTCTCCCCTGTAATGGCAGGCGACGCGGCCGCCACCTCCGACTGGCAGGGCTTTTATCTCGGCCTCGCATTGGGCGGCGCTCACAGTGCGGCCAAGTCTGACACCGGTGTCGTCTATGGTACGGGCTACTTTAATGATGCTGGGGGTGCGAGCGATCGGGATCAGATCAACCCGATCCTGCAGCGGCGAATTGACGGGCAGGATCTGACCGGATCCGTGCTGGCCGGATATGATTTCCAGTCTGGCAACATTACATACGGCTTGGAGGGTGATCTCACCTTCATGGGGTTTTCCCAGACCCAAAGCGCCGGCCCGGTGAATTACGATACCGCCCCGGCCAGCACATTCACCACCCGAACCACCATTGAATCCGATTTTCTGCTCAGCCTGCGCCCGAAGCTGGGTTACGTGACCGGCCCGTTCCAGTTCTATGTGTCCGCTGGCCCGTCGGTCAGCCGGTTCAAGATGACCCATCAATATTCCGACACCTATAACGGCGGCGGCAGCGTGACATTCTCTGACAGCAAGACCGCGCTGGGCGTTTCGAGCAGCATTGGCGTGGGCTACATGCTGTCCGATGGCTGGGTGCTGCGCAGCGACTATGTGTTCAGCTACTATCCGGACATTGCCGGCGGCAGTTCCGAGCTCAACGGCGACGGCAAGACTGATTTCACCTATGGGTCTGATTTCCAGTCGCACAATCTGCGCCTGGCCCTGATCAAGCGCTTCTGAGCCGCCCGTCAGCGGCTCTTCGATGACAATTTGCGCGATGTGCACATGATTGTTGCCCGGGCGGGGTACAAATTCAGCGGAATCTGAATTACCTCAATGCATGGTCCGGGCGCTGCCCGGTGAATTCGGCACTAGACCGGATACCGTCTTGCAGTCAGTCCGGCGCGGAGCAGTAGAATGGCCTTTCTCGAAAATGGCGAGCATCTTTTTGTCATTGACCTGACCTACATCACGGCGCTCGAGAACATTGACCCGCTGGTGGCACCTCATATGGCTTTCATTGAGCGCAACTATGCGGCAGGCCTGTTCCTGGCTTCGGGCGCCAAGGTTCCGCGTACCGGTGGCGTCATCATTGCCCGCGGCCGCTCGGTCAAGGATATCGAGGAACTGATCACCGCCGACCCGTTTCACATGGCAGGCGTGGCCCACTACAAGATCACCGAGTTCGAGCCCGGCAGTGTCGCCGCCGCGCTGAAATAGCCGGTTTGCCGCGCGCTGCGGGCCTTAGCGGCGCTTTGATTCCACAGCATCCCAGAACAGTGCAGCCACGTCCGCGCCGCCGAAATTCCTGATTTCGCGAAGCCCGGTGGGCGAGGTCACGTTGATCTCGGTCATCAGGTCGCCGATGATGTCGATACCGACCAGAATGAAGCCGCGCTGTTTCAGCGACGGGCCGATGCGGGCGCAGATTTCCTTCTCGCGCTCGGTCAGTTCGCTGTGCTCGGCACGGCCGCCGGCATGCATGTTGGAGCGCGCATCCGTCTCCGCCGGCACCCGGTTGATCGCGCCGACGGGCTCGCCGTCGATCAGGATGATGCGCTTGTCGCCTGCGCGCACCGAGGACAGGTATTCCTGGGCGATGAACGGCTCGCGGTACATCTGCGCGAACATTTCCAGAAGCGAGGCGAGATTGCGGTCGTCGGGTTTGATGTGGAACACCCCGGCGCCGCCATTGCCATAAAGCGGCTTGAGGATCATGTCGCCGACCTCGGCGCGGAAATCATTGATCGTCGCCGGATCACGGCTGATCAGGGTCTTCGGCATCAGGTCGGGAAATTCGGTAACGAAGATCTTCTCCGGCGAGTTGCGAACCCAGGCCGGATCATTGACCACCAGCGTTTTCGGGTGAACCCGCTCCAGGAGGTGCGTCGAGGTGATGTAGGCCATGTCGAACGGCGGGTCCTGCCTGAGCAGCACCACATCCATGTCGGCGAGGTTGATCTTTTCCTGCGGTCCGAGCTCGAAATGATCGCCCTCGACATCACGCAGGATCATCGGTTCGGCAACCGCCTGCACAACCCCGTCGCGCATCGACAGCTGGTCCGGCGTGTAGTGAAACAGCCTGTAGCCGCGGTTCTGCGCCTCCAGCGACATGGCGAAGGTGGAATCGCCGGCAATCTTGATCGAGCGCACATGGTCCATCTGGACCGCAACATTCCGGATCTTGCTCATGGGTAGGGTGTCTCCGCCAATCTGATGCACTCACATAGGGCGTGGGTGGGGGGGATTGCAACGGGGGAGGGGATGGAATTGGGGAAGGCATGGAGGCGCCGCAGGATGAATTGGCGGGACAAAGGTCAAGCGACGGGCAACTCGTCTGCGTGACACCCGACGGTTCCCGGACATCCTCAAAGCAAGGCCAAGAATCCAGAACGCTTGCGAAAGCTGTCAACGGATGGCGTGCGGAAAAATGCCGGTTACCGGTTTGTGTAGGTGTGTCTACCTTGAATAAAAGCCGAGGAATTGTGTGGGTATGTGAATAAAGCGTGAATAGTCGCATTATCAATTGCCTTCTGGTTGACCAGCCAGCTGTTTGGATTGAGTGATACTCAGAACAAAAAGAATTGATTACCATGCATACTTAGAAACAGAAAGCAGTTCTGACTATATGGGAGTTGGTTATGAACAAGCACCGAGTGAATGCTTGGGTGAAGAGGGCCATCAGGAAACAGCTGCAGGCTGATACGGGCAACCACGCCCTCAACCAGTATCAGCCGGGCCTGTCGGAAAACCTGGAAACGGAATACGGGATGAACGCTGCGATGCGTCACGGTTCCCACGCCTATATCAACGCGGAATTCAGCAATGCGGACGAGCCCGAACCCATCGTGCCTCCATTGCTGGGCCACGAGACAAAGGCCAAAAAGACGGCTGGCGGTATGGCCGGCATTGTCAAGAAGCGATTTGGCCTTGGTATCCTGCTCGCGCTGGTGCTCGTGGGCTGGAATACAGGTTCCGCAAAGGCGGCGTTCCATCTGCAGGACTTCGATACGGACGGGAATCCGGAAGCTGTGAGCTACCAGGAACTCCGGCTTTTCCTGACCTACAATCTGAACATGAGTATCGCGGAATTTGATGCAGCCGGAAATCAGAACGGCGTGCTGGATGGAGCCGAGGTCGATGCATACAACCGCGTCCTGGATGCAAACATCGATGATGCCTTGGGAGCGTTTTTCTACTCCGATGAAGAGGACCGGATTCTCACATCGGGCAAGACGGTCCCTCTCGACACGGTGCTGGGAAATTTCAACCTCAAACGGAAGAACGCACCGAAGCCTCTCACGCCGGAGGAAATTGCAGAAAAGGAAAAGGCTGCCCGGCTGGCCAAGACACGACGGTTTGTCCGCGACAATCACGGCCTTTACATCCGTGGCAGCGGCAAGGACGTCTCGATCCGCGAGAGCGCACTGGATGCCGCGGGGGCCAAGGTGACCTATACCAACAACAATGTAACCGACATTGATGTCGGCCGTATCAAGGGAGCCGTCGGCTATCTGTTTTCAGGTACGTTGAAACCCGGCAAGGCAAAGTCCGGTGGCGGCCCTGTTCTGGATTCCTATTCATACGGCGGTTCAATTGAGTTGGACCGGTTCTTTGATAGCCGCGGCAGGGCGTTCGAGAAGGATGCGCTGACGCTCCGGCTGGGCGGAGATCTGCAGTTTTCGGGGATCATGCCCGGCAACATTCCAACCCAGTACCTGACGAACTGGGTCCGCTATCAAACCGACACGAGGTTCGAGGAGCAGACATACGGTCTGGAGACGATATATGAACCCTACATCGGCGCGTTCAACAGGTTGTACTCCCTTGATAACAACCTGAAGCTCATCGCGCGCTTTACCCCTACGCTGCGCTCCGACTACACGATTGTCGGAAAGGATCCCAACAGCCGTTTCCTGGTTGATAGGTTCTGGAACTTGGGATTCGGCGCAAGCTTTCGGCTTGACCTGACCGACGATGACAAGACGCTCGCCTATTTCACCACGACCTATGAAAACTATTGGGACGTTCTGGGTGGAATCGGGCGGACATACTCCTGGGAAAACCAGCTTTCGTTTCCATTGGCGCGGGACAGTGGCCTGGATGTTGCCCTTACCGCAACGCATACCCTCTCCAGGAAGGCTGCTACCGGAAAGAGGGACGACCGGTTCGAGTTGGGTCTCGGAGTGAAATTCTGACGCAAGAAGCCGGTCTTGGTTGAGCTTGCGGAAGGTTCAACAAGCCTGTGTGTTGATGAACGGCACAGCTCAACTGATCGTTCGGATCGACCAGGCGCGTACGGCGATCGGCCCCCGTGCGGCGATAGATGTCCCTCGGTGGTCTTGCCGTGCCGCGGGCGGGACATGAGTTGCCCCGCCTGCGGTTGTCGTTTTCAGCCTGTCATTGAGCTGGTAGCCGGAGCGTTGCCAGATCTGTTCCGACGATGACATTGCCCTCGAAACCTGCACCCTTGGCGGCATCCGCATAATCGGC
>Ga0209345_10006099_pt1 | contig 11000 bp, 5 predicted proteins | sample Cruoilmetagenom7_FD_187294 | JGI IMG/M metagenome (GOLD analysis project Ga0209345, IMG submission 187294) | Oil polluted marine microbial communities from Coal Oil Point, Santa Barbara, California, USA - Sample 7 (SPAdes) (version 2) | ecosystem: Environmental > Aquatic > Marine > Oil seeps ...
GTTAGAGGCTTTGCCTTATGAACCACCTATAATTGAAGAAGTTCAAGTGAATGACGAAGAAGTAGTTGATAATAGCGCAATAAATTCTGAAAATAAAACAGATGGAAAGAATGATGACGGTCAAACAGCATTGTTTTAAATTTTAGCACCTTAAGTTTATTTCTTATTTTTTTAAGATTATTATCATTTCTTTTTGTATATTTACAAAGCTAACAAACTTTTAAAAACTATGAAAAATCTCCCTTCCCGAAGGTTGTTTTTGCAAAAAGCGGCAATAGCAACTACTGGCATTACTTTATTTTCAAGCGCATCGGCATTAAAAGCATTTACATTAGATGAAAGCCCTTTTATGGGTTACAATCCCTATACTGAAGAAAAAACAGATTTAAGAAATTCTTCACTTTTTGGAAAATACATAAGTATAAAGGGAACTATTTATGATAAAAAAGGTTTAGTTTCTCAGCCAAACACAACTATGGAAGTATGGCATTTATCTCCAAATTCTAATAAGTTTAGGCATCACGGGAAGATGAAAACAGATAGTCAAGGTAGTTATCAATTTATAACTAATTTTCCAAATAAAGAAGAAGGGAAAGCGTCTAGAGTATACTTTAAAGTTTCAACTAATGAAACTACTTATTTTACAGAGTTATTACTCAATGATTTTGGAGCACATATTACAGGAAAACATTGGGAAGAAAACAACCAATTAGGAGATAAGTTGTTTCCTTTAAAAGAAGGCGCTTTAGACTCTTCAACAATTACATTTAACATATCAATTTAATCAAATATTAATTAAAAAATATTCTATTATGGAGCCATTTATAGGTCAAATACAAGCATTCGGTTTTAACTTTCCTCCAAGAGGTTGGGCTTTTTGTGATGGACAAATATTGCCCATTTCAACAAATATGGCATTATTTTCATTATTGGGAGCAACTTATGGTGGTGATGGAAGAACAACTTTTGGTTTGCCTGATTTAAGAGGTAGAAGTATGGTACATGTTGGTAATGGACCAGGATTAGACTCTATTTCTTGGGGCGAGAGAGATGGAAATACTCAAAGAACTCTTGGGACTGCAAATTTACCTTCTCATAATCATAATGTTGCTTTAGCTGTTAATACGAGTGCAGGAGATGAGTCAATCTCAACAAATATGATTGCAAGTCATAACGGTGCGTTTAGTGAAGACTCAAATGGTGTATTAGGAGGTGTTTCTCAACAAAATATTGGTGGAAACCAAGCAATAAATATTAGAAACCCATATGTAGGGATTTATCATTCAATAGCTTTAGTTGGAGTTTTTCCATCAAGAGGTTAAGTTAATTTTTAGTATATGAAGATTGGACTGTTATTACCAAGGTCAGATATGTTTCCAACACTTGCCCTAGATTTTTTAAATGGGTTAAAATTGGTATTAAATAAATCTAATAATAGTTCAAATTTTCCTCAATTAATTATTGAAGGAATTGGCAATGCAACTGATAATTCCTTGTTAAAAGTTGCTGAAAAAATGATATTGCAGGAAGATGTAGATTTAACCATCTCATTTTGTAGCATATTTAAACTTAAAGAATTGGTCGCTATCTTTAATTCCTACAAAAAGCCACTTATTCATTTAGATTTGGGAGGTAATGTATTTAAAAAAGAACATATTAGTGAATATGTATTACATCATACGCTTAACTTATGTCAATCTAGTTACGTTTCTGGCGTGTACGCGGCAAAAGTGTATGGTAAAAATGCTGCGTTAGCAGTTTCTTTTTATGATGGTGGGTATCACATAGCTGAAAGTTTTGTAAAAGGATTTACAGAAAATGGAGGTAGCATTGTATATAACTATGTAAGCCCTATGGATTACAAATCTGAATCATATGAAACAATGGTACAAGGAATTGAAACATCAAAACCTGATGTTATTTTTACACTATTTAGTTATAAAGAAGCAACCAAAGTATTTGAGACTTTATCTAAGTCGAAATTAAATGGAAAGATCCCTTTTTTAGCAATTCCTTTAATGACCGATGAAGTTTATAACACCAAAAATTATCAATTAAAAAATGTGTACTCTATTGCTTCTTGGGCGTTAGATGAAGAAATTCCTGAAATAAAAAATTTTATTTCAGAATATCAATCAAGCTATGAAGAAACTCCAAATATTATAAGTTTATTAGGTTATGAAACAGGTTTAACAATTGCTAACAGTATAACGAGTGATTATAAATTACCTTCAAAAATTAGTAAACACTTAAGATCAAAAATAATTGATACACCAAGAGGTAAATTAAGCTATAACAGTTTTAATGATTCGCAGATAACACAATTTAAATTAAGAGAATTTAAGTTTAGTAATACTAACTATCAAAACATTGTTATAGAAAATATAGATGCTTCTATTTCAGATAATTTAAATCAGAAATTTGAAGAATTTCCTTTAACAGGTTGGCAAAATCCATATATCTGTACTTAAAAATTTAATTATGAAAAAAATTACTTTTATTGCTACGCTTTTTTTATCACTTTTTGCTTTAAACCAAAGTTTTTCTCAAAAAGTAGCTATTATTGGCATGAACCATCTATCACCAGATGGTTTTTCATTTGTTGCTACTGAACCTATTCTTGCTGGAGAGGTTATTTATTTCACTGAAAATGAATATAGTGATACTGCAAATGCTTTTACATTTAATGGATTTCCTACAGGTGAAAGCGTTGTAACTTTTACAGTTACAACTGCACTTGCTGTAGGAGATGTTGTTTTTGTAAATGAAATAGCATCAAATACATTTTCTGTAACTGCTAGTAGTGGAGACGGAACTGCAGTTCGTGTAGGCACAGATTCTTTTGCTTTAAGTACAAATGGTGAAAGTTTATATGCATATAGTGATACAGACTCAGACCCTACGAATGGTGTTTCAGAAATTTATGCTGTATTATATACAGGTTCTGGTGAAGCACCTATACAAAATGGAGGGAGTATTCCTACTGATATGAATCCAGTTTTTGATTTCACTAACGCTATTGTGGTAGATGGTTTTCCAGATGATGGAGATGATTTTTTGGGACCTATAAGATTAGAATATAATTTTAATCCGGCAAGTATAAGAGATGCTGTAAGTAAAATTAATCTTGAAAACCCAACTAATTATGTCAGCTACGCTGCTAGTCAGCCTCTATCAATTGTTCCTTTTACAAATTTAAATTTATTAGGTGCTAACCCAACATTAACTTTAGCGCAGTCAACAAGTTCTGTAACCGAAGATAGTGGAACAGGGATTGTTTACACTTTTACATTGAGCGCAAATACAACTAGTGATACAATTGTGAATTTTTCAGTTAGTGGGAACGCAACATATGCTTCAGATTATACTCAAACGGGTGCTACATCATTTGATGGGATAACAGGAACAGCAACTATTTTAAATGGTTCAAATACTGTAGAAGTAACTTTAACACCTGTTGCTGATTCATTATTAGAATCTAATGAGGATGTAACGTTAACAATTACTGTAGGAACTGGATATGACCCTGATACTGTTGGTGTTTCAACAACCATAATAAATGATGATTCAACAAGTGTTACTCCTGCAGTAGCTATAACTGGTATAAACCAAACAACAAATGAAGGTTTTTCATTTGTAACTTTAACTGATTTTATAGGTGGAGAACTTGTAATGTTTACAGAAAACTCTTTCAATAACTCAACTTTATCTTTTTCAGGAAGTGAAGCAGTTTTAAGTTGGTCAGCACCACCAATTTCTCGTGGAGAGGTTATTGTAGTAAAAGAGGTTTCGGCAAATACATTTACGGTAACTTGTAATGGAGGAACCTGTGGTACAATAACCTTAAGAAGTGGGACCTTTGACTTGGCTAGTACTGGTGAATCCTTAAGTGCCTATTTAGACATGGATTATGACCCTACTAACGGTATTGGAATTATCTATTCTACTTTATTTACGGGTACTACAATAACTTCAGGAGGAAATATTCCTAGTATTGAAGATCCAACATTGGTTTATAATGGTTCTATTCTTGTTGACGGTTTTGCAGCAACAGCTCCTGATAGAACTGAATACAACCCTTCATTAAGAGGTGTTGATGTAGATCAAGCTAATTTCCAAAACACAACTAATTGGTTACATTCTTTAGCTAACCAAGACCTTTCAATTATACCATTTAATAACATAATTATTACAACTGGCTCTGCAAATCCTGTAGCAACTGCTTCAATTTCACCTACAAGCGTTGTTGAAGATAGCGGTAATGCAATGGTTTATACTTTTACATTAGATGCACCTGCAAGTGGTAATGTTATTTTAAACTTTACAGTAGGAGGAACAGCAACTTTCACAACAGATTATACTGTAACTGGTTCAACTAGTTTTAATGCTACAATTGGGAGTGTTACCATATTAAATGGCGAAACATCTTCATCTGTAAGTATTACTCCTGTTATAGATTCAACTGTTGAAATTTTAGAAGACGTTGAATTGATAATTGCTTCTGGTATTGGATACAATGGTGGTAGTCCAAATAATGCAATTGGAACTATTAGTAATGATGACACAAGTAATTCTGATCCGTTGGTTGCCATTACAGGTTTAAACCATGTTACTCCTGATGGATTTTCATTTGTTGCTGCAAAAGATATACCAGCAGGAACCGTAATTTATTTCACGGATAATTCATTTAATAACAATACGCTTCTTTTCAATACTGGAGAAGCTGTTTTATCTTGGACTAGTCCTGGAACAATTATTCCAAAAGGAGATGTAGTTGTAATAACAGAAACTTCACCAGATGTATTTTCACTAACTTGTAATGGAACTTCAGGCGCTGCTTGTGGTAGTGTTATATTAGAGTCAGGAAATTTAGCTGTTTCTTCAGATGGTGAAACATTTTATGCTTATGAAGATACTGATAACGACTTAACTAATGGAGTAACCGATATTTATGCTGTTTTATACACTGGTTCAACTGGTATTCTAGGAGGAACAATACCTTCTACTGAAGATCCTTCAGGAATATATTTAAGTGCATTAGTAGTAGATGGCTTTCCTGCAATTCAACCTAATAGAACTGAATTTGATGAGACTAAAAGAGGTGTTTTAGTGAACGCTGTTAACTTTGAAGATGTATCAAATTGGGTATTTGCACAAGCAAATCAAGATTTGTCTGCTGTTCCTTTTACAATACTTGATATTGTCGTAAGTTTTAATGCTCCCGCTAACCTTTGTGTTGATGCCGGAGTACAAACTGGCCTGGGAGGCGGAACAGCCCAAGGCGGTGTTTATTCTGGATCAGGAGTTACAGATGATGGTAATGGAATGACTTATAGTTTTGATCCAGCAGCAGCTGGAACTGGAATACACACATTAACTTATACACTATCTGGTACTAGCGCATCAGATACTATTGAGGTATTTGCTTTAGATGATACTTCATTTAGTTACTCAGCGTCAGCTTATTGTGTTGACGATTCAGATCCTACGCCAACCATAACTGGTTTAGTGGGTGGATCGTTTTCTTCAGGTGCTGGTTTATTTATTAATGCTTCAACTGGAACTATAGATGTTTCAGCAAGCACTTCTGGTACATATACAATTACTTATACTACTTCAGGAAGTTGTCCGAATAGTTCAAATGTAAATGTAACAGTGAATGCTTTAGATGATGCTTCATTTAGTTATAACGCAGCAAGTTATTGTGTTAATAATTCAGATCCTACACCAACCATAACTGGTTTAGCTGGAGGAAGTTTTAGATCTACGGCAGGGTTAAGTATTATTGCAAGTACTGGAACTATAGATGTTTCGGCAAGTACTCCAGGAACTTATACAGTTACTTATACTACTTCAGGAAGTTGTCCGAATAGTTCAAGCGTAAGTTTGAATGTTAATGCTTTACCAACTGTTACATTTACAGCTCCCGCAGATACTTGCATCGATGCAGGTATTCATTCTGGGCTTGGTGGAGGAACTTCAACAGGTGGAGTTTATTCAGGAACTGGTGTTACTGATGATGGAAATGGAATGACTTATAGTTTTAACCCAGCAGCAGCTGGAGTAGGAACACATACATTAACATATACTTTTACCAATGCTAATGGATGTACAGATTCAGCTATGGATGATGTAGAAGTATTTGCTTTACCAGTAATGACGTTTACAGCAGCGGTTGATGTATGTATAGATGCAGGTGTTCAAACTGGACTTGGTGGAGGAACTTCAACAGGTGGAGTTTATTTTGGATCCGGAGTTACCGATGATGGAAATGGAATGACTTATAGTTTTAACCCAGCAGTAGCTGGAGTAGGAACACATACATTAACATATACTTTTACCAATGCTAATGGATGTACAGGTTCAGCTATGGATGATGTAGAAGTATTTGCATTACCAGTAGTAACATTTACAGCTCCCTCAGATATTTGCATTGATGCAGGTGTTCAAACTGGTCTTGGTGGAGGAACTTCAGCAGGTGGTGTTTATTCAGGAACTGGAGTTACTGATGATGGAAATGGAATGACCTATAGTTTTAACCCAGCAGCAGCTGGAGTAGGAACACATACATTAACATATACTTTTACCAATGCTAATGGATGTACAGATTCAGCTATGGATGATGTAGAAGTATTTGCATTACCAGTGATGACGTTTACAGCAGCGGTTGATGTATGTATAGATGCAGGTGTTCAAACTGGTCTTGGTGGAGTAGCACCAGCAGGTGGTGTTTATTCAGGAACTGGAGTTACTGATGATGGAAATGGAATGACTTATAGTTTTAACCCAGCAGCAGCTGGAGTAGGAACACATACATTAACATATACTTTTACCAATGCTAATGGATGTACAGATTCAGCTATGGATGATGTAGAAGTATTTGCTTTACCAGTAATGACGTTTACAGCAGCGGTTGATGTATGTATAGATGCAGGTGTTCAAACTGGACTTGGTGGAGGAACTTCAACAGGTGGAGTTTATTTTGGATCCGGAGTTACCGATGATGGAAATGGAATGACTTATAGTTTTAACCCAGCAGTAGCTGGAGTAGGAACACATACATTAACATATACTTTTACCAATGCTAATGGATGTACAGGTTCAGCTATGGATGATGTAGAAGTATTTGCATTACCAGTAGTAACATTTACAGCTCCCTCAGATATTTGCATTGATGCAGGTGTTCAAACTGGTCTTGGTGGAGGAACTTCAGCAGGTGGTGTTTATTCAGGAACTGGAGTTACTGATGATGGAAATGGAATGACCTATAGTTTTAACCCAGCAGCAGCTGGAGTAGGAACACATACATTAACATATACTTTTACCAATGCTAATGGATGTACAGATTCAGCTATGGATGATGTAGAAGTATTTGCATTACCAGTGATGACGTTTGCACCAGCGGTTGATGTATGTATAGATGCAGGTGTTCAAACTGGTCTTGGTGGAGCAGCACCAGCAGGTGGTGTTTATTCAGGAACTGGAGTTACTGATGATGGAAATGGAATGACTTATAGTTTTGATCCATCAGTAGCAGGTGTAGGAGGAACTCTTATTTCTTATAATTTCACAGATGCTAATGGTTGCAATGGTTATACAAATCGTATGGTTCAGATAAATGCTTTACCAATGGTAACTTTTACAGCTCCTGTTAGTCCATTTTGTCCAAATTCAATAGAAACTAGTTTAGGTGGTGGATTACCAGTAGGAGGTATTTATTCAGGGCTAGGTGTTACCGATGATGGAAATGGATTAACTTATAGTTTTGATTCTGGTGTATCTGGAAATGGAACACATACCTTAACTTATGCGTTTACAAATATTAATGGATGCTCATCTAGCACTTCTGAAGAAGTTACTGTAGAAGACGTACTGCCTCCAGTAGTTATTACTAAAAACATCACCATTCAATTAGATGAAAATGGCGTAGCAAGTATAACACCAGAACAACTAGATAATGGATCAACAGATAATTGTGGAATTGAAAGCTTTGCTATAGATATTATCGAATTTGATTGCAGCAATGTTGGAGAGAATGAAGTCACACTAACAGTAATGGATGTAAATAGCAATAGCAGTACAGCAACAGCAGTAGTTACAGTTGAAGACACTATAGCACCAACTGTGATTACACAAAACATCACCGTTCAATTAGATGAAAATGGAGTAGCAAGTATTACAACTTCTCAAATAGATAATGTTTCAACAGATAATTGTGCAATTGAAAGCTTTGCTTTAGATAGTACAGAATTTGATTGTAGTAAAGTAGGTGAAAACGAAGTTACTTTAACCATCACAGATGTAAATGGCAATAGTAATACAGCAATAGCAATAGTTACAGTTGAAGACACTATAGCACCAACTGTGATTACACAAAATATCACTGTACAGTTAGATGAAAATGGAGTAGCAACTATTTCAACAGAACAAATAGACAATGCATCATTTGATAATTGTGACATTGAGAGTTATGCATTAGATACTACAGAATTCACCTGTGAAAACATCGGAGAAAATGAAGTTATATTAACAGTGATAGATGTAAATGATAATAGTAATACAGCAACAGCAAAAGTTACAGTTGAAGACACTATAGCACCAACAGTTATAACACAAAATATCACTATACAGTTAGATGAAAATGGAGTAGCAACTATTTCAACAGAACAAATAGACAATGCATCATTTGATAATTGTGGAATTGAAAGTTATATTTTAGAGAATACAGCATTTGATTGCAGCAATGTAGGAGAGAATGAAGTAACCTTAACAGTCACAGATGTAAATGGTAACAGTAATACAGCAACAGCCATTGTTATGGTTGAAGATAGTATTTTACCAATCGCACTAGCTGTAGCACCATTTACGTTACAATTAGACGAATTTGGAAGTGGTATTTTAATAACCGCGGAAGACATTGACAGTGGTTCAACTGATATTTGTGGAATAGCTTCAATTACGATTGATAAAGACACGTTTGATTGTAGTAACCTTGGAGAAAACATAGTTACTTTAACAGTAACTGATGTAAATGGTAATAGCTCAACGGCAACTACTATTGCGAGTATACAAGATGTTACAGCACCTATAGTTATTACACAGCATATAACTGTAGCATTAGATAATTATGGAGCAGCATTTATATCTGCAAATGATATAGATGATGGAAGTATGGATAATTGTGGTATTGCCACGATGAATTTAGATAGAACATCCTTTGAATGTGCTACCTTAGGAGAACATACCGTAACCTTAACAGTAACAGATACTAGTGGAAATACAACTTCAGAAATAGCTATTGTAACCTTTACAGGTGATGATTTAGATGGCGATTTAATTACAGATGTTTGTGATCCAGATATGGATGGTGATGGAGTGGATAATGAATTTGATAATTGTGTGAGAACCTTCAATTCAGATCAGGATGATATAGATTTTAATGGTATAGGTGATGTTTGTGATACTACCAATGTTTCTTTCCCACAAGGATTTTCACCCAACGGAGATGGTATACGAGACACTTATATAGTCACAGGCTTAGCACAACATGGTGATAATACCTTTGAGGTATATAACCGATGGGGAAATAAGGTATTTAGTAGTCAGTTCTATCAAAATAATTGGGATGGTACTTCTAATGGTCAGAGTGTTTTTAGTAAGAATGAGCAATTACCAGCGGGTCCATATTTTTATGTGTTAACTACGGGTTATAATACCGTTTACAAAGGATGGATTTATATCAATTATTAAAAGAAAAAGGTAGAACAAGATGAAAATTACTATAAACTATATCGCAATTATATTGGTTGTAATGATAGGCTTACAAAGTTATGCTCAGCAAGAGCCACTGTATACACAGTATTATAATAACTTTAATTTAATCAATCCAGCATATTCTGGAAGCAATGGACATTTAACAGCCACTGCAAATATACGAAGTCAATGGGCAGGAGAGACAGGAAGCCCAGAGACTCAAACATTCTCTATACATGGAGCAATGGGTAAAAATGTAGGTTTAGGATTATCGGTAGTTCATGATGAAGTCTTTATATGGAAGAATACTTCTGTATTTGCAGACTTTTCATATGCACTAGAGTTAACCGAAACTTCAACGTTGTCATTTGGGTTAAAAGCAGGCGGAAGTTTTTTAAATGTGAGTTTACAAGATTTGGGTATTAATGATGACCCTAATTTAAATGAGAATATTAATCAATTCAATCCAAATATAGGCGCAGGAGTATTATATTATACAAATAAGTTTTATGCAAGTCTATCTACTGTAAATTTATTAGAAACAGAACACTACGATGAAAACAGTACAGTTTCAACAGCATCAGATAATATGGTTTTTTACCTATCTGTAGGCTATGTAGTAGATTTAGGGGAAGCATTTAAGTTACGCCCATCGATTCTTTTAAGAGGTGTAGATGGTAGTCCATTATCAACAGATCTTTCAGTAACTATTTTATGGAATAATAGGTTAGAGTTTGGTTTATCACATAGATTTGATGAGTCTATCTCAGGAATGTTTCAAGTACGTGTAAATAACACGATTAAAGTAGGTTATTCGTATGATAGTTTAACCAATAATTTAGGGAACTACAACAATGGCTCTCATGAAATTAGTTTGGTATTTGATTTTGGTTCAAAAGGTAAACACGCTTCAAAAAAGAGAACACCTTTATTTTGGTAGGTAACTAAAAAAGCAACGATTTTATAATCGTTGCTTTTTTAGTTTAGCTTTTCATAAAATGTAAACTCATAGTCTTTCAATAAATTTGGGTGCGCTATTTTAATTAGATCTTTTAACACTAAATCTGGTCGGGCAGGAGCTAATTCAAAATAGACAATACCACCATTTTTACCTTGTTTATTTGCGTAGGTATAAATTTGTTGGTTTTGAAATGCCTTAAATTTCGGGTACATATCATTTGCGTTTTCAAGTTGTTTTAAAGTTTTATAATAACTAGGAGAAACCCATATATTGGCATCTTGTCCTT
>Ga0209345_10006100_pt1 | contig 10997 bp, 5 predicted proteins | sample Cruoilmetagenom7_FD_187294 | JGI IMG/M metagenome (GOLD analysis project Ga0209345, IMG submission 187294) | Oil polluted marine microbial communities from Coal Oil Point, Santa Barbara, California, USA - Sample 7 (SPAdes) (version 2) | ecosystem: Environmental > Aquatic > Marine > Oil seeps ...
GGAGATAAGCCCTCCGCTGGTGCAGGACAATGATGAGAGCTTTCAGCCCTATAAGCGTGATCCTGATAGGCTCAACCGTTTCTGGGCCATTCCCGGTCAGCCGGGATTGCGTCACCGGGTAGGAGGACTCGAAAAGGCAGATGTGACCGGAGAGGTATCGCACGATCCCATGAATCACCAGGTGATGGTAGAAATGCGCGATAAGAAGGTGCAGAAGGTAGTGGAGTTTATTCCCAAGCAGGAGGTTATCGGGTCGCCGGAAGGAGACCTGCTGGTGGTAGGCTGGGGCGGAACCTTTGGGGCCCTTGTCAGTGCGGTCAATGATCTGCACGAAGAGGAAAAGAGCGTTGCCCTGGCACATTTCCACTACATCAATCCACTACCGGGCAACACGGCTGAAATATTTTCCCGATTTAAAAAGATCCTGGTATGCGAGTTGAACCTGGGTCAGTTCGCTTCCTACCTGCGCTCCAAGCATCCCCAGTTTGAGTATCTGCAGTATAATAAGGTGCAGGGCCTGCCCCTGTTTATATCTGAACTGAAGGTGAAAATTAACGAAGTTCTGGAATCCATTAAATAGAAACCATGGCACACAATTTTGAACCCGTAGCAATAAGCACAAAAGAGGATTATAAGACGGATGGGCCGGTTAAATGGTGCGCTGGGTGCGGGGGACATTCTGTCCTTTCCACCGTCAAGAATGTATTGCCGGAGACCGGAATTGATAAAGATAAAGTGGTCTTTGTATCGGGGATCGGTTGTTCATCCCGTTTCCCATATTACATCAACACCTATGGATTTCACGGCATGCATGGAAGGGCCAATCCCCTTGCCTCAGGCATCAAGGTGAGCAATCCCAATCTGAGTGTATGGATCGTAACAGGCGATGGTGACTCCATGGCCATAGGCGGGAACCACTTTATCCATATGATCCGGCGGAACATCAATGTAAATATTTTGCTGTTCAACAATAAGATTTATGGTCTGACCAAGGGACAGTACTCACCCACCACCCCCAAGGGTAGCGTGACCAAGAGCTCTCCTGATGGAACCATAGAGAATGCGTTTAAACCAGGCGAACTGACTATGGGTGCTCAGGGGACCTTCTTTGCCCGTGTGGTTGACAGCGATCCCAAGATGATGAAGCAGGTGTTTAAGGCAGCTGCTGAACATAAAGGGACCAGCGTGGTGGAAATACTGCTTAACTGCGTGATCTTTGCCAATCAGGTACACAAGGATATTACGGGCAGGGATGTACGTGATGACAACCAGATTTTCCTGGAGCATGGCAAACCCATGATCTTTGGAAAGGACCGTAACAGAGGACTGATGATGAAGTGTGACAAGATGGAGGCGGTAACCATCGGGGAGGACGGGGTGACCGAGGATGACCTGATTGTGCACAATGCCAAAGATGAGGATGACACCAACCACTACCGCCTGGTGCGCATGGGGCTTCCCGATTTTCCGGTGGCCATGGGGGTGATCCGTGCCATCGACTCGACGGTTTATGAATCGGAGATGTTCGACCAGGTACAACACGCCAGAAAAACAAGCAAGATTCTTACCATGGACGACTTGCTGAACAGCGGGAACGTGTTTGAGAGCAAGGGTTAGAAAAATCAAAACTATCTGCTAACTTTTGCGGAGCAAAAATTCTAACTACTAGCAACGTGAGCCTGGTACCAAGATCCGAAGAGGACATTCAACGATTGATTGCTGAGAGGAAAGAGCGCCTCAAGGAGTTGACATGTATCAATGAGACCACCCAGATCATCAAGGAGAATCGCTCCATTGAAGAGACCCTGACACAGATTGCATCTATTTTACCCCGGGCCTGGCAATACCCCGAAATGACGGTTGCCCGGATCTGGTTCCAGGGAAAGGATTATGCCAGCCAGGGCTTTCGTGAGGGGGACTTCCGGCAGGAGCAGAAATTTGATACCATCGATGGTCAGAAAGGATCCATCGAGGTCTTCTACCTGAAGACCTTTCCCGAGATGGACGAAGGACCCTTTTTGAAGGAGGAGCGTCACTTGATTGAGAACCTGGCCAGTATTGTCTCCAACTATCTGAATAGCCAGGAAGCCGCCAAGATGCTGTATAAGAGTTCCGAGGAGGATACGGTCCGGGAGGAACTCAGTCAGTTCCAGCACCCCCGGGAGGTCAACTCCAGGATGCTCCTGCAGAAATTCCTGGCCAAGCAGAATGCCAACCGGGATATCTTTCACGACCTGATGCGCTACAAAGTGAAGGAGATCCTGCTGGTGGCCACTCTGTACGATGCTTTCAGCATTGAGAAAGAAGGACGTTTCTCAGAACATATCCTGGGGGAATATTCGCAGCTGAATCTTACCTCAATGCCACGGGTGACCGGGGTATCGAACTTTGAAGAGGCCATTGAGCAACTCAACTCCCGCCACTTCGATATGGTGATCCTGATGATCGGGAACGATAAGGTGACTCCCATGCAGGTATCGGCCCGGGTGAAAAACGATTACCCCTACATCCCCATCTATGTCCTTCTGAATAATGACAGGGAGGTCTCTTCCTTCAAGGAGACCAATCCCACACTGAGTAACATTGACCATCTCTTTGTCTGGAACGGTGATTCAAGCATCTTCTTTGCCATGGTGAAGCACCTGGAGGACAAGGTGAATGTGGAGAATGATACGCAGCTGGGACTGGTAAAGACAATTCTGTTGGTGGAAGATTCGGAAATTTATTATTCGCGCTACCTGCCCCTGCTGTATAATACAGTGCTTGAGCAGACCAAGCGGATCATCGACGATGTTAGTACCGATGAGCTCTTCAAGGTGCTGCGGCTCAGGGCCCGGCCCAAAATCCTTCTGGCAACCACCTATGAGGAAGCAGTCCAGACGGTGAAAAAGTACCAGGATTCCCTGCTCTGTCTGATCAGTGATGTGAAATTTCCCAAAGGGGGAGAGATGGATGACAATGCAGGATTTAGCCTGGTGGCCCAGGTAAGGGATATGATCAAGGGCCTTCCCACGGTGATCCAGTCGTCCGCCATCAAAAACTCACCCCGGGCCTTCGAACTGAAGTCCACCTTCATCAACAAAAATAGTGAAACGCTGCTGCAGGATATCCGCAGTTTTATTATGCATCACCTGGGATTTGGCAGCTTTGTATACCGCGATTCGGGAGGAAAGAAAATTGCAGAGGCGCAGTCGCTGAAGGAATTTGAAAAGCACATCGAATCCATTCCGGCCGAGTCCCTGGTCTATCATGGAAAGCGTGACCATTTTTCGCTCTGGCTAATGGCCCGGGGGGAGATCAAGATTGCCAAGATGATCCATCCGGTCAAGGTGACCGATTTTAAGACCCCGGGTGAATTCCGCTCTTACCTGCAGTATGTGATCAAGAAGTACCGCAACGAATCCAACACGGGGAAGATTGTCAATTTTGAGGGATCGGCCCTGCTGGATGAGTCCAATATTGTCAGCATGGGAAGCGGTGCCCTGGGGGGAAAGGGCAGAGGCTGTGCTTTTATCAATACGCTCATATACAACCTGAATTTCTCGGAGATTGTTCCGGAGATGAATATTCGCACTCCCCGCACGGCCATCATCGGCACCGACGAATTTGATATATTCATGGAACGTAATAATCTTATGGAGGCCATTCACCATGAGACTGATTACGAGGCTATCCGGGCTAAGTTCCTGGAGGGTGACCTCTCCTATAACCTGGAGAAGCATTTGAAGGAGATGTTGAAACTGGTGGGCCGCCCCCTGGCAGTGCGCTCTTCCAGCCTGCTGGAGGACTCCACCATGCAGCCCTTTTCCGGGATCTTTGAGACCTACCTGATTCCCAATAATCATCCCGATTTTAATGTGCGCTTCCGGCAACTGAAAGATGCCGTCAAACTGGTATACTCTTCCATTTACTCCCCCCAGTCGAGGCGATATTTTGAGGCCATCAACTTCTCCCTGGAGGATGAGAAAATGGCTGTGGTGATCCAGGATGTGGTGGGCACCTACCACGAGGATCATTTCTATCCGCATATGAGCGGGACAGCACAATCACACAATTACTACCCGGTGGCCCATATGGAACCGGGAGATGGCTTTGCCATTGCCGGACTGGGACTGGGGCACTATGTGGTGAACGGGGAGCGCGCATACCGTTTTTCTCCCAAATATCCCACCCTGGAGATGAGTTCTATCCAGAGTCAGTTGCGCGATTCGCAGGTGGAGTTTATGGCTCTGGATATGATAAATTCGGAGGTCGATTTCTGCAGGGAAGGCTCGGAGGCCAACCTGCATCGCCTGCCTATCTCCGAGGCGGAGTCCCACAATGTGCTGAAGCATCTGGCATCTACCTTTGATGTGGAGAATGAGCGGATTGAGCCGGGAGTCGCCTCACCGGGACCGCGGGTGCTTAATTTTGCCAATATCCTGAAGTATGAATATGTCCCCCTGGCCCGGGCGCTCACCCTGATCATGGATGTGGGGAAGGAGGCCCTTGGCTCGCCGGTGGAGCTGGAGTACGCGGTGGACCTGGATAAGGCCGAGAACGGGAAACCCTCTTTCTTTATCCTGCAGATCAAACCCATGATGGGTACCGGGGGAGAGTATACCTTTGATACAGGAGGCATCGATCCCGAAGAGATGATTATCTATGCAGAGCGGAGCATGGGTAACGGTAAGGTGGATAATATCACCGACCTGGTCTACGTGGATCCGGAAGGATTTGATAAAATGCGAACCCGGGAAATGGCCGCCCAGATCGAACAATTTAACAGGAAGATGGTAAAGGAGGACCGGAAATATGTCCTTATTGGTCCGGGCCGCTGGGGTACCCGCGATCCCTTCATCGGGATCCCGGTTAACTGGTCGCAAATCTCCAATGCCAAGGTGATTGTGGAGACCAGCCTGGATGAGTTTCCACTGGATGCCTCTCTGGGGTCCCACTTTTTCCACAATGTCACCTCCATGAATGTGGGTTATTTCAGTATCCAGCATGATTCATCCACCTCGTTTATCCGCTGGGAGGAACTGGGCAGCCAGGAGTTGATTGAGGAGAGCGAGTTTGTGAAACATATACGCTTTCAGGAGCCTGTTTGTATTATGATGGATGGGAAGAAAAGAATTTCAATTATCTTGAAGCATGCATGTAAACTCATCAACGGAGAATAGAGGAACCTATTACCCCACCATTGACTTCAGTCATACAGCATTCAATCTGTTGATGCAGAAGCGCATACGTAAGGTTCTGATCATCAGTTCCAACTACGATTTCTTTATGCTGGAGGAGGATGGGCGGATCGATGAGCAGATCTTCAATGAGTATGTATCCCTGAACCTCCGCTATCCGCCGGCTTTTGTAAAGGCAGCCAGTGCAGCTGAAGCATTCCGGGTAATGGAGGAGGAGGATATCAACCTGGTGATCGAGATGCTGAACCTGGGGGAGGATGATGCCTTCTCGCTGGCAAAAAGGATTAAGAAGGAGTATGAGGAAATACCGATTGTTGTTCTGACTCATTTTAACCGTGAAGTAAGTTTGCGGCTTCAGAATGAGGACCTGACAGCCATCGACCATGTCTTTTGCTGGCTGGGCAATGCCGATCTGCTGCTGGCCATTATCAAGCTGATCGAGGATAAGATGAATGCCCCCTATGATATTGAGAAGGTGGGAGTACAGTGCATTATCCTGGTGGAAGATTCCATTCGCTACACCTCTACCTATTTGCCCGAGCTCTATAAGATTGTGATGCAGCAGTCGCGCAACTTTGTCAAGGAAGCCCTGAATGAGCACCAGAAAATGCTCCGCATGCGGGGTCGGCCAAAGATCCTGCTGGCCAAGACTTACGATGAGGCCATGACCCTGTATAACAGGTACAAAGAGAACTTGCTGGGAGTGATCTGTGATGTGAGTTTCAAGAAGGGGGATGCCCGGGACAAAGAGCAAAAGCTGGGGATCGAGTTGATTCAGCAGATGCGGGAGGATGATCCGAACCTGCCTGCACTGATGCAGTCGTCCGATCTCTCCAATGCTCCCCTTGCCGAAAAAATGGGGGTTGGATTTATGCACAAGTATTCCAAATCGCTCTCACTGGAGTTACGTAACTTCATCATTCAGAACTTTGCCTTCGGACCCTTTATTTTCCGGAATCCGGACACCCTGGAAGAGGTGGCCAGGGCGGTGGATCTGCAGGCCCTCCAGAAGAAGATCCATGATATACCCGATGCTGTTCTCTCTTATCATGCGGCCCGGAACGACTTCTCTAAATGGCTAAATGCAAGGGCCATATTCCCGGTAGCTCAGCTGTTCAAATATGTGAGGGAGGATGATTTTCCCAGGAAGGAGGATATTCGCGGCTACCTCTATGAAGCAATCTCCAGTTACAGGATCAGCAAGGGACGCGGAATTATCGCCCAGTTTAATAAGAACAGTCACGACTCCTACCGCACTTTTTCACGTATTGGTGAGGAATCAATTGGCGGGAAGGCACGCGGACTGGCTTTTATCAATGCGGTGATCCATAAGTACAACCTCTACAACAAGTTCCCCAGCGTCCTGGTCCGCGTACCCAAAACGGTGGTCTTGAGTACCGATGTGTTCGATGAGTTTATGGAGACCAATGACCTCTACCGTATCGGGATCTCTGACCGCTCCGATGAGGAGATCCTGGAGCGTTTTGTGGAAGCAAAGTTGCCGGGCTGGTTGCACCAGGACCTCTATACGGTGATCTCGGTCACCGATGTACCCCTCGCGGTGCGCTCATCCAGCAAACTGGAAGATTCACATTATCAGCCTTTTGCAGGAATTTATTCCACCTATATGATTCCGCTGAACAAGGTCGATCCGGCTTCTACCATGGAGCTGCTGACCAGCGCCATCAAGTCGGTCTATGCCTCGGTCTACTTTAAAGAGAGCAAGGCCTATATTGAGGCTACCTCCAATGTGATTGACGAGGAGAAGATGGGTATTGTGCTGCAGGAGGTCTGCGGAACCATGCATGGCAGCTGCTATTATCCGACCATCTCGGGGGTGGCCCGCTCCATCAATTTCTACCCCATTGCCCCGGAGAAGGCCGAAGATGGAATTGCCAAGGTGGCCTTCGGACTGGGCAAGTATATTGTGGATGGAGGGGTGAGTCTTCGTTTTTCTCCTGCCTACCCTAAAAAGATTTTGCAGCTCTCCTCCAGCAAGCTGATGCTGCGTGATACCCAGAAACAGTTTTATGCCCTGAACCTGAAAGAGGAGAGTTATCATGTCTCCACCGACGATGCGGTGAACCTGGTCAGGCACAAAATCGACGATGCAGTGGGTGATCCCGCCTTTCGTCACGTGGCCTCGGTCTACGATTACCAGTCGGATGTGGTGCGAGACGGACTCAACTACGAGGGCAAGAAGATTGTCAGCTTTGCAGGGATCCTGCAGCATGATACTTTCCCCCTGGCCGATATTGTTAAGGAGCTGCTGGAGATCGGTGAGAATGAAATGAACCTACCCATCGAGATTGAATTTGCAGTGGACATGGATGTGCCTAAGGGACATCCGTATATCTTCAATTTCTTGCAGATCAGGCCCATCGTGGAAAGCGACCAGTCGTCCGACATTGATATGGATGCCGTGCAGCAGGAGGAGACCATACTCTGGTCCCAGTCGGCCCTGGGCAATGGGGAGTTTTTCGGACTGAAGGACCTGGTTTATGTCAAGCCCGATACATTCTCTTCGAAAGCCAGCAAGGAGATTGCCAGCACCATGGAGAAGCTGAACGATGAGTTCAGGGAGAACAAAACAGGATATGTGCTGGTGGGACCGGGAAGATGGGGTTCCTCGGATCCCTGGCTGGGCATCCCGGTAAAGTGGTCACAGATCTCCGCCGCACGCATTATTGTGGAGTCGGGACTGGAGAATTACCGCATTGATCCCTCCCAGGGAACCCACTTTTTCCAGAACCTCACCTCCTTCCGGGTCGGGTATATGACCATCAATCCCTTTATTGGCGATGGCTCTTACGATACCGCCTTCCTGGATCAGATGGAGGCGATCTATGAAGACGAGTATGTGCGGCATGTGCGCTTCCAAAAGCCCCTGGAGATCCTTATCGACGGCCGCACCCACCGCGGCGCCGTGATGAAACCGGCTTAGTAAAGCGAAGCCGGTTCGATTTTTCATCAAACCCGTTGAGTGAAACGAAATGGGTTCGGCTTTTCATCAAACCTTAAACAAATCTGTATTCAGGATGTTATTTATGAAAAGATAAATAACACATAGCCCTGAACCAAACGATAACAAGCAGTAACCATGAAAAAACGTGAATTCCTGAAAACATCGGCCATCCTTGGAGCCGGAACTTTGATTGCCCCTTCAATAGCATCTTCCTGTATGAATAGTGCAGCCCAGTCTGGCGCTACCGCCTCGCTGGTGGCCCAGGATGAAGATGGTATTTTTCTGCAGCCCGATCTGGGTTATGACTTTAATGCCCTGGAACCCCATGTGGATGCCCTTACCATGGAGTTTCATTACGGGAAGCACCACGCCGGCTATACCAAAAAGTTCAATGCCGCCCTGGAGCACGCTGATTTCCATTCTACGGATATTTACAAAATTTTTGCCTCCGTTTCTGCCCATGGCAATGCTGTCAGGAATAATGGCGGCGGGTATTTTAACCATAACCTTTACTGGAAATTTATGTCCCCGGAAGGTGGCGGAGAGCCCGCTGGAGCCCTGGCTGAAGCCATTGTTACCGATTTTGGTTCCTTTGCACAGTTTAAGGTGCTCTTTTCAGCCACGGCAGCCAGTCATTTTGGTTCGGGGTGGGGATGGCTCTTGCTTGATGCAGATGGTAAATTGGTAGTGACCTCACTTCCCAACCAGGACAATCCTTTGATGGATGTCTCTCCGGTACAGGGAACCCCGCTGCTGAACATTGATGTTTGGGAGCATGCCTACTACCTGCATTACCAGAATAAACGCAAGAGTTACGTGGAGGCCTACTGGAACATCATCGACTGGCGTTTTGTGGAGGCACTTTACCAAGAGGCTGTTAGCGGATAACCATCGTTTTCCTGTTTAGTACCTGGCCACCGGATCGCATTCGAATCAGATAGAGCCCTGCCGGGTTATTGTGGCAATTCCAGGTAGTCAAATGACTGCCGGCCGGCATAAAGCTATCCAGCAGGATATCTGCGACCGCTCCCCGTGTATCCACAACTTCCAGTCGCACATGCGCCCCATTCACCAGCTGGAAGGGAATATGGGTTCTGTAGGAAACCGGATTGGGATAATTCACACCCAGATCAAACTTGTTGGTGCTAAGGCCGGTGGAGGGATCTCCAAAGGCAACATAATCAAAGGGTTCATCTACCATGTGCCAGCGATCCTCACTCTGTCCGTCGTAGTCCTTCCGCAGGTACATGGTTTTTAAGGGATGTCTTTCGAATTTGGTAAAATGCCTGTAGGTGGCTCCGGATTCGGGGTCCCATTCGAAAACCGGTATATTGGCAGGATTGAGCGTGGAAATGCGCCCATCTTCAAGAGCCATATGGAAGAGTCCGAAGTTTCCAGGTTCATGACCACCGATCCAGTGTCCGATGATGTCCACGTAAAACGGATTTAGTCCGAACAAGACATAGTTGGTCATGTAGTCATTTGCCAGGCCGTCGTTGGGTCCCTCTATAAAATGTCCGTCTCTGCCATATACCCCTTCAATAATATGCAATCCGGCCTTTGTGACCGCATTGTTATCCAGACACCTGGAGGCCCAGGTTTCCATCCATATACCCCCCGAGCTATGCCCGGGCCTGTCCCATCGGGGAACTCCTTCGGACCGGTGCCGGTTATAGTTCGACTCAATGACGCTGAAGGCATCGCTGTAGACGTCCGCGCTGTCCACATTCAGCGGCTCCCCCCAGTTACCACAGTGTTGCTGGTAATTCTTTACGATGCTTCCCTGCAGGTTCTTGGCGCAGAGGGTCATGCCCATTGCGTGGGACTTTAGCTTGGCTATATTCAGGAGCCAGGTATCGGGAGCATTTACCGGCCAGATATGGGGCAAGCGTTTAAAATAGGTACCATTCTCAACATCCGACCAGATGATCTGGTCGGGATTCAGCTCGTCATAGGGGGTCTCTACACATTGCAGGTCAATTCCGGTTCTCTGGGCCATTGCATTATACCCCCCGTCTTCCAGGTCTTCAGGACAGTTTACCTCCCTCATATGTATCTGCGAAGCACCAATACTAAGTTCCTTCATGCTTTCAATGATCCCCTCGGTGAAATGGGCATCGGTCACAATCCCCATGGATCCTTCAACCGTGTATTGATCATGCCAGCGAAAGCGGCAGGTCAGGTTTGGTTTCATTACGAAACGGTGCGTGAGGGGCACGCCGTATACCGGGTCATCGGTTAGTCCGAATACCGATCTGCCAAAACTCAGGCCCACATCTTTCAAAGCTGCAGAATTGGTTTTGCTGTCCACCTGGGTGCGCATGATAAAAACGGCGTCCGGGTTATCCTGGATAAAAGGATGTACTCCCATCATCGACTCTGCGGCTGTTCCTTTCTGACTCCAGGCAGACAGAGGATGGAGCAGTAATCCCGATCCGGTGGCCATCGTGGAGCGTATGAAGCTTCTCCTGTTCAACGAGTTCATGATAACTACTTGTTGATTTTCCACAAGTTAATTATAAAAGTTTAGTATGACTTTTATCATGCCTTTTTTAACTCAAAGCTGCTGTTAATCATACGTTCAGGGCTTGTTAAATCCCTGCATTAACTCCAATTTTACATCACCGTAATGAGGGTGTCTTGCCTGTCAGGTTTTGATGCCCCATTATGTTTTAGAATGGACTATTTAAATGAGCATTATATCCGAAACACTTGTTATGTTATAACAAGTGAGAAGGATGCTTTATAAAATACCAACTAACAAAACATACTGCTATGAACGTAGATACCATCATGAATGACCTGGTCAAAAAGCACCCGGGTGAAGTTGAGTACCACCAGGCCGTTCGCGA
>Ga0209345_10006101_pt1 | contig 10996 bp, 9 predicted proteins | sample Cruoilmetagenom7_FD_187294 | JGI IMG/M metagenome (GOLD analysis project Ga0209345, IMG submission 187294) | Oil polluted marine microbial communities from Coal Oil Point, Santa Barbara, California, USA - Sample 7 (SPAdes) (version 2) | ecosystem: Environmental > Aquatic > Marine > Oil seeps ...
CCTACTGATGATTTAAACATAGATACTAGTTATGATAATTACTATCAATTATCAACTCTAATAATTTTAGTTATATAACATTAAAAAAATTATCCATAAAAAATTTTAGAAAAAATCTAAAAGAAAATTTATATCCACTCTTTTAGCAGTTATATTTTATGTTTGTCGATATGAAGTTTACTTAAAATAACTTTGACTATTCTTTAATCTAAGAGATAAAATATTTTTGTAAAATAATTTAAATTGCTGTAAAAAATCAAAAGTATATTTTGATTGAAAACTACTAAAACACAGATAAATTGGTCTATACCATATATAAAAAATTAAAATCTCTATTGTTTATATCTTTTTTACTGTTATCATGGAATCAAGTAGTTCAAGGATTATCAAAATCTTATGATACAAAAAGTAACATGCTATTTTGAGCAATTAAACCCTATATTTATACATAAAATTTTGATTAAATCTATTATATTTTGCTTCTTAGTATGCTATAAGCACCCTTTTAAGGCTACACTCTAATAATTTAATATCTCTAAATTAGTAGATTTTTTACCTAAAAAATTTCTTTACTAAATAATAACTATTATCATTCTTAAGATTACTTAAAAGGAATAATGTTAAAAATTGCTGTCTTGAAACAACTCTATAGTTGTTGATACAATTTTAAATGCAAAAGGATTCTTATGTTTCAAATTAATGCTACTTTAAACCCTTCAGTAATCGATGATGTATTACAAGGTCTTCAGGATGAAGAGATTCAGGGTGTAACTGTGACCAATGTAAGAGGTAAAGGCTGCTTGGAGAGTTCAAATGACAAGCTAACAGAGAAGGTTATGATTATTGTTCTTGTGGCTGATACAAACCGAAAAGAGAAGGCGATGGAAGCTATTCGTGCTAATGCACAAGATATTGAACATGGCTCAGGAAAAATGTGGGTTACTCCTGTAATGGAAGCTGAGCGCATAAGAACTGGTGAAAAAGATATAGATGCATTATCGCTTACAACTAATAGTGAAACACATCCAATTGCAGATGTAGAATCTTTCACTGCTATTGATACACCAGCGAGTTAGTCTAAACTATCATTTACTCTATCAACCAATAAGGTGCTAAAATCACCTTATGTTGACATATATATAACCTGATAGATAAATTTTCAATAACGTAGAGGAGTTATAGTGGAAAAAATCATATTGCTGATTCCTAGCATTCCAATTATTATTGCGTTTATGCTTATATTTGTTAAAAACAAGGAACTTATTCCAAAAATTAGCATAATATTATCAAGTATGATAGCACTTCTTGGACTCTATGGAACTTATTATGTGATACATTATGATGAAGCAATTATTGGATTTGATGGCTTACTCATCTATAATGAGCTCTCCGCAATTTTAGTTCCCTATGTTGCTATTTTAGGTTTAGTTATACGGAAATATGCAACAAAATATATGTGGGATGAAGCAGGTTATAGAAGATTTTTCATTCTTTTAAACTTTATATTTTCAGCAATCTACTTACTAGTAATGAGTAATAACCTTATTGTGCTTGCACTTGCATGGCAGCTTCTGAGTATCAGTCTCTACCTTCTTGTCTCATTTAATGTAAGTTCAAATACGGCAGTAAGACACGCAAGATGGATTATGGTTATTCATAAAGGTGCAGATTTAGTCTTTATGTTTGCTGTTATTCTTACATACCAGACATTTGGAAGTTTTGATCTCGCCATACTGAGTGAAAAATGGTTAGCGATGTCTCAAAGTTCTATTGATAATCCAATGATTTTTGTTATTGGTCTCCTCTACTTAATAGCAGCAATGATGAAGTCGGCTATCATGCCATTTCATATTTGGCTCCCTTACACATCAGAAGCACCCACACCTGTTTCAGCTGTAATGCATGCTGGCGTTGTTAATGTGGGAGGTATCCTTCTTAATAAGATGGCTTACCTTCTACTTTTAACACCTGCAGTACTCAATATCGCATTTGTTGTTGGTCTTTTTACCGCGATTGTTGCATCTATTATTATGCTTGTTGTTTCGGATATTAAACGTTCACTAGGATACTCAACTGTGGGTCAAATGGGTTATATGATAATGGAGATAGGTCTTGGTGCCTTCTCCTTAGCAATCTACCATCTCATTGTACATGGTATATTTAAAGCTACCCTCTTTTTAGAGTCAGGTGCTCTTATTAGACTAGCAAGGCATGAGTCAAATCTTCCTAGACGTCTCTCATATGAACTTTTTTGGGAAGAGAAACTTAAAAGTAAGGGTACAAAACTTTTTAACTATATAGCCTTTTTTACCATTTTACCTGTAATCATTTTTATTGGTGTGAAAATGGTTTTAGCAGAAGAGTTTTTTGAATTTAATGCGTCAGTTGTAATTTTAGCATTTGCTTGGCTTACGGGGACACAACTCTTCTTATCATTTTTTAAAGTATCTAAATCAGAAACAATAAAAGTAGTTTTCGCCCTTGTAAGTTCCTTTATAATAATCCTGTTTACCTATGAGTTTATTGGCTTAGCACTTGAACACTTTTTATATAATGAGAATGCCCTACTCTTTTATCAAGCTGCAACGCTAAACATGACACTTATTGCAGCACTTATCATACTCGCTGTTCTTATGGCTGTTGGATGGCTTTTTATGTATAACCAACACTTTGTAGAGATGCCGACTAATAATAATGAGATAAATAAAAAACAGTGGGTATTTTATAGGTTTGTAGCAAAAGAAGGTTACTTCTTTGAGCTATTTAAAATCTTTAAAAAGGATAAAAGATGATATTAGATATCGCATTATTATTATTAGCTGCGGGAGTCCCTTACTATCTTCTTTTAGAGAAAAGTACAAAGTTCAACAGTAGACATATTTTTTTATTTAGTAGCACTCTACTCTTGTGTGCTGTACTTCTTTCACTCTTTATACCCAATGAGCATAAAACAGTACTTGTACTCATCTCACTAGTAAGTGCTATTTTTTCTATCTATAAAGCGACTAAAACTACAAATTTTTATAAATTTGGGTACTATCTTATATTTGTCAATGCACCCTTTTTTATTCTTTTTGAAGAGGAGGGTGCCCTTTATAGTTTATCACTTCTTATTGCCCTACTAGGTATCTATTTAATTGCTAGATTTTATGAAAAAAACTATGGAAGTGCCAACTATCATCATATAACAGGAATTACTCTTGTAACACCGTGTGTTGGTACTTACTTAACACTTTACCTAGTTGCTTTAGCTCTCTATCCACCATTTCCAAATTCAATATTTTTCCTAAGCTATATTTTTGGAAGTGAGCCAAATCTACTCTGGTATATAGTAGTCACTACACTCTTTTTTGGTAACTTTTTTCTTGCAATGAGAGTTATGAGAAAAACACTATTTGGAAGAGAGAGTTCAAGTATACACTATGTTCATATGACATTAAAAGAGAAAATAACACACTTTTTAGTTGTCTTAACACTGCTTATTCTTAGTATATATGGATTGAAGGAGACGCTCTTATGAGTATTATAGAAAAACTAGATTCTGTTAAATCTACAGTACCAAATTATTGGCCAATTGGCTCTTTTATCCATCACAATCCACTCAAAGGTTTTGAAGATATGCATTTCAAAGATGGATTGAAAAAAGCGCAAAAAATCTTTGGTGGTAAGGTCTATATGGACTCATCCTACTTTATTGAACTCTACTGGCAAGGCAAGATAAGCACCTCCTCAATAGAGAGTAACCTTAAAGACCTTCTGAATAAAAATAATATAGAAGTAGACTTAGAGCTTGCAAAGCAGTTTCTTATGGAGGTAAGCCATCAATGGAACTCTTTGAGAATACAAGTTTTTCATACAAAAGAGAAAATTGATGAAGAGCTTTATCTCTACCTGAAGAAAAATTCTATTTTCTCTGATGAGAGAAGATGGCTTAATCAACTCATCAAACATATGACTCTATATGAAATTGATGATGCACTTTTTGCAAGAGATACAAAAGAGAAGATTGAAAAAGATATTATTGAATTTATTTCACGTTTTTTAGATGAAGACCAGACTACACTTAGTATGCCAAATAGAGAACTTGGAATGTTTGAAGCCTTTAAGCTTTTTGAAAATTTTCAATATGAAAAAGATGCCCAAAGTTTTGTCCAAGAAGCTTTAGAACAACTCCATGTCAAAGATGTAGAGTCTTACTTTTTAACGCACCTTTTGAAACTTCATGGATGGGCTGGATTTATAAAATACCGTTCAGAAGATCCTCACTACTTCTCACAAAAGCGGTATCCATCATCTCTTATTGATTATTTAGCTATACGACTCTACTATGAGTTAAAAGCGCTTAAGAAGAGTAGTATAAATAACTTTGAACTTTTTCAAGAGTATTTTGAAAAAAATCCTAGTGATGTCATCTTGCAACTTCTTAAAGCAAAGAACCTTCTCTTTGGACCAGCACTAGATGCGATGGAAGCCAATGAAAGAACGCAAAAGGTTTTATCAGATTATATAAGCAATGAGTTGACTCTCGATGCTTTACAAATTCAGCACTCAAATGAAGTTATGAATAGCACCCTGCCCTTAACAGAACTTGCTTCTATTATAGAAAAATTAAAAGAGGAAGAAGGCTATATCTGGCTTAAGTCATTAGAGGACAGCTACATAAAAGAGTATGTAGATAAGTTTACTAATACTAGCGAGAAAGAAAAAGCAGCACCAATCGCTTCTGCCACCTTTTGTTTAGATGTTCGTTCAGAAGTAATACGCAGATTTATAGAGAGTACTGGTAGCTATAAAACATATGGTGCAGGTGGCTTCCTTGGAATTCCTATCGCTTTTGTAGAGTTTGATAAAGCACACGAACAATTTTTAGCTCCAGCTATAGTAAAACCAGGGAATGTTATTTTTGAAATACCTAAAGAGTCATCCAAAGAGTACAAGTCAAAAAAAGGTGTAAATAAAACCACAAAAAAAGTTTTAAGTGATTTAAAAAACAATCCCTATACACCATTTATTACAGTTGAGGCTATTGGTTGGATATTTGGTATTAATCTCTTTGGAAAAACATTTTTACCGAAAAAAACAAATAAACTATTTTCAAAAATGAAGCCTCAAAAACCAAAAACAACCTATACAATTGATAAGCTCTCACCTGAAAAAATTGAGCACTATGTCAATAAGCTTCATACGAAGATTATTTCCAAATATCTACAAAGTAGTTTAGGCAAAGAGTTTTCAGAAATAGAAACTGATGTAATATGGAGACATCTTGTTTTTAAAGATGCATTAACAATTACAATACCTTCTAAAATGCTTGATAAGTTACAATCTGAGTATCAAATTACTCCAGAAGATTACAAGTATCAAAAAGAGAAGCTTTTAATGGTTGGGTTTACTCTAGATGAAAAAGTTTCTTATCTTCATAAATATCTTACCATGATTGGGCAAGTTGATACATTTCCAGAATTTGCAACAATAATTGGTCACGGAAGTATCTCTGATAATAACCCATTTGAATCTGCTCTTGATTGCGGTGCATGTGGCGGGAATATAAGTTTGCCAAACACAAGAGCACTCTGTATGATAGCAAATGCAAAAGATGTGAGAGAGGAAATCAAAAAGAAAGAAATTTTTATACCTGAAAATACGAAGTTTATTCCAGGACTTCATATTACAACAACGGATGAAATCAAATTTTTTGACACAGATATCCTTAATGATGAGGAGATGCAAAGATTTTCAAAAATTGAAGAGGATTTTAACAGAGCATCAAAACTCTCAAGAGAAGAGCGCTCTCTTTCCCTTCCATATACGCATAATCACAAAGATATAATGATTAAATCTATGGATTGGTCCGAACCAAGACCAGAATGGGGATTAGCTAAAAATATGGGAGTTTTTGCAGGTCCTCGAGACTCCATCAAACATCTTTCTTTAGAAAATAGATTTTTTATGCACTCCTATGATTCAACTATAGATACTAGTGATGCCAAAATCTTAACACGTATCTTTGATGGACCATTAATTGTGGGTGAATGGATTAATTTAGAACACTATTTCTCTACAGTTGATAATCATATATATGGTGCTGGATCTAAAGTCTATCACAATATTGTTTCCAAAGTTGGTGTATTTACTGGTAACTATAGTGATTTGAAAATTGGACTTCCAACACAATCTGTCTACCTAGAAGGAAAACCTTACCATGAGCCAGTTAGGCTTTTAACATTTATGGAGGCACCACTTCAAAAGGTTTTAAAAGCAGTTGAGAACTCTATTGCTAAACCTTTTATTCTTAATGAATGGATTAGACCTATTGTTATCGACAAGGAAGCTAAGAAAGTCTACTCATATGAATATGGTGAGTTTAAAGTAATAAAAAATCTTACATAGTAAACATTAAAGGAGATACAAATGTATACAATAGAAATTGAAAAAGAGTGTAGTTGTTTTGCAAAGAGTGGACTTGCAAATAAGATGGAATTTGACACAAGAGAGGATATGTATAACAAAGCTCGGGTTATGGAGTGTCGTATGAATCAAGAGTTTTGCATGAAACACTTTTTTGAAGCCGTAGATTACGGTGACAAGATAGTTATACATAGTACACTAAGACCCCAAGATGATGCAGAGGATGAAGATGTTGAAGATGCAGGAATTCTTGTACGAAATAGTAATGTAACCATTGGCTTTGATGATGGACAGACCTCTCCAAATGGTGGAAGTTGCGGTAGTAGCACAGAGTGCTCATAATAGTAGTGTAGTATCAAGGTAGGTAACAGACCTACTCTTGTAAAGTAGTTTTAGCTCTTCAAAACCCCTGTTTCCAAAATACACATATAGAGAAATCAACAATCAATTTATAAGCATAACACCGCCCTAAACCTAGTCGTAACTTTATAAAAACTGTGTTACTTATCCACATATTGATTTTTTTCATGTTTCATTACTACACATCGTTAAAAAATACTCATAACTTTTAGTCTCTATTTTATTCAATAAAAAAGCTAAAATGATGCATAATTCATCAAAAATTCAATAATAATCCATTTTAGTCACTTAAAACAAGTTCTAATGTTATATTTTTTATATAAAATAACTACTTCCATAAATTAAGTTAAATTTATATTTTATAAAAGATATTGAAAACCTCTATCAATATCTTTTACTCTAAGAGTCTCATTATATATATCTTACAAACAAAAGAGTGCTTTGGATGCCTACTGTAGCAAATATTGTTACTCAAAAATGCTTTTAGAGCAGAAAAATCTCTCTTTTAAGAGAGGGTACCCTCTTTTAATATTACATAAAAAAATTATATATAATTATAATTTAGATTATTATTTTAAATAGTATTCGCTCCTAATCTTGGAATAAACAATTAGCTAATTGATTTTAATTATTATTATGTACTTTTCTAATAAATTTATGAAACTTTATTTCAAAGTAAGGAGTTAAAGATGTATAAAAAAGTAGAAGTGGGGCCGGCTGGATATATGCCAGAGTCGGCACCTGCCATGGGAGTGGAGCTTGCACCAAAAGGGCAAGCTTTACTTTATGGAAATGTTGTCAGTGAAGAAGAAGCGATGAGAGATGCTGCTAAAGCTTTACTTACTAAAGAGAATCCAACTATATTTCCCGGTCCTCAAGTTTTATGGGACTGGAAAGATGATGTTGCGGACAAAGCTGCCGCTCTATTAGAGCTTGCATCTGAAATTCCAAACTGTAAAATTATTCCGATGCCAGATTACAGACCAAAATATCCAAAAATTGATGTGAAGGCTGAAATAAATCCCAATCACCCAAATCTCACCATCTTAGATAATAAAATTAAAGCCTGTATCTTTGTAGGTGTGCATTGTCACTATGCAAATCTTTCACTCAGAATGATTCGCGCTGGTACAGATTGCTATACGGTTGCACTCTGTGCTTATATGGGGCATGAAGAAGCAATGGCATCTATTAGAGATTTACACGCTTCTGATATTCAAAAGTTTAAAGAGATTGTTATCCAAGAGAGAAATAAATTAGGCATTGAGTGGACAACTACTCTACCCCCTGAAAATCCATCTTTAGAAAAAGAGGATCATAGTGCATTAACACCTGCTGATTATGGCGAGTATAGAAGTCTCATCATGACCAGAAAAGGTGAACATGTTGCCGAAGTTGAATAAAGGAGAGAATTGATGAATGCAAATGAGAGACCGATACCAGAGAAAAAACTGGTAGATATTAATTACCTGTTAAAGGAAGCTCCAAGAGAGCAACACTTTATTACAGGTGCTCAAGCGATGGCAGAAGCTGTTAAAAGAGCGAATGTAGATATGGCGATTGCTTATCCAATTACACCTCAATCAGAGGTCATGCACCTTGTTGGTGATATATATGCACAAGGACATATTAAAGAGTACTACAGAGCAGAAGAAGAGCTTGGTACGATGTCAGCAATTGCTGGTGCTGCTAGAGCGGGTGTCCGTCTCTTTACAGCGACATCTGGTCCAGGGCTTTTAAGAGGTCTTGAAGCAATTGCATCTTGGCCAGGTCACAGGATTCCAGCTGTATTAGGTGTCTTGACTCGTGTTGTAAATGCACCCTTGTCAATTCAACCAGATAATATAGAAATGGCATATCTAATGCACTGCGGTGCTGTTATGCTTCATGCTGAGAATCAACAAGATACATTTGATATGACATTAGCGGCCTTCGCCATTACTGAAAAAGTGGATGTATACATTCCAGTTGCTGTTGCGACAGAAGGTTTCTTTGTAACACATGCCAAAGGCTATGTTGATATGACTGCTGAAGACTTAGCTCTACATGACTTTGATCCTATTGCAGCTCCAGTTCCAGCTATGGATAATGAAACTCCTCCAGCGAGAATTCAAAGAGATGCTCCAGTTCAAAAGTCAAACTTTATGAGTTATTTAATTCACTCTGTATGGCAACAAGAGATTTGGGATTCTAACAAACGTGCAATGAAATATATCTATGAGTATCTTGGTGGACCAATTGAAGTGCAAAACCCTGAAGCGGATGTGTTTATTGTTGCTTCTGGTTGTGCTGCTGCACAAGCTAGAGAAGCGTGGAGATACTCACAAGAAGATGGATTAAGTGTTGGTCTCATTAAAGTAAGAGCAATTCGACCATTTCCAGTAGATGAGATTAGAGAAGCTACTAAAAATGCTAAGGCACTCATTATTCCTGAGCACAATATTATTGGTTGGTTATGTAAAGAGGTTAAGGCAACTATTCCAAATGGTGGTATCGTTGTAGAGGGGCCTAGAGTATATGGTGGTATGACACTTCCTGTTGAGTTAATTATGAAAGAGATTCATACTGCTCTTGGATTAGAATACGATCTAAAACTATAAGAAGGAAATGAAATGAGTTTAAAATATATAACTCCAGCAGAGAGATTTAAAAGATATCTGCCTAAAGATTATGTAGAGTTAGTTGACTATGGCCCTTTTGGAAAGACTCAAGAGGAAGCAGGTCCAGGTAATATGGGTCAATTTAAAGAGTTGATGGAAGAGCACCCGATGTGTTCTGGTTGTTGGATGGCATATTATATCAGACTGATTTTTGCTTCACTTCCAAATCCCGAAGAGACTGTTACATTAGGGACAGCAGGATGTGGACGTTTAGCTATTTCGCAAGCTGCTGTTCCATTTATTTATGGTAATTATGGTGACCAAAATGCTATGGCTTCGGGTTTAACACGTGCATTTAGATTGCGTTTTCCTGAAAAAACAAAAGATGTCATTACAATAGCAGGTGATGGTGGTACTATGGATATCGGTTTTTCTATGACTATGCACTCTTGGATGCGTGGTGAAAAATTTACAACAATTATGCTTGATAATGAAGTTTATGGAAATACTGGTGGACAAGAGTCAGGTATGTCTCCACACGGTGCTATTCTTAAGATGGCTCCATTAGGTAAAAAGGGGCAAAAAATGCCTGCAACAGATTTAGCAAAATCTGCTGGTTGTGTCTATGTGGTAAGAATGTCCCCTACAAATATCAAAAAAGCTGCAAAGATTATTAGACGTGCAATTTTTGTAGCTCGTGAAGTCGGTCCTACATTTATTCACGCCTATACATCTTGTAATATTGAGTACTCAATTCCTACAGAGGATGTATTTAAAGATGCGAAAGAGAAAGAGAAAACACGCTTTCAATTTGAAGAGTATATGACAGATGAGGCAAAAGAGGTAATTGAGCGTGTAGAAGCGCAAGAGAAAGAAGCAAGAGCTGCACGAAAAGCGAAAAAAAACGAGGAGGTACACTAGTATGACTGAGAAAAAAAGATATAACATTAGAATCTCCGGATTAGGAGGACAAGGTGTTGTTACAACTGCCCATATACTTGGTGCGACTATGGACAACGCAGGTAAGTATGCTTCATTAGTCCCTTTCTTTGGTTCTGAAAAAAGAATGGCACCTGTTGAGGCTTATGTTAGGGCTTCAACACAGCCAATCTATGAAGTTGGTGAAGTTGTATATCCTGATATTATTATGATTTATCACTCTCAAGTTGTTACACATGGTAAATCATATACGATGCCCTTTTATACAGGTTTAAAACCTAACAGTCTGATTATTATCAACACTGATACAGACGTTCTACATGAAGATGACATAAAGGTACTAAAAGATCTCAATGCAAAAGTTGTGCAATTTGATGCTACAGACTTAGCACTGCAAGTCGCAGGTACTGAACTTGCAACAAATATGGCAATGATGGGTATGCTTCTTGGTCTTACAAATCTTGTAACTGAAGAGAATATCGAAGCAGCTGTTAAAGAGCGCTTCTTAGGAACTTCGTTTGTTGCTTCTGGTGGTACTGCTGCTCTGGATTCTGCTATTGAGAAAAAGTTTAAGAAAAAAGAGCAATTGCTTGAAAAAAACATGGAAGTTATCAATAAGACTTTCGAGATGGCAAATTCTGTAGACCTCACAACTGATGACTTAGTTGTTCAGTTTAAAGCGTAAAGGA
>Ga0209345_10006102_pt1 | contig 10995 bp, 7 predicted proteins | sample Cruoilmetagenom7_FD_187294 | JGI IMG/M metagenome (GOLD analysis project Ga0209345, IMG submission 187294) | Oil polluted marine microbial communities from Coal Oil Point, Santa Barbara, California, USA - Sample 7 (SPAdes) (version 2) | ecosystem: Environmental > Aquatic > Marine > Oil seeps ...
GCAGACTGCCCTTGAAGTCCCCCACGCTCATTAGATAAGCAACGGGTAAGAAATGCGGGTGGAGGCACCGGATCAATGAAAAACAGTCCGTTGGCGAGTAGCTCGGAAACCCGCAAATGATGTTTGCACATTTGTCAGACCCAAATGCTATCGTGATAATAATATTGGCGTTTCTTGGCGGTGGTCTCGTAAAAGGTCTGTCGGGCATCGGTATGCCCTTGGCGGCATTGCCGATATTGTCATTTGGATTTACCGTGCCGCAATCTGTCGTGCTGCTGACAATGCCAATCCTCATTTCGAACTTTTGGCAGGCCCTGAAGACCGGCGGTATCCTGAACGTTTTTAGACGATTCTGGCCAATGCAGATTACGATTGCGATTATATTATTATTCACGTCGCAACTAATGGTGGTTTTGAATCAGGACGTGCTTCTGCTGGCGGCGGGTATTGCGTTGTTGATTTCGGTTTTCCTGATGGGAATTGGCGGAAAACACTCACTGCCCCTGCATCTTGAGCGACCAGTTAGTATTGGGGTGGGAGTGGCGTCTGGCATTCTGGGTGGCGTCAGTTCGTTGTTCGGTATGCCCGTTGTCCTTTTTCTGGCCAGCCTGAAAGTTAGCAAAAACGAGTTTATTACTTCAATTGCGGTTATTTATTTCTTTGCCGCACTGCCCTACGTGGTGGGTCTTTTTTATCATGGTGCAATGCATGTGCCGGACCTGATCACTTCGTCCTTGGCGGTTATACCGGCAATGGTTGGTTTGTCAGTCGGTCGAAGATTAATCCGCAACGTCAATGACGTCGTGTTTCGCAGAATTTTGCTAACGATTCTGGTGCTAATGGGGATCAGCATGATCCTGCGGGGGATGTGATCGCAAGCGGCGACACCCCCCGGCGAGTTAACGAACGACGTAGACCGAACAGGCGGAATGGCGCACGACTCGTGCAGCATTCGGCCCCAGAAGGTAGTCGCTAAGTTCCGGTTTATGCGACCCGACCACGATCAGATCTGACTTAGCCTTCTTGGCGGTATTCAGGATTTGTTCATAAGCAGAACCGGTCGCCACGACATGGCGCACGTTTTTGTTGATGTCCTTCCCCAAGGTCGACTCGACCAGAGTATTCAGCACTTTGCTAGCTTCCTGAATCGCCTTATCGTGATGCGATTGCTCAAAAAAGCTGCCGACAATGCTCATGCCATAATCCGGGACTACGGTGATGACATCCAGCCGCGCACCATCGAGCGTGGCTAGTTTGGCGGCCTTTTCAAGAACGCTTTTGTTGATTTCGGGCTGACTGATGTCGACCGCACAAAGGATTGACGTGCTCATAATGTTTCTCCTTGGCGACGCAGGCGTCCCATTTGAATGAAGACAATGAGGGCCAGTGCCAGCAGCCCCGGAATGAATATCAACTCTTTAGGCATTTGATCGGCTTTTGCCTGCACAGATTTCACCACAACCGGGTCATCGCCGTAGAAATCAAACGCGCCGAGGGTTTTGAAATAGGGCGTGCCGGGGAATGGTTCGTCCAGCTTCAGAGCGCCGTCCTCTTCCAGCACAGTCAGCCCGACAGCGGATAGGCGTGCCTCGCCGCCGCTCTCGCCGCCGGCACTCAGAATCACGGTGGTATCCTTGACCACGCCGGTATCGTAATCGGGACCGGATACGACAACCCGAAGCTCGTCGCCCTCGCTGGCCTCACCCACGGCAGTTACAAATGCCGCAGGCTCAATGTTTTCAAACGGAGGTTGCAACCGGTTCATTACAAAGTCCGGACGGAATAGCACAAAGGCGATCAGGACCAGCGCGACGCTTTCCCACATTTTACTGCGGGTCAGGAAATACCCCATCGTCCCTGCGGTAAACATCAAGATGGCTATCGTTGCGGTGATGAACACAAGAATCCCTTGCATCCAGGTTACGTCGATCAGCAACAGGTCTGTGTTAAAGATGAACACAAATGGCAGCGCGACCGTGCGCAGGCTGTAAAAGAATGCGATAAAGCCCGTCTTGATCGCATCCCCGCCGGAAACTGCGGCAGCGGCAAAGCTGGCCAGCCCCACCGGGGGCGTCACATCGGCCATGATGCCGAAATAAAACACAAAGAGGTGCACCGCGATCAGGGGAACAATCAGCCCGCTCTGGGCGCCAAGTTCGACAACAACCCCGGCCATAAGCGAAGACACAACAATATAGTTCGCCGTGGTTGGCAGCCCCATCCCGAGGATCAATGACAGGATCCCGACGAAGATCAGCATCAAGACCAGATTACCACCTGACACCAGTTCAACCAGATCGGCCATGACCTGCCCGATACCCGTAAGCGTGACTGTGCCCACGATGACCCCAGCTGTTGCTGTCGCAAGGCCGATACCAATCATATTACGCGAACCATCGATCAGGCCCTGAGTAAGATCGCGAAGGCCCTCCATCATTGCATTTGCGGTGTCGTTTTCGCCGCGAAAAATTGATTTGAGCGGTCGCTGGGTCAGCAGAATTACGAACAAAAGCATGGTTGCCCAGAACGCCGAGAGGCCCGGCGATTTTTGCTCAATCATCAGGAAGTAGACCAACACAATGATTGGCAGCAGATAGTAAAGGCCGGATTTATAAATCTTGGCCACATCGGGCAATTCGATGTCGGGTGAATTTGGGTCATCTGGCAGAAGGTCTTCTACCTTTGATGCCAGTAAAAGCAGCAAGGCATAGGTTGCAAAGACCAGCACGGCCAACAGCCATCCGGCGCCAGATGGCACAAGCGATGTGATCCAGCCGACGGGGTATTGCACACCGTAGCAAAGCGCGGCGAAACCAGCAAAGAATATGAACATTCCGGCGATCGTTCGCCCAAGGTTCACAACCTTGTTGCCGATCGTCGGCATGTTCCGCTTTACCGCTTCCAGATGCACAATATAGACCAGCGCGATATAGGATATGACCGCTGGCAGGAATGCGTGGGTGATAACCTCGACATAGGAAATGCCAACATATTCCACCATCAGGAACGCAGCCGCGCCCATCACTGGCGGCATTATCTGGCCATTAACGGATGAGGCCACTTCGACGGCGCCGGCTTGTTCGGAACTAAAGCCAACACGCTTCATCAGCGGGATGGTGAATGTGCCGGTTGTCACAACGTTGGCAATCGAAGAACCAGAGATCAAACCTGTGGCGGCAGAGCCAACCACGGCTGCCTTGGCCGGACCACCGCGCAGATGCCCCAGTGCGCCAAACGCCATTTTGATGAAATAGTTACCCGCACCGGCCTTATCCAGCAAAGCGCCGAACAGAACGAACAGGAACACGAATTTCGTCGAGACACCCAAAGCGATACCGAACACGCCTTCCGAGGTGATCCACATATGGCTCATCGCCTTTTTAAGCGATGCGCCCTTCCACTGGATGACTTCTGGCACCCAGGGGGCTGATCCAAAAAAGACATAGGCAAGGAATATCGTTGCGATGATCGCCATTGCCGGGCCAAGCGCGCGACGCGCGGCCTCAAACAACAACAGAAGGCCAGCCAGAGCAAACCACTTGTCCACATCATCAGCCAGACCACCGCTATTCACGACTTTGTCGTAAAAAACGTACCCATATAGCGCGATGAAGGCGGCCACTACGGCCATTACCCAGTCTTGTACCGGGATACGGTGACGCGGACTGGATTTCAGCGCCGGGTAGGCCATGAAGGCAAGAAAAATTGCAAAAGCCAGATGAATTTGACGAGAGTTGTTAATCAGACTGCCGGGCAGAAGTTGATTGGATAGCGGTGAGGCAAGAACCACCTGAAAAACCGACCAGACCACAGCTACTACAGCAAGAAAGGTGCCTACCGGGCCGATTGGGTTGCGCGCGCCAGCGTCAGAAGCGGAAACCAGTTCCTGCAGTTCTTCTTCCGTTAACGGCCGTCCTGAAGACGTGTTGTCCGACATATCACTAGCTCCCTGTCCGCGCTGCATTCTGGCGTCAGCGCCATTCGTTAACATCGTTTTTTCGTTGACCCGTGTTTTCACGGTGTCAGGAAGAGCAGTCGCCTGCTCTTCCCTTGGTTTTTTTGGGTCAGATTACTTAATCCAGCCCTGTTCTTTGTAATATTTTGCAGCTCCGGCGTGCAGAGGTGCAGACAGCCCGTCTGCTGCCATTTCTTCCGGCTTCAGGTTGGCAAATGCTGGGTGCAGCTTTTTGAAATCACCAAAATTGTCAAAAATAGATTTGACCAGCACATAGACAGTTTCTTCCGAAACGGCAGTCGACGTCACGAAAGTGGCGCCGACGCCGAATGTAGCCGTATCGTTGTCATTACCACGATACATGCCACCCGGAATTGTAGCAGTCCGGTAATAGGCGTTGTCATTGATCAGACCATCGACAACCGGACCATCCACCGTCACAAGAACGCTGTCACAGGCCGTGGTTGCTTCTTGAATAGAACCCGATGGGTGACCAACAGTATAAGCCATCGCGTCAATCTGGTTGTCACACAAGGCTGCGGATTGTTCGGCAGCTTTCAACTCTGTCGCCAAAGCGAAATCACCGGTGGTCCAACCCAGTGCTGCCAACAGAACCTCTGTTGTGCCTCGGGCCCCAGAACCGGGGTTGCCGATATTCACACGTTTGCCTTTCAGGTCGCTAAAGTTACTGATGCCAGCATCTGCGCGGGCAACAACAGTATAAGGCTCGGGGTGAACCGAGAATACTGCCCGTAATTCGGTGAATGCGCCCTTATCCTCGAACTTGGATGTGCCGTGATATGCGTGGTACTGCCAGTCGGATTGGGCAACGCCAAATTCCAGCTCGCCTTCGCGGATTGTGTTGATGTTATAGACTGAACCACCAGTGGATTCGACCGAGCAACGAACACCATGCTCTTTGCGGCCTTTGTTGACCAGACGGCAAATCGCGCCGCCAGTAGGATAGTAAACGCCGGTAACTCCACCGGTCCCGATTGTGATAAACTCTTCGGCGAATGCCGCAGGCGCCACCGCAACCCCAACCGCCAACGCGGCCACTGTCATTTTGATATTTCCAAACATTTGGAACTCCCATTCTATTAGTTTTATCGACTCTGTCGTCGTCCGTGCCGATCCAAGGCAGGCAGCACAACCAAGTTGTTGCGCGTTTCTTTTTGGTTTTTTCGCCCCCAGTTCGGTGATGGATTCTTGGGTGATTTTGGCAATCACAAATGAAAACCCACCTCTGGACAATCCAACAGTGGACTGACGAAAAGAAAATTGGAACTGTTTGGCAAGGGTTGTTTTTTGTGATTATTCCCCGTTAAAGCCAGAAATCTAAGACAGAAAACTTCGTACACATGAATATTCGTTAACGCTAACAATGTGTTACTCTGTCTGTCTACCGCAAAATGCTGTCTTAAACCCGGCGATTTCAGGCGAAATTTTCAGCTGGAAATAATTCAGAAATCTGCTGTGACGCCAGTCATTCCTTGATTGCGTTCGTGTGATCTCTTCTAGTGAGCAGTTAGGCCGACTCGGGACTTCACAGAACGGAACAATAAATGTCACATGTTTTTCCGCGTCAGACCAAGACGCCAATTCCCACAATTCAAAGAGGCGAGGGTGTCTATCTTTATGACCAGTCCGGCAAACAGTATTTTGACGGTTCCGGCGGCGCCGCTGTTTCGTGCCTTGGCCACGGGGACGGGGATGTGACGGCGGCGATTAAGGCGCAACTGGACAAAGTTGCCTTTGCGCATACCGGGTTTTTTACGTCTGAGCCGGCCGAAGAACTGGCTGATATGCTGATCGCACACGCGCCGGAAGGGCTGGAACGCGTCTATTTCGTTTCTGGCGGGTCCGAGGCGGTCGAGGCGTCATTGAAACTCGCACGGCAATATTTTGTTGAGATGGGTCAGGGTGCCCGGCATCGGGTTATTGCGCGCCGTCAAAGCTATCATGGCAATACGCTGGCAGCCTTGGCAACCGGTGGGAACATGTGGCGCCGCGCGCCGTTTGAACCGCTGATGCTTGGGACGACTCATATTTCGCCCTGTTATGAATATCGCGACCGGCAAACGGACGAGACTGCGCAAGCCTATGGGGAACGGGCCGCCGGGGAACTTGAGGCAGAAATCCTGCGGTTGGGACCAGACAGTGTGATGGCCTTTGTTGCAGAGCCTGTTGTCGGGGCGACACTTGGTGCGGTTCCAGCGGTGGAGGGGTATTTCCGCCGGATACGTGACATTTGCGACCGCTACGGTGTGCTGTTAATTCTTGACGAAGTCATGTGCGGTATGGGGCGAACCGGTAGCTTATTTGCCTGCGAGCAGGATGGGATTTCACCTGATATTCTGACCATCGCAAAAGGGCTTGGTGCGGGGTATCAGCCGATCGGTGCGATGCTTTGCAGCCAGAAAATCTATTCAACAATTGCCGAAGGGACCGGAAGCTTTCAGCACGGGCACACCTATATCGGGCATCCAACCGCCTGCGCCGCTGGTTTGGCGGTCGTGCGCAAACTGACCGATGGCGGGCTGGCCCGGCGCAGCGCCGAAATGGGGCAAAAACTGCAACAGGCGCTTGTGACCCGTTTTGGGCAGCATCCATTTGTTGGTGATATCCGGGGACGGGGCCTGTTTCAGGGTTTGGAAATTGTCGAGAACCGCGAAACCAAAGAGCCTTTTGACCCGGCGCTAGGGATTAACAAAAAGCTAAAGGCAGCCAGTTTCGAAGCCGGTTTGATATGCTATCCAATGGGCGGCACTGTCGACGGTCGCAAAGGCGATCATATCCTGCTTGCACCACCGTTCATTCTGTCAGACGAACATATAAAAGAGATCGTCGAAAAACTTGGGCAAGCGTTCGCGAGTGTGTTTGGTGACTAAACCGATGGCAGCGGGTGTGATCCCTTCAGCGGCGCAACGTCTGACCGATTGACAACTGCGGCGTCAGTACGATTTTTTCGCCCAGTTCCTCGGACGCGCCTGATACGCGGTCCGCAATAATCTTGGCCGCTGCGCGTCCTATTTCGGCCCGGCACGCATCCATCGTAGCCAGTTGCCGTGGCAGACCGTCCAGCAACTCAACACCATTGAAACCGGCAAGACCGATCTGTTCGGGCACAGCAATTCCGGCGTCGAGACAATACAACAGTCCACCCGCGCCGATCATGTCATTTGAGTAATAGATGAAATCGAGGTCCGGGGAGCGTTTCAGGATGGCTTCTGTCATCTCGCGCCCTTTGGAAAGTGAGGAACCGCCGGAATAAAATTCCTGATCGGCGACTTCCAGCCCGGCTTTGGCAAGGACTTCGGTAAAGCCCTCGAACCTTTTGCGTGCCCGGTGGTCGAGCGGCATTTTGGTGCCAAGAAAAGCGATCTTTTTGTAACCGCTTTCGACGATCTCGCGTGCGATTTCCCGGCCCGCGCGGCGGTGGGAAATTCCGACAACGGAATCAATCGGATCCCCATCGGCGTCCATGATCTCGACAACCGGAATATCCGCAGCCTTCAACATTGCCCGGCTGGCGTCGCTATGTTCCAACCCGGCAATGATAACCCCCGACGGACGCCAGGACAGCATTTCGTAAAGCACCTTTTCTTCCCGTTCGGGCTTGTAATTGGTGACACCAAACACGGGCTGAAGCTCTGTATCATCAAGAACTTCGGAAATTCCGGTCATGACCTCGGGAAAGACCATGTTCGACAGTGACGGAATGATAACGCCCACCAGGTTTACCCGCTGCGAGGCCAGTGCCCCAGCGATCTTGTTGGGAACATAGCCAAGCGCCTTGGCGACCTGCAAAACCTTCAGGCGCGTCGGTTCGGAGACATCGCCCCGGTTGCGTAGAACGCGGGAAACGGTCATCTCGCTCACGCCCGACGCCTCTGACACGTCGCGCAACGTTAGGGGGCGCTGTGGCGTTGTCTTGGAAGAACTTGCCAATTTTTTCACCTTTAAAAGAGGGGTCTATTTCTTGTTGCCGCAATTTTCAGGCTTGTTCAAGGATTACGACCAATTGATGTTGGCTGACCTGTGTAAACCAAGGTGGGGTTTGTGGAAACTATACTTGCCTTGTCAGGGCGATAACGCGAAAAGACCCTGAACGGCCCCGTAGCTCAGCAGGATAGAGCGACCGCCTCCTAAGCGGTAGGCCAGAGGTTCGAATCCTCTCGGGGCCGCCAGTTTTTCAATTGGATGAATAGCTAGCACTACATGACCGGTGCCATCCCTGCTATGGATAATGGCCACCTGAATTTACCATTGCGAGGCCCCTATGGACTTTTCTATCCCAGCCGAACTCGAAGACCTGAGAAGCAGGATTGCTGCGTTTGTTGATGGCGAGATATTGCCGGTCGAGGCAGATCGTTCCGCCTATGACGAGCATGGCAATATCAATGACGAAGCCCTCGCTATCTTGCGCAAGAAGGCGCGCGCGCAGGGTTTGTGGTGCCTTCAGTTATTGCCGGAAACCGGTGGCGGTGGCTTGAACAAGGTGGGCATGGCTGTCTGCTATGAAGAGATGAACCGTTCAATTTTTGGCCCGGTTGTTTTTAATTCGGCAGCCCCCGACGACGGCAACATGATGGTGCTGGAACGGCTGGGCACTGAGGAACAGAAATCCAGATGGTTGGCGCCCATGGTGGCGGGCAAGGTTCGATGCGCCTTTGCGATGACCGAGCCGCATCCCGGCGGCGGTTCGGATCCCGGTATGATGACAACGACAGCAACCCGCCAAGGCGATAACTACGTCATTCACGGCCGAAAGTGGTTCATCACCGGGGCGGATGGGGCCGAGCATTTCATTTTGATGGCCCGCACGTCAGATGATGCGCGGCGCGGGTTGACGGCGTTTCTGTTTCATCGCGATCAGCCCGGTTGGCGGATCGTCCGCCGTATCGGGATCATGGGACCAGAAGAGCACGGTGGTCATTGTGAGCTCGAATTTGATGGTCTTGAAATCCCGGCCGAGAATATTTTGATGGGCGAGGGGCGTGGCCTTAAAGTCACCCAGACGCGCCTTGGAACGGCGCGACTGACGCATTGCATGCGGTGGCTGGGGTTGGCCAAGCGCAGCATGGAAATCGCGCAGGAATACGCTGCAGAGCGCGAAGGCTTTGGCATCAAGCTAATCGAGCGTGAAAGCGTTCAAATGATGCTGGGTGATATCGCCATGCGGATTGAGATCGGTCGAATGCTGGTGATGAAGGCGGCATGGGAACTTGACCGAGGCGGATATGCCAAGAAGGAAGTTTCGATGGCCAAAGTCCATGTGGCCAATGTGCTGCATGACGCTGTGGACACCGCGATCCAGATCAACGGCGCGCGGGGCTATTCGACCGACACGGTGCTTGAATGGATCTATCGCTATGCCCGGCAGGCAAGGCTGGTTGATGGTGCCGATGAGGTGCATCAGATGGTGCTGAGCAAGGCGTTGCGCGAAGAGGGCCGCAATTTCTGGTCATGGCAACCTGCGGATTGAAGGGGCGATAGTGCGCACTGGGGCATATCTGGCGCCGCGAGGTGCTAACCACACACCGCTTTCGCCGCTCGATCTGCTCGAGCGGACGGTGGCGGTGTACCCGGACAGGCCGGCGGTGGTCTGGAAAGATGCCAGTTGGAACTGGGCCGAGTTCGACGTCATGGTGCAACGCATGGTGGCAATGCTGGAGGAACGCGGGATTGGCACGGGCGATGTGGTGTCGGTGATCGCCGGGAACCGGCCCGAGATGCTGGCTGCCCATTTCGCTGTGCCGACGCTTGGCGCTGTCCTGAACACGATAAATACCCGGCTTGATCCCGAAACCATCGGATATATTCTCGACCATTCAGGGGCCAGACTGCTGTTATGCGACCCGGCAAGTGTCGGGTTAGCCGTTGAAGCCGCCGGGGTGCCGGTGCTTTGCATGGGTGGTGAACCGGTTGAGGGAACAGAAACCTTTGATTTTCTCGCACCCAACGCGCCACCCGCCCGGCGAATTGATTGGCGCGCGCATGTCACCGACGAATGGCAGCCGATTGCGCTGAACTACACCTCTGGCACCACCGGACGTCCCAAAGCCGTTGTCCTGCATCATCGCGGGGCGCACCAGAATGCGATCGGAAACGTCTTTGCATTGGGTTTCGGACGCGACACCAAGTATTTGTGGACGCTGCCGCTTTTTCATTGCAACGGGTGGAGCCACGGCTGGGCGGTGACCGCGGCGGCGGGTACACATGTGTGCCTGGATGGCGTCGACCCCGAAGATATATTCACGGCGATAGAAGACCAGCAGGTGACACATTTCTGTTGTGCGCCGGTCGTCCTTTATATGCTTTTGAACCACCCGGCACGGGCCGCGCGTGATGCGACCGCGCCGCGTGTATCAGTTGCCACTGGGGGCGCTGCACCAACTTCCAGCCTGATTGAGCAGCTTGATGAGCTTGGGTTTGATCTGACGCATCTCTATGGCTTGACGGAATCCTACGGCCCGGTCACTCTTAACCAGTTGTCGCCCGAACAAATGCAAGACAGCCCGTCGCAAAAGGCGGCACTTTTGACGCCCCAAGGCAAACGACACATGACCGGAAATACACTGGCCGTGGTCACCGAGGCCGGATCGCCCGTGCCAAGTGATGGCAAAACGATGGGAGAGATCGTGTTGAAGGGCAACACCCTGATGGCCGGTTATCTGAACGATGAAGCGGAAACTGAAACGGCGTTTGAAGGTGGTTGGTTTCACACCGGCGACTTGGCTGTAATGCATCCCAATGGTCAGGTCGAAATCCGCGACCGGGCGAAAGATATCATCATTTCGGGCGGCGAAAACGTATCGAGCCTTGAGATTGAGGATGCATTGCACCGTCACCCGGCGGTTCTGCTGGCCGCAGTTGTGGCCGCGCCGCATCCAAAATGGGGCGAAGTACCCTGCGCCTTCATTGAGTTGAAAGACGGTTCCAAGGCCACATCGGATGACATTACCGCGTTTTGCCGCGAACATCTTGCGGGGTTTAAACTGCCACGTCAGATCGTTTTTGACGAACTCCCTAAGACG
>Ga0209345_10006106_pt1 | contig 10992 bp, 6 predicted proteins | sample Cruoilmetagenom7_FD_187294 | JGI IMG/M metagenome (GOLD analysis project Ga0209345, IMG submission 187294) | Oil polluted marine microbial communities from Coal Oil Point, Santa Barbara, California, USA - Sample 7 (SPAdes) (version 2) | ecosystem: Environmental > Aquatic > Marine > Oil seeps ...
TCTTGACAGGGAAGCAAAATATAAAGGTGGAGCTCTGAATCTGGGTGATTCTATCATCGTTTATTCAAAAATCCTATCTGCACTAGATGGGATGGATATGATAAGTTTCACCTCCTCAGAGAGCCGGGAAGAGGCCGTTGAACAACTACGAAACAGAAAGTCCGATGTGGTGGTGGTTCTGCCCCCTGATCTTTCCGCCTCGATAGTAGGCATCCAGATGTCAGCGGGTCCACCCTCTACCCTGGAGCTCATTGGCGACGTTACTCAGATGGAGTATATCGTGGGTGCTGTCTGGTCGGAAGAGCTGATCAACCGTTTCTTACTAGAGGCGGCAGAAATAAAAATGCCTTTTACCTGGAAGGAGACTACCCTGGGATTTTCCGGATCACGCAGCTATTTTGAACTATATCTTCCAGGGCTGTTGATACTCTCCATCATTATGATCATCTTCTCAGCCTCGGCAGCCCTGGTTCGCGAACCTGAGTCCCGTACCCTGGAGCGCCTGAGGATCTCCCGACTGTCTGCCCTGGAATTTCTTGCGGGGACTTCACTGGTTCAGATCCTGGTGGCTATTATTTCACTTCTTTTGGCTCTATTGACCGCAATAGCTCTTGGGTATACCCTGATTCCGGGAACGCTTGGTTTTATCCTGCTTATCTCTATTCTTACAGCAATCTCCATGATCAGCTTCAGTTTGCTGGTTGCAGCCATATGCCGCTCAGTGAAGGAAGTGGCTATTATTGGTACCTTTCCCCTCTTCCTCCTGATGTTCTTTACCGGGGCGGCTTTTCCCATCAGTGGGGGCTATCTCTTCACCCTGGGAGGACACCGGGTGATGCTGAATGATATACTTTCTCCCAAATTTGCTGTGGAGGCTTTGAATAAGGTACTAATCAGGGGACAGGAAATCAGGGAGACCCTTCCCGAGATGATTGCTCTGGTGGTGCTCACATTGCTCTATGCGCTTGTCGGGTCCTGGGCGTTCAGACGGAGACATATGCGGGCCCGGTAAGACGCTCTGTTTTCTGTAAATCTTTTAGCTGGCCTGTTTCCGGGTGAGCTTTCTGGTTTCCGAGATGTTCATCAACTTTCTGAGCAGGTCAGTACGAAGGGTGAGGTAGAGCAAGAGGGTATAGAGCCATATAATTAATGCATTGTACCAAAGGGTCCCGATTTCAAGGTTTCCCAGTTGCTTGTTGGGTGCATAGAGGTGAGCCTTTCCCACCCTGGAGGTGGGCTTCATATAAATAGGTTCGTGTTTCCGGATCATACGTCCATCCTTCTCAATCACCTTCTCAAGAACACTCCGGTTCAGAAGCAGGTCCGTGAGACTCTTATTGGAATACTTGTTTCTGAAGCTGGTATAGGCTTTCACACCACCCTCCCGTTTAATCAGGGCCTTATCAAGATTGTCCTTCTCCTTTCTTCCATTGCGGACTTTGGTACGTGTCAGATTCGTTACCGCATCAAAGTAGGATTGAATGGCCACAACAGTTGAATCAGAAAAGGCATCCCCTTTCCCCGGGATAGGCGTGTAGGCTTGTAGTTCCGGAAGGAGTTTTCCCATTTCACCCAGTTGCATATTCAGAGTCTTCAGCTCCTCCCGGACCCTCTCCGGATCTTCTCCATCTAGAAAGCTCTCTCTTAAAGCACTAAGTCTGCCCTCCAGTTCAACAATCAGGTAGGACATCAGGTAATCTGCACTACTGGTCTCCTGTTCAATATCAAAATATTCTCTCTGGAACCTGTTGCTTTTGAACTGTTCCACCGCCAGTGCTTCGTAGGCCCAACGGGAGGTCATTACATTTCCGATAAAGGGTACATACTCATAGTTGGTAAGGCTTTTATGAAGCTTGTCATACTTCACCAGCACCCCACAAAATAGAATCTGTGGGATCAACAGGAAGGGTACTAGTATATAGATAGTGATCACAGAGTTGAGTCCGGCCGAGATATTCAGTCCAAGAAGATTGGAAAAACAGGAGGTGGTAAAGAGAATCAGCCAGTAGATCAGCATCATTCCCTTGATCTCGAAAATCAGGTTTCCAATCAATACATAGGAAAGCGACTGAATGGCAGAAATGGCAAACATGATCAGGATCTTGGAATGCAGATAGCTCCCCTTGCTCAGATTTAGAAATGATTCCCGCTGCAGGATCTTCCTGTCCTTTATAATCTCCTCCGAGCTAAGGGTCATTCCAAGGAAAAGAAAGACCACCACGCTCATTAAAAGGTAGGCGGGTAGATTTTCGTTGTTAAAGAAGACATAAGCTTCTGGATTCTCGGTGGTACCACTGAAATATTTAGTGAAAAAGGCCATGATTACCGCCAGCAAAGGAGCCTCCAGCAGAGTAATCAAAATGTACTGTTTATTGGTGAGCTTGGTGAGCAGATCCCTGGTAAAAAAGATTTTTATCTGCATAAGCAACCCGGGGATACTGTATCGGTTTTCGGGAAGCTCATCTCTGTCGGGTGCTTCCCTGGGGGCCTTGTCTTGTTTGCTACTGAAAAGATCGGACCACTCCTTTGGGCTGGTCTTCCTGGTTCGGGAGAGTTTCCCATGTTCATTCACAATCTTGGCCTCAATGATCTGCAGCACCTGGTCCGGATCTATATTTCCGCAACAGGCACACTGATCTTCTTTGGCATTGGCATGATTGCTTTTGGTTTTAAAGTAGACCACCGCTTCTGAAGGATTCCCGCAATAGATCTGGTAGCCTCCTTTGTCCATAAAGATAATCCGGTCAAACATTTTATACAGGGTGGACGAGGGCTGGTGAATATTCACAATGACCAGTTTCCCTTTAAAGACCTGTTCCCGGAGCAGGTTCATCACCATTTCAGAGTCCACCGAAGAGAGTCCGGATGTAGGCTCATCCACAAAGAGAACTGAGGGCTCCCGGATAAGTTCCAGGCCAATGTTTACCCGTTTACGTTGTCCGCCACTGATTACCTTATTAAGTGGTTTCCCCACTTTCAGGTCCCTGATCTCAAATAGATCAAGATCGTGCAGCACCTGGTCAACCACCTCATTGAGCTGAGCTTCATCATAGTCGTCCAGGCAGAGTTTTGCATTGTAGTAGAGGTTCTGCTTCACAGTCAGATCTTCAAGCAAAAGGTCGTCCTGGGGAATAAAGCCGATGATGCCCTTTAATTGCTGCTTTTCCTTATCATCATAAAGCTTATAGCCGTTGATCAGAATCTCTCCCTGTTGGGGTTTCAGGTTGCCATTCAATACATTTAGCAGGGTTGATTTGCCTACCCCGCTACCCCCCATGATTCCGATCAGCCGGCCTGATTCTTCTTGTAGGTTAAAATCATGGATCCCATTACTGCTATTCTTAAAACGAAACTCAACGTCCCGGGCAATAAAGTTTATCCGGGAGCTGAAAGAGGCCACAGAAAAGACACCGGCCACATCCGTATAATAAATGGTATCGATCTTCTGTCCCCGAATCGAAGCTCCGTGGTCGAAGGTATAGGTGATTCCCGGAAGTATGTGCTGACCATTCAGGTATAGGTCCTCTTTTCCTTGATAACGAAGCACATAGGTATTTACACTCTTAATATTCAGAAAAGAGATGAGCCCTTCCAGGTAATGGTTATGAATATGATGTACTCCTTCGATATCTGCCTCATGTTCACTGCTGATTACCAGAACGGCTTCTTTTTCCGGAATATCTTTCAGGGAATAGATCACAAAATTCAGGATCTGCAGGTACTCTTCATCGTCGATATAAAATGCCGTGGCAACCGTTTGAAGAAACTCCAGCTCCGTTTCCCGAATCTCAATCCCATAAGCAATATACTCCACCAGCTGAATGATCACATAAATCTTCTGTCTTTGCTCCAGCTCCTCATTGATCTGTTCACATATGGAGAGAATGCGAACTGCTGTAAGCGAGGTCCTCTTCTTCCTCCGGAGGCTTAGCTTATCGATGGAATCCTGGTGATAGTGCTGCAGGTAGTTCTCAAAGATGGCCATATACTTTTCCGTCAGTTCGCTGTTCAGCTGACGTGACAGAAAGGCACGGATAATAGATCGCTCTTTTTCTGAAATTTCCTGGATTTCATCGATATCCACAATCAATGCAAATAGTTGCATCATTGCTTTTAATATGGCTTCACTCATGATCTAAATGGTCTATACGAATATATTCAATTTAAAGTGCTTACTTCCAGATTGTGCGTTTTTTTTCTTACTTTGACTTTTTGATGGATAACAGGGAAGCCATAATAGATTTTGAGGGCTCCATCTCCTTTGAGATCATGGAGAAACTGCTGAACCAGCTGAAGTCGGCCTGGCAGTTTAATGCGCTCAGAAAGCCCGTTAGGAAGCGGGTGTATGGGACCGTGGTTGAATCCATCGATAATATCTTTAAATATGCCACCCCATTTCAAAGCAAGGGTGGGGTCCTAAAAAGGCCTCCGCAGATACAGGTGCAAGAGCAGGGTGGTAAATTTATTGTTAGCGCGGGAAACCTGATTCAGAAGAGTCAGGTGGAAGACCTCAAATATAAATTGGACCGAATCAACGAGATGAACGATGCCGCGTTGAAATTGCTCTATGAGGAGGTGATCAACAAAGAGGCTTCAGATGAGGACAGGGGCGCCGGCCTTGGGCTCATTACAATGGCCATGCGGACAGATGAAGATATTCGCTATCATTTTGATCCTGTTGGCCCGGCACACTCTTATTTTTCAATGCATATCACCATAAAAGAATAACCAATGGAAAAGTTAATTATTGAACCAACGGCCAACTCACCACGAATTGTACTCGATCCGGAAGCCAGGAATTTTGAATTTTCGGGAGAATCACGGCCGGAAAATGTACGGAAGTTTTATCTGCCCATCCTGGAGTGGTTGGAGTCGTACACCATCGGACAGGAGAAACTAAAGGAGGGTGAGCGAACCCCCGGCTTGCAGTGCCAGTTTAATTTTGAATACTTTAACTCAACCTCTGCCAAGTATATCCTGGATATATTTAAATCGCTCAATGCAATTTCTGCACTGGACATAGAGCTTGAAATCAAGTGGCTATATGAAGAGGATGATGAGGATATGCTTGAGGTTGGCCAGGAGATGTCGAGAATGTCGAAGCTCACTTTTGAGTATATAACAAGTGACGCCTGAGCCTCTCCAGGCTAAATTTTGATTCCCATCACCAGGACATCGTCAATCTGCTCAACCTCTCCCTGCCAGAGGGCCATTTTTTTCACCAGGATCTCTTTCTGTTTTTCCATTGGTCGATCCTGAATCTCCAGCAGAAGTTTCCTGAAATTGATGGCCCTGAAGGTTTTGCGAAGAGGTCCTCCCAACTGATCCACGTATCCGTCGGAGAATAGATAGAGGGAATCTCCCTTTTTCAACTTGATGCTGTGATTGGTAAATGGAAGGGCTTCCTGTTCGTAGATGCCGATAGGCATCCGGTCGGGCCGGATATGCTGTACCTCTCCATTTCTGACCAGGTACAGAGGCCTGTTTGCCCCCGCATAAACCAGGGACTTCTTCTTCACATCGATCACACATAATGCTATTTCAATTCCGTCCTGAGCCTCATCCCTGGATCCTGTCTGATGCATGGAGGCAATCACTACTGCCCTCAGTTGCTCAAGGATTTTTCCGGGATCAAGTAGCGAGCTTCGGTTTACGATCTCATTCATGGACGAGATTCCCAGCATACTCAGAAATCCCCCGGGGACTCCATGTCCTGTGCAATCGGCAACTGCGATCAGCAATTTTTGATCTTTTTCCCTTGCCCAGTAGTAGTCGCCGCTTACGATATCCCTGGGTTTGAACAGGATAAAATGGTCGGAGAGCTGCTCTTTAAGGATTTGAACCGGCGGAAGAATGGCCGACTGGATTCGTTCTGCATAATGGATGCTGTCCAGGATCAGATCTTTCTGTTTTGAGATGGTATCTCGCTGCAGAGTAGCCAGGTCCAGCTGAGCCTCAATTTCCTCCTTCTGTGTTTCTATCTCCTCCTTCTGTTCCACCACCTCCCGGGTTCTCTCCTTCACCTTCTCCTCCAGGTCCCTGTTCATGGCAGAAATGCTCTCCACATAGTTATGGATCTGCTCGGTCATCTCGTTATATCCTTCGGCCAGCTCTCCCAGCTCATCATTGGTGCGTACGATGGAGTATTGCTCCTTTTTTCCACCCCTTGTATTGCGGATATTGTTAAGAAGTTCTTTCAGGGGCCAGGTAATGTCCCTGCTGGTCCACCGGATAAAAAGCAACAGGTAGACAAAAGAGACCAGTATTCCGTTCCCGATCCCCACCAGCATCACAATGGAATCTATGGCATTTACATAGAAAAATTTATCAATGCCGCCGGGATCCACCTCAATACCATTGTTATTATTCGAACTAAGGTCCCTTCCTATACCGATGATATCGCTCCAGGGACCAAAAAGGATCTCCCGGTGATCTTCAGAGTATTCATCCAGCTTCAGTTCCTTAATTGAGGTGATACTTAAGACCAGGTAAACCATGACCACCACAAGGGGCAGGAAGGTGGTCATTCCGCTGGCTACCATAAACCGGTTTCTGATCTTTCCGCCCTTTCTACGGAATATCTGTTTACGCAGCTCAACTTCTGAGTAGATATGATCGATGTATTTGATATGGACCCGATGCTTCTGCCAGTAAAAGACAAAGAGAAACTCCAGGAGGGTGGCCACAATGGTCAGGTAATGCAGCTGGATAAACATACTTCGCTCCACCTCCGCTTCTGGATTAACTTTTGATATCAGGAAGATCCATGAATAGAGGATGACCACGATATTAGGCATGGTGATAATCAGGCTGTTGATCAGGGGCAGGCCAAACAGCCTTTTTTTACACCTGGACTGCAGCTTCTCAGGGAGCTCCTTTCTACTTCTGAGTTTGCGGAATAATCGTTTGAAGGGACTGTTATAAACCCAGCCAAGCAACAGGCTGATGCCCAGCAGTATAAAGAGGAGTGTGAAGTAGCGGGCGAAGGGTCCCTTTTCTTCAAACATATCGACACGGCCATCCTCCTCCTCCTCGTGTGGGCCGATTAAAACTCTGTCACCTGAAGATTCGGAAAGTGTATCCTCATGACTTGTCTCCGATTCTATGGCTCTGCTTACCAGGCTGTCAATTTCCCCCTGGAAGGCGAGGTTCATCATGGTGTCAATCTCTTCCATTTTCATTAGAGCAATGGTATCCAGGGATGTTCGCACGGAATCAACGGTAGCAGCGACCTGTTCCGTTCCACCGCGGTTCTCGATAAACTTGGGGACATTCTGGAAAATGATAAATCCAATAAATGGAAATACCAGGAAGAAATAGAGTATTATGGAGGACAGGTATATCCTGAGTCCGTAGAATTTAGGAATAATCTTCTTCTTCATACTCCTTAACCATTTGCTGAGGAATAAATGTAATGGAGATAATTATGAAATCAAAAGTTACTTATCCCGGAACTCAGACATTGTTGCCCGACCACTCCTCCGGCCAGTCGGAGAGTCCTTTGTAGAACATCAGATGCTCATAGTGTGGCTTGACCTTATCTTCAATAGCCAGCATCTCATCAGCTGTAAGGGGCTCAAATTCACTGGCGATCTGCACATTTTCTTCCAGCTCTGCAATCTTATCAATCCCAACGATAATGGTGCTGACGGGAAGGGTCATGGTGTAGCTCATTGCCTCCTTCATGGTAATAATGCCTCCATGGGAGAAGATACGGTCACGGGCCGGGATCTTCATGCCGATGATCCCCATATTTTTCTCTACCGCCGTAGGCAACAGTTTTTCAATATACGGATTGTGGTGTTTATCAGCCGCATTCAAGGCCATTAGCACGGCATCGAAGTCATAGCGATCCACCAGCTCTTTCATAGGATCAGGATCGGCGTGCCCAGTAATTCCAAGAAAGCGTACGACCCCCTCTTCCTGTGCTTTTATCAAGGCCTTCATGCAACCTTCATCGGAGAAGATATAGTCTATGTCCTCATCTCCTCCTGGCTTAATGTTGTGGATCTGCCACAGGTCGATTACCTCGGTCTGCAGGTTCTTCAAAGAACTCTCCAGGTGCCTCATGGCCCCATCGTAGCTTCGATCATGAGTCTTTGTGGCCAGGAACACCTCGCTGCGGCGGGTCTTCATAACCTCACCCACAAACCGTTCGCTGGTACCCCTCAGATGATCTCCCTCGCTGCTGGTTCCATCCATGCCGTACCAGGCTGAGGTATCGATATAATTGATCCCAAGATCAATACATTTGTTTACGATGGCCAGGGCCTGTTCCCTCATACCTGCCTGCTCTACGGTGGCCTGGGCCCCCAGGCTATAGATGCCCACGCTCTCCCCGGTGGCCCCAAAGGCACGCTGAGGTATTTTAAGTACGGCTCCGGCATCGCTTCCGGCAGAGGTGCAGGATTGAAGGCTGCCCATCAATGGGGCCAGTCCCATGGCTGAGGTGCCGGCGATCAATTTACGCAGGAATTCTCTTCGGGTATTGTCGATGTGTAGTTTCATGATATGATAGGTTTAGGTTTGATTTTCTCAGAGCTTTTGCAATATAGCATCTTATGCCATTCCAGTCAACAAGAACTTATCCATCAACGCTTTGGATGAGGCAGGTTCGACTCGTATATTTCATAAGCTTTTTCCAGTTCATCCAGGCTTCAAGAATGATAAATGCGCTATTGTGGGGCCTTTATTCAAGTCGTGCTCCGGCTTCTTCCAGGGCCCTGATGTCTTCCTCCGGAAAAGAACCATCACCCTTTGGTCCCACATTAAGTAAAAGATTGGCTTTGATTGCGGCAGCTTCTTCCAGCATCTTCAGGACCTCATCGGCGGTTTTATGGTTCCCATCGTGTTGTTTGTTGTAGCCCCAGGCATGGGGCTGCAGGGTATTGCAGATCTCCCTGGGCTTATCTTTGTTCAATTCATAGACCTTCCTGGCTACCTCAAACTGTTGTCCTACCCGGGCCGCACCCCCTCTCTCCGGGGCCATAAAGTCCTCTTCACCATTGGCTCCCTGTTTAAATGAGATCAGGGCATGGGGGGATAGGGCTCGAACCAGTGCATAGGTGCTGTCGATTGGAAAAAGATCGGGTCGACTGTAATAACCCATGATGGGGTCGAACCAGATGCCGGCTATGTTGGGATATTGTGTAAGAAGTTCGGTGAGCTGCTGATGGACAAACTCTACGTAGATTTTAAAATCAGCCTCCTTCTCATATTTGTATTCTGCTTGAGCTTCCTTATAAGCGGGCCTGGCGGCGGACCATCCTGCTTCCCTGGGATAAAAGTAGGGATGTTTCCAGTCGGCACCATAGGAGTAATAGAGAAACAGGCCCAGACCTTTCTGCTCACAGGCTTCATACAGTTCCCCGATCAGGTCCCTTCCACAGGGGGAGTTCATCACATTGAAATCCGTGCCTTTGGTTTCGAACAGGCAGAAACCATCATGATGCTTTGAGGTGATGGTGATATATTTCATCCCGCCTTGAATAGCAATATCGGTGATCCTGTCTGCGTCAAAATGTTCAGCTGTAAATCGGTCCTTAAGTAAGGCATACTCTGCAACAGGTATGGTATCGCGCAATTGCACCCACTCTCCCTTCTCCAGCAGACTGTAAAGGCCATAATGGATAAACATGCCGTATTTTGCTTCCTGGAACCATTGCAGGTTGGCTTGACGGGGATTTTCCCGGAAAGTAATCTCATAATCGCCCAGGTAGCTTGGAACATCGGGCTCATTGTTACAGGCATTCACTCCCAGGATAAGGATCAACAGGATCAGATTTTGTATCAGTTTCATTTGGTAATGTTTTATTTAGCTGAATGATCGGGCTGAAAGGGATCAAAAGGATAGCTATCCGGAGTAATAAGCGTTCCCGTGGTAAGGGTAAGGGGGAATTCGGATTCCGGGTTAAAAACCACCTCCACCAGGGCTCCTTTGTATCCTGTTCCCGGGGGAGCTACGGGTACGGTGTACAGGCCGTATTCATTGATTTCAATGCTCTGCATCTTCCAGGCCTCTTCTCCGACCACATAGGATTTAAAATCCCGGCCCTCCGGATTTACAGCTTCCCAAAGTCGGATCTGGTAGTCGCTGGAACTTTCCACTTCTGCAAATATGGTATCATTCGCTATGCTCCATTGGAAATCAGGAATCCGGGCATCAGTGATAGTAGCATAAAAAAAGGATACCAGGTTTTCAGGCAGGTAGGAGCCATGGAGCCCATGACCCACATTGGGAACATATTGCAGGTAGCTTTCACCCTGCAGGTCGTCCCAGTAGAATTTCCAGGAGTCGGTTACAAAAAACTCATCGCAGGTGGCGTTAATAAGAAGTTTAGGCATGGTGAGCCGGTCCAGAAACTGGTAGGGTTCAACCAGTTTCAATAAGGCCAGGAACTCATCGCTATCGATCCAATCCATGGTTCCCTCATTGGTATATGGATCTATGGCAGATGCCCATTCACCGTAGCATCGCCAGTGGTGATGGAAGGAGGGTACCAGATTTAACAGGTCGATAACCACCGGGGCAATGCCCATTACGCGCTCATCCACTGCGGCAACATCCCAGGTGGTCCATCCCCGTTTGGATGCTCCTGCAACAAAAAACTCGTCCACGGCCTGGTGCTCGGATTTACATATCTCTTCCACCACATCCATGGCTTTGACTACCGCCCTGGTCATGGGGAACCGTGGCAACCAGCGCTGCAAGTCTTCCGTTGCACCTCCTTTAATAAACTGCATCCAGGCATAAGCAATCAGGTCATCCTCGAAAACACCCTCTTCCGTGTCTTTTTTGTAATCGATGGGTTGAAAGGGAATATTGCTGATATGAGCTATCACAGCACCTGTCGAAAGGGCTGCAGCGATCACCTCCTCATTGGCGGCGATGCCGAGAGTATCGCCTCTTGATCCTCCGCCGATAAGCATCAGGGATTCGCTCTCACGAAGATTGTCTGGTACTACCATAGTAAGCCAATGCCACCATTCCGG
>Ga0209345_10006108_pt1 | contig 10989 bp, 12 predicted proteins | sample Cruoilmetagenom7_FD_187294 | JGI IMG/M metagenome (GOLD analysis project Ga0209345, IMG submission 187294) | Oil polluted marine microbial communities from Coal Oil Point, Santa Barbara, California, USA - Sample 7 (SPAdes) (version 2) | ecosystem: Environmental > Aquatic > Marine > Oil seeps ...
GCTCCCTCCGATTTCGCACCCCATACAAGAGAGAGAAAAACAATGAAACACAACACGCTACTGCTCCAGGCACTCGCCACCGCAACCATCGCAAGCTCATCAATCGCTGGTGTCACGGGATTTGAATCCATGACCGAAGGATTCGCGGGCGAAAGCTTCACCGACGGCGGGATCACCTTCTCCTCACTCAATGATGTCGATGGAATCAACCCCGACGGTTCACACTTCGTCGCGGGCGAGTACGGCCGACAGTTCATCGTCGAAAACGCGACCCTCGCGATCAACGACTTCCCCGGCGCGCTCTCGGGAACCAACGCACTCTCCTTCGGCAGCACTTACATTGCAGGCGATAACCTCTCGATCAATATATTGTCCTCATTCCATATGACAACCGGACAGGTCGAGAGCTACGCCTCAATGGATTTGCTGTTCTTCGAGAACGGCCCATGGAGCGGGATCACCCTCTCACTCGATGCAACGCTCGATGGCGCACTCGTCGCGAGTGATTCTTACATGCTCTCTGATCTTGGTGGGCGTGATAATCTTGTCGGTCGATCGCTCTCGATCGACGGCGTCGCGTTCGACTCGCTCCAACTCTCCGCTCGATACAGCGACGGCACATACACCGCGTTCGCTGGACTCATGGACAATGTTGTCATCACACCGACACCCGGCACACTGGGCCTTCTCGCGACAGGCTCTCTCCTCGGAATGCGCCGGCGTCGGTAGGGTTTGATCCGTTGTACTACAACGCCAACGGATCTTGGATCACTTGCTCACGGACCCGGTCGCCCTCGGCCGGGTCCGGTGAGTGATCCGAGCGGCAACGAAACCAGCAATCGCAAAGAACACATACATCAACGATGCAGGAACTGATTGCGTCCAGAAAAGAATCCGGACCGAGACCGAGTCCCAGTTCTGAAAGATCAGAATCAGAAACACGACCGCAGCAATCGCCGCGATGATTGACTTGGGACGGAGGTACCACGCCTTCACGATTGGTTCGGTCTTCGTTTCTTTGCTTTCATTCATTGCTCACCCCTCGCTCAGTTGGATTTCAACTGGCACTCACTGTGCGCTGCTCGATGCGTTTCTCCGACACCGTCTGCACGACCCGATCAACATACACACCCGATAGATGAATCTCATCAGGATCAAACACACCGGTTTCGACGATCTCGTCAACCTCCGCGATCGTGAATCGCGCGGCGGTCGCCATCTCTGGGTTAAAGTTCCGCGCGGTCGCGTGGAAGATCAGATTTCCGAACCGATCCGCCTTGGCCGCTTTGACAAGAGCGAGATCACCAAACAGACCGGTCTCCATAATAAACTCACGCTCTTGCCCGCCGTTGGGCGACGCGAAGACGCGTGTTTCCTTTCCTTCAGCGACTTGGGTGCCGACTCCGGTCGCAGTATAGAACGCGGGTATTCCTGCCCCACCGGCACGGACGCGCTCAGCGAGTGTGCCTTGGGGGTTGAACTCGACTTCGAGTTCGCCCGAAAGGAACTGGCGTGCAAACTCTTCATTCTCACCAACATACGAAGAGATCATCTTCTTGATCTGCTTTGTTTTAAGGAGCAAACCGAGTCCCCAGTCATCGACTCCAGCATTGTTGGAGACGCATGTAAGGTTTTTGACACCCGTTTGCCGAAGCGCCATGATGAGTTGTTCCGGGATGCCGCAGAGTCCGAAGCCTCCGACCATACACATCATTCCATCTTTGATGATCCCCATGTCTTGAAGGTCAGCAAAGCAAAGTTCTGGAGTCATGAATTCTTTGGAGCCCATTGGTTTCTCCGAATGGTTGATTTTACCGATACCCGCAGCCGCAATGGCCTGTATATTCTATACCGGATCAGCGTCCGTTTGTTGATCTGCACAGGACATGTGGGTGGGCGGGATTTGGCGATCCCGATTTTGCAAGGGACACACTCGTGATCAACGGGTCTTTTTCAAATACCCCGGACGGTTCTCGGTCGCGGGTCGATCCGCCTCACGAGTCTTCGGACACGGCGCATTCGTTCAGCTTTAACGAGCGGTCTTCCAAGTTGTTCCTTGAATGCTTGGTCAACGGCTTCCATACCACCTCAATCCTTGTGTGTTCACCTGAAGGCAAAGTGCTCTTTGCCAATCGGATCGCATCAAACGGATTCCCGGGTTTTACACCCGACTCGGTGATCTCACGCAACCTGACCGAGTTGACTCCGAAGCCTTGGGCGCTCGAGCGGATCAAATACATGGAACTCGCGGTTGAGCGTGATCGCCCGCTGATGGTGCTCGAGATTCTTAGTGGGAGTAAGCTCAGTTCAACCATGAGCCCGATCAAACTAGGTGATGAATCGCCGTTCGGTACGGTTTTGCTCATCACCGTCGAAACGGTGACTCCGCTCAAGCTCCGCTGGCTGCGCTCGACCCGTGATCCTGAGGACCTGATTGATGCGGATGTGATCGATCTCGGACGCTTGTCGGTCCTCACACCCCGCGAGCTCGAAGTCCTCGCGCTCATGGGACAAGGGCACCGACAAAAGCAGATCGCTGAGATGCTCCACCGGTCTGTGTCCACGATTGATCGTCATCGCGAACGCATCGGGGACAAGCTCGGGATCACCGATCGGATTGAACTCGTCGGATTGGCTCGCGAAGCCGCACTGGAAATCAGCGATGCGACCCGGACCAACATCTCGTTCCGAAAAGACTCGGATCGCCCTAAGATCAGCTAACACTGTAGTTCTCAGACCCACACAGACTCACGGAATTGTGTATACTTGGAAATGATTTTTCTGAGAGATATATAATGAGTTCTGAGCAATCCCAGCAAGACCCTGAACATCACGAAGAGTATCCGAAGCTCCGGATGATCAAGGGTCTCTCGACGGACCTGCTCTTCACCGAGCTCCTCCACGGGATGTACGCCGTCTCGATCATGATCTGGGATGTCAATGGCACCATTGTGTGCGCCAACGATGTTGCGGCGAGGGGATTCCAGCAAGCATCCATCGACGACCTCCTCGGCACAACCCTCTACGACTTCGCACCCGAGAACTGGGCGCACGAACGATACAAAGTGGCCAAGCTCTCGATCGAGACCGGCCACCGCATTACCTTCCTCGAAATCCTCGGCGGCTACAGACTCCGCACACTTATCCGTCCGGTCAAAGCCATCGTCGATGGAAAGCCGGTGAGCTATGTTCTGATCACCGTCGAATCCATCACCTCCAGAGAATACGACTACGCAAGCTCAACACGAACCAATGAGATGGTCATCCACGCGAACTTCAACGACCTCGGCAAGCTCGATGTCCTCACCAACCGAGAGCTCGAAGTCCTCGCCCTCATGGGTCAAGGACTCCGCGCCAAGGACATCGCCAAACAACTCTGTAGGTCTGTATCAACCGTGGACAACCACCGCGACAACATCGGTGACAAACTCGATATCCACGACCGCGGCGAACTCATCGCGATGGCCAAACTCGCGGTGCTGCAAGTCGAGGACGCCTCACGACAACGCGTGCAGTTCTCCAAATACATCCCCCCAAAGCCCAACGATATCAAGCTTGACGAAAGCAAGCCCGATGCTTCCATCTTGGACGATTCAAGCTCGAAGTAGCTGCTGCGGTTCTAGTTCTTTCCTCGGCCCGATGCAAAGAGCGTCGTCTGCGCCGCGCTCTGTGTCGGTCGTGACGACAGGTCATCAAGCTCGCGCTGCAGGTCTTCGAGTGTCGAAAGCTGCAGGTGCTCGGTCGCGAAGCGGATGTACGCAATTTTGTCCACATCACGGAGCTTGGTCATGACCCGCTCGCCGATCAAGAGGGTCGGGACCTCGCGTTCGAACTCGGCGTGGAGCTCTTCTTCGACGAGTTTGGCGAGTTGTTGTTTCACATCTTCGGAGATGGGTCGCTTGCCGCACGCGTTGGCGATGCCCCGGATGATGTTGTCGGAGCTGAAGGCGACGCGGGAGCCATCCTTCTTCACGACCATCAACCGACCTGCGGGTTCAACGCGTTCGTAGGTGGTGAACCGCCGGTCGCATTTAAGGCAGTGCCGACGACGACGGATGACCTCCCCACCCTCGCTCGAGCGTGAGTCGATGACCTTGTCCTGGTTGTGGCTGCAGAATGGGCAGATCATAGAAAACGCCTCCGATGCACGGATCATACCAAGGATGGTATGAATATGCAGCGAAGGCGGCGATCAGACACGATATAGGGGGCTTATTCGAGCCCCTTAAAGAGGTGGGCATACTGAGAATCCAGTATTCGACGATTCAGATAGTTGTACCGCTCCTCATTCTCTGCGAGTTCGAGCTGTGCTTCGTCGTATGCTGAGTGGAGCTCGAGGATCTTTGCTCTCTCCTTCGATTCATCCCACCCTTCTTTTTTGTGAGCAAATGGGTCTCTGTTCATCTCGATCTCGATCATCCGCATCTTTGCTTTGCTTGCGAGCAGCTTCGACCGCGCTGCATCAAACTCGTTCTGCAAGTCGTTGACCGTCCGATCAAACTCTGCTGCGAGCCGAGCTTGGTTCTCGCGGAACTCCTGAGAACGTTCCTCCATAATCGCGCGTGCTTCCTGTCGTTCCTTCTCGTTCAGAACCCGTTGCTCTTCCTGACGCTGCCTAACGCTCGCTTCGAGTTCGTGCATCATCTTGACCACCTCGATCTGGATGTTCGGCGGCGCGGCGACCACAATCGCATCGCCAATGACTTCGATCGAAGCAAACTCAAGATCGTGCTTCACCGAAAGCAGACTCTTTAAAGACAACGAGTACTGAAAAATCTCATCAGTATCCATCCAACTTGGCCCGGCATGGACCTGCGTCTCGATCCGACCTCTCTGAAACTCGTCGTAGGATTCAATCTGCAGCGTTGTGTCTGTGACGACCAGGTTGTAGTTGTAGGCATCCTCCGAAAAATTGCTCCTGAACGCGGCAAGTGCAGCATCGAAGGTGTATTCCCCTTTGAATGACGACAGGTGAGGACTGCGCAGATAACCCGCCAAGTTCCCGCCCCTCGCATCTCGGCTCAGCTGGAGTTCACGATCAAACTTAAGCGCGATCTCGGTGAGAATCGCCTTCATCGAACTGTTCTCGATGTCGAAGGTCTGCACTCGATCATCGTCGGTTTCTCGCTCTGTGGACTCAGCTACCAACGCTACGCCTTCGGAGCTGGGCATCACTAGCCCCGTCCCCCCAGCGTTGTTCCATGAGATCCCTCCGATCGACAGTCCCGCGATTGCTGCTGTTATCAATGCAATGTTCATCATTCGTCTCCTTGGATTGGACCTTGTATGAGCGTGTGAAATCAGTTTGGCAAGCTCGGCGGTTTCTCCGAGCTCCGCGACCGCGATGCGGATCGCTTCTGGTTCTGGTGTGCCTGTAATCAATAAATCATCAACCCGCGAACGCAGGTGGTCTTCGAGTTCGTCGCGGACCTGCTCGCGCTGCCCCTCAGGGAGCGAGAGCATCGAGGTCAGCACATCCAACCACGACGCGATCGAGTCACGATTTGATGGCGTGACCATCGTCCGCTTCGATCGTCCGTTCAACTTCGGGTTGGAATCGTTGAGCTTGGACATCAGCCCGCGAGCCCGTTCTCAAGTTGGTTCTCAGGTTGACTCTCGATCTGCAGCACAAACCCATCAAGGATCGACTGCACCTGACGGTGGTGCTCGATCCGCTTTGCGAGTTGTTTGCGCCCTTTGTCGCTCAGTGTGTACCACTTGCGCCGGCGTCCGGTTGAATCCGGATCCGCAGTCGCGGCTTTCACTTCCTCCCAGCTCGTCGAAACCAACCCGTTCTTTTCGAGTTTGGTCAACAGCGGGTACATCCCCGATGCGGAGAGCTTGAAGTGCCCTTCGGAGCGAGCCGCGATGCTCTTGCCGATCGCGTATCCGTACGAAGGTCCCTCAGCGAGCACTGAGAGGACGACGAGTTCGGAATGGTCTTGTTTCAATGTCAGCATGTGTACACCTCTGGGTTCCGTGTTCGGTATATTGTACGCCCTTGAATATATCAAGTTTCGATATATCTGAATAAAATATCAAATTGCTCGTATTCTGGCTTGTCCCTTGGGAATATTTATCCTATTTTCTTATTTAGTAAAATGAGAAATCAAATGAACCCATTCACCACCATCACCCACGCACTCTCCGATCCCAACCGCCTGCGCCTCCTCGCGGCGTGCTTGGACCAGGAACGCTGCGTCTGCCAGCTCGTCGAACTCATCGACCTCTCGAATGCGTCCATCTCCAAGCACCTCGCGGTGCTGCGGAACGCGGGGTTGCTTGAGAGCCGAAAGGAAGGCCGCTGGGTGCACTACCAGACGCCCCCCACTCCAACGCCGCTGATCGGTGATGCACTGACGCTCGTCCGCCAGCACGCGCTTGGCGACGAGCAGATCCAGACCGACATCGTCAAACTCAAACAAATTGATCAGATCGAGCCGTTCGATCTGGCGCGGATGCAGCGTGAGGGGTGCTGTGTCCAGACTGATTCCGTAAAGACAACCTCCAACACACAAGGAGCAACGACATGAAAACCACCGAAGAACTCCGTCAGCAGATCCGATCCGACTACGCGAGCATCGCCGAGAACAATGGCAACTGCTGCGCCGGCGCCTGCGGCGTCACCGAAACCATCGACGCGGGAGAACTCGCGGAGAAAATCGGGTACACCAAAGCAGAACTCGAAGCACTCCCAGCAGACGCGAACATGGGGCTTTCCTGCGGCAATCCAACCATCATCGCCGCTCTCAAAGAAGGCGAAACCATCCTCGATCTCGGATCCGGAGGCGGGTTCGACATCTTCCTCGCAGGACCAAAGGTTGGCAAGACCGGCAAAGCGATCGGGATCGACATGACGCCTCAGATGATCGACAAGGCACGCGCCAACATCGGTCACTACCAGAAAACCACCGGGCTCGACAATGTCGAGTTCCGATTGGGCGAGATCGAGCACCTCCCAGTCGCGGACAGCTCGGTCGATGTGATCATCTCCAACTGCGTTCTCAACCTCTCGATGGACAAGCAGCGTGTCTGGGACGAGATCAGCCGAGTCCTCAAACCGGGTGGTCGCGTCGCGATCTCGGACATCGCGCTGCTCTGCGAGGTGCCTGCGGAGGTCAAATCCATCCTCGAAGCATGGGCAGGATGCGTCGCTGGCGCGATCCCGGTCGAGCAGATGCGGACGCAAATGGTCAATGCGGGGATGGACGACATCGTCCTGACCCCCAAGCCCCACTATGTCAATGCGTTGACCGCCGCGAACGATCCGCTGTACGCGAAGGTGACCGCGCTGCTTCCTGAGGGACAGACCGCCGAGCAAGTCATCACCAGTCTGGACATCCAAGCGAAGAAACCCTGCGGCTGCGGACCGAGTTGCTGCTAGTTCTTCCGTTTTTTCGACTCAACACCCGGTCAACGCCGGGTGTTTTTCATAGGATGAACCGCACCCGGTCGAACCGGGCGCACCTGTCCCGAGTTTATAGACCAAGCGAGCACCACCAATGCCCAACATCACCCTCCCAGACGGCTCTGTCAAATCATTCGACCACGCGGTCTCCGCGTTCGATGTCGCGATGACCATCGGCGAACGCCTTGCCAAAGCATGCGTCGGCGCAATCATCGACGAGCAGCTCTGCGACCTCTCCACCACCATCGACCACGACTGCTCGCTCGCGCTCGTCACCGAGAAAACCCGCGACAAACAAGACGACCCCAACGCGCTCAACCTCCTGCGCCACTCGACCGCGCATGTCATGGCCGAAGCGATCCAACGCATCGTCCCAGAAGCGCAGCTTGTCTACGGTCCGCCGCTCGAAAATAGCTTCTACTACGACATCAAGTTCCCAGACGATCGTCCTCTCAAAGACGGCGACTTTGAAGCGATCGAAAAAGAAATGGCGGCGATCATCAAAGAAGATCGCCCCTTCACCCGCTACGACATGTCCATCAATGACGGGATCAACAAGCTCAAATCCGAAGGATCGAAGTACAAGCTCGACAACGCGGAAGCCGCGATCAAAGCGGGGTCCGAATCGCTCTCTTTCTACGCGACCGGCGAACCGGGCAAGGACTGGGAAGACCTCTGCCGAGGGCCGCACATCCCAAGCACCGGACGCATCGGCGGGTTCAAGGTCATGTCCCTCGCGTCCGCGTACTGGCACGGCGACGAGAACTCCGACTCGCTCACCCGCGTCTATGGTACTTCCTTCTTTAGCAAAAAAGACCTCAACAAACACCTCGAACGACTCGAAGAAGCAAAGAAACGCGACCATCGCGTGCTTGGAAAGAAACTCCGCTTGTTCCATATCGACGAGACCGTCGGACAAGGACTCATCCTCTGGACACCCAACGGCTCGGTCGTTCGCAAAGAACTCCAAAACTTCATTGCCGCGGAACTCACCAAGCAGGGGTACAGCGAGGTCTTCACGCCCCATATCGGCAAGCTCGATCTGTACCGCACCTCGGGGCACTTCCCGTACTACGCGGACTCGCAGTTCCCGCCGTTGGTTGAGCGCGATCACCTCGTCGAGCTTTCCGAAGAGGGATGCACCTGCGCCCAGCTCTCCAACAACATGAGCACTGGTGAGATTGAAGGCTTCATGCTCAAACCCATGAACTGCCCGCACCACATCAAGGTGTTCGACTCCGCGCCCCACTCCTACAAAGACCTCCCGGTGCGCCTCGCAGAGTTCGGCACTGTCTACCGCTGGGAACAATCCGGCGAACTCAACGGCATGACCCGCGTCCGTGGATTCACCCAAGACGACGCGCACCTCTTCTGCACCCCAGAACAGGTCAGCGATGAACTCCAGGGATGCCTCTCACTCGTCAAGATCATCTTCGATGTGCTGGGGATGGAGGACTACCGCGTCCGCGTCGGTCTGCGTGATCCGGACTCGAGCAAATACACCGGCGATCCCGCGAACTGGGACAAGGCGGAGAAAGCGTGTATCGAAGCCGCATCCACGCTCGGGGTTCCATTCACCGAAGAACCCGGAGAGGCCGCGTTCTACGGACCCAAGATCGACTTCGTCGTCAAGGATGTCATCGGACGCGAGTGGCAGCTCGGGACCGTCCAAGTGGACTACAACCTCCCCGAACGATTCAACCTCAGCTACGTCGGCGCTGACAACGAGAAGCACCGTCCAGTGATGATCCACCGCGCCCCGTTCGGTTCGATGGAGCGATTCATCGGCGTGCTGATCGAACACTTCGCCGGCGCGTTCCCGGTCTGGCTCGCTCCCGAGCAGGTCCGCGTGCTCCCGATCTCCGAGAAGAGCAACGACTACGCCGCGGAAGTCCTCGAATTGCTTAAGGCACAGGGCATCCGCGTCACCTGCGATACCGCAGACCAGCGCGTCCAAGCGAAGATCAAGAACGGCTCAGAAATGAAGATCCCGTACCTCGTCGTTGTTGGTCCGCGCGATGCGGAGAATCGTGCCGTATCCGTGCGTGCGTTCGGGACCGAGAAAGACCTCGGATCGATGCCGCTCGATGAGTTTGTCGAAGCCGTCAAGAACGAATACGACACCAAGGGCAAATCGAGCGTGAAGGATTTCTTCACCGCCGTCACCGCGTGATTGTTCTGAAATCTACTCGCTCAAGTGTTCCTTGAACCATTTCATGAGCTGCTTGCTGGTGTACGCATCGTCCCACGAGTTGTGGTTCGCGCCAGCGACTTCGGTGTAGTGCGTGTCCGCATCCAGTGCTTCAAGCGCGGCGTGCAATGATCGCGATTCGCTGACCGGGACAACTGAATCGTCATCGCCGTGGAAGAACCATGTGGGGATCGCGCTGAGTGCTTTCGCGGCGTTGACCACTGCTGGATCGGTCGGATTGGCACCGATTTCTTCCAGCCGCTGCTGATCTTCGGAGATCCGTCGTTCCGTGTAGCCGCACACCGGAGCGGCAGCTTTGAACAACTCAGTATGTATTGATCCGATCATGATTGTGCCGTGTCCTCCCTGACTCAATCCCGTGATCGCGAGCCGATCAGGATCATGCAACCCCTGCCCCGCTGCTTCTTCAAGCATCTTGAGCAGCGCCTCTTCATGATCTTCCCACTCGGTATTGAAGATCGGTTTCTGCGGCACGATCAGCACAAACGGCCAATCCTCTGGATTCTCCATCGCGTGCTTCGGGAGCCCAACTGTGAGTTGTTTCTCCCCGTCGGTGCCGCACTCGCCGTATCCGTGCAGGAAGAGAATCGTGGCCCCACCCCTCTCTGCCGCTTCATTGATCACCACTTTGCACGCGTATTCCTGATCGTTCACCGTCATGGACAGATCGATCACCTCCGCTTGAGGAGCGGCGTCGGGCTGGGCTGGGTTCTGGTGCATGCCGAGGAACGCGGATAGGGAGAGGACGATTGCGAGGAGTTGTATAAACATGATCGAATGATACACGATTTGAGAACTCGACAAAGCTCATCAAGAGCAGTGCTATGCACCGCTCCCCTTCGCGATCGAATCCGCGATCATCGCAACCGCTTCTTCTGGATCATCCGTCCATTGAAAGATGTCCATGTCAATCGCGTCGATCGTTTCGTTCGCGATCAGCGCGTTGTTGATGAAGTCTTGCATGTGCTTCCAGAACTCCTCGCCCATCACGATGATCGGGAACCGCTCAATCTTATTGGTCTGGATCAACACCGCGGCTTCAAAGATCTCATCCATCGTCCCGAACCCGCCGGGCATGACGATGAACGCCTTTGAATACTTCACGAGCATCACCTTGCGCACAAAGAAGTAGTTGAAGTCCACGAACCGATCCAAATACGGATTGGGATGCTGCTCCATCGGAAGCTCGATGTTGCACCCGAGCGATAAGCCCCCCTCCTCCCGCGCCCCACGATTCGCGGCTTCCATAATCCCCGGACCACCGCCGGTCATCACCGCGTACCCCGCGCGAGCGAGCGCCGCGCCGGTCTCCTGCGCGAGTTTGTAGTACTTGTGATCTTCTGAGAACCGCGCCGACCCGAACACAGTC
>Ga0209345_10006109_pt1 | contig 10986 bp, 10 predicted proteins | sample Cruoilmetagenom7_FD_187294 | JGI IMG/M metagenome (GOLD analysis project Ga0209345, IMG submission 187294) | Oil polluted marine microbial communities from Coal Oil Point, Santa Barbara, California, USA - Sample 7 (SPAdes) (version 2) | ecosystem: Environmental > Aquatic > Marine > Oil seeps ...
TTTGGAAAGTTTCATTTAATTGAAGGCTCTATTCTTGAAAAGAATTATTGGTGGTATACTTTAAGTTGGTGTATGGGCAGTGCGCTGTTTTTTTCCTTTTATTTTCAGAGAGCTATTAAAAATAGTTTGTATAAAGCTATTTTGAGATATGGAAGATATGTTTTCGTTTTTAGTTCGTTAGTTTATTTAATCTTCAATTTCGAGAAGTTTTTTTCGTCAATAGTATATTTTATCTACCTCTTTGGAATAATGTTGGTTCTTGTAAGTATAGTATTGTATTTTATAGAGTTAATTAGTACAGAGAGGATTTTGTTGTTTTATAAATCCATCCAATTTTACATTGGAGGCATTCTTTTAATCTGGTACTTATCTACCACACCATTAATTTTTTATGATATGTATACTGATGCTGTCGATTGGGATTTCATTATCTTAACATGGAAGATAAGGCTTATGGCAAATATTTTTATGTATTTAGGCTTTGCATCGGTTTTATTGTTATGCAAACCGGAAAGTAGCATTCAAATAGCTAAAAAGTAATTATGGAAGAATTTTTTAGAGAAAACTATTCAATACTTACTAAGTTAGTTGTTCTAGCAGCTGCAGTTTCTGGACTTTTTAACTATAAAAAGTTTAAAGGAACCGTAGTTGCTAAGTTTATAGTTTTTTTAGTTTTTGTGTTTTTTATAGAAATAATTGCAACTTATCCTCGCTACTTAATTTCTTTAAACAAATATCATCTGCTTGATGGTCTGCTGATAAGAGAAAATCATTGGTGGTATGCACTAGCTTGGACTACTGGTTCTGCATTGTTTTTTTCCTACTATTACAGAACAATTGTAAAAACAAAAACTCTTAAAATAGTTTTAAAATATCTTTTCTGGATAATGGTTTTTACAGTTATTGTTACTGCTATAGTTGACTATACGTATATATTTAGCTCTTTTCCTGTAGCTATAGAAATAGTAAGCTTTTTTGTAGTTGTTCTAAGTGCATTAATCTATTTTATTGATGTGCTGCAATCTGATACAATATTGAAATTTTATAAATCGATTCATTTTTATATCAGTGGCGCTGTTTTATTTTGGTGGTTAGTCACTACTCCATTAATATTTTATCAGGAGTATCACTCAAATGTAGATTGGAATTATATTATTTTAAAATGGCAAATATTGTTATTTGCCAATATATTTATGTATATAACTTTTACAATAGCTTTATTATGGTGCAAACCCCAGAACAATTAGCAACTACCCAATCTGAAAGGTATTTATTGATTTATATGATTGCTGTTTTGGTAATTATAACAGTCTTAGTTATTCTTTTTTTTGCAGTATTTCAGAAGCGAAAAAACAAATTACTTTTTGACAAAATACAGCGAGAACGTGAGTTTGAAGAAGAACTGGTAAAAACGCAAACCGAAATACAAGAACAAACACTCAAAAATGTTGGTCAAGAATTGCACGATAATGTTGGTCAGTTATTATCTGTTGCAAATATGCAATTGAGTTTAGTGGCTTCATTAGCCAAAGATTCAGTTAAAACAAAGGTTGACGAAACCAAAAGTGTAATAAGTGATGCTATTACGGAAGTAAGAGGCTTATCTAAGGCTCTGAACAGTGAAGTGATTCTAAATTTTGGGTTGTATCAATCTATTAAAAATGAAATTAACAGAATTAATAAGCTAAACAAAATTAAAGCTGAATTAGTAATTAATGGAGACATAAAAGAGATACATAATAAAGACGCCATTATCTTATTTAGGATATTTCAAGAATTCTTGTCAAATACTATTAAGTATGCTGATGCTAAGAACTTTGTTGTTAGGTTAACTTATAACGAAGATAATCTTATAATTATAGCAATTGATGATGGAAAAGGTTTTGATGTTAATACAGCTAAAAAAGGCTCAGGATTAATTAATATGAAAGATAGATCTAAATTGATTGATACAGAATTTAAGCTGTTTTCCAAGCAAAACGAAGGCACAAAATTGGAATTAGTTTATCCTTTAAATAGAGTCTAACCAAGCCATTTAAGCATAGTTTTTAAAGATTTCAATTTACCTTTGTAAGGTGCATAACGTAAAGGAACATCTAACCAATTACCTTTTTTAACAATACCTTTTTTGTGAGTGAATGTTTCAAAACCGTTGCGTCCATGGTAGGAGCCAATACCACTTTCACCAACGCCACCAAAAGGTAATCTGTGATTACTAAAATGTATTACACTATCATTAATCACTCCACCTCCAAAACTATATTTTTTTATCAGCTTTTTTGTAAAAGCTTTTTTGTTTGAAAAAACGTAGAAAGAAAGAGGTTTATCATATTTAGAAACAATATCATTGATATCTTCTTCTGTTTCGAACTCTAAAACAGGAAGAATTGGCCCAAATATTTCTCCTTTCATTACTTCACTGTTTAAGCTTGGTGAATCGATAATAGTTGGAGACATATAGTTGTCCTTTTCATTTATTATACCACCGTGAACTATGTTTACATTGTCTAACATTTTTTCTAAACGCTGTAAATTCTCTTTATTAATAATTCGAGGATAATCATAAGATGTTTCAGGATTTGCTGTGTAGGCTTTCTCAATTTCTTGCGTTAAAGACTCTAGAAGGTTTGTTTTAATTTCTGATTTTACCAATATATAATCTGGCGCTATACAAGTTTGTCCAGCGTTCATAAATTTACCCCAAACTAGACGCTTTGCTGTAAGTTTTATATTAACAGTTTCATCAATAATACAAGGCGATTTTCCTCCTAGCTCAAGTGTTACTGGAGTTAAATGGTTTGCAGCAGCCTTGGCAACAATTTTTCCAACAGGTACACTACCTGTAAAGAAAATATAATCCCATTTTTGAGCTAGTAGTTCGGTTGTTTTTGGAATACCACCTTGGACAGTTGCCACATGTTCTTCGGTAAACACTTTTGAAAGTATTTCCTCAACTAATTTCGAGGTATTAGGAGTTAATTCACTTGGCTTTAAAACTACTGTGTTTCCTGCTACAACAGCAGCAACTAATGGCGATATTGTTAGTTGAAAAGGATAATTCCAAGGAGCAATAATTAAAACAGTTCCATAAGGTTCTGAGTAAATGTAATCTGTCGATGGAAAATTTAATAAAGAAGGCCTTATTCGCTTAGGTCTAGACCATTTATAAATATGCTTTATGGCAAGATCAATTTCAGAAATTACAACACCAATTTCCGTTAAGTAAGTTTCGAAAACAGGTTTCTTAAAATCTTTTTCAAGCGCATCACAAATATTTTTCTCATTGTTTATGATTTCACTCCTTAAAGACTTTAAAGAAGACTTCAGGTAGTTTATATCTCGAGTTTTAGATGTCTTAAAAAAAGATTGCTGTTGTTTTAATAGCTCTGGTATGTTCATTCCAATAAAGATAGTAATTTAGTTTTTGCAAGCATCCCAAATAGGATCTTTTGGAGTAGGAGCTATAACTGAAATGTTTTCTTTGCTAACTGGATGAATAAATTCTATTTTTCTAGAGTGTAAATGTATACCTGCATCTTTATTACTTCTATCAAAACCATATTTTAAATCACCTTTTATAGGAGAACCAATATTTGATAGCTGACTACGAATTTGATGATGTCTACCAGTTTCTAAATTTACCTCAAGTAAATAATAGTTATCTAAGGTTTTTAAAATTTTATAATGCAAAATAGCTTTTTTACTATCAGGCACTTCTTTTATATGGGCTTTAGATTTATTGTTCTTAGGGTTCTTTTTCAACCAATGTGTTAATGTATCTAATTCTTTTAGAGGTTTGTTTTTTACTATCGCCCAATAGGTTTTTGAGATATCTTTAGAAGCAAATAATTTATTTAAGCGAGGCAAAACTTTTGAAGTTTTAGCAAACATAACAATACCAGTAGTGGGTCTATCTAAACGATGTGTCACACCTAAATATACATTTCCTGGTTTGCTGTACTTATCTTTGATGAATTCTTTAACAACATCGCTTAAAGGCTTGTCTCCAGTCTTGTCACCTTGCACAATATCACCAGCACGTTTGTTTACGATAATAATGTGGTTGTCTTCGTAAAGAACTTGGAGGTTGGACTTATTAGATAATGTCTTGGGCATTTAATTTGCTAGTATTGTTCTGCATCTGATGGAAAGTCCACTTTCTTAACGTCAGTTACATACTGTGAAATAGCATTTGTCATATCTTCATATAAATTCATGTAGCGTCTTAAAAAACGTGGATTAAATTCATGTGTCATACCAATCATGTCATGAAGTACTAGAACTTGACCATCCACACCATTTCCAGCACCAATACCAATTATTGGAATACTAACACTTTCTGCAACTTGCTTTGCTAATGCTGCAGGGATTTTTTCAAGTACAATACCAAAACATCCAATACGTTCTAGCATTTTTGCATCTTCTATTAATTGCAGTGCTTCTTCTTCTTCTTTTGCGCGAACTGTATATGTTCCAAATTTATAGATAGATTGAGGAGTTAGCCCTAAATGTCCCATTACTGGAATTCCAGCATTTAATATACGTTTTATAGATTCCTTAATTTCTTTTCCACCTTCCATTTTTACTGCATGACCACCAGATTCTTTCATAATTCTAATTGCAGAACGTAGTGCCTCTTTTGGGTCACTTTGGTAGCTTCCAAATGGTAAATCAACAACAACTAATGCGCGTTCAACAGCACGTATAACTGAAGATGCATGATAAATCATTTGATCTAAAGTTATTGGTAACGTTGTTTCATGTCCAGCCATAACGTTACTCGCTGAATCCCCAACTAAAATAACATCAATTCCAGCTCCATCAACAATTTTAGCCATTGTGTAATCGTATGCTGTAAGCATAGAGATTTTTTCTCCATTACTTTTCATGTCAACTAATGACTTTGTAGTAACTCTTTTGTATTCTTTTTTTGCTGTTGACATAGTTTTATAAATTATTAGCGTAAAAATAGTAAATTAACAGAAAGCTACAGATGCTGTTAGGTTTTTCTTTATTTCTTTTTTGTACTTTTAATGACAACTTAAAATAATATTATGTTACGAATTTTACTTTTATGCTTGTGCCTATCTACAGCTACTACATATGCACAAAAAGATGAATCTGCAAACGTTAAAGCAGCAATAGATACTTTTTTTGAAGGTTTTCATAAAGGAGACACTTTAATGATGAAATCTGTTATGATGGATAAAGTATTAATGCAAACAGCATTTAAAAACAAAGAAGGGAATGATGTTTTGAGAACTGACAAACCTGGGAATTTAACAAAAGCGATAGCAAATAGACCAGCAGATCAAAAATGGGACGAACGCTTAAAAGATTATATTATTAAAGTAGATAATAATATGGCCAATGCCTGGACTCCCTACGAATTCTGGGTAAATGGAAACTTTAGTCACTGTGGTGTCAACTCATTCCAGTTATTTAATGATAATGGACAATGGAAAATCATCTACTTAATCGATACAAGGCAACGTACTGGTTGTAATGAAAGTAAAAACTAACAATCAGACAAACTTACCCTAACAGCTAAACCTCCTTCGGAGGTTTCTTTGTATTTGGTATGCATATCTTTTGCGGTTTCCCACATGGTATTCACAACTTCGTCTAGAGGTACTTTTACATTTTTAGGATCTGTTTCTAGCGCCAATTCGGCTGCGTTAATAGCTTTTATGGCTCCCATAGAGTTACGTTCTATACATGGTATTTGTACTAATCCACCAATTGGATCACAGGTAAGTCCTAAATGATGTTCCATAGCAATTTCAGCAGCAATTAACACTTGATCGGGAGTGCCTCCTAAAACTTCACATAAAGCTCCAGCTGCCATAGCAGCACTTACACCAATTTCTGCTTGACAGCCACCCATAGCTGCACTAATAGTGGCTCCTTTTTTAAAGATACTGCCAATCTCTCCAGCAACCATAAGAAATTGCTTGATATCTTTTAAATCTGCTTCATGATTTTCAATGACTAAATAGTACATTAACACTGAAGGGATAACTCCAGCACTTCCGTTTGTTGGAGCAGTGACAATACGACCTAAAGAGGCATTGACTTCATTTACACTCAATGCAAAACAGCTAACCCACTTTAAAATTTGTCTAAATTTTACTTCCGTTTTTCTAATAGCTTCCAACCATTGCTGTGGATTTTCATATTTGTAATCACCAATTAGTTTTTTGTGCATATCAAAAGCTCGTCGTCTAACATTGAGTCCTCCAGGTAAGCTTCCTTCAGTATGACAACCAATATACATGCATTCTAACATAGTATTCCAAATACGACTAATTTCATAGTTAATATCCTCATCACTGCGTAATGATTTTTCGTTTTCAATAACAACTTCCGAAATAGATTTGTTCAAATCGCTACAATAATTTAAAAGTTCCGTTCCCTTTGTTATAGGATATGGAAAGGTTTTAAATATCTCAGCAACTTCTTTAGCATGAGTAAGTTCTTCCTTAACAACAAAGCCACCACCAATTGAGTAAAATTTAGAGCTCGTTTTTTTACCTTCAATCAATGCTGTAAATTTCATTCCATTGGCGTGAAAAGGTAAAAATTTCCTGTTATAAACAATATCAATTTCTGGATAGAACCCTATAGTTTTTTCATTATTAAAAACCAGAGTGTTAGTGTTTTTAGACAAAGCGATGATAGCATCAATAGTTTCAGTTGGAATTACTTCAGGATCTGCACCACTTAAGCCTAGTATAATAGCTAAGTCCGTAGCGTGCCCTTTTCCTGTTAATGACAGAGAACCATATAGATCCACAGTGATTTTTTCAACCTTATCAAATTTATCAGCTGCTTTAAGTTCTTTAATCCATCGTTCTGCAGCTCTCCAAGGTCCTAAGGTGTGAGAACTGGATGGTCCTACACCTATTTTTAGCATATCAAAAACAGAAATACATTCCATTAATTCTTACTTTTAGTGTTTGGACAAATATAAATGTTGCGCGCTTAAAATAAAGAAAACAACAATTAATTATTTTGCATAAAAAAAGCCTGAAATTATGCTTTCAGGCTATACTTTATTTATTTAAATATGATGTTATCTAAAATCAAAACTTTGAATGTTATTTAAACTTAACACGGCATTAATATCAGATACATCAACACCATCTATATTGTCAGCAGGTACGACAACAACTCTAAACACTTGACCTTGTGTCCAAACATCATCTAAGGCAGTAAAATCTGTAGTGCCATCTAAAAAGAAGCGTACATCATCTTGCGTGAAGTCGAAATTATAAACCAAGTTACTCCCATCATCAAAGTAAACAGTTTGAGGCATTAAGCGCCATATATCTTGACCATTATCAGTATCCCATAGTATGTAAACTAAAGTCACATCAGATGGTAGTACTTCAAATCCGTAAGCTTCAACATATTCAAAATTGTTAGCTGCATTAAAATCGACTTCAATTTCAAAAGCTGAAGATGCTATGATTTCACCATCTAATCCATCTAGTCCATCAAATCCTGGAGGTCCTTCTGGGCCTTCACAAGCGGTTAATAATAATGCAAATACTGTAAATAAAGATAATAAACGTTTCATAAGATTTTAGTTTTGTTTTTTTATTCATATCAAATCATGTACCAAAATTGACATCTAGCTAAATATATTTTAAAACATCATTCTGACATCATGTCATATTTATTCTCATGGCATAATGATTGACTATAAGATGTTGTAGTAAAAAATGAAATTAAACACAACAAGTAAAGAATAAATAAAGTTATGAGTAAAATTATTGGAATCGACTTAGGAACAACAAACTCTTGTGTTTCTGTTATGGAAGGTAACGAACCAGTAGTAATCCCAAATGCAGAAGGAAAGCGTACAACACCATCTGTAATTGCCTTTGTTGAAGGCGGTGAGATTAAGGTTGGTGACCCAGCAAAACGCCAAGCAGTAACTAACCCAACAAAAACAGTTTATTCAATTAAACGTTTTATGGGTAATAAGTATTCTGAGTCTAAAAAAGAAGCAGAGCGTGTACCATATAAAGTGGTGAAAGGTGACAACGATACGCCTAGAGTAGATATCGATGGACGTTTATACACGCCTCAAGAATTATCGGCAATGATTCTTCAAAAAATGAAGAAAACTGCTGAAGACTATTTAGGAACTACAGTAAGCGAAGCTGTTATTACAGTACCAGCTTATTTTAACGATTCACAACGTCAAGCTACTAAAGAAGCAGGTGAGATTGCTGGTTTAAAAGTTCGTAGAATTATTAACGAACCAACAGCTGCAGCACTAGCTTATGGAATGGATAAAAAAGGTGTAGACCAAAAAATTGTAGTTTTTGATTTTGGTGGCGGAACACATGATGTATCTATTCTTGAATTAGGAGATGGTGTGTTTGAAGTATTATCTACCGATGGTGACACACATTTAGGAGGAGACGATGTAGATCAAAAAATTATTAACTGGTTAGCAGATGAATTTAAAGCTGAAGAAAGTATGGATTTGAGAGAAGATCCTATGTCTTTACAACGTTTAAAAGAAGCTGCTGAAAAAGCAAAAATTGAATTATCATCTTCTGCTCAAACAGAAATCAACTTACCATATATTACAGCTACTGCTAGCGGACCAAAGCACTTGGTGCGTACATTAACACGCTCTAAATTTGAGCAGTTAATAGACGATTTAGTAAAGCGTACTATCGAACCTTGCGCATCAGCTTTAAAAGCAGCAGACTTAAGTAAAAGTGATATTGACGAAGTTATTTTAGTAGGTGGATCTACAAGAATTCCTGCCGTACAAGAAGCAGTTGAGAAATTCTTCGGTAAAACACCAAGTAAAGGTGTTAACCCTGATGAAGTTGTATCTTTAGGAGCTGGTATTCAAGGAGGTGTTTTAACTGGTGATGTTAAAGATGTATTACTTTTAGATGTAACTCCATTATCATTAGGTATTGAAACTATGGGTAATGTATTTACTAAACTTATTGAGGCTAATACAACAATCCCAACTAAGAAATCTCAAGTGTTTTCAACAGCAGCAGATAATCAACCTTCTGTAGAAATTCATGTTTTACAAGGAGAAAGAGCTATGGCTGCGGATAATAAAACAATTGGACGTTTTCATTTAAGTGATATTCCACCAGCACGTCGTGGAACACCGCAAATTGAAGTAACGTTTGATATTGACGCCAATGGTATTATTAAAGTATCAGCTGAAGATAAAGCAACTGGTAAGAAGCAAGATATCCGTATTGAAGCATCTTCTGGATTAAGTGAAGAAGAGATTCAAAAAATGAAAGCTGATGCTGAAGCAAATGCAGAAGCAGATAAAGCAGCGGCAGAACAAGCTCAAAAGTTAAATGAAGCTGATTCTATGATTTTCCAAACAGAAAAGCAATTAGAAGAATTTGGTGATAAATTATCTGATGATAAGAAACAACCAATTGTTGATGCTTTAGAAGAATTGAAGAAAGCTTATGAAACTAAAGACTTAGAGGTGATTACTCCAGCTTTAGATAAAATAAACGAAGCTTGGAAAGTAGCAAGTGAAGAAATGTATAAAGCGCAAGCTGAAGCACAACAAGGAGGAGAAGCAGGTCCTGATGCAAGTCAGAATGGTCAATCTTCTGAGGAAGGTAGCGATGTCGAAGATGTTGACTTTGAAGAGGTGAAGTAAACAGGTTATTTTTCATTCCTGTTAAAACAGTAGTCCAAAATATTAGATTATTTTAACAATAAAAACGCAACCATTTCTTGGTTGCGTTTTTTTAGTTAATAACTTTCTTTAGTTATAAAACATTACCATCTCCATCTACTTTAATTCTAATAACTTCTCCAGAATTGGTAAGCTTTATTTTGTATTGCTTTTTAGTAAAACCATCTTTACTCTCATATTTAACGGTATAAACATCGCTAGCAATTGCCCAATTTGGAAATTTTTTTGTTACCTTTTTTCGAATGTCCATAGGTAATTTTACATCTTTATATCTTTCAATAGTTCTAATAAGATTACCGTTTTCATCATAAGCGGCAACAATATAGCCATCTGGAATATAAAATGTAACTGAGTAAGAGTCGTATTCGTCAACGTACAATTCTGTATTTTTTAAATTATACATCGCTACTTTCTCTTCTAAATTTTTCACATTAATATCTTCTACGTTTTCATTTACTGCACTTAAATATTTGTAATTTATAGCTCTAACTGTTACTTCAGGCAGTTTAGTAATTTGTGAAAACATTTGAGTGGTTAGCCCAAAAAGAAATAAACCAAGAATCAATTTTTTCATAATATTTAATTTAATGGGTTAATAAAAGAAATTTACATATAAGGTAAAGAGTACACAATGATATTGGTCATGTTGATAATTATTGAATCTATAAATTTTTGAAAACAATTATGCATGCATAATAATTATTATATTTGCTAAAATTTAACTTCAATGGCAACAAAACTTACTGAACTTCTCGGAATCACATATCCAGTTATTCAAGCACCTATGTTTTTGGTTTCAAATACTAAAATGGTGATTGAGGCCATGAAAGGAGGTATTGCTGGTTGTATTCCTGCATTAAATTACAGAACACTTGATGAATTAAGAGTAGCTATTAAAGAGTTAAAGGTAGCAAAACCTGAAGGTGGTTCATTTGGATTTAACTTAATAGTAAATAAATCTAATGTAAAGTATAAAGGGCAATTAGAGGTGTTGTGCGAAGAAGGTTGCGACTTTATTATAACTTCTCTTGGTAGTCCAGAAGAAACAATAAAGCAAGCTCATAAAGCTGGGATAAAAGTATTTTGTGATGTAGTAGATTTAAAATTTGCAAAAAAGGTTGAGCATTTAGGTGCAGATGCTATCATCGCTGTGAATAATCAAGCTGGCGGACATAGAGGAGATAAATCTCCAGAAGAATTAATTAAACACTTAGTAGATAATTGTATTATCCCAGTCATTTCAGCTGGTGGTGTTGGATGTAAAGCAGATATTG
>Ga0209345_10006112_pt1 | contig 10985 bp, 9 predicted proteins | sample Cruoilmetagenom7_FD_187294 | JGI IMG/M metagenome (GOLD analysis project Ga0209345, IMG submission 187294) | Oil polluted marine microbial communities from Coal Oil Point, Santa Barbara, California, USA - Sample 7 (SPAdes) (version 2) | ecosystem: Environmental > Aquatic > Marine > Oil seeps ...
GCGTGGATTTCGTCGGGTGTGCCTTCGGCGATGATTTCACCGAAATTCAGCACGGTTATATCGTCGGCCAGCGCCATCACCACCGAGATGTTATGCTCGATCAACAGCACGGTCGTGTTGGCGGACACCTCGCGGATTAGGTCGATGAATTCGTCTATTTCGCCATCCGACAACCCTTGCGTTGGCTCGTCCAAAATCAACAGCTTGGGGTCTTGCCCCAGCCCCATCGCAATTTCCAACAACCGCTGGTGCCCATAGGCCAAATCACCCGCCACCTGATCAGAACGCGCTTCCAGCCCGACACGGGTAAGCGTTGCAAGCACCTCGGGCTTTAGCTGTTTGGCCGAGCGCCCCAAACGGTGTTGCACCGCCAGCGCGACATTTTCAAAAACCGTCAGATTGCTGAAAATCGACGTAATCTGGAACGTATAGGCCATTCCCATCGTAATACGCTTGTGGGCGGGCATCGCAGTGACGTCCTGACCCATAAACGTAACGGTGCCGCTGCTGGCAGCAATGCGGCCGCATAGCATTGACACAAGTGTGGTTTTCCCCGCGCCATTGGGTCCGATCAAAGCGCGTATTTTTCCCTGTTGTAGATCGAAATCCACATTTTGCACGGCTTTCATGCCGCCAAAATTGCGGCAAAGCCCGCGGGTGGATAGCAGAGTTACGGCAGCCATTTTGCCCACCTTTCGCGCATAATTCCCATCAACCCGTTGCGGGCAAACATTGTCAGCAACACCAGAATGACGCCGACAACCAGCATATAGGCGTCCGTGACGGCGCTGGACAAATCAATCAGGTAGAACATGAACAGTGTGCCGATGAAGGGGCCGATCACCGTGCCTGCGCCCCCCAGCAATACCCACAACAGCGGAAAAATAGAATAGGGGACTTGGGCAAAACTGGCCCCGACATAGCCAAATAAAACCCCGTATGCGGCCCCCGCTGCGCCCGAGACCGTGCCGGACATCACCACCGCCGCCAGTTTGTGGCGCCACACGTCATAGCCCAGCATTTTGGCGCGCTCCTCGTTTTCGCGGATCGCGATCAACACGCGGCCGGTGGGGGATTTGACCAGCCATAGAATGCCTAGCAATACCAACGAGAACAACAACAGGGCAGCAAAATAGCGCGTAGACGCATCGCTCAAATCCAGCCCGAATATCTGGCGGGCGGATTGTTTGATCACAAAGCCTTCGTCGCCACGGGTGACACCGCCAAAATAAAGGATGGTCAGGAAAATAGTTTGCGAGAACATCAAGGTGACGATCATGAAGGCCACGCCAATGGTGCGCAGCGCCAGCAGGCCGACGATCAATGAGAAGACGAAGGAGGACAAAACACCGACCCCGAACGCAGGACCGGCTGACAGGCCCAATTGGGTCACAGACAGGCCCATGCCATACATGCCGGCGGCAAAGAACATAGCGTGCCCAAGGCTGAGCAACCCCGTGTAGCCGAACATGATGTTATAGCCCATCGCGAAGGTGGCCATCACCATGATGCGGGCCAGATTGCCGTGATGATAAGCGGGCGCGATGAACTGCAAGGCAAACAGCAAGGCGATTAGGCCAAGGTGCAAGATCAGTGATTTTCTCATGCCGGTTTTGCTCCGAACAATCCTTGTGGGCGATAAACCAGCACCAACGCGACCAGCAATGTGGCCAGCATTTTGGCCAGTGTCGGGGTGAAGAACACCGATATGATGCCATCAGACATGCCGATCAAAACTGCCGCCACCACGGTGCCACGCAAACTGCCCAAACCGCCGATGATCACCACAATGAACGACAGCAACAACGGGTCCGCGCCCATCAAATAATGCGCCTGCTGGATCGGCACCACCAACACAGCCCCAAGTGCTGCCAGTGCGGCGCCCATGCCAAATACCAACGCATAGATGCGTTCAACCGGAATGCCAAAGGCTTGTGCCGTTTCGCTGTCCAGCTGGGTGGCGCGCAGGATCAACCCGATCTTGGTTTTTGCCATCAACAGCCAAACGCCGATCAGGGTGACGATAGCGGCAACGATAACGAACAGTTTATAGCTGGTGGTGCTTAACCCCCATGGCCAATAGAGCGCGAAACCATTCTCGCCAAACTCAAACCACGGCAGCGCAAGGCGGGTGTTGAACGGCGGCGCAACAGGGTGTGCATCAGGGCCATAGGTCATCAATGTGATCTGCTGGATGATGTATAACAGCCCAATGGTGGCCACGATGGTGCGTTCAGGGTCATAATCGACCCGTCGCAGAATCAGCCAATCCGCGGCCCCCGCCAACAGGCCAACCAATAGGGGGGCAAGGATCAGGGCGGCTACAAAACCGATTGCAGCAGACCCGCCCAACATGGAGGTAATCCACCACGCCAGAACCGCGCCCAACATAAAGAATTCGCCATGCGCCACATTGACCACGCGCATCACGCCAAACACCAGTGACAGGCCAAGGGCAGTCAACGTCAGAACCGACGCCTGTACCAGACCTTCGAGCATGGCAAGCATGAGATGGGGGCCGAATTCCATGTGGTGTGAACTGCTCTTTGTTTTTATATAAAGTGTTCCCTCCCCTATGAAAGGGAAGGGATAAGTCGGGTTTTAGGCCGGCTGCCTAGAACGACTGCGTGGTGTAATCTACCTCGTCAGGATAGTATCCATCCTCAAGCGATGTGGTGTGTTTCACGATCATTTTTCCACCCTCGACCTGGCTGATATACTGCGGGCCGAACACCTGATGGGTCTTGCCGTTGAACACCTTTTCACCTTGCGGATGCTCGTTGCTTTCGGGCATCGAGCTAATGGCTTCAACTGCCTCGATCAGCTTGGTACGATCCTCGGGTCCTTTGTATCCGGCGGCTTCCATCCCGTCCTTGATGGTGAACAGTGTTTCCCAGCACCCGAACATATGGCCGTAAGTGGAGACGTTTTTGGCGTCCTCTACAGCGGCCCCATTGTCGTCGATGCCAATGGCCTCGCGGTAGAACTTGTCATAAGACGTCTGATCCGGCTGCTTATAGCGCGGCATACCTTCCCAGAAATGGGTGCCTTCAAGGAACTCCAGACCGGGTGATGCAAAATCAACCGCCTCGAGCGAATCCACAAAGCCAAAGATTTGCGGTGCACTCGGTCCGAAAAATTCGCCCAGCTCCTTGACGAATGTCAAAACGGCGGGGCCAACCATAACATGGTAGATCACCTCGGTTTCGCGCGGGATTTGCGGAAAATATTTGGTGAAGGATGTTTCGGTTGGCGGGATGGCAATTTTGGCCACCACTTCGCCACCTTGCGCCTCAATCGCTTCAGAAAAGAAATCGCGATGGTTATGGCCAAAGGCAAAATCGGGAAAGATCATCGTAACCTTTTTACCCAGATTGCTGGCCACCCACGGGGCCATTGCCTGCACCTGGCTTTTCACATCGGTAATGCCCGGCTGCAAAGTATAGCGGTTCAACATGCCGCTGGCCACATGGTGCCCTTCGGAGACCACGAAATAGGGCAGTTTCAACTCGGCCGCACGCGGGGCAGCACCAATCACCACATGGGAAAACAAGGTGCCATAGGCAATGTCGCAGCCATGCTGGTTGGCGAATTTCTCCAACACTTCGGCGCCACGCTTGGGGTCTGTGCCATCATCTTCGGCGACAATCTCGACGGGGCGCCCATTGATGCCACCGAAGTCGTTGATCACCTTGGCGGCGGCATTTGTGGTGCGTTCGTACCAGCGTCCGTAGGCAGCGCCAATACCGGTGCGGTGCACTTGAAACCCGATTTTGATCGGGGCGGCGTGCGCGCCTGCATGAGCGAATCTGGTGACATCAGGCAGCGCAGTTGCGGCCCCGACTGCGGCCATCCCTGTCAGGATTTTGCGCCGTGTTGGTAAGGTATTATTTCCCATTTGTGTCTCTCCCTAAATGTTGGTCTGACGGGCCATATGCTCAGCCTTTTGTCAATTCAATACGTCATTGCATGGCAGTAAATGTCCACTGGTAAATAATGATGGACCGATACAAACTAGTTTGTATACAAATGAATTAATCAAAAGCTGTCAAGGAATTTGCGCAATGGCGAACACAGGAAAAGGCAAGATCGTCGGCGTCGATGTGGGCGGCACCTTCACCGATCTCGTGCTGCTTTCGCCGGATGGGAAAGTGCGTCTGTCCAAGGAACCAAGCACGTTGGACAATCAGGCCTTCGGGGTATTAAACGCGCTAAACGCCGTCGATGCCGATTTGCAAAATGTTGATTTGATCGTGCATGGCACTACCACCACCACCAATGCGGTGCTGGAGCGCAAACTGTGCAAAACTGGCCTGATCACCACGCAAGGGTTTCGTGATGTGTTGGAATTGGGGCGGCGGACGCGTCCGCAAGCCTATGGCATGTTTGGTGAATTTACGCCGATTATCCCACGCGATCTGCGCCTTGAGGTGCCCGAGAGGATGCTGGCTGACGGCACTGTTCATACGCCGCTGGACACTATTGCGGTTCAGGCGGCAGTCAAAGAATTGCTGGCGGCGGGCTGCGAATCTGTGGTGATCCATTTTCTACACGCCTATGCCAACCCCACCCACGAGCAGGCGGCAGCCCGTTTGGTGGCCGATATTTGGCCGAATGATTACATTACATGCGGTCACACCCTTCTGTCGGAAAGCCGCGAATATGAACGCGGTGTGACGGCGGCGGTGAATGCATCGGTGCAACCACTGTTGCAACGCTACGTGGACCGGTTGGCAAGCGAGTTGGCGACCAAGGGTTATGCCCATGACGTGTTGGTGATGAACGGCAATGGTGGCATGGTGTCGGCAGGCATGGTGGCACGCGAGGCCGCCAAAACCGTGATGTCCGGTCCGGCGTCGGGCGTGATGGCCGCCGCCTATACTGGCGCGCGGGCGGGGATGCGTAACCTGCTGACCTATGACATGGGGGGCACATCAACCGACGTTGCGCTGATTAAGGATGCGCAACCCGCCGTATCGAACGAGATCGAGATCGAATACGCCATGCCGATTCACGTGCCGATGGTTGATGTGCGCACGGTTGGGGCGGGTGGCGGCTCTATCGCGCATGTAAACGCGGCGGGCCTGCTTGAGGTCGGCCCCGAGAGCGCCGGTGCCACACCGGGGCCGATTTGTTATGACAAAGGCGGGGTGGCACCAACAATTTCGGACGCCAACCTGATACTGGGCCGGATGGGGCTGCGTGCGGGTTCGGCGGATGATCTGATGGAACGTGTTAAGGCGGGGTTGCAAACGCTGGCCCAACCGCTGGGGATCAGCACCCAAGACGCCGCCGAGGCGGTGATCCGCGTCGCCAACACCCATATGGCAGGGGCGATCCGCATGGTCTCGGTCTCGCTCGGGGTGGACCCGCGCGACTACGCCTTGTTTGCCTTTGGCGGGGCAGGGCCGTTGCATGCCTGTGCCTTGGCCCGCGAACTGGGGGTGCCGCAGGTTCTGGTGCCTGCCCGTCCGGGCATCACCAACGCGCTGGGCTGTGTTGTGGCCGACCTTCGACATGATTACGTGCGCACGGTGAACCGGCCGCTAAACGTGGTGGATACTGATGATGTCCATGCGGTTTTTGCCGAGCAGATCGCGCATGGCGAAGCACTGGTGAACAAGGAAAAGATCACGCTGACAGGGATCAGGCATCTTTATAGCGTCGATATGCAGTTCATCGGCCAGACCCATTTGCTGCGGGTTGATCTGGACAGCGCCACACCAACGGTTGAAGAGCTGCAAGCGCGGTTCGAGCAGGTTTACTTTGATCGGTTCCAAGTTGAGCTGGACGATATTCAGGCCAATCTGGTGAATGTGAACACCTCGGTTATTGGCACCCGCCCACCGTTAGACCTGTCGCTGTTGATTGATCCCGCAGATCGTCGCGAAACCGTGGCCAAGGCTCAAACCGGCACACGCAAGGTGATGTTTGAGGGACACTGGCATGACACGCCGATCTATTGGCGCGATCACCTGCCGATAGACGCCAAAATCTCCGGCCCCGCGATCATTGAACAGATGGACACAACCTGTGTGATCGAACCCAACGACACCGCGCTGGGCGACCCGCAAGGCAATATCATCATCACCATAGGAGGCGCGTTATGACGCTTGATCCGATCACTCTTGGCGTCATTCAGGCAGGCTTGCAGCAGGTTTGCGATGAAATGGACCTGTCCTTTTCGCGGGCTGCGTTCTCTCCGGTGATTGCCGAGGCCAATGATCGCTCTGACGGGATTTACAGCGCCACGGATGGTGCGCTGATTGCCCAAGGCGCTGGCGGTTTGCCGGTGTTCGTTGGCACCATGCAGTATTCCACCCGCGTGCTGATTGAAATGATCGCGGACGGCAAAGTCGCCGCCCCGCAGCCCGATGATATCTACATCGTCAATGACCCCTACCTTGGCGGCACCCACCTGATGGATGTGCGTTTTGCGCGCCCCTATTACAGGAATGGCGAGATTTTCTGCTGGCTCTCCAACACGGGGCACTGGCCCGATACGGGTGGCTCGGTGCCGGGTGGGTTTTCGGCCAGCGCGACCTCGGTCGAGCAAGAAGGCCTGCGTCTGCCACCTGTGCGCCTGTTCAAGCAGGGGGTGCTGGACACCGAGATTTATTCGATCATTTGTTCCAATATCCGCGTCGCCGACCAGCGTATTGGCGACGTAAAGGCCCAAGCTGCGGCCCTAAAGGTTGGTGAAATGCGGCTGAACGAGCTGCTGGACCGATATGGCGACGAAACCGTGCGTGCGGCAATTGAGGAATTGAAGCGCCGCGCGGCAGAGCAAATGCGCAGCTACGTTGCGGAAATACCGGATGGGGAATATTGCGCCAAGGCCTATGTCGATAGCGACGGGGTGGTGAACGAGCCTTTGGTGATTGATCTGAAAATCATCAAAGCGGGTCAAGGGCTGACGTTTGATTTTTCAAACTCCAGTGCGCCCTGTATTGGCCCGATGAACTCGGTTCTGGCCACGACCCTGTCGTCTGTCTATCTGGCGATGCGCCACATCTTCCCCGAGGTGCCGATTAGTGCGGGCGCGTTCGAGCCGCTGAATGTGATCCGCCCGACAGGCACCTTTTTAGACGCGCAATATCCGCGCCCCGTGTCGGGCTGTGCGGCTGAAGTCAGCCAGCGGATCGCCGAAGCGGTGTTCGCGGCTTTGGTCGAGGTTTTGCACGACCGCGTCACGGCCGCCCCTGCGGGCACCTCGGGCAATTTTGCGCTGGGCGGGTATGACCCGCAGCGAGAGCGCAATTTCGTGATGTATCAACTGTCGGGTGGCGGCTATGGCGGCAACGCACGGCACGACGGTTTGACCAACGGGTGTTCCACCATAGGCATCTCCAAAGCCCCGCCAATTGAAATCATGGAGCAAATGTTCCCCGTGTTATACCACCGCTATGCCTTGCGGGAAGGGTCTGGCGGGGCAGGGATGCAGCGCGGCGGATTCGGGTTGGAATACGAGCTGGAACTGCTGCGTGGGGATGCCAAAGCCAGTTTCGTGATGGACCACGGGCGGGTCGGGCCACAGGGCGCCAGTGGCGGGGAGGACGGGGCTGTGAACGAGGTCGAGGTGCGACGGGGCGGCAAGGTTCATGTACCAGAGCACCTGTCCAAAGAGCAGGATATCGCGCTTGCGCCCGGCGACCGTGTTTTGGTGCGCACACCTGGGGGGGGTGGATACGGGGATCCCGCAAAACGAGACCCCGCATTGGTTGAAGAAGACGTGCGGCTTGGACGCTATAGCAAAGCCGATGCGGCACGTCTGTTCGGGTCAGGATAATCTAGTTTAAATTAGCGGATTGCGCGGCTGGTTCTGCATCATTGCATGCAGGCGTGCTGCGGACAATTTCACTGATCAGCGTATTAATGCGGTTTTTCAGCTTTTTGTTTTTGATGCTCGACAGGGCCGAGGCAATGCGCGCGGTTTCCATGTCCATCGGCGGCATCGATTCGTAGCTTTGACCTTCGAGACCCTCAAAGAAAAACGAAGGCGTAATGTTCAAAAGTTTCGAGAGCTCAAACATCCGGCTGGCCGAAACACGGTTGGCACCGGTTTCGTATTTTTGCAATTGTTGAAAGGAAATGCCCAGGTGGTCGGCAACATTTGATTGGGTCAGCCCACGTATTGTGCGGATCTCTTTGATGCGTTTTCCGACGTGTATATCTACTGGGTGGGCCATGGGTTTTCCTTATGATGTTTCTCGCTTAACGAGTATCCATAGTTTAAAATATCCATCAATATGTTACCCACAGCATCGTTTTGTTTCTGTTCTGGACATGCATGGGTGATTTGTTTACCATGTAAACCGGCAGGGAGATTCTTGCGAAAGTATATGTATGTAGTTGAATAAAAAGAGGTTTTATGCCCCGGAATCAAAGTTCTGCAATTTTGTTTGAATTGCTACGCTCCTTCACAACGCTCGCGCGGACGTTGAATTTGTCAAAATCGGTCAGGGAATTGGGCAGTACCAGACAAACCGTTCGGCGTCATATTAGCCTGTTGGAGGAGAGCAAGGGTGAATCGCTTTTTGTTTTGGAGGACCGCCAGTACCACCTGACCGAGGCTGGGCGGCAATCCGTTCAGGAGGCCGAAGAACTGCTGGCCCGTGGCGAGGCATGGCTGAACAATCACTCGGATCATATCAACGGTCTTTCCCGTTTGGCCTATCAGGATGAGGCGGGATTTTCCTATTATCTGCAACAGCACCCGCTCGGGGATATTTGGCGATCAGGCACACCATTATTGCAATTGGGATTTCAATGCTGGGCGGATGCAAAAGGTGAAATTGAAGCCGAAGCATTTGCTCGGATCCGGCCATACATAACGGTTTTTCGCCTGTTTGAGGACGACTGGATTTGTGCCGAGGTTGGCAGTAAATCATCCTATGCCACGTGGTATGGATGGCAAGCCGAGCGCAGCAGCATCGGCCTGGCGATTGCAGATATGCCCGGCGGGGACGGGTTTAAAAAACTGCTGTCGCACCCCTTCCGTGCCGTGCAGGAACATGGCGGCGGGCGGCTGGATCATATTCATACCCAGATTGCAGGCGAACACGGAACTGAACTGGTCCCGATCACATATCAGCGGTTATTACTGGGATGTCGGTTTCCGGACGGCAGTTTTGCCTTGGCCACTTTGATCGACAGAACCCATAACATCGACATTGCCGGATTAAGTGAAGAACAGGCCAAATCGATGCCTGACAAATACATCATGCAGGTTGAGTAATTATAATTTAACTCTCCCTTAACCATATGTTTGCGATAAGAATAAAGGTATCGCAAACATGATGGGAGTATCCGATGAGCATTCATAACACATTTGAAGGGGCGGAATTTATAGCTCAAACCGCTGAAATTGCACAAGAAACTGGAATATCTCTACGAACTGGAACATGCTTTGCCGAATACGGAGACCTTGTTTCAACCCATTTGCCGGAACACCTCGTTGGGCAACCTTTTGATCATAAAAAGAATAATTTCACCACTGAAAGCGGTTTCTGGATTGCTGGCTGGAACGCGAATGGGGTGCTGGTCCACAAGCAGGCTGTACGGAAAATCGAATTGTCAGGGCAAACTCTGGCCGCGTATATGGCCGAAAATTATACCAATTTTTTACCCAGGGATTTTGATCTGGATCGAGTGAAATCATCCTATAATCCGGGCCCAGCTGCGCGGCGGATCAAAGGCAGCGTTTGCTATCACGGTGATCTATGGCTGAGCTCCGATTATCGCGGCACCGGATTGATCAACGTTCTGGCCCGATTTGCCCTTGCGTCGGCTTTGCTTCGGTGGGCGCCAGATTATGTTGTGGGCTTTATGGAACAGCCTCTTGCGTTTAGGGGTTTGGCAGAACGCGAAGGCTATATGCACTCGGAACCCGGGGCGATGAATTTGTATCGTAATCACTTCGGTCAGGCGATGGAGGGCTCTATGGTCTGGATGGCGCGCGAGGATATCAGCCATTTGTTGACTATTCCGTTAGGCGGGCTTGTCAGTCTGTCAGTGCAAAAGCAACAAAGAGTTGCAGCGTAACTAAGCACTGTGTGAACTCACCGCTGCTTACCTCCGAGCGCTAAGCAAAATATTGGCGATCTCGACGAACCCGGCACCGCCCTTTTGGCGGGTGATCCAGCGCGGCGTAGCTTCCATTTGGTGTTGAAAATCCAGCACATTTGCCACACCGCAAGCATTTGGGAAAAAACCGAACATCGGCGCGTCATTCGGGCTGTCGCCGCAAAAGACAATGTTTTGTTTCTCGGCATCCATGTCGAAACCCAGCACTTCCGAGGCAAACCGGCGCGACATCGACAGTTTGTCATAGTTCCCGAACCAGCCGTTGACGTGAATGGACGAGATTTTGGCAACGGCGCCCTCTTCTTCAAAAATTTGCTTGATGCGGCCAATGGCTTCTTCATCAAGTGGCGGCACGTCTTCGCAAAAATCCACAGCTAGATCGGCCTCGCGGTAGGCCTGATCTGCCGAGATTGCCGAGCCAGCAACCTCGCCCAGAACGCGGGCGCGAATATGGTCCAGCTTTTGTTTGTTGGCGGCCCGTGTCGCGGCATCGGCGAAATATTCGCGCCGCATTTTGCGCGAATCCTTGTCATAGGCAAAGTAGAATGCGCCATTTTCACCGACCACACCGCTGACGGGCCAAAAACGGGCGATCATATCGCACCATCCGGCGGGGCGCCCGGTGATGGCGGCAACCTGAATGCCGGCATTCCGCAAATCCTCAAGCGCTGCGTAGGCCGCGGCAGGCAAATAGCCATCGGTTGTTAAGGTGTCGTCGATATCTGTGAAAACAGTGGTGACCTTGGCGGCGTCCGTGATGGGAAATTCGGCAACCGGGCGCATGATGTCTTGCCTGCTCGGGGTGACTAGCGGCGGCGATCACGACGCGAAGACATCGGCTGAAAGGCAACGCCAACATGGGCTTCGCAATAAGGTTTGCCGGGTTGGGAATCCAGACC
>Ga0209345_10006113_pt1 | contig 10984 bp, 8 predicted proteins | sample Cruoilmetagenom7_FD_187294 | JGI IMG/M metagenome (GOLD analysis project Ga0209345, IMG submission 187294) | Oil polluted marine microbial communities from Coal Oil Point, Santa Barbara, California, USA - Sample 7 (SPAdes) (version 2) | ecosystem: Environmental > Aquatic > Marine > Oil seeps ...
TCAGAAAGAAAAGCCGCAGTTCTCGCCGCGCGTTGCCAGCGATGGCCCGAACATGTCGGAAGAAAACACGGTCGAATGTGCCGGCTTCCCCTTCCCCGTCCTGACCGCCTACAGCGACAAGGATGCGGACGCCGTCTACAACATGACAAAGGCGCTTCAGGAACAGTTTGACGCCTATTCCGGCGTGGAAGCCGGCCTTGTCGGCTTTGCGGCAGAGCGCCAGAATTTCAAGTGGGTGCTCCCGTACCACCAGGGTGCAATCAAGTACTGGGAAGAAGCCGGTGTCTGGAATGACGCTGCCCAGGCGCACAATGACAAACTGCTGCGCCGCCAGCAGGTACTCAACGAGACATGGGCTTCCATCCCCGAGGAAGAGCGCGAAGCAAAGTGGGCCGACGCACGCGCTGCTGCCCTTGCCGCGGCCGGCTTCTAGAACCATCCAGTCCTCCCGGACGAAAACACCGCCTGCAGAAATGCGGGCGGTGTTTTTTTGTCTTCAAGCGTCAACGAAGAGGGGGTGCCAGGTGTGTCGCAGTGCGCCTGACGCTGGTGCGGGGCTCAGCCCGGGACGGTTTCAGCGCGGGCCTGGTCAACCGCCATGACGACCTTGCCGATCTGCTGATTTGCATCGAGGATGGCGTGGGCTTCGGCCACATCGGCAAATGGCAATATCGCGTGCAGCCGGGTCTCGATCCGGCCGGATTCCAGATGCGGCCAGACCTGTTCGACCAGATCGCGCGCGATGCCGCCCTTGTAGCTTGCCGGGCGTGGCCGCAGTGTCGAACCGGTGAGCGTTTGCCGGCGCCGGACGAGCTGGCGCAGGTTGACGTTTGCCTCAGCGCCCAGATGGCTTGCGATCAGGACCAATCGCCCGTCAAAGGCCAGCAGGTCAAGTTCGCGCTGGGTATATGGCCCGGCCTGTCCGTCGAGGATCAGGTCAATGCCGCGATCGCCCAGCTGTTTGCGCAGTTCATCATCCCACGCGCCGTGGTAGTCGACGGCATAGGCACAACCAAGGTCGCGGCAAACCTGAAGCTTGTCCTCATCGCCGGCAGTTGCATAGACGGTCGCACCGCGAAGCGTGCGGGCCATTTGAATGGCCGCCATGCCAACGCCGCTAGTACCGCCCTGCACCAGCATGTGCTCCCCGTCCGCGAGCTGACCGAGCATGAACACATTGTTCCATGCCGTGAAGAACACCTCCGGCAGGGAGGCCGCCTGCGCAAAGGTGAAGCCCCTGGGAATCGGCATGCACTGCAATGACGGGACAGTGCAATATTCGGCGTAGCCGCCGCCATTGACCAGCGCGCACACCGCATCGCCTGCAGAGAAGTTGCTCACACCCTCGCCGACAGCTTCGACAATGCCGGAGACATCGAGTCCCAGCAATTCCGATGCGCCGGGCGGCGGTGGGTAAAGGCCGCGGCGCTGCTGTATGTCGGGGCGGTTCACGCCGGCAACAATAACCCGGATGAGCACCTCGCCGGCACCGGGCCGGGGGATGGGACGCCGGGCATGATAAAGGACCTCCGGTCCGCCTGCACCGCGTGTTTCAACGACGTTCATATCCGCGGACATGCCGGACCTCCTATGATGTTGCGGGCACAAGGTCCCGACGGTTCTGCCATGCGGCAAACCCGAGCAATGGGACGGCAACAAGGGCCGCAACGATGACCAGATCGAAGTCACTCCACCCCGGCACAATCGAGGCAGGCAGGGCGATAAGGATTGCGGCTCCGAGCAGCAGCAGGCGCAACGGGAGCTGATAGCTGCGCCGGGCAAACAACGTTCCGACAAATGGCGCATAGCCCTGGACCGTGTAGGCGAACAGCGCAATTCCGGACAGCGCGAGCAGCGTCGATATGACGGTTTGCTCCCATGTGCCCTGGAGTACGAGTGCAGGCTGGAACGCAAAGAAGAACGGAATGAAGTAGATGACGGATCCAATCCGCATCGCTTCGAAGCCCGTCTCCATCGGAGGGGTCTTTGCAATGGAGGCTGCCGCAAAGGCACCAAGCGCGACCGGCGGCGTGATGAACGACAGCATGCCCCAGTAGAAGATGAACATGTGGACGGCCATCGGGTTGAGGCCAACCTCGATCAGGGCCGGCGCAAGCAGGATTGCCAGGAAGATATACGCCGCAGTCGATGTCATGCCAACGCCGAGGATGAGGCCCGTAAGTGCGCCCATGAGCAGCAGGAAGATCTGTGAGCCGTCGGCTATGCGCAGCAGGTCATTGACGAGAGTTGCCGCCACGCCGGTCATGGAAAGGGCGCCGACGATCATCCCCACCGCCGCCAGGATGGCGACCAGGTTGGAAAACAGGGATCCCAGCGAGTCGATGAACTCTCCGACCTCTTTCCACCCCCAGCGATGCTTGCGTGAAAACACCTGGTTGAGGAAGATCAGAAGCGGCGTGGCGTAGTAGGGAGCGAGAGCCTCGCGGCGCATGACCAGCAGCATGTAGATCAGCAGCGCAAAGACAAAGATGTAGTACCAGCCTTCCTTGAGGGTTTGCCTGATCGAAGGCAATTCCTCGGCCGGCAGGCCCTTGAGCTTTTCCTTGCCGGCCATCGCGTCGATCTGCACGAACAGGCCAAAGAAGTAGAGTGCCGATGGAATGATCGCGGCCAGCGCAACCTCGCCGTATGGCACATTCATGAAGCTGGCCATCACGAAGGCGGTGGCGCCCATCACCGGGGGCATCAGCGTGCCGCCGGTTGAGGCGCAGGTTTCGACGCCGGCAGCAAAGGTGCCCTTGATGCCGATGCGGCGCATGGCGGGAATGGTCATCACGCCGGTGCTCAGCACGTTGGTGATGACGCTGCCGCTCATCGAGCCCATCAGGCCGGAGGAGAAAATGGCGACCTTTGCAGGTCCGCCCCTAACCCGGCCGAGCAGCGCGAAGGACAGGTCCATGAAGAAAGCTCCGGCCCCGGTCTGCTGCAATGCCGCTCCAAAAACGATGAAGCCAATAATGAGTCCGGCGAATGTACGCAGCGGGATGCCGAGAATGCTCTCCGACCCCATCGCGTGATAGGCCGCCACGTAGTCGATGGATGACGGAAATCCGGCGATCGCGTTCGGCAGGTACTCGGTGTAAACCGGATAAAGCGACATTATCCCGACGATGATTGCCAAAGGCAGACCTCCGGCGCGCCTGCCACCTTCAAGCACCAGCGCCCAGAGCGCGAAGGAAAACCAGATCGCGGTTTCCGGCGGCGCCATTTCCCATCCCTTGAGCGAGATATTAAAAGCGTTGATGAAGAAGAACCCGCAGGTGAACACGCAGGCTGCCGCCAGACACCAGTCATACCATGCCGGCTGGTTCGCCGGCTTGTTCGGGTTGGCAGGATAGATCAGAAACAGCACCGCCAGCGCCAGTGCGATGATCGCGTAATAGAAGCGCAGATCGACCAGCGTGTACCCGACGAAAAATCCGAAATTGAAGGTCTGGTTGATCGCCAGAACGAGAATCAGAATGGACGCCACGCGAACCACCCACCTGGCGCCGCCCCCGAGCAGGCGGGCACCGGGTTCGAAGACTTGTTCGATGGTTTCCGAGTTGGACATTTTATTCTCCAGGACCGTCGCGCGATCGTTATTGGGTAACCGGGATGTCCACCAGCCTGGATGGATTGTCGCGCACCATGGTTCGCACTTCAGTATCTGTAAAACCAAGTGCAAGGCAAAGCTTGATTGCCTGGCGCATGCCTTCCACCGGCGTCGGATTGTCGACCTGGCCGAGATCGGAACCGATTGAAGAGTGCTCGACACCAGCGGCGCGAATGTGCTCGCCCAGAAGTTCCGGTTCGAACACATTGAAACGGCTGTCCACATAGAGGCATGCGGACTGTTCGATCAGGGCATCGAATTTCTGTGCAATTTCAGCAATGTCATCATAGGTGAAGTGCAGACCGTACATCGGGTGATTGACGATGAGCTTCTTGACGCCACGCTTCTGCGCTTCCTCGAAAAGCTTCCATATTTCCCAGACATGCAGGTGACCCGAAGACAGGATTGCATTGAACTCGGCGATGGAATCGAGGATTTCCTTGACCGGGTCGATAATCCCGCCCTGATCATCAACCACCGTCAGCATCTTGGGCGACTTGAGCTGGATATTTGCAGCCAACCGCGATTTGCGGAAGTTGGATCGAATGTGATTGGCAGAATGCGCGGTGGGCATCCAGATGATCTTGGCCCCGTGCTTGAGCGCCGAATCGACAACATAGGGATCGAAGCCGCCGGTGGAATTGTTCAGCACCAGGCCACTGAACATCGCGACATCGAGATGGCCCAGCGTGCGTTCCATGATCGGAATGATCGGGGATACGGAATAATGGTGGTCCTTGAAGAGGATGCCTTTCAACCCTGCCGCGGCCGCCTGTTCGGTTGCCTGGAAGTGATCGACCTGGCGGGCCATGATTGACGGGCCGGAATGGACATGCAGATCGACAGCGCCCTGCATCAGGGCATCCACGCGTGCGTCATCTATGTCGGCTATGAGCGCGCGCATTGCGGTGCGGTTTTCTTGGTTTCCCATCAGAGTATCCCTTCAATTCATCCTGCATCGATGTTGGCGCTGAACTTGGCGTTGACAGATGTGTTTCACAACGCTTTGATACCTGCGTTTCGCCTGATGAAATGAGGATGCCGTGGGAATACGTTCAATCGAGCGGGCGCTGGAGGTTCTGCAAGAGCTCAACCGGCAACCGGTTTCGACAATTGCCATGCTGCATGCGAGTACCGGCCTGCCCAAGCCGACACTGGTTCGGATCCTCAAAACACTGGAAGAGAAGGGCTATGTCGACAATGACCCGCGGCTGGGCGGATACCAGGTAACAGCCCAGGTCTCATCCCTTTCCGGCGGCTACCACAAGGAGCCGATGGTGGTTGAGGCCGGCCGCCCCTGGGCGGTGGCGCTGACACGCAAGCATCAGTGGCCGCTATCGATTGCACTCTTTGACAATGATGCAATCGCCGTCAGGTTTTCGACCATTCCCGACAGTGCAATATCGCCTTTCCACCGAACTGTGAACATGCGCCTTCCGATTCTGACGCGCGGACTGGGGTTGGCCTATTTCGCCTTTGCCCCGAAAGAGGAACAGGATTTCATCGTCTCGATACTGCAGAAATCCAACGACCCTCAAGCAGGCCTGGCGCGCAATCCGAAGCGTCTGGAGAAAGTGGTCGAGGAAATCAAAGCACAGGGTTTTGCAACGCGCCCTGCAGACATCGAACCGAGAAACTCCAACACGATCGCAGTCCCTGTATTCAATGGGGAAAGTCGCGTTATTGCCAGCCTCGGACTGACCTATTTCCGGTCTGCATTCGCCCACACCAGAGAGGCAACCGAACGGTATGTTCCAGTGCTGAGCCGAGCATCCAACGAAATTACGGTTGATCTTGTAAGATTGTCGAAAGCAACACAGCCAGGCCCCTGAACCAGCCCGATTTCGACAAGCGAAATGGAAGCAACTGGTCTGGCCATGTGAATTGACAGAACAGCCCCCCATCTTCATGAGCACCCATGTTGCGGATGCACTTGGAGATGGCGGCATGCAGGACAATGGCGATTCCCTGAAACTTCAGGCAGACACAGCCAAAGCGATGGCGATGCAACTTATCTCGGCAACCGGGGTGCCGGATCACACCGCATCAGTGGTTGCCTCAGCGCTTGTCGATGCCGATCTGGAGGGAAAGACGACGCATGGCTTGTTGCAATTGCCGGTTTACCTACACCGCTTGAAAGCCGGAACGATTGATCCGCAGGGGCAATTGGAAACGGTGCAAGAGGGTGCTGCCTTTGCAGTCTGTGATGCGCATTGCATGCTGGGCCATGCCGCGGCACTGCAAGCAATGGCAATGGCGATGACGAAAGCGCGGCATGCAGGTGTTGCGGTCGTTTCGGTTCGGGGAGCCACCCATTTTGGTGTTGCAGGACGCTATGCCCGTCAAGCCGCGGCAGAAGGACTCATCGGAATTGCCATGGCCAACACCCGGCCGATGATTGCGGCGCCGGGCGGGGCAGAGGCGATTGTCGGAAACAACCCGCTTGCCATTGCCATCCCGACCCGGAGCACGCCTGTTGTCCTGGACATGGCGATGAGTGCCACTTCGATGGGTGCCATTCGCATGGCTGCGGCGACCGGGGTTCCAATTGAACCTGGTCTGGCCGTTGACGACCAGGGGATCCCGACAACTGATCCGGTTGCTGCCATCTCCGGCATGTTGGCGCCAGCCGGGGGGGCCAAGGGTTTCGGGCTGGCACTTGTTGTCGATTTGCTGTGTGGGTTGCTCTCCGGCGGCGCGATGGGAACCGAGGTGGCATCAAATTATGCCCCGCCAGAACAACCGGCCGACTGCTCCTGGCTGTTTATCGCCATCGATCCATCGGCTTTCGGCGACATGACAGAAATCACCGCCCGTGCGGAAACCTATGTGAACACTGTTGAAAGAGCACGCCGAACACCGGGCGCGGGCCCGGCGCATGTTCCCGGCCGGCGCAATGCAAATGCGGATTCCACCACCGAAAACCACATAATCATTCCCCGCTCAACCGTAGAGAAATTGCAGCTTTTCGCCATGGAAATTGGGCTGCCTGATCTCATCACATGGCCAAAAACAACTTGAACGAATTTCATTCTTCGCTCCCGGCCACGATCACGGACACAGGCCGGACCGGTGACGAGGTCGTGGGCCTTGAGCAGACGGTTTTCCAGGGTCAGGTCAGCGACGCACTCCTTCGGTGCGCTGGGCGTGATGGAGGTGAAACTCCATGCGTGAATCCTGAAAACGGCTCTTTCTTCGCAAGTGGAGCTATGCAAGATGTTTGCGCATGGCCTTACCTGAAGGAACGTCGATCAACGGCAACACGATGAACAGCCAGCCCCCGGTACGCTTGTCACGCGAACCCGACCTGTTGGGTGAAAGCCCGGTCTGGGATGCCGAGCATCAATGCCTGTTCTGGATCGACAGCATCCGGGCAATCGTTCATTGCTACACGCCGGCGACCGGCAAGCTGCGGGATCTGAAGATGCCGTCGCTGGTGGGGTCGGTCGGCCTGGCTGAAGACAACCGTCTTGTCGTCGGATTGACCGATGGTGTGTATCTCGTCGAGATCGACACGGGCGCGATCGAGCCGATCTTTCAATTGTCACCGGCAAATCCCAGGGTGCGCTTCAACGACGGCCGCGTTGATCGCCAGGGGCGGTTCGTGACCGGGACAATGGCGACGCTCGAAGACGAACCACTGGGGGAGCTCTACCGCATTTCCGGCAAGGACGGCCGGGCCGAGCTGCTGGCAAACGGCATACGCATCACCAACTCCCTGTGCTTCACGGCCGAGGGCGACGCGATGTTCTTTTCCGACAGCCTCGACCGCATGGTTCGCAAATATGCCTACGGGGCAGAGATCAACGAACTCGGCAGACCCGAGGTGTGCATCAACACCGCGCCCTTCGAATCCAGTCCCGACGGAGCCGCCATCGACAGCCAGGGGTTTGTCTGGGTGGCCCTAGTGCAGCAGGGCAAGATCGCCCGGTTCGACCCGGAGGGCCGGCTTGACGCCATGATCGACACGCCGACAGACATGCCGTCATCGGTTGCATTTGGCGGCAAGGACATGACGACACTGTTCGTCACGTCCATCAAATCCACCGAGTCGGGCCGCGGGATAAGCCGCCATCCGGACGCCGGGCACCTTTTTGCCATCGAGAATATCGGTGTCAAAGGCGTACCGGAACCGCGTTTCAGGCTCTAGGCTAAGATCCACGCCACGCCGTGCGGTTGCCCGGCAATGGCAGCAAGACCGGGGCCCGTTCGAAGTCCGGCGCTTCATGGATATGAATTATCACGGCGTGGACGATTGAGAATTGACCTGCAGGCGAAGCCGGCCCACATTTTAAGCATTATTGCGGAGCTTCGCATTCGCGAGCGATTGGGAAATCGTTCGCGACGGCACCACGATCCTGAACAGGATGGTGCGCGGAGACCGCCCCTTGGCGGCAAAGATCGGGAGATGCCGATGCAATCCGGAGCTGTTAGCCGCGTTCCTGTCGGAGACATTTCATGCGGGTAGATGCGCATTTCCATATCTGGGACCTGGAAGCGCATCGTTTCCCCTGGCTGCAGCAAGGCGAACCGATGGTTCGGCTTTATGGCAACTCGGCGCCGCTCCGGCACTCGTACCGGATCGAGGATTACATCGCCGACGCCCGCGCGTCCGGGGTTGAGGCCGGGGTCTACGTCCAGTGCGGGATGGAGGATCCGTTCGAGGAAGTGTGCCATGTTCAGGAACTCGTCGACACAAACAGGTGCGACAACTTCCCGATCATGATCGTCGGCCATGCCGACCTGTCCAGCGACGGGTGCGCGGAAGAGCTCGAGCGTTTTGCGCAGGTTCCCAACGTCCGGGGCATACGCTATTCGATCGCCTGGACTCCCGATCCGGTGGCGACATTCGCTCTCAAACCGGTTGCCCTCTCCAGCGACAGTTTCGTGCGTTCCTTCACTGCCTTGGGCGAGCTGGACCTGCGTTGGGACTGCCTGGTCTATCCGGCCCAGATGCATGACCTTGCGGCGCTGTGCGAGAAGCATCCTTCAACCGCGGTTGTCATCAATCATACCGGCCTGCCGCTCGAGGCGGGCGATCCCGGCCTCAATCGCTGGCGTGCGGGAATGCGGGAACTTGCCCAACACCCGCAGGTCTCGATCAAGATTTCCGGGCTCGGAATGGTCCGGCACGACTGGACAGGCCAGGGCGTGTCCTGGGCACAGGATGTCATCGCGGAAACGATCGGGATGTTCGGCAGCGAGCGCTGCATGTTCGCCAGCAATTATCCGGTCGAGCGGCTGGCTTCGCCGTTCGAGGACGTCTACCGCGCCTACGAGACAGCGGTTGCAAACAGACCGGAAGAAGAGCGCCGCAATCTCTTCGGTGAAAATGCACGCCGCCTTTACGGATTCTGAAGCCGCCGCCTGCCCTGTTGGAGCCGCCCGTGCGGCGCGAAGCATTGTCCGACCAGACGCTGCCATGAAACTGGCACAGATTGCCCATCCGCAATCTTATTCCGGGCCATGCCGGTGCGCGGGAACCGGCAGATGTCCATTGCCCAATCCGTGATGCCCTGCCTTCGCAGGGACCACCGTTTTCTCAGCCCCTTGGATAGTCCGGCATATTTCATATATGTGAATCAACTTCATATTCGTGCATATGGTGTGGCGACAGGGGGAAGGGATGCAATCATCTCAGGTGAAGTCGGCGACGCGGGCGATCGAGATCCTCGAACTGTTCAAGCGGATCCGGCAACCTCGCGCGATGTCCGAAATCGCCCAGGCGCTCAACTATCCGCAATCAAGCACGACAGTGCTGCTGAAGACGCTGGTAACGCTTGGCTACCTCCATTTCGACCGCCGTGAACGGCTTTATTTCCCGACCCCCAAGGTCGCGGCTCTGGGCGACTGGGTTCCGCGGGCGCTGTTTGGGAATTCGCGTGTTCTGGACGCCATGCGGGACGTGCATGCCGCCACCGGCGAGAGCGTGGCAATCAACATCAAGAATGACGTCTACGTCCAGTACGTCCAGGTGCTGCAATCGGTCCACGCGCTTCGCTTCCACGTCGAGGAAGGCACGGTTCGGCCGCTGACGCAGACAGGGCTCGGCTGGACGCTGATGTCCACCATGACCGACGAGAAGATCGACAACATCGTGCGGCGCGCAAACCTGGCGACCGAGAAATCAAAGCGCGTCACGATCAGCGACATGATGGAGAAAGTCCGCGAAATCCGCGCCAAAGGCTACGGCTTCGCCGAGAACATTCCTTTCCCGGGCGGGGCAACATTGTGTCTCGTGCTGCCCGTCACCATTCATGGCCAAGCGGCAGTTCTGGGTCTGGGTGGTGCGGCAGGACGCATCCGCCAGAACCATGACCGCTACCTATCGATCCTCAGACACGCGGTGAGCTCGGTCCAGCCATCAGACCTCATCGAGCAACCAGGCGACCAGACAATCGACATCGGCTCATAAAGCCCTGTTGCAGGGTAATGCGAGAAATTGTCTGCCTTGCGGATCAGGTCGTCCTGCAAGTCAGCCCGTCTTGACCGCGCAGTGAAACAGCACTTGGCACAACGCGGGGACCTGCCGGCACCGGCACAGCGGCGGCGGGTGAGAGCACAATCCACCCGGCACACTGTCTGCGCGCACGTTTCCGTAACTGGCGTGGATTTCGGCATGCGGCCCCGCGGAAGGCCACACGGCAACCCGACTGGCCGCACGGCGTCTTTTCAGAGGGACGCCTCTTCACGGGATCGTCCGTAATCGATGAGCCTAACATGAAAACGGCCTGAACAGGAGTCCCGGATCGACGGCAGCCTCCAAATTCAGCCCGCTGAATTTGGCGTTTCCGGGCGTGTTTTTGGCGACGAGGCAAGGGGCGGGATCTATAGTGGCAGGCAAGGTCGAGTGATGCTGGGAGGCGGAATTACATGAGATTGAAAGACAAGGTTGCTGTCGTTACCGGGGCGGGTTCCGGCTATGGCGAGGGCATCGCCAAGGCGTTTTGCGCCCAGGGCTGCAAGATTGCCATCCTCGATCTCGACCTGCCCGCCGCAGAACGCGTGGCCAAGGAAATCAACGCCCTGCAAGGCGCCGATGTCGCCCTGCCCATCCGCTGCGACGTATCGAATGCGGCGGACATCGCTGCTGCCGTCGAACGCACGGTCGAAGCCTATGGCGGCCTCGACATAGCCGTCAGCAATGCCGGCGTGTCGCAATTGCCAAAATCGGCGATGAAGGTCACGGCCGACGAGATGGATCACACATTCGCGGTGAACACCAAGGCGATCCTGTACATGGCGCAATGCGCGATCCCGGAATTTCGCAAGCGTGGCGGCGGTGCACTGCTGACGATCGCATCCACGGCGGCAATCCGCCCCCGGCCCGGCATGGCGGCCTACAATTCATCGAAATTCGCCGCGGTC
>Ga0209345_10006114_pt1 | contig 10984 bp, 11 predicted proteins | sample Cruoilmetagenom7_FD_187294 | JGI IMG/M metagenome (GOLD analysis project Ga0209345, IMG submission 187294) | Oil polluted marine microbial communities from Coal Oil Point, Santa Barbara, California, USA - Sample 7 (SPAdes) (version 2) | ecosystem: Environmental > Aquatic > Marine > Oil seeps ...
TGCCTGACTGCGTTACAAAAGCGTAGCAATATCTTGATATTCCTAGACTTTCGCGCCTTGCCAGACAGGCGCCTCAACACTTAAAATTGCGAACTTATTTCGTCCCCGTTCCTTAGGTAAATTTCAGTAATGTCCGGTTAGAACTTCCCGTATTTTCTTTCTTGCAACTTTCTAACCGGACACTACTGGGCAAATTTATAAGTTCAATGTCTCTTTTAACATTTTTTTTAAGCTTTGTTCCCAGGCTGGCTGCGTTAAACTAAAGTTTTTACAAATATTTGTACAATCCAACACTGAATAAGGAGGCCTCCTTGCCGGTGTTGGATATTCATTTGTAGTAATCGGCTCGATTGTTTTGACAGTTAGTGGTTTGCATACTTTGGCAAGTTCAAAAATTTTTTTTGCAAAGCCATACCAGGTTGTTACTCCGGAACCGCAGAAATGATATGTTCCCCATTTAATCTGCTCTTTATTTAAGATATGCCCTGCTATTGTCAGTATGGCATCTGCAAGGTCCCGTGCAAAAGTCGGACATCCGAACTGATCATCCACAACTCTTATTTTTTCCATCTTACAACCAAGTTTCAGCATTGTTTTAACAAAATTATGACCATGGACACCATAGAGCCATGCTGTACGTATAATAATATGCTGTTGTAAGGATAATCTTATTGCTTTTTCCCCGGCTTCTTTGCTTTTTCCGTAAACCCCCATGGCTGATGTGGGATCTGTCTCCACATAGGGACTCTTTTTGTTTCCGTCAAAAACATAATCCGTTGATATGTGTATCAGGGGAATTCGTGACTCAGCACAGGCCAGGGCTAAGTTTAATGGTCCATCTTTGTTAGCTGCAAAAGCAGAATCCGGTTCTAATTCTGCTTTGTCCACAGCTGTATATGCAGCTGTATTAATTACCAAAGAAATGTTTTTTTGGTTTACAATTTTTGCCACCGCCGGTCTGTCAGTGATATCAAGTTCATCAATGTCCATTCCAATTATTTCAAGCCCCTGTTTACGGCCTGCTCTGGTCAGTTCCCATCCAGCCTGTCCCCTTGAACCTGTTAACAGTATTTTCATATTTTTATCCATGTGAATTTAAATGCATGATATTTTGGGGAACAAATCTTTGGGAATATCCTTTAAACAAGGATATGAAGCATCTTTGTCTGAAAAAAAAGGCTGGATGTCAGGCCACTTAATATTTATTTCAGGATCAGACCAGATGATCCCACCTTCATCCTCTTTCAAATAGTAATCACTGCATTTATAAAGGAAGCATGCTGTTTCGGTCAGGGCTTGAAAGCCATGGGCAAATCCTTCTGGAATAAACATCTGGCGATTATTTGTATCCGAAAGCTTAACTCCTGTCCATTTTCCGAATGTAGGGGAGCCTGATCTCAGATCAACAGCCACATCAAAAACGGCCCCTTTGATAACCTGAACAAGCTTGGCCTGGGGATGGCTGATCTGGTAATGGAGCCCTCTTAATGTTCCTTTATGGGAAATGGAAAAGTTGTCCTGCACAAAAACGGAATCAATTCCTGCCAAAGTATATTTTTTTTTTTGATAGGTTTCCATAAAAGCGCCCCGTGAATCTTTAAAAATATCAGGCTCAATAATTAATACGCCATTGAGGGGGGTCGGCATAACTTTTATCATTTACATGCCCTTGTAAACAGGTTTTCTTTTTTCCACAAAGGCAGTTAGTCCTTCTAACTGATCTTCCGTGGACGCAAGCTGTTCAAAACAGCGGGCTTCATATGCAGTTGCAGATCTTAAATCCATATTTATTCCATCATTTACAGCCATTTTTAAAATTTTAAGGGTATAGCCGGGTTGAGCAATAAATTTTAAAGCCATTGTTTTTGCCTCATCCATCAGGGAAGCTACAGGGACAACTTTATTCACAAGTCCTATCCGGTATGCTTCCTGGGCATTAATAGGAGCTCCTGTAAAGAGCATCTCCTTTGCCCGACCAACGCCGACCAGTCTGGGGAGCCGCTGGGTTCCACCGGCACCTGGAATCACGCCTATATTAATTTCAGGTTGGCCGAATTTAGCATTTTCAGCAGCAATTCTGATATCGCAGGCCATGCTCATTTCACACCCGCCTCCCAGGGCCAATCCGCTGACAGCTGCAATAACAGGGACAGGAACTCTTTCCAGTTTATCAAAAACAGCCTGTATATTTTTTATAAAGTTATGGGCTTTAACAGGAGTATTGTTATGGCAGATCTCTTTGATGTCGGCTCCTGCGGCAAAGAATTTTTCATGACCTGTTAAAATAACGGCTGAAATACCAGAATCAGCGATTATTTCATCCAATAGATTGTCCAGATCTTCCAGTAACTGGCTGTTTATGGCATTAAAGCTGTCAGGCCTGTTAATGGTAATAATTCCGAGTTTATCTTCTGGTTTGTAAATGAGTGTGCTATATTTCATACTTAAGGCCTTTTTTGTATTAAAAGGGGTTAGTTATAACATGGGCCATTAACTCAGTGTCAGGTCGAAGTTAGGCCTGATCCCTATAAATCATAGGGGGTAAGACTTTCATGGCCGGTTTCTGTTACGAGAATTGTCTGTTCAAACTGGGCAGAAAGCTTTTTGTCTGCTGTTACAGCAGTCCACTTATTATCGAGCAAATATAACTCTTTTTTTCCAAGATTAATCATTGGTTCTATGGTGAATACCATGCCTGGCACCAGGGTGATTCCGTCTTTTCTTTTTCCGTAATGGGGAATCTGTGGAGGCTCGTGAAAATCAAAACCTACACCATGACCGACAAATTCCCTGACAACAGAGGTTCCCCCTGATTCAGCACACTGCTGAATCGCCCACCCTATATCACCAACTGTATTGCCAGGTTTTACCTCTTTTAACCCTGTTTTCAGGCATTCTTTGGTAATCCTGACTATTTTTTTTGCATTTTCCCCTGGGGTGCCAACAAAAAAAGTCTTGCTCATATCGGCATAATATCCGTTCATGATGGGTGTTACATCCACATTGACTATGTCACCGTCGTGTAAAATTCTGTCTCCTGGAAATCCGTGACAGATCTCTTCATTTATCGACACACAAACACTTTTAGGAAACCCGCGGTAATTAAGTGGAGCACAAACAGCCCCTTTTGAGGTTGTGAAATCATGGACAAGGGTATTGATCTCATCGGTTTTTAAGCCTGGTCTAATAATATTTTCAACAAGGGTGAGGGTTTTTGTCGCCAAATCTCCAGCTTTTCTTATACCGTCAATATCTTTTTCGGATTTGAGTCTGATGCCATACTTTTGTAAATATTTTACTTTGACATCTTTCGGAGAAACCCATACCTTTTTCCCAAAACAACATTTTTTGTACTTGAGCCCGCTTCCGCATGGGCAAGGATCGTTTCTACCCGCTTTGCCATTTTTCATTAAATTTACACCTTTGTGTCGATATGTTTTTTTTAAATACTTATTATAGTCGGAGAATCAATATATTTCAATCGCTTTTTCCTTATAATATAATAAATCGATCCTTGATAACTTTATTATAAATTGCTATTATGCTCGCATACATTGTTTCTGCTGATTTAATAAATGAAGCTTTAATTACACTGCACTGAATATTTTTGGTTTTTCTTTGAACATTAACTAATAATCTTTTTTAGTTTTTATTTTGCCTATGAATACTGATAAAAAAGAAATAATTCTTTTTGTTGATGATGAAGAACCTATTCTTGAAGCGTCCAGGGAATATTTTATTATAAAAGGTTATCGGGTCTTTACGGCAACCAACGGACTGGAAGCTTTACAAGTTCTCCAAAATGAAGCAATCGACTGCTGCTTTACAGATATTAATATGCCCGGTATGGATGGCCTGGAGCTTGCCGAGCAGATCAAAAAAATGGATAACTCCATACCGGTTATCATAATGACCGGATATCCAACCCTGGATAACGCTTTAGCTACTTTAAAAGATGGAGTGGCCGATTTTTTGATAAAACCGGTTAAATTAGGGCATATGGAGCGATGTCTTTTACGTGTGCTACGTGAGCGGAGGCTGTTTTCTGAGAACCTTCTGCTTAAAAAGGATCTTGAGCATAAAAAGCGTATTGAAAAAGTGAATCGCGAGCTTACAAAAAAGGCTGAAGATCTTTTTGTTTTGAATAAAATAATGACCAGTCTCACCGCCATCGATTCAAGTTCTGATGTTTTTTCCCGTGTTATTGGGTTAACCACGGAAATTGTTCGTGCCGATGAGGCAGATTTTTATGTGTTGAGTGATGTTGTAAAAGATCCTTTTGTGATTGCAAGCAGCAACCCTTTTCGAAAAAAACCGAAAAGCTACATTTTACCAGATACTTGTATGGACCCATGCGGTGAGCATGGGGAAAATGATACAATCTGGTCAATGAAACAGCTTCTTCTCGAAATCGCTGATGATGAAATACCACTTCTTATTTCTGAAAACAGAGGCGCAAGGGAGTTGCCTGAAACTATTTTATCTTTTATGGCGGTTCCGTTAAAAATTCGTGGAAAAATTTTTGGAATACTGACTGCAGCAATCACCCACAAAGATATACATTTTAGCGAAAAAGATTTATATTATTTGTCATTTATGATTCAAAACGCAGCATATGCCATAGAAAATCTTGCATTATATGAAAATATTTATGACAATCTTTTTTCAACTCTTTATGCATTTGTGAAAACTTTAGAGGCCAGGGACACTTACACACAGCAGCATTCGGAATCGGTGGCTTTAATGGCAACTGCAATTGCTCAGGAGATGGGGTGCTCTTCAGAAGAACTTGAAAGAATTAATATTGCTGGACGCCTTCACGATATTGGCAAAATTGGTATACGGGATGATATTTTGCTTAAATCAGGGAAATTGACGAAAGATGAATACGAAGTAATTAAAGAGCATCCGGTTATTGGTTCCGGAATAATAGGACAACTCGGGTTATGGGATAAAGAACAGCAGATTATCAGGAGCCACCATGAACGTTATGATGGAAGCGGTTACCCTGATGGATTAAAAAAAGATGAAATACCTTTTCTATCCAGGATTCTTTCCGTTGCTGATGCTTTCGATGCAATGTATTCTGACAGAGCCTACAGGCGTAAAATGGGGTTGGATAAAGTAATAGATATAATTAAAAAAGGGGCTGGAACACAATTTGACCCTTATGTTGTAGAGGCATTTTTGAAGCTCCATGGGGAAAATAAAATACTAAATGTTGTAAATATTGAAAGATTAGCCCAGGCTAAGTTTAACGGAGATTAAAATATTTGGGATGAATTTGTTAAAAATATTGACTTATCCGGACAGCTTTCTTGCCCGGACAGCAAAACCTGTGGAAAAAATTGATCAATCTGTCCAAAGAATAATCGATAAAATGACAGTAACAATGTATGACTCTCAAGGAGTTGGATTGGCTGCGGTACAGGTTGGAATCGATATGAGACTTATTATTTGTGATGTTTCTCAAATTAAAGGGGAAAAAAAACCGCAGGTTTTTATAAATCCTGAAATTGTTTCCTCCAGTGGTGAAGTAGTCTCAGAGAATGAAGGCTGCTTGAGTATCCCGGACTTCAGGGCCGATGTAAAACGTGCGGCATCTGTGTTTGTAGTAGGGTTGAACCAAAAAGGAGAGTCTTTGGAAATTGAGGCTGACGGCCTTTTAGCCATGGCCCTTCAGCATGAAATTGATCATTTAAACGGGGTCTTGTTTATTGACAGAATAAGTTGTTTAAAAAGAAACTTTTATAAGAAAAAAATAGCAAAGCAGCTGAAGCATAAAAAGAATAATGGTTTATAATTACTGGTTGTAGTCCTCCGATTCAAAAAGAAAATAATTTTCTGTAAATTTATAATAATGTATGCTTAAAATATATGAATAAAATAATTTTTATGGGGACATCGGCTTTTGCTGTGCCAGCCTTAACCGCCTTGAACAAAAGTATATATGAGGTGGCTTTGGTTGTAACTCAGCCCGATCGCCCCAAAGGCCGGGGGCGTAAACTTCTCCCTTCTCCTGTGAAGGCTGCGGCGGTTAACATGGGGTTTGATTTAATACAGCCTGAAAAAATTAATACTGATGAGTTTGATAAAAAAATATCTGAGATCAACCCTGATTTATTTGTTGTTGCTGCTTATGGGCATAAACTTACAGAACAGCTTCTTAAAATTCCTCCAAAGGGGACAGTGAACATACATCCTTCCCTTCTTCCAAAGTATAGAGGTCCTGCCCCCATTCAGTGGGCTATAATAAACATGGAACAAAAAACCGGTGTCACCACTATGCTTATGGATAAGGGCCTTGATACCGGAGCGATTCTGCAGACCGCAGAATCTATAATTACGCTGGATGACACAACTGATACCCTTGGTGCCCGACTTTCTTTGATGGGGGCTGATTTGCTCCTTGATACTATTGATAATTTAACAGCAGAAAAAATAAAACCTGTTCCCCAGAATAATGACTCTGCCACATATGCACCTTTATTTAAAAAAAAAGATGGCCATATAGACTGGGCAACTTCTGCCAGAAATATTGAAGCTTTTATAAGGGGGGTCACTCCATGGCCAGGTGCTTTTACCTTCTTAAGTGGTAAGCGGCTTAAAATATTTAAGGCTGCTATAGTGCAGGGAGATGCCGGGGTAAAGCCCGGAACAGTTCTGCACGGGTTTGATAATGAGCTGCGTATCGCCACTGGAAAGGAGATGTTGTCGATAACAGAACTTCAGGGGGCTTCTGGAAAACGCCTTGCTGTTGAAATTTTTTTGCGGGGTTGTAAAATTCCCCCTGGAACAATTTTAAGTTAACATGAAATTGTTATTTTAAGTGGCCTTAAAAATTTTTAAAATCGGAATCTTGAGTTTTCTTTTTCTTCTGATAGTGGGAATAAGTACCTTTGTTACCCTTTCTCTTTTTCTTAATTTGGAGGAGCCTGTTGTTGTTCCCCATCTTATTAACAAGGACATTGTTTACTCTCTTAGTATTTTAACCGATCTGGGGCTTAACACAAAAGTTAAAGGCTCTGAATATTCAGAAAATGTGCAGGAAAATCATGTGCTGTTTCAGGATCCTGCACCCGGTGTTGAAATTAAAAAGGGGCGTGATGTAAGGGTTATTATTTCTAAAGGTGCAAAGAGCCTGTTGATGCCCAATTTAACAGGGATGTCCATTCAGTTGGCACAGATAACAATGGAAGAAAATGACCTCCACGAAAAGAATTTATCCCGTGCATATAGCGCAAAACTCAAAGAGGATGAAATAATTTCCCAGTTCCCCGCACCTGGAGAAAAAATCCAACGGGGTGTGGGCGTAAATCTTCTTATAAGTACAGGCAACAGGGGCGTCCCTCGTAAGATGCCCGAATTGAATGAATTATCTGTGGAGTCTGCAGTTTATTTGATTGAAACCAGTAATCTGGTGTTGGGAAAAATCGAGTCTTCTTTTGATCCTGACAGATTAAAAAATATTGTGATAGCTCAGAAGCCCTTGCCAGGCCACAGGATCATCGAAGGGAGTAGAATCGATTTTGTGATCAACAGGAAAACACTAAACAAAACAGATAAAAATTTAAACTTAAGATCAGGGGGTTATTTTTTTAAATATAAAGCAGAGTATGGTTATTTAAAAAAACATATTAAGGTAACTTTAAATTGCTTTGGCATGCTCACAGATATTTATGATAGTTTTATTGAGCCCGGAAAAGAGATATGGCTTTTGATCCCCAGTGAAACGGCGGATCTCTTGCTTTACGAAAATGATAACCTTGTCTTGACAAGGGTGTTACCGGTGCCATGAAATATAAAAAAATCCAGTAGTGTCCGGTTAAACTTCCCGTATTTTGCTTTTATCAATTTCCTAGCCGGATACCACTGAAAAAAATAAGGATGCGGCAGATAATTATCGTGCTTTACAATTTGTCGCAAAGCCAGAGGGAACAGGAGATCTACATGAAACTTATTGCCCCGTCAATTTTGTCAGCCGATTTTTCCATATTAAAGGAGGAGATAAACGCGGCTGAAAATGCAGGCGCAGACTGGATCCATGCGGATGTTATGGACGGTCATTTTGTGCCTAATATTACAATGGGCCCTTTTATCATTGAAACTGTTTACAATCTTACAAAACTTCCCATTGATGTGCACCTTATGATTGAAAATCCGGATCTGTATATTCCTGATTTTATTAAATCAGGAGCCAGTCTGATTTCCGTCCACGCAGAGACCTGCATCCATTTACACAGAACCATTCAATTGATTAAAAATTCGGGGATTAAAGCCGGCGTTGCCTTGAATCCGGCCACAGAATTATCTGTCCTTGAATGGGTGTTAGATGACCTTGATTTTGTTGTAATAATGAGCGTAAATCCGGGATTTGGAGGTCAGTCTTTTATACCAGGGAGTCTTGAAAAGATAAGAACCTTACGAAAAGTGATTGATCAGAAAAATTTATCGACATTAATCGAGATAGACGGAGGGGTAAGTGAGGAGACCATAGAAAAAATTTCCTCTGCAGGTACAGACGCATTTGTTACAGGTTCGGCTTTTTTTGGAAGCGCTGATTATGGGGCAACAATGGATAGTTTCAGAAATAAAATCGGTGGCTAATTTTTATGAAACCAGGAAAATCTTCTAAAAAAATACTTGTGCTAAACGGCCCTAACCTTAATATGCTGGGTAAAAGGGAACCAGAGATGTATGGTGCGACGATCCTCGATGATATTGATAGGGATATAAAGGAAGCAGGGAAACTGCTTGGATTCGTGGTGGAGACATTTCAATCCAACCATGAGGGTGCAATGGTTGAAAAAATACAGGAAGCTCTGGGTGGATGCAGTGCAATTATCATTAATCCGGCTGCCTATACCCATACAAGCGTGGCAATCAGGGACGCGCTTTTGCTCCATGATATTCCTATAATTGAAGTGCACCTTTCAAATATTTATAAAAGAGAGGCTTTTCGTCATAAATCTATGATTGCAGATATTGTAACGGGACAAATAGCAGGTTTTGGAGCCTATGGTTATACAATGGCTTTAAAAGCCGTGCATCAAATGTTTTAAAATCAAAACGCTGATATGATCAAGGCTTTGTCCAGATTATTGAAAAATCACACATACCCAAAGAAATTCAGCAGGGATCAATTTTTAAAGCACTAAGTAAATTGTGGGCAGAATAATTGTAGAAAATATTCTGCCCACAATTTAAGAATAAATATTAGCCGGTATTACTTTTGTCCTCAGCTATTCTTGCTTTAAGTCTTCTATCCTCCCCACTTCGTCTCTCTGCTCCTGTTCGGCGATCAGGAAGATATAGGGAATATTCAAATCGTCTCCTCTCCATCCCTGTCCGGCGGCCTTGATTATCTGATATGAGGAAATTAGCATTCATAAAAATTACTTCTATTTTTTTGTTGTAAAGAGTTTTTTTCGGCTAAACCCGGCAATCCCAATAAGCCCGACGCCAAGAAGGAATAAAGAGGCAGGCACTGGCTTTGGATTATCAATAAAGCTTTCACTTTCATCACCATCAAAGGCTTGAACATGCAGCCCCACTTTTATAGAATCGTTATCCAGCGCTGTTATAATATCGTTAAAAGTGTAAAATACGTTCTGTTCATATTCTATCAGATCAAAAAGAATTCCAAGGGCTTCATTTTGATCAATTCCATTATGAACACCACCTTCTTGATTACATAAATTAAAATGATTACAATCGTTTTATCTATTACATATTGCCTGCCCGGTATTGTCCCAAGCTTGATTTCGGTTAGATGAGCCCGCAGAATAAAATTTTGCGAGCTCATGAAATATAGATTGTTTTTCCAAAAACCGATAAACAGGATAAGGTTTTAAAGGGTTTTTTTAAACAGCCTGATGCATATAATTTTTTATGGTTTTTTAGAAAAAATCTATATTGTCTGCTGATATTAGAGCAACAACTATGCCGTTGTAATATTTTGTTCTAAACCTTATGATTTTAAGAGGTTAGCCTTTCTGTATGTAAAAAAAAGTCTAAGCCTGTGTAAAAAAAGAGTGTTTTTGTGTGGATGCTTCTATTAATTGTGAAATTAAAATCCATATCTGGTTGCAACCTATGATTCTTGTTTGTTCATGCCTCGGAATTAATTTTCTGAGCAACCCCCTAATTAATCGAATCCCCGTTTTCAGAGATACCCGCTGTTTTATTGATATAGTTTATAGCTTTTTCAAGTCTATAAATAGACGCATCTTTGCCAAGCACTTCTAATATTTCAAATATACCTGGGCTTGCTGTTTGTCCTGTGAGGGCAACCCTTACAGGTTGTGCAATTTTTCCAAGCTTTAACCCTGTTGTTTCCATTACTTTTTTAAAAGCATCTTCTAACCTTTTTTTAGTAAAGGAATTTATTGCACAGAGGTTTTCAAAAAGGAGTTTTAGAGGTTCCAGAGAGGATGATTTTAAAAATTTTTTGGCGGCTTTTGCGTCATAAACAAGGTCCTTTGCAAAATAGAACATGGCGCCATCTGCCATATCCTCCAAGGTTTTGCTTCTGGTATTCAAGGTTTCAATTATTTGTTCCATGGACACCTGATCATTTACTTTACACCCTCTTTTTTCTAAAAATGGGGATAGGTGCTTTACAAGGTCTTTTGGTTTTTTTTCTTTAATATGATCGGCATTTAGCGAAAGGAGCTTATTCGTGTCAAAAATACCTGGAGAGTGTCCGATATTTTTAAGGGTAAATTTTTCAATAAGGTCATCTTTTAAAAAAAATTCCTGATCCCCGTAAGACCACCCAAGGCGTACAAGGTAATTTGTCAAGGCGTCAGGGAGATATCCCATTTCCTTGTATGCTGTAACAGATAAGGCTCCGTGCCTTTTGCTCAAACGGGTTCGGTCCTTTCCCAGAACCATGGGAACATGGGCATAAAGGGGTATTTTGTTTTTCAATGCCCTGTAAAGGAGCATCTGTTTGGGAGTATTATTTACGTGGTCATCCCCC
>Ga0209345_10006116_pt1 | contig 10980 bp, 11 predicted proteins | sample Cruoilmetagenom7_FD_187294 | JGI IMG/M metagenome (GOLD analysis project Ga0209345, IMG submission 187294) | Oil polluted marine microbial communities from Coal Oil Point, Santa Barbara, California, USA - Sample 7 (SPAdes) (version 2) | ecosystem: Environmental > Aquatic > Marine > Oil seeps ...
CCTCGACATCCTCAAGGACGTCTTCGGGCTTTTCATCGGCCGCTTGACTGTCTGCGATGGACGGCTCATTCGGCACCGGCTGGTCCGGTTCAGGATCAGAAGTGACGACCTCGGCCGGGTCGGAAGCCTCTGTCCTTGTTTCATCCGCTACATCGGCAACCTCGGCCTCGGGCTTTTCGTCGGCCTTAGCCTTCGTATCGGACGGGACGGACTCCTCCGGCGTGTTCAGGACCACGGCGTCCTCGATTTCGTCCGGGGAGGGGGCCTGCTTATCGGAAGTCTTTTTCTTTTCAGCCACCAGGGGCCTCCCTTTCGAATCTATTTCCGCACAATTCACATCTGCGCAAAAAGCCTAGCGCGCGCAGGTCTCTGCCTCAAGCCGCACGCGGAGCAGGGCCAGTCACGCCTGCCATGGTGCCGACTCAAGCAGCGTTCCTATCGCCTCTGTCACCGTCTCGAAGTCAGGGTGGTCCGCAATGATACAGTGTTCAACCTCAAAACGCATCGCATCCGCAACGTTTCGGCTCATGGCAATGACATAGATCGGCGCTGATACTGGACCATCTCCCATCAATTTGGCGCTCCGCGGCGAGAAGAGGGGCAGGATGACGGGACGCGTGCCCTGCAGCAGGGCCAAAGCCTCCTCGTTCAGGGGCCGCGCATTCTGGGAATAGACGATAGCCTGCGAGACCGGGCAGCCTTGTGCACTCAGGCGTTCTGCAATGTCACCTCGCGCGTGGGCGCCACGCAGGTGGAGCATCGGTCCACTGGCTCCATCCTCGATAATGCGGGCGATCAGGGTCTCGGCGTCTGCCCCGGCCGATATGGCCCGCAATCCGGCCTCGCGGGCGGCGTGGGCCGTGGCATCACCGACGGTATAGCAAGGCAGCGACCGGGGGCCCTGCGCGGCCACATAGGCCGCAACGCCGTTGGCAGACGTAAAGATCAGGGTACGGATGCCGTCCAGATCAGGCAATCTGGGGTCAGGAACGATGTCCATCAAAGGGGAAACGCAGAAGTCTGCCTTGTCCTCGAACTTCGCAGCCAAAATTGCCGCCATCCTGCGCGACGACGCCTCGGGTCGGGTCAGCAGGATGACAGGTCGTGTCATGGTTGCCCCGGGATTGTTTGCATCCTTGACTGGTGTTACCTCGCAACGGGTGGTCTTGCAACGGTCAGGGCCGGACATGCAGGATTGAACGACCGATGGTCACAACGCTGACGATACTGGGGCTTGAGAGCAGTTGCGACGATACAGCCGCAGCCGTCGTGCGCCAAACAGGCTCTGATCCAGCGCAAATCATGTCTTCCGTCGTGATGGGTCAAGCCGAACTGCACGCCGCCTATGGCGGTGTCGTCCCCGAAATCGCCGCGCGCGCCCATGCAGAGAAGCTGGATATCGCCGTCAGACAAGCCTTGGATCAGGCCGGACTGGACCTGACCGATATTGACGCGGTCGCCGTGACCGCAGGTCCCGGCCTGATCGGTGGCGTTCTGGCGGGAGTGATGTGCGCCAAGGGGCTGGCAACCGGTGCAGGTCTGCCGCTGGTCGGCGTCAACCACCTGGCGGGTCATGCCCTGACGCCGCGCCTGACGGATCAGGTGGCCTTTCCCTATCTGATGTTGCTGGTCTCGGGAGGACATTGTCAGTTTCTGCTGGTCCGCGGGACTGATGATTTCACACGGCTTGGTGGCACGATCGACGACGCGCCGGGTGAGGCCTTCGACAAGACCGCGCGTCTGCTGGGCCTTCCGCAGCCCGGCGGTCCTTCGGTAGAAGCCGAGGCACGGCACGGTGACCCGGCGCGATTTTCGTTTCCCAGACCACTGCTGGACCGTGAGGGCTGCGACATGTCCTTCTCCGGTTTGAAGACTGCGTTGTTGCGTTTGCGCGACAAGGTGATCGCTGAGAAGGGCGGGTTGACGCCTCGGGTCCGCGCTGATCTGTCTGCCGGATTCCAGATGGCCGTGGCTGACGTTCTTGCAGAGAAGACGCGGCGCGCCCTTGCAATCTATCTGTCGGAACAAGTATCTGACCCGGTTCTGGCGGTTGCCGGAGGTGTCGCGGCGAACCGGCTGATCCGTGCTAAACTAGAGACTGTTGCAGCGGAAAACGGCGTTTCCTTTGTCGCGCCACCGCTGTCTTTGTGCACAGACAACGCCGCCATGATAGCATATGCGGGATTGGAGCGTTTTCGTGCAGGCGGGATGGACGACATGACGCTGGCGGCACGACCGCGCTGGCCGCTGGACCGGACCAGCCCCGCGCTTCTGGGCAGCGGGAAAAAGGGGGCCAAGGCGTGATCACCGTTCTGGGAGCAGGGGCATTCGGCACGGCTCTGGCGATTTCGCTATCCGATGCGGGGCAGGACGTTTCTCTTTGGTCCCGCGATGCGGATCAAGTCACGGCGATGCAGGACAGACGCGAGAATGCGGCTCGCTTGCCCGGTGTCGCTTTCCCGGACAAGCTGACCCCCTGCGCGACGATCCCCGCAGGCTCCGGCCCGGTGTTGCTGGCCGTGCCGATGCAGCGGTTGCGCGACCTGATACTAGCTCATGGCGACCTGCTGCGGGACCGCAAGCTAGTCGCCTGCTGCAAGGGAATTGAGCTGACGACGACGCTCGGTCCGATTGCGCTTCTGGCGGATTTGATGCCGGGCAATACGGCAGCCATCCTCACAGGGCCCAGTTTTGCGCAGGACATTGCCTTGGGTCTGCCAACGGCGCTGACCCTGGCCTGTACCGATGCAGAACGCGGCAAAGCCCTGCAACAGTGTCTTACAACGCGGAATATCAGAGTTTATCGCACGACTGACACCATCGGAGCGGAGCTGGGTGGCGCGCTGAAAAACGTGATCGCCATTGCCGCCGGGGCCGTGATTGGTGCCGGGCTGGGCGACAGTGCACGCGCAGCCCTTATGACACGTGGCTTCGCGGAAATGCAGCGTCTTGCCCTTGCCTTGGGCGCGCAATCAGAGACGCTTTCGGGTCTTTCCGGTTTCGGCGACCTGGTCCTGACTTGCACAAGCCCGCAAAGCAGGAACATGCGGTTCGGCCTGTCCCTTGGTCGAAATGAGAGCTTTGATCCCAGTATCACGGTCGAGGGCGCGGCAACGGCGCGGGCGGCCCTGAAACGTGCGGAAACGCTTGACCTTGAAATGCCCATCACCTCGGCCGTGGTTGCCATGCTCGACGGAAAGGTCAACCTGCGCCAAGCCATGAACATGCTTCTCTCACGTCCCCTGAAGGAGGAATGAATGCTCGTTGCCCTGATCGCCCGCGACAAGTCCGGCGCCCTCGAGACTCGTCTGGCCAATCGCGCCGCACATCTGGATTATGTCACGCAGTCCGGGGTCGTCCGCGAGGCAGGTCCTTTGCTGGACAAGGATGAGCAAATGATCGGCTCGCTCCTTATCCTCGAAGTCGAGGATATGGAAGCCGCGATGCGTTGGGCAGCTGGCGATCCCTATGCCAAAGCGGGTCTGTTCCGGGACGTGGAGCTGATCCCCTGGAAGAAGGTCATCGGCTGATGCGCTATTGGTTGTTCAAGTCCGAACCCTCGGTCTGGGGATGGGCCGACCAGGTGGCGCGCGGTAACGCCGGCGAAGAATGGGACGGCGTTCGCAATTATCAGGCCCGCAATTTCATGCGCGAGATGAAGGTCGGCGATCGCGGCTTCTTCTATCATTCGCAAGAGGAAAAGGCCGTCGTCGGAGTGGTCGAGGTCATCGCGCCAGCCCATCCGGACAGCAAGTCGGATGATCCGCGCTGGGAATGCGTCGACATCAAGGCCGTCAAGCCTGTCGTGACTCCCGTGACACTTGAACAGATCAAGGCCGATCCACGCCTGACAGAGATGATTTTGGTCAAGAATTCCAGGCTATCTGTTCAGCCTGTTACCGCGGAAGAGTGGAAGATCGTCTGTGGCCTTGCCGGGATTGATCCCTGATCCGAAATGCGCGGGGAGAACCGGCCAAAGCCAGAACCCCCCGCTACCCCACGTGCTCCCTACACACCACACGTGAACTTTGGAAAAGGCTCCGGCCATACTGGCCCGATGGATCAACACTACACTGGCCACGATAAACCGGCAAATCCGGAGTGCTGAAAATTTACCTCAAACAATCGAACGCCCGCCGATTGGCAGGCGTTTCCTTTTGTCGTCAGATGCTTACTTGTAGACAGCTTCTTTGCCGAAATGCTTGGTCAGCATGTAGTAAACAACGACCCGATACTTGTTCCGCTCTGACTTGCCGTAGGTTTCGATCACGGAGTTGATCGCCTCCATCAACTTGGGGCTATCCGGCAGGCCAAGCTTCTTCATCAGGAAATTGGTCTTCACGGTTTCCAGTTCGCTTTCCTGCGAACCTGCGACCGTTGAGGAATCCGCATTATAGATCGCGGGGCCGCACCCGATCGTGACCTTGGTCAAAAGATCCATATCAGGCTGCATGCCACATTTGTTCTTCAGATCGTCCGCATATTTGGCGATCAGATCGTCACGCTTTCCCATACTCAAGCTCCCTTTCTCGATAAAAATGTCAGTCCAAAGGACGGCGCGGCCATTGGGCCCCACGGGAACGTTACCGAGTCTGCGACAACACACAACGATTTTATCAACAATTGGAATGCAAAACGGCCCGCACATTGGCGGGCCGTCGCATCAGTTCAATCCGAAAGGATCAGTAGCGATAGTGTTCGGACTTGAAGGGGCCATCAGGCGTCACACCTATGTAGGACGCCTGATCGGGGTCCAGCTTTGTGAGTTTCACACCGATCCGCTCCAGATGAAGGCGCGCCACTTTCTCGTCCAGTTCCTTGGGCAGGATATAGACGCCGGGCTTGTATTCGTCACCCTTGGTCCAGAGTTCGATCTGCGCGAGAACCTGATTGGTGAAGCTGGCCGACATCACGAAGGACGGGTGACCGGTGGCGTTGCCCAGATTCAGAAGACGGCCTTCGGACAGCAGGATGATACGGTTGCCCGAAGGCATCTCGATCATGTCCACCTGTTCCTTGATGTTCGTCCATTTGTGGTTCTTCAGTGCGGCAACCTGAATCTCATTGTCGAAATGGCCGATGTTGCCGACGATGGCCATGTCCTTCATCGCGCGCATATGCTCGATCCGGATCACGTCGCGGTTGCCGGTGGTGGTGATGAAGATATCGGCCGAACCGACAACGTCCTCCAGAAGAACGACCTCGAACCCGTCCATTGCGGCTTGCAGCGCGCAAATCGGATCAACCTCTGTTACCTTGACGCGGGCACCCGCGCCCTGCAGCGAAGCGGCCGAGCCTTTGCCGACGTCGCCGTAACCGCAGACGACGGCAACCTTGCCAGCCATCATGGTGTCTGTGGCGCGACGGATACCGTCGACCAGCGATTCCTTGCAGCCGTATTTGTTGTCGAACTTCGACTTGGTCACGCTGTCGTTCACGTTGATCGCGGGGAAGGGAAGCAGACCCTTCTTGTGCAGATCATAGAGACGATGCACGCCAGTCGTCGTTTCCTCCGACACGCCCTTGATCGCGTCGCGTGTCTTGGTGAACCAACCGGGGCTTGCCGCCATGCGCTTCTTGATCTGCGCCTTGATGACTTCTTCTTCCTCGGATTGCGGCACGGGGATAATCTCCTCGCCTGCTTCGGCGCGCGCACCGAGCAGGACATAGAGCGTCGCATCGCCGCCATCGTCGAGGATCATGTTGGCGCCCTCGGGGAACATGAAAGACTTGTCGAGGTAATCCCAATGCTCTTCAAGGGTCTGACCCTTGACCGCGAAAACCGGCGTGCCGCCTGCAGCGATAGCTGCCGCGGCGTGGTCTTGCGTCGAGAAGATGTTGCAGGAGGCCCAGCGCACATCCGCGCCCAGCGCCACGAGCGTTTCGATCAGGACAGCGGTCTGGATCGTCATGTGCAACGAACCGACGATCCGCGCACCCTTGAGCGGCTGGCTGGCGCCGTACTCGGCACGGCAAGCCATCAGTCCCGGCATTTCCGTTTCAGCGATATCCAGTTCTTTGCGGCCATAGGCGGCAAGCGCGATATCCTTTACGATGTAGTCTTTGGCCATCTGGGCACCCTTCATGCAAACTCTTTAGCCGCTGCCCGTATCACTCTTTGATCCGTGCGACAATCTTCGAAAGAATTAGGGCAGATGTAGGGTTTGTCAGGACCCGGCACAGACCGACTTGCACCATTCCGCGCAAGCAGACCATAAAAAGGCGTCACACTGACCGGAGAGCGTAGATGCCCAAACCGCCCCGCGCCTGGCAAAGGATGCTGTCAGGCCGCCGCCTTGATCTTCTGGACCCGACGCCTGTCGATATCGAGATCGAAGATATCGCCCATGGTCTGGCCTTTGTCGCCCGCTGGAACGGTCAGACGCGGGGAGACTATGCCTATTCCGTCGCAGAACACTCATTGCTGGTTGAAGCCCTGTTCAGCCGTATGTCGCCGGGGATTTCACCGAAGTGGCAATTGGCCGCTCTTTTGCATGACGCGCCGGAATATGTGATCGGTGACATGATCAGCCCGGTCAAATCGGCCGTGGGACGGGGTTACGAAGACCTTGACGCGCGCTTGACGGCCGCCATCCATATCCGCTTCGGGCTGCCTGCTACGATCCCGGCCGCGATCAAGAAGCAGATCAAACAAGCGGACCGCATCAGCGCGTGGATGGAGGCTGTCGCCATAGCAGGCTTTACTGAAGCCGAAGCGGACAAGTTGTTCAGCAAGCCGGATCAGTCTCTGATCCGTGGACTTTCCATCCATTTGCGCCCGCCCGTCGCTGTGCGAAACGACTATACCGCGCGCCATCACGCTCTGCTGGCGGAAATCGGCTGAGGGTCAGATCAGGAACTCGGCGAGGGTCTCGTCATTGGTGATGTCGCGATAGGTGAAACCGGCTTTGTTCAGCTTGAACAGAAGCGACGTGAAGTTCTGCGCCTCGGTGGTTTCGATCCCGATCAGAACCGAACCGAAGTTGCGCGCCGATTTCTTGAGGTATTCGAACCGGGCGATATCATCGTCGGGACCAAGGATGTTCAGGAACTCCTTGAGCGCGCCGGGGCGCTGCGGCATCCGAAGGATGAAGTATTTCTTCACCCCGGAATAGCGCTGCGCCCGCTCTTTCACTTCGGGAAGGCGCTCGAAATCGAAATTGCCACCAGAGGTGACGCACACGATGGTCTTTCCCTTGATGCGATCCGCCACATCGACCAGCGCATCGACCGCCAGCGCGCCCGCAGGCTCCAGAACGATTCCTTCGACATTCAGCATCTCGAGGATGGTGGTGCAAATCCGGTCCTCGGGCGCAGTCACGACGTCATGCGGATCCACATCCTTGAGCCGCGCAAACGTCTTCACGCCAATACAGGCCACGGCTGCGCCGTCGACAAAGGTATTGACCTTGTCCAGCATCACAGGGCGCCCGGCCGACAACGCGGCCTGAAAACTGGCACCGCCCAAGGGCTCGACGAAGGTATAGCCGGGCTGTGTCCCGAAAAAACTGCGCACCCCTGCCGACAAACCGCCACCGCCCACGGGCAAAAGGATGTGGTCCGGCACCCGCCCCAGTTCCTCGAGTATCTCGACCGCAACGGAAGCCTGGCCTTCGATGACGTCGGCATCATCGAACGGCGACAGGAAGTGCCCGCCCTTTTCCTTGCAAAACGTTTGGGCCGAGGCGAGCGTATCGTCGAAATAGTCACCTTTGAGCTTGATCTCGACCGCGTCGCCCCCGAACATGCCTGTCTTCTGGATCTTCTGTTGCGGGGTTGTCACCGGCATGAAGATCACACCCTTGACCCCGAAATGACGGCACATGAAGGCGACGCCCTGTGCGTGATTGCCTGCCGACGCACATACGAACAACCGTCTGTCAGGATCGGCAGCCAGAACCTTGCGCATCGCGTTGAAGGCGCCGCGCAGCTTGTAAGAGCGCACGGGCGACAGATCCTCGCGCTTCAGCCAGATGTCGGCCTCGAAGCGGTCGGACAGATGCGCGTTCCGCAACAGCGGAGTAGCGGGAAAAACCTCGCGCATGGCGCGTTCGGCAGCGCGGGCCTGATCTTGAAACTGGGTCATTCCCGATCTCTGGCCCAGCTTGGCCTGCCGCGCAAGCCAAAGCTGCGGCGGCCCCGCCTCCTTGCCCTGCGTCACAAAACCCGGTAATCGCCGCAAAACGCATTCAGTGGGGAAAAACACATGTCCGCGCCCAAGAAAGTCGTGCTGGCCTATTCCGGCGGCCTCGATACCTCGATCATCCTGAAATGGCTGCAAACCGAGTATGGCTGCGAGGTCGTGACCTTCACGGCCGATCTGGGCCAGGGGGAGGAGTTGGAGCCTGCCCGCGCCAAGGCGGAGTTGCTGGGGATCAAGCCCGAGAACATCTATATCGAAGATGTGCGCGAGGAATTTGTCCGCGATTTCGTCTTCCCGATGTTCCGCGCCAATGCGCTCTATGAAGGGCTGTATCTGCTGGGAACATCCATCGCGCGCCCGCTGATTTCCAAGCGTCTGGTCGAGATTGCCGCCGAAACCGGTGCCGATGCCGTGGCGCATGGCGCGACCGGCAAGGGCAATGACCAGGTGCGCTTCGAACTCAGCGCTTATGCACTGAACCCCGAGATCAAGGTCATCGCGCCCTGGCGTCTGTGGGAGCTGACCAGCCGCACCAAACTGATCGAATTCGCCGAGGCCAACCAGATCCCGATCGCCAAGGACAAGCGCGGAGAGGCGCCCTTCAGTGTGGATGCCAACCTTCTTCACACGTCTTCCGAGGGCAAGGCGCTTGAGGACCCGGCCGAACAGGCCCCCGAATACGTCTATCAGCGCACTGTTTCGCCTGAGGACGCGCCGAATACACCGGAGTACATCGAAGTATCCTTCGAACGCGGCGACGCTGTGGCGATCAATGGCGAGCCGATGAGCCCAGCGACGATCCTGACCAAGCTGAACGAACTGGGCGGAAAGCACGGTATCGGGCGGCTGGATTTTGTGGAAAACCGCTTTGTCGGCATGAAGTCGCGCGGCATCTATGAAACGCCCGGCGGCACTGTCCTGCTCGAGGCGCATCGGGGGATCGAGCAGATCACGCTGGACGCAGGCGCCGGCCACCTCAAAGACAGCATCATGCCCCGCTATGCCGAACTGATCTACAACGGGTTCTGGTTCAGCCCCGAACGCGAAATGCTGCAAGCCCTGATCGACAAGAGCCAGGAGCATGTGACCGGCACAGTTCGGCTGAAACTCTACAAAGGCATGGCGACCTGTGTGGGGCGCTGGTCCGATCACAGCCTCTATTCCGAAGCGCATGTCACCTTCGAAGATGACGCGGGTGCCTATGACCAGAAGGACGCCCAAGGCTTTATCCGTTTGAACGCGCTGCGCCTGAAGCTGATCGCCACGCGGAACCGCCGCATCAAGGGCTGAAACAGTCTCTGTTTTGCGTGAGAAAAGGGCGGCCACGTGCCGCCCTTTTGCTTTTGGATCAGAGCTTCAATGCCTCAAGCCGATGATAGTGCGGAAGGGCTTGCTCCACGAGATCGCCCGCCGCACCCATCAGAACAGGCGGTGGACCCTCGGCCGGAGCAAAACCGGTTGACACATGAACTGCCCCATACCAATGCGGCGCCCAAACGCCATCAGATGGATGCCCGCCTTCAGGCCAGGACAGCATCGCCGGATCGAAAGGCAGATCCAAGGCATCACAGAGCCGGGTCAGCATCCCGCGCGGGTCACGACGGATGTCTGCGGAATCGATCACAACCGGATTGATACCCTGGGATGCGAGCTGGTCGAAAATCTCGGTCTGCTGGATAAAACCGATATCCGCCAGGGTCGGATGGTCGTATTTCGCGCCGAAGCTGGCCACAACCCGCGCCGGATGGCGGATCAGAAACACATGTCGCACATGGGCGAACCAGCCTCGAGGAATGCCTGGGATCATGTGCTGGGTCATGTGCTTCTGGTAGAAATGCGGCTTCTCACCCGGCACAGGGCCAGTCAGCATCACCGCTACCTGATCCGGGTCGGTGGGCTGAGACTTGATGATCTGCTCCCGCATCGGATGGTCCAGTCCAGTCCGGGCCAGATAGGCCGCGTAGAAAGGTTCGTCCACAACAGCAAAATCGGCGCGCGCCCCGAAGGAATACATCATGGCCGTAGAAAGATTCCGTGGCCCGGACCACATGGCGATTCGCATGTTCAGGCCGTTTCCTGCTGGATCAGAGCCTGATAGAGCATCCGGATATGCTTGGTCAGCGGCCCCATCTCCCCGTCCCCGATCTGACGACCGTCGATCATGCTCACAGGCGTCTGCGCTCCGAACGTGCCAGTCAGAAACGCCTCATCCGCACCATAGGTATCCACCAGCGAGTAATTCCGCTCGGACACGGGGATCCCGTTTTCGCGGCACAGGTCTATCACCTTCTGCCGCGTTATCCCGTTCATGCAATAGTCACCCGTGCTGGTCCAGACCTGCCCCTTGCGCACAATGAAGAAGTTGCACGCGTTTGTCGTATTCACGAAGCCATGCACATCCAGCATCAGGGCTTCATCCGCCCCGGCCTTTTCGGCGGCGATACAGGCAAGGATGCAGTTCAGCTTGGAATGGCTGTTCAGCTTGGGGTCCTGCGTCATTGGCAGACCCCGCAAATGCGGCACGGTCGCCAAACGGATCGGGCGCGGGATGCTTGGCTTGGAATGTTCCATGATGATCGCGATGGTCGGACCCTGCCGCGATAACGAAGGGTGCTGAAACGGACGCGTCTTGACCCCGCGCGTGACCATCAGCCGGGCATGCGCATCCTCGGTCATGCCGTTTGCTGATTGCGTGTCTAACACAGCCTGTATGACCTGTTCGCGGGTCAGGCCGATGTCCAGGTCAATGGCCTTCGCGGCTTCGAACAGGCGGTCCATATGCTCTTCGATAAAAGCCCATTTCCCATTATAGAGGCGTATGCCCTCCCATACGCCAT
>Ga0209345_10006118_pt1 | contig 10979 bp, 10 predicted proteins | sample Cruoilmetagenom7_FD_187294 | JGI IMG/M metagenome (GOLD analysis project Ga0209345, IMG submission 187294) | Oil polluted marine microbial communities from Coal Oil Point, Santa Barbara, California, USA - Sample 7 (SPAdes) (version 2) | ecosystem: Environmental > Aquatic > Marine > Oil seeps ...
ATTGATAACAAGACGGTAGTTGCAAAAAAGGAGGGGAATTTGTAGGATATGATGGCCATAAAAATAAGAAGGGAAGAAAGATCCATGCTGCAGTGGATAAGAAAGGAAATCCTTTGAGACTCGTGATAAGTGCAGCAAATGAACATGAAAGTAGGCATTTTATTGATCTGGTTAGCAAGATCTCGCTGAAAGGCTTTACAATTACCGCCGTAAGTCGGAGACGACGTATCGTAGCAAAGTAAAGATACGCCGTGGTTTTGATTACCATTTTATTTAAAAGGTTACTTCTCCCCTCTTATCATCGCCGTCTTCCCGGTTCTTGCTATCTCTTTTATCCCAAACTGATTCATCAGCTTGATTATCGCGTTTATCTTGCCTTCATCTCCGGTTACTTCTATAGTCACAGTATCTTTTCCAACGTCCACTATCTTCGCCCTGAAGCTATCCGCTATCTGCATTATCTCGGAACGGGTATCCACTCCGACCCCAACCTTGATGAGGACAAGCTCTCTTTGCACCGAATCGTCTATTGGAAGATCAGTTATCTTGGTAACGTTTATCAGTTTACCCAACTGCTTCTTGACCTGATCCAGAACCCGATCGTCACCTGTAACAACGATCGTCATACGTGACACTTCGGGATCATCCGTGACGCCGACTGACAGACTATCAATATTATATCCACGTCTGCTGAACAGGCCCGAGACTCGGGCCATAACTCCCGGTGTATTATCAACAAGTACTGCAAGTGTATGCTTCATCTTTATCACCCCAACATATCGTTTATTAGGCTACCTGGTGGAACCATCGGGAAGACATTTTCCTCTCTATCGACCACGAAATCGATGACAACAGGCTTATCTACATTCATTGCTTCTTCAATGGCAGGTTTCACCTCTTCTTTCTTGGTCACCCGTCTGCCAACGGCTCCAAAGGCCTCAGCGAGTTTGACAAAGTCTGTCTTCGACTCAATATCTGTGTGGGAGTACCTCTTACCATAGAAGAGTTCTTGCCACTGTCGCACCATTCCAAGATACCCGTTGTTCAGTATCATCACCTTTACCTGTATGTCATTCTCTACTGCCGTTGCCAGTTCCTGACAGTTCATCATGAAGCTTCCGTCACCCGCAATATCAAACACAGTCCTATCGGGACACCCAACTTTTGCACCTATTGCAGATGGCAGCCCGAAACCCATTGTCCCAAGACCTCCGGAAGTGACGAGGGTTCTGGGGTTGGTATATTTGAAATATTGTGCAGCCCACATCTGGTTCTGCCCCACTTCAGTTGTTATTATGGCATCAGGGCAAATTTCATAGATCTGCTCGACGACATACTGCGGCTTGAGACCTTTATCCTCATAAGAGAGGGGGGCTTCCTTCTTCCACTTCTGTACCTGTTCATCCCACTCCTTATTCTCACACTTCCCAAGCCTTTCAAGTAGCTCGGTGAGGACATTTTTTGCATCTCCAACTATCGGAACATCGACATTCACGACCTTTCCGATCTCTGCCGGATCAATATCGATATGAATTACCTTTGCACCCCTGGCAAACTCATCAATCTTACCTGTGACCCTGTCATCAAATCGCACACCAACTGCGACGATAAGATCTGTGCCTGACATGGCATAGTTTGCATATTTTGTTCCGTGCATACCGAGCATACCGAGAGATAAGGGGCTGGTCTCCGGAAAGCTACCTTTCCCCATAAGCGTAGTGGTAACCGGTGCACCCATCTTCTCCGCAAGCTTTGTAAGTTCTTTATGGGCACCCGATGCGATGACCCCTCCACCTGCAAATATGATCGGGGAGTTGGAACTTTTTATCAACTCAGCGGCCTTCTTTATCTGCATCGAATGTCCCTTTATCTTGGGTTTATAGCCTGTCACGTTTGCATTCTTAGGACTCTTGAAATCAATTTCCTCCTTGAAAACGTCCGTTGGAACATCTATAAGGACCGGGCCTGGCCTGCCTGTTGATGCAATATGAAATGCCTCTTTGAGTATTCTTGGCAGATCTTTTCCGTCTGTTACCAGGTAATTGTGCTTTGTTACCGGTATGGTTATACCAGTGATATTTGCTTCCTGGAATGCGTCATTTCCGATCATTGCCGTGGCCACCTGACCGGTTATTGCAACAATCGGTATCGAATCCATGTATGCGTTTGCTATTCCCGTGACAAGATTGGTAGCCCCTGGCCCAGAGGTTGCCAGGCAGACACCCACTTTTCCAGTTGCCCTTGAATATCCATCTGCTGCATGTGCCGCACCCTGTTCATGCCGAACCAGGATGTGCCTAATATCCGAAACGAACAACTCGTCATACAGAGGTAGTACCACACCGCCCGGATATCCGAATATAACTTCCACGCCTTCATCTTTCAGGCTCTTAATCATCGCCTTTGCTCCACTCATCTTAGTCATATTATCCACTCCTTTGATACAAATCTTTAAATCTCAAAAGATCACAAAAAACACTATACCGTGCACTGTTCAATCGTCCGAAAAAAATCTTTGAGTCCCTATAGGGGACATACAAAACGATCCCACACTGAAGTCATTACTGTTACACCCTCTACATACAGTAGTATCATGATATATAAATATATTTGTTTGACTGAAATAGGGTGTGATAGGAAAATAATAAGTATCATTCCGCACATGATTCTGGTAAGTCCCGCCTTAACTCAGTCTGGCAGAGTGTGCGGCTGTAGTATGTTCATGCGCCAAGGGCGCACATATCCACACTTGCAGACACCGCAATGTCCCCGGTTCGAATCCGGGAGGCGGGATAAGATGGAGGGGCTACTTGCCCCTTCACTTGCTTTTTAGTGCCCTATGTTTAATAGGAAATATCAAAAGTCAGAAATGGGCTTTTGCCAAACTTATCCCTTTTAAATGACAACACCGGTACAGGCACTTGAAGGAGCTAATAGATATAATCTCTAAGTGTGTCGGTTGATAATCCGCATGTATTCATATGAACCGATAACATCTAAAGTTGATGCCTTGCAAGTGCCTTTTTACCTCAGATAGGAAAATGTTAAATCAGTCGAAAGTCAAGAACAGAGGGCTTTTTTAATAACTTCACTGATATAATCCAGGTCATGGGTTTTCACACTTGGATGTATTGGAAGGGATATCACCTGATCTGCCATCAATTCCGATAATGCATACTCTTCGTTGTATCCCAAATCCTTATAAAACGGTTGCTTGTGAATCGGAACCGAGTAATGAATTCCCGTACCAACTCCGCCTTCGGCGAGGGCACTCACAAGATCGTCACGTGAAATACCACTATCATCTGTGACCCTGATCGTGTACTGATGAAATACATGTTCACACCCATCTCTCACACCGGGCGTTAGTATGCCTTTGAACTGGAGCATGTCTGAAAGGTACTTGGCATTCTCCTGCCTTCTCTTTGTGAAATCATTCAGTTTCTTTAGCTGTTCGATACCTATCACGGCACTTATATCAGTCATCCTAACATTGTACCCAAGCATCTCGTGTTGGTACCTGATCTTCGCGCCGTGTGACCTGATCATGCGTGCCCGGTCTGCGACCAAATCATCATCTGTTGTTATCATCCCACCTTCTCCAGTGGTCATGTTCTTCGTAGGATAAAAACTGAAACAACCACTGCCATAAGACCCGACCACCCTTCCATCGATCTTCGCTCCATGCGCCTGACATGCATCTTCTACGACTGTAAGGTTATGATCCTCTGCTATCTCCATTATGAATTTCATATCTGCGGGATGTCCATAGAGATGAACCGGTATGATTGCTTTTGTCTTTTTTGTTAACTTTTCTAAAATACACTCGGGATCGATGTTGAAGTCCTCCTCTCGCACATCTGCAAATACCGGTTTTGCACCTACAAAAAGTATCGAGTTGGCAGTTGATATGAATGAAAATGGGGTTGTGATAACCTCGTCACCTTCTGATAGTCCATGTGATAAAAGTGCAACATGTAGTGCGGCGGTTCCAGAGTTGATGGCGATTGCATACTTTGTTCCAACAAACCCCGCAAACGCATCCTCAAATCTATTCACACCATCTCCCTGTGCAAGTGATCCCGACTTTAGGGTCTTCATCACAGCGTCAGTCTCTTCATCTCCAATTAGTGGTTTTGCAATTGGTATCATCTCAACTCCCCCTCTTATTCAGATACTATTTTTCGTCTTAAGCTCCTCAGGTAACTCCACCACACTTGCGGGAGCTCCTATGACAAGGCTAAAATCAGGTACATCCTTTGTGACGAGTGCTCCGGCTGCGACCATGGCACCTTCCCCGATTGTTACATCTGGGAGGGTTGTTGAGTTTGCTCCGATTGATGCACCTTTTTTTATTTTTGGCCCCCTTAGCTTGTACTCTTTTCTTATGGGATATTTATCGTTTGTTAGCACAGCGTTGGGCCCGATGAATACATTATCTTCGATTATGGTGTTCGTCGGAATGTAGACGTTGCTCTGGATGCTTATACCAGTGCCTATGGTTGTGGAACCATCTATGACTGTGTTCGTCCCGATGAGGACATTGTTGCCGATAATTGTCTTCTCTCTGATCACAATATTATGGCCGGTTTTGAAGCCATCTCCAATCCTTGAATCACAGTATATTATGGAGCCAGGTCTGATCAGTCCATCATCCCCAATGACCGCACCTTCATAATCATACTCCTCGATTTGAAGGCCAGATTCGATGATCTCGCCAAGAGTGCACCCATCCGGAAAACCTATTATCACATTCTCCATAACGACTGTATTTTCACCAATAACGGATCGACCGTACACCTTTGCAGATGCGTGGATGACTGATTTTTCAGAAATGATAAAGACCCCCTCAATACCTTTATAAAGCATAAGTTGCACAACTAGATGCTGTAATAATGAATTCGCTCTTTATCTATTTATTAGTATCGCTCGTTGCATCATTAGTCATCATGCCGCAATACATAAGAAAACTCACTGAGAGTGGATATACGGTGTCTGACTACTACAAAAAGGACAAACAGATGGTTTCAACGAATGGAGGCCTTCTGATTATTTTCATCTCCCTTATTATGATATCCATCGGGTCATATTTTTTTGAACTCCCCCCAATCACTTTCAGGATTGCAACGGTTCTCACGTTGTTTGCTTTCGTCGGAATACTCGATGACATGATTAATATAGGAAGGCCGATGAAGATGATTCTTCCTTATCTATTCTCTTTTCCGCTCGTTGCAATGATTGACACGTCTACGGTCGTCATCCCGATTTTTGGTGGCATCGATTTTGGGATCCTATACGGAATATTCGTCATCCCGGTCTACGTAATGGTCTCTGCGAATCTTGTGAATATGCATTCCGGATTCAACGGTCTTGCCGCAGGTACATCTTCCATAATACTACTAACTTTACTCGCCAAATCAATTATGGTGGGTCAAACAAGTGATGTAATTGCCATAGCATGTGTCACCGGCGCCACACTTGGATTCTTATGGTACAACAGGTACCCTTCAAAGATATTTCTTGGAAATATAGGGGCCCTTACTGTCGGTTCTACTATTGGCATCATCATCGTGGTTCAAGGGTTCTTTGTCAGTGGCTTTATAATGCTGATCCCGCATATAGTGAACTTCCTCATGTATGTTTACTGGAGGGTGAGAAGATTCCCCGCGGCCAAATTTGGTGAGATCAGAGATGACGGTACGATAGAGGTGCCAAATCCACTCACATTAAAATGGGTACTACCTTATTACAGGGATGTGACTGAAAAGAGAACAACCCAGGTGATGCTCTTGGTGACCCTTATATTTTGTTTAATGGGATTATTTGTTCCATTCTAGGAGTCTTTTGCAAACTCTTCAAGAAATTGCTGTTTGGACGTTTTACTCACATTCAATATATCCCTTGACGCTTTAGCCACATCCTCTTTATGCTCTTTTAAAGTGTACACGCCAACTCTATAGTTCTCCCATTGCGCAAGTTCTAGCATCTTAACAAGCTCTGAGACATCATCCAGCCGCTTTACGTCTCCGCCGATAACAATATTTGCTTTCATCTCTTCCATTTTCGGCTCTTTTGGTATGTCAAGTATCACGTACTTTTCATCAACACCAGATCTCTCTGCTATCTCTTTTTCAAGTATTTTTCTGTTCTCCTTGATCAGGCTCCCGATATTAATAGACTCGGGTCCTGCAAATATTGCCCGCTTAAAGAGCCTTCTATTATTTATCATCTCTATGATCTCGCGGGAATATCCCTCGGAGCCTCTCATAACCATGTTCAGTTCGTAATCGTCCATACCCCTCAATGCACTCACATCAATCTGTCTATTCTCGATCATGTGGTCAAGAGCCCCTGTAAGCATCGACTCTGCTATTCTACTCACATGGTGAAAATAGACCGTCGGTCGCATCAGAAAACGGGAGACTAAAAGAGATTCAACTGCTTGAATTCCCTCAATCTTTACAACAAGTTTACCACCAATTACATCCATCTCATGTATGAGGCGCATGTGATCGACCATTCCAAATGCCACTCCGGTATAATATGCATCCCTTATAAGATAATCCATCCTGTCCACGTCTATCTCGCTATGCAGTATCTGTAGATTCGAAGTACCTTTTATATGATCTGCCACATCATTCGGATTGATGCAGAACTCTTCCAGAACCTCGCCGATCTGACCCTTTGATATAGTGTCCCCTACGTCCTCATGGGTCTTCTTTGTGTACCTGGATATAACCCTCTCGGTAACATGGGAATATGGTCCGTGACATATATCATGAAGCAACGCTGCTGCCTTCAGTTCCTCGCTCTCTAGCTTCAACTGTTTCAGTAAAAGATCCGTAAGATGATATGTACCGAGTGAATGCTCAAATCTGGTGTGATTGGCCCCTGGATATACAAGATATGTGAAGCCCAGCTGCCTGACCCTCCTTAATCTCTGCATCTCCTTTGTATCGAGCAATTTTAGCCCTACTTTATCCACCTCTATATGACCATGTAAAGGGTCTCTTATGACCTTCATCACTCATAGTATGATCTTCTTATATAAAAGTATGACCCTTTTTTGGTATTTTTGCAACAAGATTTATATATCAATACGACCAATTGTATAGTGATAGAGTTAGGTCTAAGGACTTTGAATGGTCCTGGATTCAGATCATAAATAGAAGTGAATTTTGATGGATGTCAATGATTTGATCGGACCGCTGAGGGGGATGTTTGAAAATCTTTCAAATATACGAGGCGGTGCAAAACCTGCGAAGAAGCAGAAACAAGCACCAGTATCCAAGGCCGAAGGGAAAAAAGATAGCTTTGATGATTTTGATTTTATAGATGAAATCGATGAAGGTCCCAAAGCCGGAGGAGATGATCTCGATCTTGGAGATGACCTTGACTTGGGGGATGATATTGGGGATGACCTTGACTTGGGGGATGATATTGGGGATGACCTTGACTTGGGGGATGACCTTGACTTGGGGGATGACCCGGACTTTGGAGATGAACCTGATTTTGGTGGTGCACCAACGCCCGCTCCAGCAGCAACATCTGGCGGTAATGATACATTTCTACTCAGTAAGATAGAAGACCTGGAAGGGGCCATTGCCAAGATAAGCTCGACTGTATCCATGCTTGAACAGTCTAATACTGAGACTGTCGATAAGGTCAGGAAACTAGATGAAACAACGATGCAATTCTTATCACTTTATGAGATTGTTTCAGATCAGATCAATCCCTTTGTAAGCGATTCAGAGAAAGGATCGGCCGTTATGGAACGGTTTGACAAAGTGGAAGAGAGGATTGATAAGCTGGATGGCCTAACAAACACAATGAAGAGGCTTGATTCCAGGATGGACTCAATTGCAGATACAGAGGTCGAACAGGTGGAGCTCAAATTCAATAATGTCTATCAGACCCTCACAGAGATCAAAGAGGCACATGAATCTATCCAGGCCCAATATGAAGCAATGAGTATTGATGTTGAATCGATCAAAGAAGAGATAATAGAAGAAGTGATGGAGAAGAAGATCGAGGTGAACAATAACCCTGCCGAGGTAAAATCGGCAGGAGTTCAAGTTACTGAAATGATGTTTGAACCGGAACAGGTCTTCAATACCTCAACGATGCCGAACACTGAGGCGCAGGGAGTTAGACTCAGTGTGATAGGTACTGATCCTGTAAAAGTTCTCGCACTGATAAGATGGATCGAATTTTTAATGGACAAGGTTGGTAGAAACAATTTCCTGGAATCCCTAAATTATTACGTGCAGATAAGATGGATCAGCAGGGATATACGAAACCAGATGATGGAGTATGCAAGAGGTATAGAGCACTACGAAGACAAGCCGGAGTGGAGGCTTTCTCCGGAAGATCACAAAAAGTCTCTTCTCTTCATCGAGACGATATGCGGAAGCAATCTTAACATGACAACGATAGATGTTGTGGAATCAGAGATAGTCAAGCTCAAGAATGTGATGGAGGGGAATTATGGGATTTAGTGTATCCGCAAGTATCGCAATATTTCTCTTTGGTTTCCTGGTAATGGGTTCAATATTATATTCTTCAGGTAACAACAGTGCCAGGCTGGTTGATGATGGGCAAAATGAGCAACATAAACGGATGGTAGATGAGCTGCAAACAGCCATCAACATCACGAGTACCGATTACAACTTGACGCTTCAGAAGTTAACTGTGAATGTTGAGAATAAGGGGGGCATTGTACTTGATTCAAGTAAAATTAATCTCCTTATCGATGGAAATATCTCAAGTAGTGTATCTTTCAATCCTACAAAGGTATGGATTCCAGAGAATGAACTGATCATTACGGCGACTGGTGTTTCATCCAGTCCTGACAGGGTGAAAATAGTCACAGAAAACGGAGTATCAGATTACAAACTAGTATAGGGGGGAATAATGGCTGAAGCAGCAACGACACACGCAATATACTTCATAGCAGCCATAGTCATGGCAGTAGCTGTTATTGGTACCATAAATTCAAGCGTACAGGACATAACAACCGCTGCGAGCGGGAACTCAAGAATGCTGGCTGATCAGATGAAGACTGATATAACCATTATTAGCGATCCTGATGAGATCCCCAATAATAAAATTTTTTATGTCAAGAACATCGGGACAAAGACGCTTGATGGAGCCCTGACGGACGTGATTGTCAATGGTGTGTACACATCAGAAGATGATATGAACAAGAGTGTCATTGGCAGAAGCGATCTCGTCTGGAAGGGGACAGGTATATTACAGATTGAGATCGACACTCCTGCCCCTGGCGGAGATAACAAGATCAAAATAATTACCCAAAACGGAGTATCGGACGAGATGGATTTTACTATTTGAGTATGTGGAGCAAGATAGATGTCGGTAACATATAAATACGGGCTTGAAAGAGATGGACTGGATCGAAATTTAGGCGGGGGTTTTCCGGAGTCGTCACTAATCTTTATTGAAGGTGGAAGCGGTGGCGGTAAGAGTGTAATTTGCCAGCGGCTGACTTACGGTTTTTTGAGTAATGATCTGAAAGTTACCTACATTTCAACGCAGCAGACAACCAAAGGATTCATACATCAGATGTACTCGCTTGACTATCCAGTTGCAGATTATCTGTTGAATAGGAATTTATTATTTATCCCTGTTGTGCCGCTTGTCAAAGCTGCAAGATCCAGACTCGATTTTGTCGATAGACTCATAAATGCTGACGCGCTGTACAAGGAGAGTGACATCATAATCATTGACACAATCTCTTCGCTGATAAAGTATGATGTGGATCCCATGAAAGGGTTGGAGCTCATCGATTTTTTCAAAAAAGTGGTTGCGATAGGGAAAGTTATTATAATGACTGTGGATCTCGATTCGCTGGATGAGGAAGTCTCAACGGTCTTCAAGTCCACCTGTGACGTTTATCTCGAACTGAAGAGCAAGGCCATGATGGGTGATATAAAGAGGAGTATACTCGTAAATAAATTCATTGGAGCTCCGGACTCTTTCAAGAATATTGTAGGGTTCAGGGTAGAGCCGAAGATAGGCCTGGTAATTGACATTTCAGCTGTTTCGTGATGAGGTGTGGTAAATGGTCGGCGACAACTATAAAGAAGCTATTAAAAAGAATCCACATCTGGGGAGATACCTCAACAAGGTCAAGGCAGATGCGGGAAAATTACCTGAGTTCCAAATACAAGTCTCCCGTGATGCTGGTGATAAGGAGAAACTCGACATCCTATATCCTGTTGGTGATCCCATATTCATTCATGTCAAAAAGGACTCGGATGGTGTGATAAAATACAGGTCTATCGAGCCTGTAATGACTGATGCGGATCATCAAAAATATTGGGAGGTTCTTGACAAGATACTTGAGAGGGCACCGTATGAAGAGACACCGGAGACTGAAGAGATACTCAACCGGGTGATGAACAAACTCTTCGACGAAGCGGTCACAGTTACGGAGGCTGGAGAAACAGAAGAGAAGAAGGGTGGAATGTTCTCACCGAAAACAATCGATATTACAAGAGAACAGTACAACATACTCAAATACTTCATACACCGTGACATAATAGGAAGTGCGCAGATAGAGCCATTGTTGCGGGATCCTTACCTTGAAGATATTCATTCCATAGGTACAGGAAACATACACATAATCCACAAGATCTTCGACATGATTGAGACGAATGTACGTTTTGAGACGGATACGGACCTTGTAAAGTTTCTTAGGAATATGGCCGAGAGGATGGGAAGGCCCGTCAGTGAAGCCCACCCAATTCAGGATGGTGCACTACCGGATGGATCTCGTATTAACATGATATACAGCGACGATATCAGCAGAAAAGGTGGTAGCTTCACCATCCGTAAGTTCTCATCAACGCCTGTAAGTATTGTTCAACTCGTCAAGTGGAATACGCTGAGTGCCGAAGTTGCCGGATACTTATGGACCTGTCTTGAAAACGGTCAGAGCATATTCGTATGCGGTGAGA
>Ga0209345_10006119_pt1 | contig 10978 bp, 13 predicted proteins | sample Cruoilmetagenom7_FD_187294 | JGI IMG/M metagenome (GOLD analysis project Ga0209345, IMG submission 187294) | Oil polluted marine microbial communities from Coal Oil Point, Santa Barbara, California, USA - Sample 7 (SPAdes) (version 2) | ecosystem: Environmental > Aquatic > Marine > Oil seeps ...
CCTCTGCACTATATTGCCTGCGGGTCTTGCGTTTGATGTCTTTAATGATGCGTTCCGATGAACGCCCTGTTTGTTTCTGTCTCATCATTTACTCCTAAGATGATGATGAACAAAAACTCTCTCTTAGCACAGACCTAAATCTGTGCCATAGGCGCTGACGTCAGACAAATATTTCCGTCACAAGAGTAAGCTTTCTTATGGTATTCCAAAGCCTGAACAAATCTCTCATCATCATCGGGCAAACTATCAGAGAGGAAGCTTTCATCCTTGGTGTATTTTAACTGCAAGTCAAAACCATATAGGTCTGGAACGCAGCTATCTCGTTGATCCTTAGCGCCTTTAGCAAATACTTTTGGGTAATGGGGCCTGTTGTCGGGGGTTGGATCAATATCAAGTATCGGTGGTAAAGGCTTATGAACAAATCGTGGTTTCTCTGATATTTCAATATCAGCATCTGCGCATGCCCCTGCTAGGACTAGCGCCATCCCTATTAAATAAACTCCAGCCTTCATAATAAATCTTCCAAGTATCTTACTTAGATATATGAAATTCAATTTGGAGTCAATTTTCTGACCACCTTGAACCCAAGCCTGTCCATTCACATTTCTTGGTTATCCTAAGTATTTTAGCGGTTGCCTTGAAGTAAGCTCGCCCACATTCAAATGCCACAACCTTTATATCTAATCGATATATTTCATCTCCTACTAGACCGAAATAACCTAAGTATCATTATTGGATGCAATCATCCAAAAACCCCGTTACCTATTTAGCAAAAAACAATGCGCGGCTTCCACATAAGAAATTTGGTATCAAGCAAGCAGACCGCCTTTCCCACACATATATCATTGGTAAGACCGGTACGGGTAAATCTACGCTGATCAAACAAATGGTACTGCAAGACATAAAGACCGGAAGGGGATTGTGCCTCATCGACCCACACGGCGACCTCGTGGAAAATATATATTCCCAAATCCCTGAAAACAGGAAAGATCAGGTGATTTACCTCAACGTCCCTGAAGTCCACCAAGTCTACGGATACAATCCGTTGCGGTTCGTAAGGGAGGACAAGCGCAGTTTGGCGGCATCCGGTATGTTAGAAGTGTTTAAGAAACTATGGAGTGATAGCTGGGGCGTTAGAATGGAACATATCTTACGCAATTGCATTCTTACACTAATGGAAGTGCCAGGCTCTGACCTCTCCGACATATTAAAACTTCTCGGCGATAAGGAGTTTAGAAATAGCATTGTGCCGTCTTTGCAAAATAAACAGGTCAAATACTTCTGGACGCAAGAATTTGCGCACTACTCTCAACCATTTCGGTTAAATGCCATTGCACCTATACAAAACAAAGTAAGTGCGTTTTTAACGGATCCCAAGGTTCGAAAAATTCTTATTGACCCAGAAAAAGACTTATCGTTTCGTCAAATAATGGACGGTGAGCAAATACTGTTGGTTAATCTGGCCAAGGGGCAAATCGGAGAGGATGCAGCAGGGCTACTAGGTGGTCTATTAGTAACAACAATCGCCTTGGCCGCATATTCGCGCCAAGATACACTTGAGCATAAACGCTCCAACTTTTATCTCTATATGGACGAGTTTCAGAACTTTACGACGCTGTCCATTGCCGACATGGCTTCCGAGCTTAGAAAATTTCATGTTGGCATGATATTGGCCCACCAATACTTAAATCAGTTAATGCCAGAAATACGCGATGCAGTTTTAGGAAATAGCGGTACTTTGATAGCTTTTAGGCTTAGCGCCAAAGACGCCTCCCATATTGCTCGAGAGTTTGCGCCAAAGTTTACAGAACTAGATTTGATCACCTTACCCAATTACCAGATTGATTTGAAACTAATGATTGATGGCGCGCCTTCCAAACCGTTCAGCGGAACAACAAATGCCGATTTAACGTTTTGAAAATTACTTATAGATAGTAAAGAAAAGGTATAGTAGTAAACCAAGATATAAAACTTTGATTTGCAAATTTATGTTCTGCATAGTAAGTAAGTTTAGGGAAAACCTGTATTCAGTAAAAGGTGTTTGATGTCAAATTCTACAGGGATGTATGAAGACCTGATATACCTACGTAAAAAACATTCGCTTGATTCAGGCTTTATTCAAGCTCTTACTGAAACGCCATATTACGCACAAAAATATATTCGATCACTTAGAAACATCATGTATGCGGTGTGTTTAATATTTATAGTGTTTGGAATGGGCCTTATCATTTTTGCATTTCTATTTCCCGACCCAAAAATAAGTGTCCTCAGTGGGATGTTAGGTGCAGTAATGTTGTATTATTGCGTTACTGATTTACTAAAAAAACGCAAAGCAGTGATCGAAATCGAACGTGTCGCGAACTACCACGGCCTCCTCAGCTAGTCGAATTCAAAAAACATTTGCTATTTGTGTAAAGCAATGCAACCTTAGCGAGTCATTAACTATAGTAATACGGGGGCACGATGAAATTACGACTTAACAAATCACAACGCTCGGCCGCTCTGTCTAGTAAAGTTGTGTTCTCACTGGAGGCGCAAGTTGATCTTACGGTACAAGAACAAGACTTTGTAAAAAAATATAAAATGGGTAAAGAAGTCTTGTATTCCAAGGAACGTGTGCGTCCTGAGTTGCAAGACTATAAATCTGCTAAGGGGTTTATGCGTAACCTGTCTGCAATTGCTTTAAATCTTAAAATTAATGTCAATAATCTGGTCGATGGGCGTACTATTGAGTGCAAAGACATAAGTGAGATGGTGGACGTTGAAGAGACCATAAAAACAGCCTGCCAAGGGCTAAAAACCTTGTTAGACGCCTGTTCAGGGTTTGAAGGCGAAGAAATCATCGACTACTAGACCGTGTCAGAGTTCTGGGCATGGAATCCATTTTCTGTAGGTATTAAGAGAAACAAGCAGGCACTTGGCAATACAAAAAAAGTGTTGACCGAGGCTAAAGCTTTATACGACCAATCACCACTACCAGACTATGACCATATTAGCTTTACGGCAGATATTATACGCGGTGCACTGGACGGGGAAGATGTATTTCCATCCGAAAACATTCTCATGGCCTTTATGAATATGTTTGAAGACATTTATTACGACGAAGCACTAATACCCTTGGATGAAAGCGTCGTATTGGACATACGGCCCAATAGTCGGGAAGCCTTGGGTGCCCGCGAATATTTGCGCCGACAAATTAGGTTCTTACAAAACTATGATAGCAACATGGCAGATGCTCAACAATATCTGGTTAAAATTACTCGCTATCTAATGACAGAAATTCCGATCCATGCTTTAACGGGCAACACGGATGATGGATTTTTGTCACTGAGTTATTCAGACCTTCTGCCAAACCTAGCTGAGACCGTTGAAGCACTTATCCGCTCAGTATTTGATGATGACCTGCGATACAGTAACTTATTTGATCCTTTGCGTGATCGTCTCGAGTCCAATATAATGCGCGTGTCAAAAATCGACCCGCATATGCCACCTGCAAATCTATACCGCTATATCATGCCTGAAGAAGCTGCCGCAAAGAACAATGGGTTGAGCGACGATCAGATTATAGACGAATATCTCATCGGCACACCGTATCGCAATCTATTTAGAACCGAATTGCCTTTGGCCATCAATGAAGAGGCACGGTTTGAACATAGCCATATTCTGGGTGGCACTGGCCACGGGAAAACCCAGTTTATTCAAAAGTGGATTATTAAGGACCTTGAGCACGCTATAGCAGAGAAACGCTCGGTAGTTGTTATTGATAGCCAAGGTGATTTGATTTCTAAAATAGCAAGGCTCGATGTTTTTAATCCTGAATACGGGGACCTTAAAAACAAACTAATCATTATTGACCCGACAGATGTGATGTTTCCTGCCGCTATTAATATGTTTGCAATGGATGAAGAACGCCTTGCAAGCTACGGCCCTGTAGAGCGGGAGAAAGTGCAAAATTCTGCCATTGCGCTTTATGAGCATTTCTTTGGCGAATTGCTAGGCGCGGAGTTAACGGCCAAACAAGGCGTAGTGTTTAAATATTTAGCCCGCCTGATGCTTGAAATACCAAATGCGACCATTCTTACCCTTCGTGACCTTATGGACGATCCACGCCCATTTATTCCCTATATGGATAAATTGACGGGCAGTGCTCGGGTATTCTTTGCACGGGAGTTTTTAGACCGCAGTTTTAACCAAACAAAAAAACAAATATCAAAACGATTATGGGGTGTTTTATCAAACCCTGCTTTTGAACGCTTGTTTTCATCTAAAGAAAACAAGATTGATCTATTCTCAAAGATGAATGAAGGCTCCATTATTCTAATTAACACAGCCAAAGACTTGTTAAAGCAAGATGGTGCAGCTCTGTATGGGCGGTTCTTTCTTTCTATGATAGGACAAGCAATCATGGAACGGGCGGTTATACCAGAGCATGATCGTATCCCAACATTTTTATATGTAGATGAGTGCCAAGATTATTTTGACGAAACTATAGAGGTTCTTTTAGCACAGGGGCGTAAATATAAAATTGGTTTAACGCTCGCACACCAACATTTTGACCAACTCACAACCTCACAAAGAGCAAGCGTATTAGCCAATACCAGTATCAAAGCTTGTGGGGGTGTGAATGCAAAAGATGCAAGACTACTTGCGCAAGAAATGCGTGTCAGTGCTGACTATTTACAATCAATGCGTAAAACTAAATGGGATACAGAATTTGCATTGTCGATAAAGCATGATTTACCAACGGCCATAAAAGTCAGTTTACCATTTGGATATCTTGAAAATTTTTCGCAAATGGATGATCAATATTTTATGGAATTATTGAAACAAAATCGTGATCAATACTGTTGGGAATATGTCGCAGAAGATACTAAAATTGAGTTCCCATATCACGGAAAGAAGCAACAAAAAGTCGAAAGACCAAGTCCTGTTGTTGAGCCTGTAATACAAGTTCAAGCCACATCAGAACAACCACAAATTATATCCGTTGAGGCTCCCGCAACGTCTCCAAAAGAAATTGGTGGGGAATTAACACCCGAACTGCTCCAAAGCGGCAAGGGTGGTAAACGGCATACCTATCTACAAAACCTTATTCAAAATTTGGCGCAAGACCAAGGTTGGCGAAGCGAGATAGAATATCCAGTATTAGATGGTGCCGGACAAATTGATGTAGCACTACTTCGCGGTGAAAACTTTATTGCATGTGAAATATCTATTACTACACCAGCCAAACATGAAATTCAAAATATTCAAAAATGCCTTAATGCAGGCGCGGATGAAATATGGATAGTTGCTGAAAAAAGAAGCAAACTCACTTCGATTGAAACCTTAGCACAAGAGTTTTCAGATGCTGATATTTCAAAACTCTGTTTTCTTATGCCCGATGATATACCGGCAGAACTTGATGCACGTTCAGTAGTTGAACAAAGTGAGGGTTCTTTAGTGCGTGGATACAAAGTAAAAATAAACAAATCTGTAGGAACAAAACGAGAAGCCGAAGATAGACGTAGTCGGATTATTGCGGCGCTTGCATCGGGCTCAAAATAGATAAATTATAATAAAACCTCTTGTACTCTTTTTTGGTCAATTCCTAGTTTGTCGCAAATATCAGAAATGCCTAAACCATTAAAATATAGGCGTACAATGTTTCGTGCCATTTGGTGTTTACAGGAGTTAAGCTTCTCGAGTGCTTCATCTTTCGAATATTCGCTTGTCGTATTAGTTGACATTTATTAACCCCGCATCTTTTCAGACATGGAGCTATCATATGTGTGCCGTAGATGAAATTGATTCTTCTCTTTAGGGTTAACGGCTAAACATGGATAAATTTTTCTCGTTGAAAACACCTTTCGAGTACTTTGTTAATAGTTCCTTTGCTTGAGGCGTTGAAGCAATTGTATTTGATAAAAGCTCTTGATTGGCTTCAGATAAATTCAATAATGACCCAACACATTCTTGCGGGGAAATGGTTCTTGCAATTTGCATTTTGTAAAGTGCGTCTGAAAGGACGGGTAGAACTGATGATTTATTTTGCGACAAAGAAAAATATGGAGTGCGGCCATTAAACCGATCTGTAAAGGTAGGAAGTTTACGCAGAGCTAGCAACCAATTCATCATAAAGTACGCATGATATTCATCGGTTGCGCTGTTCATGGCCGACGCAACACTGGTATCATATGTAATGGTAACCTTGTTCAGTGCCTCTTCAACATAGAGTTCCCAGTATGAAGGCGGCTTTTCGCCAAGGAATGTAAAGCAGATACAGGCTTCAGCGAGTAAATCCACATCATCATCCAAGAGCGCCAATATTCCAACGTTGGTAAGGCATTCAATAAGTGGGTTTTTGAGAGGTATTTTATTTTCCCCAAAATTTGTGAGAAAAAAAATGAAATGAGTAAGTTCGTAAAATAATGGTTTATTGAAAGTAATAAAGTGATCAGGTTTACTGATAAACTTATCGACATTCTCTATGATTTGTCTTCGGTATTTAACTTCGGTATTACTCTCAGCCCTACGGCGGGCAAGTAAGTTGAGTATTTCTAAGCGTCTTAAGTCAGTAGTTTCGAAATCAAGATATCCTTGTGAAACTACAAAGTCACAAATCTTTTTTCCTGTATTTCCCTGATATCCAAGGTCTTCAAGGCCCAAGACAATGCGGAGGATAAACCTGAAATATTGCGGGAAAAATTTACAAATTTTGTAGGCATTGGTATAGAAGTTACGATAATATTCATGTGCCGCAGGATCCAGCAACAGACCAGAGCTAACGGCAATTGAAAGTAATTCGCCGTTTTCCTTAAGATAGGCAAAACTTAATTTGTTGTTTCTTTTAACGGCAAAGGAATTAGTGGTATCAGATGATAAGAACATAATTGTTAAGTCTTATGTATGAGGAAACTACTAATACCGTTCCAATATTATAGAGGGAATCTTTCTTGAACCCCATCCTGAGTACATACCATCTGGCGTTGAAGTAAGAGCCAATTTTTGAAAGTCGCCGCGAAATAAATCGGGTGCTACAGTTAATGCAGATATCGCTGTACTCGCGTTTTCGCAAATAACGGAAGCATTAGTTTCACTGGCGTTAGCGACACCATGTAATCCTGTTGCAAAGATAATGCACATTGCGGTCGATGTTAATAATTTCCCCATATTCGTTCTCTTAAGTTATAGTTGTAAGTAATAACTTTACCTTAAGAGAACCTAGTTAATGAGTTATGAAGCTAGTTTGTCCGAATCTGTAATGAAGAAACAAATGTATCAGAAAAATATTGGGCAAACTGTCGAGATTCAATGTATCCCACCCTTTTACCAATACTGGAATAACCTAATCTAACTAGGTTATTATCAGTTTTTTCAATCCACTCAAAATTCTGAATGCGGCGTGCACAGCTATTGACGAGTAAATTTGAAAATAACGAATTTTCAGAATAAGCCAATAAGCAAGTGGGCAAATTAATGTCTGATTTTGTTTTTACTAATTCAAATGCCGCACTAACTAAAAACACAGAATTATCAGTTTCACTGTGAATGAGAGGAATTAGGTTTGACAGATACATTGCACGCTCCCAATCGCCTAACTTAAAGCCTGCATAACCGGCTATGGCGATTAGTATATGCGGATTTTCACTAAAGTTTTTTTCCGCGATTTTCATCACCTCTTTGAGTCGCTCTGCATTGTAATCGGGGCGATCTACTTCATATAATATCTTCGCCAATGTCATTTCTGCACTATGCATCCATTCGTCACCAGAACCGTCGATAAGGCTTTGAGCTTTTAACATGGGGTTTTCGGTGCTGCTTTTACGGGTTTTTCGATACTGAACTATATAGCTCATAGCCAACCCTCCTTTGACGTCAGTAGTTGCAAACTTAGATTGAGATGATTCTGTCAAACAAGATAGTGCCTTGGAATAATCTTCATCTGAATCTGTCTCGTATGACGCATACATAGTAAGTATACATTTATAGTTATTTGCAATCTCTTCTACGGCCCAGGTCTTAGTTATGGCATAACGAGGTATTTCCCCGTAAGGTTTTGCAAAGTCACCTACAGCTTTTACCACTGAATAATATAATTCATCCTTGTTGCTTGGCTCACTATTAACACCACTTATATTGGTAAACCCGACTACATTTGATGGTTGTCCGTTATATGTAGTTAGAGCAACACGATACGTTTCGTTTTTTTCAATCACCATATAATCTAAAGTAAATGATGGTGTGCCACTTTCTAAACAAACTTGGATGTTGTCGACAAATTGGAGGTTTGAATATTGTGACAATGATGCCTGGATGATTTTGCCCACATATAGTTGTAAATCCGATGCGGAGCCAGAGTTTACCAAACCAATATTCGGAACTGTTAACGAGCAGTTAGTTGCAATTTGAGATTCCTGCTGTTGAGGATAATTGCCAAGTGCAAGCGAAACCAAAAGTGCCATAGCAGTTGATGCAAACATAATTGGCTTGAAATATGACTTTATTGATGAGTAATGATTTACTTTGTCGATTTCTGTAATAATTACTTCATAACTAGCACGAGGAATTTCAAGCTGTAAGTCTTTAGAGCCACCGTTAAATTGGATGAGGTTTTTCCGTAAACGCCGCATTTCGGCACGGACGATACTATCGGTAACCGGATCAAAATCGGCTGAGCGCCCTAAAATATCTACAGCAATATTGTATTCTTTTATACTCGCTAAACGGCCTGCTTGTTTCTCTTTAAGGAGATATGCGAGCAACTTTTGCTGTGGCTTAGATTTACCCAAACAGCCTGAAGCATACACTCGTTCAATAATTTTTTGAACACCTAAAGCCATATTTACTCAACATCCCAACTCCCACAAAGAAATTTGTAAAGCAAGCATAGTGATTCGGGAAGCAATATTAATCATTTGTTAACGAAATATACCTGTCCGTACTTTTATTATTCACCAATTTCTCCACCACTTGTGTCTGGGTAACGAATCAGTTTGCACGTGGCAAACACGTTTCCAGAGTAGAAACCAAATATTGGGACAAACAATGGCACAGAAAAATACAAAATCAGTGGGTAAAACGATCAGGCAGCCCATATCAGAAAATCAACGAACATTTGAGAATATTCTTGATGAATATAAAGTCATATCTTTACAGTTGTTTGAGCAATCTGACAAAGTGCAAAAGACGGATAGCCAATGGGAATTTATTGCGTCTGAACAGGCGCGGCTTCTTGATGCACAGCAGGCCTTACTTGTTGAGGCACAATCAATGAAGGTCAACAGCGGTAAAGATGTGTTTGCTTTAATTGAATTATGGAAAGCAGATGAAGTATACAGCAAAGACATTTCGCCAAGCCAAGGGATTGTATTACATTTACAAGATTACTTTAAACGGAAATCCGCTTAATATATTTAATGATTAAGTGAAGCTAAATTGCGAGATAATTCATATATCAATGAATCGCTTGGAATGCCATTTACTATAATATTATGGTCACGTTGAAATTTTTTGATGGCGTTCACGGTTGTTTGACCAAGAATGCCATCAGCGCCTCCAACATCATAACCTGCATGTTTGAGCATTGCTTGGACAACATAAATTTTAGATGAATTGTTGAGTGTACTTTGGCCGCCATCTATTGATTGCTTGGATGACGGGCTTGTGTAATTTGTTGACGGCAACGTAGAAGCCGGAGGAGTGTATGTTGTCTTGGGCTTGTATGAACTTCTGTGGCAGTGATACCCGCCTGTTTTATGATTGTTGTGACAACCGCTTGCATTGAGGCCGCCGCTATGAGCAAATGCAGTTTGCGACAAAGCGAAGCCAGCAAGACAGAACATAATGCTGCATACAACTACTTTCTGCATTCTAACTCCAATTTGTCGCAATTGTAGATAACACAAACTCAATTAGAAATCACTAATAATTTATGCCCTTATGTATTTGTCAAATAATGTTTTTTGCACAAATGTTCCATCGCCAGCACAGCATTTGCTTGCCGCATAAACACAAAAGCGAATCGTATAATTAAAACACTACCGACGAAGATTAATACATAAGCGATATATGTGCGGTGAGTTAATCCGTACAATACAAAAAGTAAACCGAGTGTCATTAGCCCGCCATTTAATAAGTACATCATTTGCTTAAAGAACCGAATGCACTCTTGTGCTTCTTTTGGGTTGGCTGTCAAAGATTGAGTTAATAGATGTGAGACACCATGTTTGTCATGGAGCATCTGAATGTCGTCTTGAAGTTCAGTATTGTTCATATCAATAATAGATATGTCAGAACGATTTAATTTTTGCAATCAGTTCCTCGTGACTATATTTACGGCCACCAGGTTTTTTATCACTTTCAATTCGTGCATAAGTCTGTTCATCAACACAGAGTAACTTTGCAAACGCCTTTTTAGAAAGACCAAGGTGGCGACGTTTTGCCTGAAATGGATTGATGTCATGAAATGGCCCTAGAATCGGATAGTAGCCAAGAAACTCAATAACTTCTTTCCATTGCGGGTCACGAGGTAAGTACGCATCCCGTTCCCACCATAAATAGGTGAAATGTGATATTCCCATAATTTCACCAACTTCCTTTTGCAATAGCCCTCTGGTTAATCGTGCTTTTTTGAGGTGCTCACCCATAGTCACAGGGTTCTCGACATATCCTATTGGTAGCGCACTTTTTAGCGTTATTCTGCCAAACGGGAAAAGGAAACGCGTCCATGATCGTTTAGAATAGCAATTAAGTACGGTAAAATTGATCGACAGTTGGGACAGGTTTGCAATTAGAGAATGATAAGGTTGTTTCAGCTTAATGTCCGCTAATCCCTGTGAGTTCAACTGGTCGTCGCAACACATTGGCCGAACCGTTCGGCCGGTGTTTCGTAATCGAGGGTCTTTCTAGGACGCTCGTTGAGGGCTCTTGCTACAGCATTTAACTTGGCTTGGCTATGGGCGGATAAATCCGTACCTTTTGGGAAGTATTGGCGCAG
>Ga0209345_10006120_pt1 | contig 10978 bp, 12 predicted proteins | sample Cruoilmetagenom7_FD_187294 | JGI IMG/M metagenome (GOLD analysis project Ga0209345, IMG submission 187294) | Oil polluted marine microbial communities from Coal Oil Point, Santa Barbara, California, USA - Sample 7 (SPAdes) (version 2) | ecosystem: Environmental > Aquatic > Marine > Oil seeps ...
ATGACCAGGAGCTCTCCCGAACTGACGGTGTGCTGTTACTCACCACTTTAGGTTTTTATCTTATATTTTTAATTCGCTATAAAGCCGGGAAAAACAAGCATGGCATCCAGGTAGACGATGTTATTACCAAAGACTACGAATCTGTCAAAGAAAGCCTGGGAGAGGACATTGATCGCGCACAAAGTATCCTTGAGGTAGAGGAAGAACTGGAAGAAGAGTTTACCGAGCCGACTTTGGCCACCTCACAGGCAGTTTATGCTTTTATTATTGGCCTGATAATACTGTTAATGAGCGCCAAAATACTGGTCTGGGGCTCTGAAAATATTGCCCATCATTTTGGCATCAGTGATACGCTCATCGGCCTCACTCTGGTTGCTGTCGGCACCAGCCTGCCTGAACTTGCTGCTTCAATTTCAAGTGCTTTGAAAGGCCACCAGGACATTGCTATTGCCAACGTCATTGGCTCCAATATCTACAACATGCTTACGGTATTGCCCGTTCCCGCATTAATGGCCCCAAGCCACCTTGAAGCCAGTATCTGGAGCCGGGATTTGCCGGTTATGGTCGGACTGAGTGTATTATTATTTTTAATGGTATTTGTTGGTAAAAAACAAACCCTGACATGGCCAAAAGGATTAATACTGCTATGCTTGTATGTCGGTTATTATATTGTCCTGTACCAACAAGGAATTGATTTTTCCACCCCCCAGGCCTGACACCGTCCAAGCTGGTTAGATTCCAGAAATATTTTTAAAAATGGGTAAACAATGGTCTCTAAAAGAACCTTTCAAGAATCCGGCAAAAAGGTAATTAATATTGAAAACCGGGCGATCTCTGCTTTAACTGACCGTATTGACGAACGTTTTGATGGTGCTTGCGAATTCCTGATGGCCTGCAAAGGACGCGTAGTGGTTACCGGTATGGGGAAATCTGGACATATTGGTAAAAAACTCGCCGCCACCTTTGCCAGTACGGGGACGGCTGCTTTTTTTGTACACCCTGGCGAGGCTGGCCATGGTGATTTTGGCATGATCACCAGCGATGACCTTGTATTAGCCATATCCAATTCAGGCAATACCGATGAAATCATCACGCTTTTACCCTTAATAAAACGCCTTGGCATCCCCTTAATCAGTTTAACCGGCGCACCAAATTCACGCCTGGCTGAATCTGCTGATATTAACCTTGATGTCAGTGTGTCTGAAGAAGCCTGCCCTCTCGGGCTGGCGCCCACTTCAAGCACGACCGCCACTTTGGTAATGGGCGACGCCCTGGCCATTGCCTTGCTGGAAGCCCGAGGCTTTAGCGCGGAAGATTTTGCCATGTCTCACCCTGCGGGAACTTTAGGCCGAAAACTTCTTCTAATGGTACAAGATGTCATGCGAACGGGAAATGACATTCCACGAATCAATTCAGAGGCAAATATCAATTCTGCCCTGATTGAAATATCTGCCAAAGGCCTGGGTATGACCGCCATTGTTGATGAACAACAACAATTAGTTGGGGTGTTTACCGATGGTGACTTAAGACGTACGCTGGATCAGGGACATGACTTGATTCAGACCCCCATTTCCAAAGTAATGACCTCGAATTGTAAAACCGTTACTCCACTTGGCCTGGCCGCCGAAGCGGTAAAAATAATGGAAACCTGCAAGGTAACCGGTCTTTTGGTACTGGATGACAATAAACAATTGGTGGGTGCGCTGAATATTCATGACCTTTTTCATGCGGGTGTAATGTAAATGTAAAGAGTGCCTCTAAAAAGAGTGATTTTTTCGTGAGAGCAAGGAAACCCCGCACGGACGACTGCATGGATACAGGATCAAAAATAGGTTATGTACAGGACGTACGGTATGCCGATTTTGCAGGAGCAAAAATCGGCTATGTAACTATCGCGGAAAAAGTGCATTTTTAGAGGTGCTCTAAAGCCAAGCTAAATTATAGAAGAATCACTTTGAATACAAAAAGCAATCAGGACATCATTGAAAAAGCCCGGCTCATCAAACTTATAGTGTTTGATGTTGATGGGGTGTTCACTGATGGTTCACTTTACTACCACGATAGTGGCCAGGAAACTAAAGCCTTTAACACCCAGGATGGTCAGGGTATTAAAATGTTGCACCAGCAAGGCATTGAAACGGCCATCATCACGGGAAGAACTTCAAATATTGTAATACATCGGGCTAAAAACCTGGGTATCTTACGACTGGTTCAGGGCCGTGAAGACAAATTAGTGGCCTTGAAAGAAATTCTCAACGATATGAGCTTGACGCCTGATCAAGTAGCCTATGCAGGCGACGACTTACCGGATTTACCCGCAATTAGTTATGCGGGCTTAGGCATTGCAGTAGCCAATGCACACAACTTTGTTGCCTTACATGCGGACTGGCAAACGTCCCTGCCTGGTGGCAAAGGCGCTGTCAGAGAAATCAGTGATTTTATCCTGGATGCCAAAGGTCTGTTAAGTAATATACAAAATAAATATTTAGCATCGAGTTAAAACAACTTACACCTAATGATTCGATCAAATTATTATTCTATCGTTGTTCTTATTCTGGCAGGATTGTTGTTAGGTTCCTGGTATCTGTGGCGTGATCATTTTACCGATCTTCCTGGTCGCATCGTCCAAAGCAACCAACCTGATTACTCAATTGAAAAATTTCGCAGTCGGGTTTTTTCTGAAAGCGGTCAGCTCCAATATGAAATGAAATCAGATACTCTGGCTCATTATCCACTGGATAATACCCTTCAAATGGAAAAACCCTGGATACAACTGCACAAGGGTGAAGGTGCCCCATGGATAATTAAATCTGAGAAAGGAATAGCGCCTTCAAACGATGTGTTTATTTTTTCTGGTAACGTTAATGTAGATGGTATAATTGCTGATGACCCTGGAACCCATGCTAATATCGCTGATCAAACAATTATTCAACAACGCCAACATATCAATATGAAAACCGAGACTTTAACACTACAAATCAATAATAAAATTGTTTCAACCAATGACTTCGTTACAATTTTAACAGAGATGGATATCATTGAATCTACAGGACTGGAAGTCGACCTGAGCAAAGATGTTCTTTTACTTCAGAACAATGTTAAAGGAACATATAAGATTGAGGGTACCTCTAAAAATGCACTTTTTTCGCGATAGCTGCATACCCGATTTTTTCTCCTGCAAAATCGGCATACCGTACGTCCTGTACATAAACGATTTTTGCTCCTGCAAAATCGACAACGCAGCTCCCACGAAAAAATTACTATTTTTAGAGGTACCCTTGAATAATTCTAATCAAATAGTTGCGTTTTTTTCTTCTCCGATATTAGCTTTTACGCTCATGCTCGCTCTATTGTTAACTTCAGATTTTTCATTTGCCCTTGAAAATGACAAACAACAACCGATTAATATTGAATCCTCTCAGGCGGAAGCCGATTATAAAAATGGCACCACCACTTATACGGGTAATGTTTTACTTACCCAGGGCTCCCTGAAAATTCAGGCTGATCAATTAATTATTTATCGCGGTGATAAACGCGTTAACTCCATTATTTCCAAGGGTCTGCCTGCTCGTTTCCAACAACAGCCCTTTATTAATAAGCCACCTGTTTATGCCAATGCGTTAACCATTACATACGATTTAACTAAAGAAATCCTGCTCCTTGAAGGCGATGTTTTTATTGAACTTGATGGCAGTACTCACCAGGGTAAAAGGTATGAATATAACTTACAAAATCAAATGTTGAGTGCCGTAGGTGATAGTGATAATCGCGTAAAGGTCACCTTTGACCCAACGGTTATTAATCCTTTATTAGATCAACCCGATACGAACGAAGAACTTAATTCCGAAGAACTGAAGAAACAAAAAAATAAGATGTCCGATCATCTTGAAACGCCATCCTCCGGTCAAAAACCGGTACCCCTTGAATATTAATGTGAGAAAAATAGTACCAATGGCTATTCTTTGTGCTGACAAACTAGGTAAGAGTTATAATGGACGCCAGGTTGTTAAAAACGTTTCTCTTGAAATTCGTAGTGGACAAATTGTTGGCCTACTAGGGCCCAATGGCGCGGGAAAAACCACGTGTTTTGACATGATTGTGGGGCTGGTGCCCCTCGAAAAAGGACGCATCACCCTGAATGATGAAGATATTTCCTTATTACCCATTCACGGTAGATCTAAACGCGGTATAAGCTATTTGCCTCAGCAGGCATCCGTGTTTCGAAAACTATCTGTTGCTGACAATATTTTAGCCATTCTTCAAACTCGACCAGATCTGAATCACTCTCAGCGTCACGACCAGCTTGAATCACTGCTGGATGAATTTCATATTAGCCATATCCGCGACACTTTGGGTTTAAGTCTTTCAGGAGGAGAACGCAGACGGGTTGAAATTGCCAGAAGCCTTGCTATTGAACCCTCGTTCATTCTCCTGGATGAACCCTTTGCAGGCGTTGATCCAATTTCTGTCAGTGACATAAAACAGATTATTCAGCAATTAAAAGCCAGAAACATTGGCATTCTGATTACAGACCATGATGTCCGGGAAACCCTTGATATTTGTGAAAAAGCCTACATAGTTAGTAATGGACAAATAATTGAGGAAGGAAATGCTGAAACCATTCTAAATAATCAACAAGTTAAAGATGTTTATCTGGGGCATCAATTTCAACTCTAATGAAAAATATTGTAGACTAGGCATATATATTGCTTGCGCTGTGCCCCTCGAACATATCATATGTTCTGATGTAGCGATCTAAAGAGACAACTTCGCATTATGAAGCCATCACTACAATTAAAAATTGGTCAGAGCCTGACCATGACTCCCCAGCTGCAACAGGCCATCCGCCTGCTGCAGCTCTCCACCCTGGAGCTACAGCATGAGATTCAGGAAGCACTTGAATCAAATCCGCTTCTTGAACTAATCGATGACCTAAATCAGGATGGCGCTTCTGAGGCATCCAGTGTGCCGGATGATACCGACAGGCTTGTCGAGAATTTAATCGAGCCACAAACAGCCTCTGATACCAACGACCTTAATCCTGAATCCAGTCACACCGACAACCCGATTGAATTTGATATAAGCAATGATATTCCCAACGACTTGCCAGTAGATAGCCAGTGGGAGGAAATTTATGATACCTCTGGCCCAACAAGCTCCAATCTTGATAATTATGGCGACAATCAGCTTGAAACACGAAATGCAGCCTCTGAAACCCTGTTTGAACACCTGATCTGGCAATTAAACCTGACACCCTTTTCTAATCTGGACAGAACCATTGCCTATACAATTATCGAATCACTGGATTTCAATGGCTTCCTGACTGTCTCATTAGAAGACATTCGACAAACTCTGGAGAACGGCACCAAAGATGATATTGAAGTCGATATCGAAGAAGTGGTAGCTGTGCTACACAGAATCCAGCAATTTGATCCCCCAGGCGTCGCTGCCACAAGTCTCGGAGATTGTCTGCTAATTCAGTTAAACCAGTTAGCAAATGATACTCCCTGGTTAAGCAAGGCCAGACTACTGCTTACAGACAATTTGGATCTACTTGAGAACAGGGACTATAATCAGATTATGAGGCGCCTGAAACTGAAAGAACCGGATTTAAAATCGGTTTTACAGCTGGTGCAATCATTAAACCCCTGCCCAGGTGAATATATTTCCAGTCAGACTACTGATTATATAGTACCTGACGTTATAGTGAGCAAAAAAAATAACCGCTGGTTAGTTGAACTTAATCCTGACATTGCGCCAAAATTACGTATCAATAAACAATATGCCAGTTTGATAAAACGTGCCGATAATAGTGATGACAATGTATTCCTTAAAAACAACCTCCAGGAAGCTCGCTGGTTTATCAAAAGTTTACACAGTCGAAATGATACTTTGCTAAAGGTTGCAAGCAAAATTGTTGAATACCAAAGGGGCTTTTTCGACTATGGCGAAGAAGCCATGAAACCTCTTGTCCTTAATGATATTGCCGAAAGTATAGAAATGCATGAATCAACAATCTCAAGGGTCACTACCAGAAAATACATGCACACACCGGCGGGCATATTCGAGCTAAAATATTTTTTCTCCAGCCATGTTAGCACCGCCTCCGGGGGAGAGTGCTCTTCTACCGCAATTCGTGCCATTATTAAAAAACTGGTTGGGGAAGAAAATCCTGATAAACCACTCAGTGACAACAAAATTGCGAAAATTCTTCAGGACAAAGATATTAATGTTGCCAGGAGAACCATTGCCAAATACCGGGAGTCGCTTTCAATTCCTCCTTCCAATGCACGCAAGAAATTGATTTAACTAGTTAAAATTCCTTCATTTAATACTGACACAAAAGAGGATAAAATATATGCAAATTACTATCAGCGGTCACCACGTAGAAGTAACATCTGCACTTAGAGACTATGTATCTGAAAAAGTTGAGCGTCTGGCTCGACATGCCAATAAAATTACCAGCATCAACGTAATTTTAAGTGTTGAGAAATTGAACCACCAGGCAGAAGCTACAATACGATTTGAAGGTGGAGAAGTATTTGCAAATGCAGATTCCGATGACATGTACGCCGCGATAGATTTACTCACCGACAAACTGGATCGTCAAGTGATCAAACATAAGGAAAAAAAACAAAGCCGCCATCACCAACACGGTATGGACACTCATTAATCTCGTAGAATTATGTTAATGAACCAAATATTAAGCCCCACACGCACTTTGGCAAAAGTGCGTATTCAAAGTAAAAAACGCCTTTTGGAGTTTATTGCAAAAGAAGTAGCCAGAGAAATTCCCGGCTCCAACCCAACTGATATTTTTAACGCTTTTGTTGCGAGGGAAAAACTTGGTAGCACTGCTCTGGGAGCAGGTCTTGCCATTCCACACTGCCGAGTCAAAGAATGTGAAAATATCCTGGGGTTTTTTATTCAGCTGGAATCCGGTATCGATTTTGATGCGATTGATGGAGAGCCCGTAGATCTTTTTTTTGCTTTGGTTGTGCCTCTTGAGGCAAACGATGAACACTTGAGAGTACTCAGCGAGATTGCATTGATTTTTGATCAATCAAGCGTACTTACTCAATTACGTAATACTCATGACATTAATCAACTGCATAATATTATTTCCAATGTTCATGCCGCATAAGGGGTGGTAAAACTATTATCTGGGCAGGTCTTTAATGTTAACCAGAAATAAAATGAGTTTGCCGTATGATAAACAATCAATTTATAATCAGGGAAGTTGCGCGAAGTCCTACTTCAATTTAGTACTTACCCTTTGTTATCAGGTGAAAAAATGGCTTTCATACAAAGATATCTACTTTTTATAAATACTTCCAAAGAGTATTAACTCTATGAAATTGGTAATAGTCAGTGGACGCTCAGGGTCTGGTAAAACAACAGCCCTGCAGGCACTGGAAGATATTGGTTATTACTGCGTTGATAACCTTCCAACAGGGTTATTGCCAGAACTGGCAAAACAATTAGCTGCCACCAAACAATCCAGTCTGGATATGATGGCCGTTGGAATTGATGCACGTAATGTCCCTAGCCAATTAAAACAATTCCCTGACATTTTCAAAAAAATTAAAAAACTGAATATAGATAGTGAAATTATTTTTCTCGATTGCGATGACAGCATATTACTTCAGCGTTTCAGTTCTACCAGAAGAAAACACCCTTTGAGTAACGAAAAAATTCCTTTGAGTGAAGCCATAAACAGTGAATCAGACCTTTTATCAGCGCTCTCCACACTTGCCGATTTGCACATTGATACCAGTCACCTAACCCTACATCAACTTCGTGATTTAATTAAAACTCGCATCGGCCGTTCAAAAGATCTTGGCCTTGCATTATTATTTCAATCATTTGGATTTAAGCATGGCGTTCCTTCTGACGCTGATTATGTCTTTGATGTAAGATGCTTACCAAACCCTTATTGGCATCTTGAGTTACGATCCCTAACCGGAAAAGACCAAAAGGTAGCAGACTTTCTTAAAAGTGAAAGCGCCACTGATGAAATGGTTACTGATATCACCCAGTTTGTTTCAAAATGGTTACCAAATTTTTTAGCCAACAACCGAACCTATATGACTATATCGATTGGGTGCACGGGCGGACAACATCGATCGGTATACCTTGCAGAACAATTAAAAATCGCTTTTGAAAAAAATTATAATAATGTACAGGTCAGACATAGGGAATTGTCCTGAATATGAACATGTATTTATCAAAATCTTGTATCATTCTTCCACAAAGCATTCAGGAATTATTTGTTTGATCAAGATTCATCAGCTGATCACCACACTCAAAAAAACACTTATGCAAAAAAAAACGATCACTATTATTAACAAATTGGGCTTACATGCCCGAGCAGCATCCAAGTTGGTTGCTACAGCTTCATCATTTGAAAGTAAAATTCTGATCGGTAAAGATGAAAAATTAATAGATGGAAAAAGTATTATGGCGGTATTAATGTTAGCCGCCACAAAAGATACTATTATTGAAATAATTGCCGATGGAGAAGATGAAAATGAAGCCCTCCAGGCAATATATGACCTTATTAACAGGCGCTTTGACGAAGAGGAATAAATGGCACCTTATGAACCAAGCCACAGTTATTAAATACATAAGCTAAATCATTTTATGAAAGATTAAATCCCCGCGTTAAATAAAGTATAATCAGCTGCTAAACTTCCTGTATTTATCTCTAAAATATTAATTTTCAGAGCTCCGCATGCCACATACTGCTAGAGGCACACACACTCAATCCCAGCTCCTGGAGTTGAATAAAGCTCTGGAAACAGGCACATTTATTCACACCCGACAAATGTTAAATGGGATGCCAGCAGCTGAAATTGCTCATTTACTTGAATCTTCGCCTTCCCGAGAACGGGAAATATTGTGGAAACTCATTGATCAGGAAATTGAAGGCGATGTACTACAGTACTTAGGTGGAGAAATCAGAGCCCGCTTTCTTAAAACAAAGCGGGCTGATGAGCTAATTTCTGTCGTCAGCGCCCTGGAAGCCGATGATCTGGCAGATTTGCTCCAACAATTACCTCGAACAATTACACGCCAGGTATTACACTCTCTTGATACCCAACATCGCCAGCGGGTAGAAGCCGTCTTTGATTTTCCTGAGGACAGCGCCGGCGGCATCATGAATACCGACATCATATCGGTAAGGCCAAATATTACTTTAGATGTTGTCCTGCGTTATCTTCGGCGACTTAAACAGGTCCCAGAAACCACTGACAAAATCTGGGTGGTTAATCGTATGGGTGAATTCATTGGCCTGTTACCTCTCACCAAGTTATTAGTAGCAGACCCTGCTGATACCGTTAGAGAAACAATGCTCACTGAAGTCAATGTTATTCCTGCTACCCTGCCTACAAGAGACGTTGCTTTACTATTCGAACGTCATGACTGGATATCAGCACCTGTTATAGATAATAAGAATAAATTGATTGGCCGCATAACCATTGACGATGTTGTTGATGTCATCAGGGATGATGCAGATCATTCTCTGATGAGCATGGCAGGTCTGGATGAAGACGATGATATATTTGCACCGGTTATTATAACCAGTCGCCGCAGAGCTATTTGGCTGGCAGTGAACACATTAACCACCTTCATTGCTGCTGGTATGATGGGCCTGTTTACTGAAACAATTGAAAAAGTGGTAGCCCTGGCCATACTCAGCCCCATTGTGGCCAGCATGGGTGGTGTTGCCGGTAGCCAAAGTTTAACCCTGGTTATCCGCGGCATGGCCCTTGGCCACATTGGTTTTGCCAATATCAGAGCCCTGTTAAGTAGAGAATTAGCTGTCGGTATTGTCAATGGAATTATTTGGGCAGCAATAATTGGCACAGTTGCATCAATTTGGTGGGGAGACCAATCCATTGGCATTATCATTGGCATGGCCATTACCATCAACTTGATCGCGGGCGCCATTACCGGCGCCTCATTACCCTTAATATTAAAACGCTTGGACATTGACCCTGCACTTGCAGGCGGAGTTATATTGACGACAATTACCGACGTGGTGGGTTTTGTCTCATTTCTGGGGTTGGCAACTATTGTGTATAGTTAAGCAAATACACAGTTGAGTTATGAAAGCACAGGCTGAAACCAAATGACAAAGGCTGACAATCACACCGACGCTTACAATGATGAGCAAAGTAAATCGGCTATCAAAAGGGAAGCCCTCAAGCTGCAGGAATTAGGCAAACGTATTTATGAATTATCAAATAAACAGCGGGCACAACTTTCTTTAAGCCAAGACCTGATCAAAGCTTTTGAAGAAGCCAAAAGAATTTCCAATAAAGAAGCATTACGTCGACATTTTCAATACCTTGGCAAATTAATCAGAAATTCGGATATCTCCCAGCTTGAAGATGCCTTAGAAAAGCTCAAATCGGCACCTCTTGAAAAGTCTCGAAAAATAGTTGCACTGGAAAGCTTTGTTACACAATTGATAATGGATGATATAGAATTAAGCGAATCCTTTATGGAGCAACATCCGAATACAGACCGTAAAAAATTACGTCAACTTATTCGCAATGCTAAAAAACAAACCAAAGCAGGCGAAGTCCCTCCCTTTAAAAACAACGCCTCACGAAAGCTACTAGAATATCTTAAACAACAAGCACTCTAGTCCGGATATTTCATGAATACACTACCATTCACCTTGTAGCCAGCATGATTGCTGGGATTGATGTCTTTACGCGAAAAGACAGTTTGCACCAGGCTCGCCGCTTGCCAAATGCTAACTTGTTCTGATACGTAAGGAACGCACATGCCCGGCGTTATCACCTTCGCAATTCACGAAATATCCGGACTAGCCCGGATATTTTCTAATTTTCCAACCTGGGCACAAGCTCCACTTTTGGTTTCTCGAAGGTATTGCTGATTTTATAATTCATTTTAAAAACCTTGTTAAGTTTATCACCAAACAAGCGATCAGCAACAAACCATC
>Ga0209345_10006121_pt1 | contig 10977 bp, 11 predicted proteins | sample Cruoilmetagenom7_FD_187294 | JGI IMG/M metagenome (GOLD analysis project Ga0209345, IMG submission 187294) | Oil polluted marine microbial communities from Coal Oil Point, Santa Barbara, California, USA - Sample 7 (SPAdes) (version 2) | ecosystem: Environmental > Aquatic > Marine > Oil seeps ...
AGTGCTGGAGTTTTAAATCTTCTTCCAATTCCAGCACTTGATGGTGGACATATAATGTTTAACTTGTATGAGATGATAACAAAACATGCTCCAAGTGAAGCAGTCTTGATAAAACTGACAATAGCAGGATGGGTAGTACTTTTCTCACTTATGGGACTGGGATTATTTAATGATATTAATAGATTGATGGGATAAGAATGAACGAGATAGAATACAAAATATATATAGATGATGTGATAAGAAGAGTTGAGTTTGCAAGATTGCAAGTAAGTGCTCACCATATAGTAAAAATAGTAGCGATTAGTAAGTACTCAACTTCTGATGAGATAGAGAAACTTTATAAAATTGGTCAAAGAGCTTTTGGAGAAAATAAGGTTCAAGATTTAAAAGCTAAATCAAATGAACTTGATGAACTTCCATTAGAATGGCACTTTGTAGGTAATTTACAAAAGAATAAGATAAATAACTTGCTCGATATTGACCCTACTTTATTTCATGCACTTGATTCGATAGAACTAGCACATGAACTACAAAAGAAATTAGAAGTAAAAGATATGACACTAGATTCACTTTTGCAAATAAACTCTGCAAAAGAAGAATCTAAACATGGTGTTATGCCAGAGTTGGCATGTGGAATTTATAAACAAATCCAAGATGAATGTCCAAACATAAACTTAAAAGGTGTTATGAGTATAGGTGCTCATTCAGATGATAGAGATATTATTAAAAAGAGTTTCGAGACAACTTTTGACATCTATAAACAATGTGAGGGTGCAACAATCTGTTCTATGGGAATGAGTGGTGATTTTGAGTTAGCAATTGCTTGTGGGTCTAATATGATTAGGCTTGGCTCTGTAATGTTTGATAAGTAGTTACTCGCTGCTTCTTCTTCTAAATCTAACATCACAATTTGATGGGTTGTCTATCAGTGTTTGCTGATACTCTATCATTTTAATAAAAGGGTTTAAAAAGCCCTCTAAATCTTTTTCTTCTATTTTTTCCACATGCCAATAGTTTAATAACTCTAAAACAACTAAGGTTGATTCCATTGTAGAGAGATAGTTACTCTTTGGTTGTTCTTTAATCTTGTACTGCGAAGTTCTTGATGTGTCAAAACTCATATGTTTTAATTTTTGCAGGTTAACACTTTGTTTTAGCATCTTATTTATACATAGCCATGTCGAGTCTATTAAAAATATAGCCATATTTTTGGCATGTGGATTTTGTTGGCTTTTGGCATGTGGATTTGATTTACTCAAATTTACGGCATGTGAACTTGGAAATAAAATATAACTATCATGAGTATCTATAATCTCATTTATCTTTTTGTTTTCTGAGAAGTTTATGCCTACAAAAAGTTCAGAGTTTTCAAGAGTAAGGTAAGTAAATCGACCTGTATTATTTTTGACTTTTTTAAACTCTTTTGGATGCATAAGTATTACAAACTTAGTGTTTGTATCAAAAGTGTTAATATATTTGCACATGCAAGAGCTCTTGGGTCTATAGCACTCATAACACTTCTCTCTATCACCATATAATGTCAAAAGCTACTCAAATCTCTAAGTGGAGTTATTAGTGGAGTAAAATATATTAGCAAAGGGTTCCAGTTTGTAAGTGGTTTTGAAGATGAATCAAGTGTTATAGCCTTATATTTTGGTTTTGTAATTTTAGTCTCTTTTAGCTTTATTAACTCAGCTATTTTTACAAATTCTTCATTTGAAAAGCCATAAATATAACTATACTCTTGATTGTTATTCGCTTGAATCACTATATTGATATAGTTTTTATCTTTTAGTTGTATTTGAACTAAGTTTAGATTGTTTCTTTTATAAACTTCTTCATATTTTCTAGAATCATTAAAAGCATACATAACTGTAGATAATTCACTAAAATTAAATTCATAATTTATATCAGTATATATCTTTTCGTAGTGCAGTATAACTCCATTATAGCTAGTTGTTTTATATCGCTTTATAGATAAGTCTTTAAAATTTAGTAGCTCTTTATATTTTGTATTTGTACTAAGTGTATAAGTATTGTCATTGTAGTTTAAGTTTAGCTCAGCATTGTTACTTAGCTTTAATGAACTAGTACTACATGCTGCTAAAAACAATGAGAAAAAGGATATTAAAATGATATTTTTCATAAACTATTGAGGTTTGTAGTAACCTGCTTTTTCCAACTCTTGTAAGATTCTTAACTCTTTACAACCCAGATAATTATTTAACTCGCAGGCTAAGTCAAATTTTTCTTTAGCTAGTTCATAGTCACGTTTTACTGATCTTGAATCTCTATACATTCTTCCAAGATATATACATGATTCTGCATATCCACCTTCACAAGCTTTATCATAAAACATTACAGAGATTTTTTTCATAGCCTTAGTCTCTTTTTTTGAGTAATATACAGCTACGTTGTGACATGCAAATGCATCTCCACCACCACAAGCTTTTGAGAAAAGTTTAAAAGCTTTTTTCATATCTTGTTTTACAGTTTTGCTTTCTTCATATAAAGAAGCAGCGTTTGAACAACTCTGATAATAATCTTTTTCACAAGCTTTTATATAAAACTCTAAAGCTTTATTATCATCCTTTTGAACACCATCTCCATGTTGATACATAAGTCCCATGTTATAGCAAGAAATTGTTTTACCATTATTACAATCTTTTTCAAACAGTTTTCTTTGCTCATTTGTAGCAGAAGCATTTAAGTTTGTGATTAAAATAATGTATATAATATAAAATAAAATTTTCATAATGAAAGTGTAGCAGTGAATAATAAATAGACAATATAATATTTTGTGATATTTCAATGACTTTTAAGTTTTATAATTGCATAATTGTAAAAATACAAGGGGCTAACAATGAATTTTATCACAGACGTAACGATAAAAACAAAGAACTTAGGTTTAATCTTTGGTTCACTACTTGTCATGGCATTAATAACTACATTTATTGTCTCTACAGAGAGTAAGGAAGTTTTGATTGATAAAAGTTACGATGCTTTAGTTTCTGCTAGAGAATCTAAAACAAACCAAATAGAAAACTTTTTTCATGAAAGAATTGCTGATATAAATATTTTAGCTCGCAATAAAAATGTATCACATTTGACAACAGGTTTGATTAGAGTGCATAAAGAATTAGAAGTGAAAGGTACAGATAATTATCCTGTTAAAAATCCTTTAGTTGCTGAAGTGACAAAGACATCAGATGAGTTTTTTCAGTTTTATGCAAAAGAATATGGATACTACGATGTCTTTATAGTATGTGCTAAACATGGACATGTTATGTACTCTCAAGCTAGAGAATCAGACTATGGTGCAAATGTAGGCAGTGGCTCATTAAAAAACTCTGGTCTTGGTGAAGTTTATAAAAAAGTAAAAGAGCTTAAACGCCCTGTTATTGTAGATATGGCTCCATACGCTCCAAGTTCAGGTCATCCAGCAATGTTTATTGGTGCTCCTATTATGATAGATGGAGAGATAAAATCTATTTTAGTTTTACAAATCTCTGATGCAGCTATAAATAAAATTATGCAATTTCGTGAAGGGTATGGGGATAGCCAAGAGGATTATCTTGTGGGTCAAGACCATCATATGAGAAGTGATAGTTTCCTAGACCCAGAAGGTCATTCACTTAAAGCTTCTTTTGCTGATTCATCAAGTGGTAAAGTAGATACAGATGCATCAAATGCTGCACTATCTGGAAAAAAAGATATACACATTATCACAGACTACAATGGTAATCCTGTATTATCAGCTTATTCACCAATAAAAATAGGTCAAGACCTGCAATGGGCAATCATTAGTGAAATTGATGAAGCAGAAGTTATGATAGCTCCACATACTTTTAGAAACGATATGATTATAGCTTCTGTTATTATATTTATAGTAGCACTTACAATATCACTATTTTTACTAAATATAGCTCTAGTCCGTCCACTAAAAGAACTTGAAAGACGAGCAAAAGATTTAGCTCATGGTGAAGGTGACTTAACACAGAGACTTAAAATAGTTGGAAATAATGAAATCTCTTCGGTTAGTAACTATATAAACGGTTTTATAGAAAAAGTACAAGAGACCATTATTCAGGCAAAACAAACGAGTACTGAAAGCTCATCAGTAAGTGAAGAGTTAGCAAGAACATCTCTACAAATCGGTCAAAAAGCTGAAGAAGAATCAGTAATAGTTGGCGAAGTAAGTAATCAAGGTCAAGAGCTTCAAACAGTTTTAACAGAAGCGATTGAAGGGGCTAAAAATACTGAAAATGAACTTGACAGTGCTGAACATGCACTAGAGAAAACAAATACCCTTATCATAACACTCAGTGAAGATATTAGTGTTCGTTCTCACGCAGAAGCTGAACTAGCTGAAAGACTAGGAACTTTAAGTACTGATGCACAACAAGTAAAAGTTGTTCTTGAAGTGATTGGGGACATTGCAGACCAAACAAACTTACTTGCTTTAAATGCAGCTATTGAAGCGGCACGTGCTGGTGAGCATGGACGTGGATTTGCTGTTGTTGCAGATGAAGTTCGTAAACTTGCAGAGAGAACTCAAAAATCACTATCAGAAATTAATGCTACCATTAGTGTAATTGTTCAGTCTATAACTGATGCAAGTGATGCAATTTCTCTAAATGCAACAGAGATAGAAAAACTCTCAGAAAATGCGAATGAAGCACAAGCTGAAATTTCAAGTAGTGTTGGTGTTATGAAAACAGCCGTTATTAAAGTTGATGAGATGGTTGAGGGTTATGTTGATAATGGTAAGTCTATTCAAGCAATGATTGACAAAGTTGATGTTATTAATGAGCTTTCAGTATCAAATGCAAGAAGTGTTGAAGAGATAGCTTCAGCATCTGATCACTTATCATCAATGACAGCAAAACTCAATGATCTTCTACAATCTTATAAAAGTTGAGAAATAAAATCTTACTTATAGGGGCTTCTACAGGAGGTCCCTCCCAAATCAAAGAGATACTTTCATCTATAAATAATTTATCATTTACTGTCATTATTGTTCAGCATATGAAAGAAGAAGTGCTACCTTTTTTTATAAAAGATTTACAAGATACTCTCCATGTAAAAGTTCAAACTACCCCACTGCAAACTACATTTAAAACGCCATCTATTATTGTATGTTCCCAAAGTTCCACTTTGAAAAAAAACTATGGAACTTATGAGATAGTTACAGATAAAGAAGAACAAATTTATACTCCAGATATAAACAAGTTATTTAACTCCTTTGTTCATTATATTGATGATTTTGATTTAAGGGTTTTAATAATGACAGGTATCGGTAGCGATGGAGTAAGTGGTGCTATAAACCTTAAAGATAAAGGGGCACTTATTTTTGCTCAAGATGAAAAAAGTTGTCCTGTTTTTGGGATGCCAAAAGCAGCAATTGAGAGTGGAATAGTTGATGAGATTAAGACTATTGAAGATATTAAAAAATGTTTGAGTGATTTTTAATGGGCTTTTTTGATTGGTTAAATAATACTACTAAAGATACACCAGTACCAGAAGTAGTACAAAGTATAGAACTAGATTTTTCAAACTTCAATCATATAACTGAGTACATATATGAAAAAAGTGGTATAACAGACTTAGATAAAAGATCATTGAGTACCTCTAACCTTCAACAATATGCTATAAGTGAACATATATTTACAACTAATGAGCTTTTAATTGAAATGAAAAATAATCCACTTTTTTATCAAGAAGTAATTAATATTGCTACTGTAAATGAAACATTTTTTTTTAGAGAAAAAAAAGAACTTGATTGGTTAGTGGAATATATAAAAAATTCACAAAAAAACTTAAATATTTTATCTATGCCATGCTCTAGTGGTGAAGAAATTTACTCTATCTTACTTTTAATGTCTATGCAAAACATACCATTAGATAAAGTTAAAATTACAGGATATGATATAAATTCACTTGCAGTTGCACATGCTAAAGATGGTAAATATGATGAACACTCACTTCACAAACTTGATATTCAAACAAAAGAGAAATATTTTTTACAAAACACTAATAATAACTATGAAATATCTTCACATTTAAAGACTAATCTTACTTTTATACAAAAAAATATTTTTGATTTAGTTGGTCAAAAAGAGCAATATGACATAGTTTTATCTCGAAATATGTTTATCTATTTTGATAGTGAGAAACGAAAATTAGCGACAGATATTATAGCTAAGCTTCTAAAAACTGATGGTATTTATATTAAAGGTCATGCTGACCATATAAATAAACATCCTTATCTAAAAAAAATCCATTATGGAGTTTATAAAAAATCAATATAATCTTTTAAGAGTGAAGCATTTTAATAAAAGAATTTACTATGCTCATATCTAGATGTGTGCTCATATGTGTTTTCATAATATTTAGTGCTTCATAAGAGCTCATTGGGTCTTTATATGATCGTTTTGTTGTTAGTGCATCAAAAACATCACAAACTCCAATGATTCGTGGGAATAGTGTTATTTCATTGTCTTGTAGATTATCTGGATACCCTAATCCATCTAATTTTTCGTGGTGGTGGCGTATTCCATCTAAAGTATCTTTGTCATGAATACCAAGGTTTAATGCGATTTCATATCCAAAAATTGGATGCTTCTTCATCTTCTCAAATTCTAAATCTGTTAATTTTCCCTCTTTATTTACAATGTCATAATCAATTTTACTTTTACCTAAGTCATGTAGTAGGGCAGCACGTCCCAATGTGTTAAGCTTACCTTCACTTAAACCTAGTTCAGCACCCAAACATAGGGTATATACACTTACGTTTAAAGAATGGGTATGAGTATAGTAATCATGTTCTATAATTTTAATATATGAGGAAATTGTATCTGCATGATATAAGATACTTTGTAAAATAGGTTTAACTATTTTCTCAGAACGAGCAACATTTTTTAATGCATTTGGATTCTTGTATAGAGATTCTGTCAGTTCCGTAGTGGATTTGTAAATAATATCAGTTTTCTCATCCATTGTAAGAGATTCTTCATCTAAAATATGTTGTATATGCTCTTCTAAAAACATATCATATTTTGCTCTTTGTGCTTTAGGTACAAAGAGTTGTTCTATATTTTCTAATCTCTCTTTTTGCTTTGAATCTATAACTGTATCACTTTGTAAATATAGTGACATATGAGTTTTTTCATTGGGCATATATAGACTAAAATTAAGTTTATCACCAGTGTGTAAAACTCTTTTATCAACTAAAATATATGAATGCTTTTTTATATTACTCGTTTCTGTATCTATATCAACAAAGATAGAATTAATTTTAAGTTGTTGTATCTTTTTATTATGTCTCATTACACCATTTACCTTAGTAATAGTGTATATTATTTTTCCTTAAATTATTTATATATAAATTAAGATGAAATACAGCACTACTTATTAATTTATAATATCAGTTCTTTCTGAAATTTTTTCTATATAAGCATCACCATAAAAAGAAACATTTATTGAGACTGCTTTTTGAAAAAAAATACTTTTTTTATCATCAATTAAAGCAATATTGTATTTATCCTCACCATGATTTTTTTGAACTTCAAATAGGCTTTTATTTACTAAAGATAGTGAGTCCTTATCCTTCTTATCGATGTATGTAACAGCACCTTTTTTTAGATTACCATGTTTTAGGTTTAAATAAAGACTTAAAAAATCATTTTTATGAAGTTCAATATTTTTAGAACTTTTTTCAACTATTAATTTTTTTGTGTCTATATACTTCATTCGAATAATGTCAAAAGTAGAGTCAACTTCATATTTTGAAAGAATTATTGATTTTTTTACTGTATTATTTTTATAATCATAAGTGTAGGTTGTTGTTTTTTCATAATCAGTTTTTAAAGTTTTTTTAGTAAATTTTATAGGTAGATAGACACCATCAACTATATTTCCTTCACTTGTAAAAATATCACTTCTATTATTTGTTAATGCTTTTACAACACCAGTACTCGAGGCGATAGCTTTCATTTTGTATGTCTTGTTGTCAAAGTCTTCTTTTAGTGTTAAGTCAACAAAGCCGACTTTTCCATAAATAGAGATGCCACTCTCAAATCTTAACTCTTTTACTGATGTATATGCGAATAAAGAGAGGCTTAAACTTAGTAGTATTAATATCTTTTTCATAACTTCACCTTTAATAAGAATACAACAATAATAACTAACCTTTAAAGAGTATCTTATATAAAATATATGCTACTAGATTTTTCAAAGCAAGCTTAAAGACATAATTGAGTATAATTCGCGGATTTTATATAAAGGTTCAACATGGCTAAAAAACGCGTATTGGTTAAGTTTTCAGGTGAAGCTCTTGCAGGTGAAGCAGGTCATGGAATTGACACACAAATTTTAAACTATATCTCTCAAGAGATTAAATCTCTTGTAGATGATGGTATTGAAGTTGGAATTGTAATTGGTGGCGGTAATATTATCCGTGGTGTAACTGCTGCACAAGACGGAATTATCAAAAGAACAAGTGGTGATTATATGGGAATGCTAGCAACTGTAATTAACGGTGTAGCTATGCAAGAAGCATGTGAACATGCTGGTTTACAAGTACGTATGCAAACAGCTATCAAAATGGAGCAAATTGCTGAGCCTTACATTAATCGTAAAGCTTGTCGTCATCTAGAAAAGGGTCGTGTTGTAATTTTTGCAGCAGGAACTGGTAATCCATTTTTTACAACAGATACAGCAGCAACTCTAAGAGCTGTTGAAATTGGTGCAGAGGTAATTATAAAGGCAACTAAAGTTGATGGAGTGTATGATAAAGATCCAGCAAAATTTAGTGATGCAGTTAAATTATCAGAATTAAGTTACGAGCAGGCACTTAAAGATAACATTAAAGTTATGGATGATACATCTATAGCTCTTGCTAAAGATAATAAATTACCAATTATCGTATGTGATATGTCAACAAAAGGTAATCTTTTAGATATCTTAAATGGTAACATGGACAATTGTTCAATCGTTAAATAAATATAAGGAATACATAGTATGAAAGTAGAAGAATTAACAGCTAAGATTTTAGATGCTAATCCAAATATGGATCGTTATCAGTTAGCAATAGCTGCTGCAAAAAGAAGTGATGAACTTTTAAACGGAAGCCCGAGTAAGTTAAATATAGACCCAAAAAGTATTAAAGCAACAGATTTAGCTTTAATGGAAATAGCTGAAGGCCTTGTAGTAGTTAAAGGCTTTGTGGACGCAGAGAAATAAACATTGGGACTGAGTCAAGTAGAGATTGAAAAGGTCAAACATCTACATGATATTGACTCAGCATCAGCATACTTATTCTCACATATGCAAGTTACTCCGAAGCTTGAAAAAGCATTAGAGTATTCTAAAGACGCTCATAGTTCACAACTTAGAAAAAGTGGTGAACCCTACATAATCCATCCAATTTTAGTAGCAAGTATAGTTGCCTCAATAACCGATGATGAAGCTATGGTTATAGCTGCCTTACTTCATGATATTGTTGAAGATACAACTATTACTATAGAAGAGATTTCTAATCTTTTTGGTAAAGATGTTGCACATCTTGTTGAGGGACTAACTAAAATTGATACTATTAGAGATTCAGAACTCGCACCATCTACATCTAGTGAAAAGTTAATTATATCTGCATTATCTTTTAGAAAGATGTTACTTGCAAGTATTGAAGACGTAAGAGTTTTAGTTGTAAAGCTTTGTGATAGACTTCATAATATGCTAACTCTAGATGCTCTACCAGATTATAAACAGATTCGTATAGCGGAAGAAACACTTGTTGTTTATTCACCGATTGCTCATCGACTTGGTATATCTTTTTTAAAAAATATATTAGAAGATTTAAGCTTTTCATATCTTTTTAAAGAAGAAAAACACCATATAGATAACTATCTTGATACAAACTACCATGCAATGGAGATGAAGTTAAATGAGTTTAGAGAATCTATAACTAAACTTCTGGTTAAAAATGGATTTTGTGAAGATGATTTTGAGATTTTATCTCGTGTAAAGCATAGGTATTCAATATACTTAAAGATGCAAAGAAAGGGTGTTTCTATAGATGAGGTACTTGATCTTTTAGCGGTTAGAATATTAACTACCGACTCAGTTAAGTGCTATAATATTTTAGGTCTTATACACCTAAATTTTCAACCACTTTCTTCAAGATTTAAAGACTATATTGCTGTTGCTAAAGATAATGGTTATCAAACTATTCATACAACAGTATTTCATAATACTGCTATTTTTGAAGTTCAAATCAGAACCTATGATATGCACAAAACTGCAGAACTTGGTGTTGCGGCTCATTGGAAATATAAAAGTGGTGGAAATAATAATATAAAGCTTGATTGGTTAAATAATCTTAGATATCAGAACGAGTCTGTTGAAGATTTTTACGAGTTGATTAAAAATGATTTATATTCAGAAGATATCTCTGTTTTTTCTCCAACTGGTGATGCTTTTACTCTGCCTCGTGGTGCTGTTGTCCTTGATTTTGCTTATGCTGTTCATACTGCTGTTGGAAATAAGGCAACATCAGCTCTTTTAAATAAAACAAAGTCTTCACTTCTTAGTGAACTTAGTAATGGTGATATAGTTAAAATAAATATAGCAGATGAGATTATTACTAGATGTAGTTGGATAGATGCAGTAAAAACTTCTAAAGCTACATCAAATATGAGATTGAATTGTAATAATAGAATTAGAGAAATTAATGCTAAATCAAGTGTTTTAATTGTTTCTAATGCTATGAGCCTAAATTATTCAAGAATAGAAGATTGGTTTGATTTAAATGGTTGTGATGCTCGCTCAAACATACCATGTGATATAGAACATTTTAGAAGTGTTATAAATAAATATACTTCTGATATTAGTAAAAACAATAGATTTAAAAACTTTTTATCTAGACATAGATTTAAGTTAAAATCAAAAATTATCTCAGGCTTAGAAATATTTAGTATT